>Ga0210403_10002049_pt1 | contig 18592 bp, 18 predicted proteins | sample IncBWC19MmetaG_FD_150863 | JGI IMG/M metagenome (GOLD analysis project Ga0210403, IMG submission 150863) | Forest soil microbial communities from Barre Woods Harvard Forest LTER site, Petersham, Massachusetts, United States - Inc-BW-C-19-M | ecosystem: Environmental > Terrestrial > Soil >... | reverse complement strand
GAGAGCCGGGTACTCGTGTCAGCGCGGAAGTTCGCCGAATTGGGGGCGTCGGTTGCCGAAGATATTCCCGAACTGGAGCCGATCGAAACGACGGCCCGGGCATTGTCGTTTGACTGGGATGACGAACCTACAGAGATCTCAAAAGCAAAGGGGTCTGGGTCTGGACAGTAGAGCCTGGTTCGTCTAGCCCACCCCTCTCCGAGTGACCGATTTCATCGCCACGCTCTACAATTTGCCACCTTCCGTATCCGGTAGAGCCTCTTTTGATCATCCTATAATTTGACAGATGCTTGAATTTGGGCAGCTTGAAGCGGTTCTAAACCCATGGTTTTGTGGAAATGGCAGGCTACCGAATCTCACAGAAACATCCAAAAAGGCATAGTTGCTGTTCGAAAGTGCATCTATAATTTTGGAAGTTGCTTTATCTATGGCACTTAGCAAGTCTGAGGCTTCGACAACGGTGGCAGTGAAGTTGCAAAGTGACAGTTGGGGACGTTGACCTCCCCGTCCCCTCGGCCGACTTGGGGTTTGGGGCAAAAGCAGAAGTCTATGAACCGGGAAAGCCAAGCTCGTACCGTCGCCATCGTGCTGTTCTTGTTCACGTTGGCTGCGGTGATTTTTGCCGGGTTCAATTTTCAAACAGAACGTAAGGCCACCGCACCCAACGATGGCGTCAGCTGGGTGGAGCACTCGGGGGTGCTGGTAGCCGACGATGTTGAACCAGACGGCCCGGGCGCTAGAGCCGGAATAAAGTTGGGCGACCAGTTGATCGAGGTGAACGGGCAAGAAGTCAAGAACACCTCCGGCTTGGAGCGGCAGCTTTACAGCACCGGCGTTTGGCAGAAAGCCTCGTATTCGCTGGTTCGGCATTCCGTGGTGCTTGATTCCAATGTGATCCTGGAGCCGGCGAACCGCACTCTGAATAACTATCTGCGCGGGATTGCGCTGATTTATCTGGTAATCGGAGTCTATGTGCTGTTGCGGCGCTGGACGGCTCAGGGCTCAACGCACTTCTATATTTTCTGCCTGGTTTCCTTCATCGCATACTCATTCCATTACACCGGCAAGCTGGACGCTTTCGACTGGGAAGTTTATTGGAGCAATGTCGCCGCTTGGGTGTTATTGCCGGCGCTCTTCCTGCATTTTGTGCTGACCTTCCCCGAGAAAAGACAGTTCGTCAGGAAGTATCCGTGGCTCCTGACGTTGATTTATGTTCCGGGTGCGACCCTCCTCGGGCTGCGCCTGGCTGCGATGCGGTTGTTGGAAGCGAGCGGCAGATTAAGCCGCGGCGTCGATCGGATGGATATGTCCTACGGCGCGGTGTTCTTTGTTTTGGCAGCGACATTCCTGTGGTACAGCTATTCAAAGGCCAGCAGCACTATTCTGCGGCAACAGTTGAAGTGGGTGACACGGGGAACGATCCTTGCCATCGCACCTTACACCCTGCTCTATGTCCTGAACTTTGTTTTCCCGCACCGGATGGACTGGGTTCCGCAAGCGCTGATTAAGCTGTCGGTGCTTTCGCTGGTGGTACTGCCACTGACCTTTGGCTATGCCATTTTCCGTTATCGCCTGATGGACGTGGATCTGATCTTTAAGCGGGGCGTGGTTTACACCCTGGCGGCGGCGACGGTTGTGGGACTGTATTTCGGATTGGTCGCCGGCGTGGCAACGCTCGTTCACAGTCGACAGCCAAACACTGGCCCCGTCGGCCTAATCTTGGCGGTCGTAGTCACTGCGCTGCTGTTTGATCCGGTTCGAAAATGGATTCAAGACCGGGTCGACCATCTTTTCTACCGCACTGTCTATGACTATCGGCGCACATTGATCGAATTCGGACGCGAACTCAGCTCCGAGACGGATTTGAACGCATTGCTCTCGTCGGTGGTGGACCGCCTCTCGCGCACGCTGGCGGTGGATCGCATCGCGATCTTCCTGCGCGCAGAAGAGGATTCCGAACAGTTCGTGTTGTCGAAGTCTATCGGCATGAATCCAACGTCGAGGCTGGATCTGACGTTTCTGAGCGCACCCCGCCCCGGGGCCGCCGGCCACATGTTCTTCGAGAACACGCACCAGGTGTTGCGAGAGACTCATGGATCACAGGAAGCGATCGCGCGGCTCGATCTCAATTACTACATCCTTTGCCGCGCACAGCAGAAAACGGTCGCGGTGCTGGGCTTGGGAAAGACCAAGAAGGGCGACTATCTCTCGAGCGAGGACGTTGAACTGCTCGAAACGCTGGGCGGGTATCTGGGGATCGCGATCCAGAATGGACGCCTCTATGCGTCGTTGCAGCAGAAGGTTGCGGAGTACGAGCGCCTCAAGGACTTCAACGAGAACATTGTCGAGTCGATCAACGTGGGTGTGATGGCCCTCGACATGGAAGACCGCATCGAAAGCTGGAACGCGCAGATGGAAGTCATGTATGCCTTGCCGCGCTGGCAGGCGTTGACTCAGCCCCTACGCAGCATCTTCCCGTCAGAATTCGTCGAAGAGTTCTATCGCGTGCGGCAGAACGCGGGGATCAATAACCTGTACAAGTTTCGCCTGTCGACCCCTGCGGGAGAGACACGCACTGTCAACGTTGCGATTGCGCCACTGGTGACGCGCAAGTTCCAGGTCATTGGTCGCCTCGTAATCATGGACGACATCACTGAGCGCGTGGAACTCGAGGGCCAACTATCTCAAGCCGACAAACTAACATCGATCGGCCTGCTCGCGGCGGGTGTGGCTCACGAGGTGAACACGCCACTGGCTGTGATCTCGTCTTACACACAGATGCTTGCGAAACAATTGCAAGGCGACCCCCAGAAATCAGGATTGCTCGAGAAGATCACTCGGCAGACGTTCCGCGCGTCGGAGATCGTCAACAACCTGCTGAATTTCTCGCGTACCAGCGGAACCGAGTTCGCCAACGTGGATATCAACAAGGTCATTACCGACACCCTGGCGTTGCTTGAGCATCAGTTCAAAGTATCAAAGATTACGGTCGAGTCAGATTTGACCCCCAATCTTTCTCCAATCCAGGGAAACCCGGGCCGATTACAGCAGGTATTCCTGAACCTGTTTCTTAACGCGAAAGACGCGATGGCAGGCGGTGGAAAGCTGAGGGTAGCTACTGCGAATGGTGAAGTGATCAGCGTGCGGGTGAGTGACACCGGCTCGGGCATTGCGCCGGAGCACATTCAGCGCATATACGATCCATTCTTCACGACCAAGGCATCCCCCAGGGAGGGTCAAAACCGCGGCACCGGGCTCGGCCTTTCCGTGACCTATGGCATCATCCAGGAACATGCGGGCAAGATTCGCGTCGAGAGCGACCCCGGCGCGGGCACGACGTTCGCTCTCGATTTCCCCTTGAGCAGGAAGGCAGTGCATGTCTGAAGCGGCAGTCATAACTCGCGGAGCGGTCAGCGGATCGCCGGTGGGCGGATCGGTGCTGATCATTGACGACGAAGCGGAAATTCGGGAGTCTCTTCAAACCCTGTTGGAATTGGAAGGCTTTGACGTGGAGACCGCCGGAACGGGCGAGGATGGCCTGTTGCAGATGGCGAACCGTCCCTTCGATCTCGTTCTACTCGACCTGACGTTGCCGGGGCGCAACGGTATGGAGATTCTGTCGGAGATTCGCTCCCACGATTCCCACTTGCCGGTCATCATGATCACCGCCTATGGCACCGTGGAGAATGCGGTGCGCGCCATGCAGTCAGGCGCCGCCAATTTCGTTCAGAAACCGTGGGACAACGAAAAGCTTCTGGCTGATGTCCGGGCCGCGGTAGGCTGGCGGCGCGCTGAAGAGGAGAACGTACAGCTCAAGCGCGCCCTCAAACAACGTTACAACTTTGAAAACATCGTGGGCAAAAGCGAGCCGATGCTGAAGATTTTCGATCTGGTCGCGCAGGTGGCGAACAGCCGTTCCACGGTGCTGTTGCAGGGAGAAAGCGGAACGGGCAAGGAAGTCATTGCTAAGGCGATCCACCTGAACTCTCCGCGCCGCGACAAACCGTTCGTTCCGGTGAATACAGGCTCGATGCCGACGGATCTGCTCGAGTCCACCCTCTTCGGCCACGTCAAGGGAGCATTCACCAGCGCTATTGCCTCGAAGAAGGGCCTGTTCGAAGTTGCCGACAAAGGCACCCTGTTCCTCGATGAGATCGCGACCATGGGGCTCGAGACCCAGGCCAAGATCCTACGTGTGCTCCAGGATCGTCGGTTTATGCATTTAGGCGGGATTCAGGAGATACAGGTCGACGTGCGCATCATCGCTGCCACGAACATAGATCTGCGGCAGATGGTGCGGGAAGGGCGCTTCCGCGAGGATTTATTTTACCGCCTGAATGTCATCACCGTCGAACTGCCGCCGTTACGCCAGCGCAAGGAAGATATTCCGTTGCTGGTGGAGTTCTTCCTGAGAAAGTACGCGGAAGAGAACGGGCGTGCGGTGGCGCGCGTCACTCCCGAAGCCCTGCGGCCGCTGATGGCCTACTCCTGGCCGGGGAACGTGCGCGAACTTGAGAATGTCATTGAGCGCGCAGTCGTGCTCTCGTCAGGTCCAGAGATCAACGTGGAATTGCTGCCCGACTCACTGATGGGACGTGGATCCTCGCTTACGCTGCACGATCCCCCGTCGGATGCGTCGCTGTTCGAAATTGTTGAAGACGTTGAGCGGCGGGTCATTACCGACATGCTGGAACGCTGCAATTGGAATCAGACTGAGGCCGCCGAGCGCTTCCATGTGCCGCTGTCGACGCTGAATCAGAAAATTCGCAGATTGAACATTGAGATCAAGAAGAAGGGGCGAGGATAAGAAAGGCCGTCAGCTTTCAGCCATCAGCTCTCAGAACTAGCGGCAATCCTGGCCCTGCGATCCGCCTTTCCCTTCTCCACTATTTCTCTCTTCCTGCAATCAACTTGGGCGTGACGTTCTGGTTTCAGGTTCAAGCTGACGGCTGATCACTGAGAGCTTTCTCTGTTATATTGCGTGCAAGCCCTGCGCTCCCAGCATGACAGCAGGACTCGAACCGCATGGAACTGATTTCGCCCACGGAATTCGCCAAGCAGAAGGTCCTAGCGGTTCAGGAATACACCCTGCTGGCGGCTCAGTCCGTCACCAACCTGATGCGCAAGCCGCTGTACTTCGCGGACATGGTGCAGCAGGCGGATCTGATCGGCGTGGGCTCGCTCCCAATCGTCGTGTTGACTGGATTTTTTACTGGCGGCGTATTGGCGCTGCAGACCGCCAACACTCTTCAGCGTTTCGGTTCCATCACCTTGATTGGTCAACTCGTTTCGACTTCCATGGTCCGCGAACTCGGGCCGGTGCTCACGGGCCTGATGGTTGCCGGGCGGAATTCTTCCGGTATGGCCAGTGAACTGGGGTCGATGGTGGTGACCGAACAGATCGATGCCATGCGAGCGCTGGGCACCGATCCGATGAAGAAACTGGTCACGCCGCGGGTGACGGCGACGGTTTTCATGCTGTTCTTCCTGAGTATTATTTCTGATCTTGTGGGACTGGCGGGCGGTCTGATGGTCGCCAAGCTGTTCCTCAGCCTGGACGCTCGGCAGTACTGGAACAATGCCTGGCAGGTTCTGGTCTTTGAAGACGTTTTCATGGGGCTGCTGAAACCGACTTTGTTCGGATTCATCATCGCGACGATTGGATGCTATTACGGAATGACTGCGCGTGGCGGAACGCAGGGGGTAGGCCGGGCCACCACGCAAGCCGTTGTAGCTGCGTCCGTGCTGATTCTTGTGACTGATTTCTTCGTAACCAAGCTGTTGATTTCGGTGCTGAGTTTTCATTAACTATGTCGTCGCTATCTATCGAGCGCCCGACCGACGTCCCGACCCCGCCGCCTGGTGCTGCTGTTGTCTTCGAGGACGTGCATCTGTCTTTTGAGGACAAACAGGTTCTGCGCGGTGTCTCCTTTCGGTTGCCCTTCGGTGAGACCAAGGCTCTGTTTGGGGTTGCTGGTTCGGGCAAGAGCACCATCTTGAAGCTCGCGCTTGGGCTCTTTCCGCCGGACTCCGGGCGAATCACCGTTCTCGGCAACGAAGTCACACAACTTCCGGAGCAGGAACTCTTCCCCATGCGGGCCCACCTCGGAATGGTGTTTCAGGAAAGCGCGCTCTTTGACTCGCTCACAGTACGCGAGAACGTGGCTTACCGTCTCATGGAAGAGCACGGGATTTATGACGATGAGATTGACCGCCGGGTGCGCGAAACACTGCGCTTCGTCGAACTGGAACATACTCTCGATCTCGATCCTGCCGAACTCTCGGGAGGCATGCGGCGGCGGGTGGCGATTGCGCGGGCGATTATCACGCAGCCGGAGTTACTGCTCTATGATTCGCCGACGGGCGGGCTCGATCCCGTCACTTCCAACACAATCATTGAGCTCATCATGAAGCAGCGCGATGTCTATCGCACTAGTTCGCTGCTGGTGACGCACCGACTGCAGGACGCCTTCACGTTGGCCACCCACGAGTTCGATCAGAAGACGAATACGCTTCGCGTGCTGCCGCGCGGCCAGTATTGTGACGTTCCCATGAGCTTCCTCATTTTGCGCGATGGGAAAGTGACATTTGATGGCGACATCCGCCAGTTGGCAACTACGAAGGACGAATACATCCGCGAATACATCTCCTGATCCATCATGCCCGCGCCAAGGCTTGCTCCAAACCAAGTCGAACAGCTTACGGATTGGGTTGCCACATACATCGCTGGCCAGCGCTCGTACTTTCAGGAAAGAGCTCAGGCGATCTCAGCCGAGCACGTGTGCACTCTGGAACCTTTCTTTCCGAAGGAAATTCTGTCACTAGTACGTGTGGCACAGGGACGCGCAAGCGAACCGCCTTTCTACTCACAGTTGCGAACGTTGGGAATTCGCAATGCTCCGCCTTTTTCAGACATGGCTGGGATTACGTTTGAGGATGTTGTAGTACATGTCGAGCCACTGACGACATCTCTGCTGTTTCACGAACTCGTACATGCAGTTCAATACAAACAACTGGGGTTAAACGGATTCGCGAAACTCTATGTTCGCGGCTTCTTTACGGGTGGTTCGTACGAAGAAATCCCCCTCGAGAAACAAGCATACTGCCTGGAGGACAGGTTTATCCGAAATCCCTCGAGGCCGTTTTCCGTCGAGGATGAGGTCACGCATTGGATTCGCGGTGACAAGTTTTGAGTTCGGCGCGCGCTAGTCTTTGGGTCTTACCGCCTCATTTCGGTGCAGCCACGTTCTTGCCTGCCTGAACAAACGACTCAACGTTGCTTTTGTCGATCAGATCAGAACCGGTATCCACAAAACTCGGCAGCGGAGAGTAATTGTCGATGGACCAATCCTTCTCCAAGGCAGGGGGCTTGTGGTGGTAGAGATTGTCGAGCATCTGCATACCGACGAAAGCCATGGTGTAGGGCTTCTGCGAGATCGTAGCCGCGATGACACCCTTCTGGATCCAGTCGAGCGTTTCCTGATCGGTGTCCATAGCGATCACGGCCTTTCCCGTGACGTGATAACTGTTGAGAACGCCCGCCACTTCCTTGCCTGACTGCGCTTCCAGGCATACGAAGCCATCGACCTTATCGCGCTCCTTGCCCACGATTTGTGTCGTCGTGTCAAAGGCAATTCGCGGGTCGCCCTGAATGTCGACCACGCGCGTGATCTTGATGTCAGGGGTCTTCGCGAGCGCGTCCCTATAGCCGCGCAAACGATCCTGCAGGTTTTGTTGGTCGGGCATGGTGAATACTACGACGTTGCCCTTGCCCCTGAGTTCCTTCGCCAGGCGCAGTCCACCGGTGAAACCGGCCTGGTAGTTGTTAGTGCCGATGAAGAACAAGCGCTTGCTCGAGGGCGCGTCGGAATCCACGGTGATAACAGGAATACCCGCCCCCACCGCTTTACCGATGCTGTCTTTGAGCAATGCGGGATCAGCAACCGAGATCAGAATTCCGGTTGCCTTTTTCTGGACGGCCTCATCCAACGCATCGCGTTCGGCCTTGGGATCGTAATTCTGCGGGCCGACGAAATCGAAGCGCACTCCCTTGTATTGCGCCGCCGCGTTCGAGAAGCCACTGCCTGCCGTCTTCCAATAGGGCAACTGCAAATTGGTCGAGACCAGAATGAAATACTCGTCGGATGTGTGCGCACTGCCGCAACTCAGAAGCACAACCGATAGCGCGGCGCCTGCGGCGGATTGGAGAATCCTATGCACGCGGAGCATCGTATCCTCCTTTGGACATGATCACAGGGAAGTGACAATTTTCGGCGACTGGATTGTAAACGAGTGGTCGAGAGAAGGCTAGGTCTAGCGCAGGGCTTTGTCGAGCAAACCTGAAATCACCGATGAGTCGATCTCTCCCGACGAATTGTAAAGTGGAGTGCCAGCGTTATCGAGCACCACGACGTGGGGGATGTAGCCGGTGTAGTACTTTTTCTTCAGTTCGTCCTGCGAAGGCGACAAGTGGTGATCCAGATCAATAATCACAAACTGAACGGCATCTTTGTACTTGTTGTATAGATCGACCGTGCGTCGCGCCTGACGCTTGGAGTTGTAGCAAGCCTCACCGTACAGGATGACATAGGCAGGTTTTCCGGCCTTGAAACCCGCGTCCATGTGCTCACCCGTGATCAGGGGGCCATCCTGGCTGTCGCTGCTGTAGTCAAGTTTCGGATTTAACGTCAAATGATCTCCGGCGAACGCGAGCGCCGAAAGGGCAATCCACGAAATCATGATCGATTGAACTTTCATTCGGGTCCCCCGGCCTTCTTCAGGAATCAGATGACGTTGACGGAGAAAAGTTACATCGGCTACGAGCTTACACCCCGACCGGGAAAGGCTTCGTGTGCGTGGTAGCTCTTCTCGACGATCCGGCAAAGCGGCCTTGCAACAAAGACATCAGCCCGGTGTACCAATACCCCAGGACGAAGAGCAGCAGGAAGGGAACGGTGATGTAGTTCTCGTTCTCGACGGCGTAGTAGACCGTGAGTGCGAAATATGTTCCGATCAGCAGTTCGACCCAGGGAACCCATCCCAGGCGCTTGCGGTATTTCGTAGCGCCGATTCTGTCCTGCTTGTTCACGACGCTGTACTTTGGCGTACGTGCGAACGCGCTTTGCTTGCCTATCAGGGCCTCGATCACGGCTTTGGTGTTCGTGATGGTCAGGCCGATACCGAGTGCCATCAGGAAAGGCAAGTACAAGAGCGCTCTCGGCCAGCTCCGGGGAAACAACTCGCGCTGCGAAACGAGATAAAAACTCGATATCGAAAATGTCGATGCCATGAAAAGTGGCAGATCGATATAGAGCATCTGGAACCATCCCTGATAAAAACGGATGATCATGGCAGGCAGCAGCAGGACAGAAAGCATGATCATCAGCGGGTAGCTGATGTTCGCGGTCAGGTGGTACCAGGCCTCAATCTTGGTATGAAGGGGAGCATCGCTCTTGAGGACACGAGGCAGAATCTTCTTACCTGTCTGAATCAGTCCCTTGGCCCAGCGTGCCTGCTGGGTTTTGAAGGCCGTCATCTCGACCGGGAGTTCGGCGGGGCATTCGACGTCCTGCAGGTAGATGAATTTCCATCCCTTGAGCTGTGCGCGGTAGGAGAGATCCGTGTCCTCGGTGAGCGTGTCGTGCTGCCATCCTCCGGCTTCGTAGATCGTAGTGCGCCGCCACAGGCCGGCGGTGCCGTTAAAGTTGAAGAATAATCCCGTCCGCGCCCGGCCCGAGTGCTCGAGCACGAAGTGGCCATCGAGCAGGATGGCTTCCACCTCGGTCAAAAAAGAATAGTTGCGGTTGAGATGAGTCCACCGGGTTTGCACCATCCCGATCTTTGGATTGGTGAAGTGATGGATGGTGCGCATTAGAAAATCTTCGGGTGGAGTGAAGTCGGCGTCGAAGATGGCGATGAATTCACCCTTCGCGGAGTCTAAGCCTTCCGCCAGCGCGCCGGCTTTGAATCCGTGCCGGTTGGTGCGGTGGTGGTAGCTGATGGGATGCCCGAGCGCTGCGTAGCGCTCAACCAAGCCGCGCGCCACATCAACGGTCTCATCGGTCGAATCGTCGAGCACCTGGATGTCGAGCTTCTCCCGTGGATAATCCAGCTTGCACACCGCCTCCAGCAGACGGTCGATTACGTACTGTTCATTGAAGATCGGTAACTGCACGGTGATGCGTGGCAGATCCTCAAAGCGGGCGGGCGGCTCAGTCGTTCGGTTCTTCTGATGCTTGTAATAGAGATAGACAAGGACGTAGCGGTGTGCTCCGTATCCGGCGAGCAGGATCAGTACGATGAAGTACGGTACCAGCAACGCGACATCGAAAGCGTTGGCGTGGTAGAGACCGCGAAACGTGGTGTCGAGAAAGTGCTGGCGGATATACGGAACAATTCCCTTCGGCGCAGCAAGCGCCGCGAGACACGTCGTCAGAATGAGATCAGTCATCAAGCCAGCGTTCCAGTAAGGAACAAGTATTTTACCGGATTGATGACCGCAGGAGACCCACGCCGAGAGTCAGGACCCCGGCAGCAACAGAGACCGCACCCGCATAGATGAGAACAACAAGTCCGTTAGGCTGTACGGCCGCAGGAGAGGTCATCGACAGAAAAAACCCCGCCGGAAGCAAAATTGCGGCGAGCGGTACTCCGATGCGCGCCAGCCACAAAAGCGGCCCAGGCAGCATCGCGCTGTCGGCCAGAATCTGGCACACCAGCGATAGGATCACGAAGACGCCAGCATGAGCGTGGCCGGCTCGAAAGAAATTCTGGCGCAGGGCGTTGTCCATGTAGTGGCTGTTGCGATCGACCAGCGACGTCAGCAGAAAGTAGCCGCCGTACTGAATCGTGGGAATGGTGAGCAAAATGATTCCTGCCATGGTTCTGGCTTCCCGAGTCATAGGAGTCCTCCAGAGTGCCCCACTTTTGTCACGCAGTTTGACAGTGTGAGGTTTGACTTAGTTGGTCGGTGAAAATTACCGGTTCTGCGCGACTTCTGACGCGTCGGGCACGATGAACGCATCCACGCGCAGCCCGTCCGGCAGGTGCGACCCAGGGTCGAGTTCAACCAATGTCTCGAGAATCTTGGTGTCCACTTTTTCGGTGGGCTCGTCGGTGCGGACGTTTTTTGGCCCCAATTGCTGGCCGACGCGTACCACGCGTCCCCAGAATTTTTGCTTTTCGAAGGCGTCGGCAGTGACGTAGGCTCGCTGGCCTATATTCACTTTGCTAACGTCGGTCTCATCGACATCGACGCGAACGCGTAACGTCTTGCGGTCGCCGATCGTCAAGACGGGATCGGGAACCGTCGAGGAATTGGAGACACTCTCGCCACTGCGGTGATGCTTGCGCAATACCGTGCCGTCAATGGGAGACCGGATAAAAGTCTTGTCATAGCGGGCCTGCGCCTCGTCGAGTTGAGCTTGCGCCAGTTGGAGGTCGGCTTCCGCCAACGATTGGTCTTCTTCGCGGGCACGGTCATCGACGAGAGCGTGCTGCTGCACAGCAGCCTCGTACTTTGCCTGGGCTACGTCGGCCTCGCGTGCGTATCGTTCCAGTTCCTCACGGGACACGACTCCCGCCGAGAACAACTCCTGGCGGCGGTGTAACTCCGAGTTCGCATTTTCGGTCACAGCCTTGGCCTCGTTCACGGAAGAGCGTGCTTCATCCCGCTCCTGGCGGCGGGCGCCGTTGATCACTTTGCGCAGCACGGCCTGCTTGGCGATGACATTTGCCCGTGCGGATTCGACCTGGGCGCGGTAATCGGCGTTCTCCAGTTCGGCTAGGACCTGGCCACGGCGGATCGCATCTCCTTCCTCAACGTTAACCACCTTCAGCCGCCCGCTCAATTCGGAACCGATCTTGATGTCCTCGGAAGATGGCTCAACGCGGCCGGGGCCGGCGATCATCCGCGGCGAGCTGTGGGAGGATGGGGCGCTTGCGGCGGTCGATCCATGCCCTCGCCGCGAGGCGACCACCAGCGATGCTGTCATAAGAAAGATGCCAAGACCCACGATCAAGCTGACGCGGCCCTTCAGAGTCTGAAACGAAAAGTTGCTCATATACTTCTCCACTTCCCTACGTTCGAACAATGTTCTAAACCAAGCCAATCGCGGCCTGGGGCAGGTTCTGCGCCAAAACTCCAGGAGGCACTAACTGCGCCTCGCTACGGTTGGCAATAGATCCATCTTCAATCGTCACGATGCGATCCGCAAAATTCAGAACGCGAGAGTCATGGGTAACGATCACCACCGCGCGTCCACGAGTGTGGGCAAGGCCGCTCATCATCTCCATCACATTGCGACCGGCATGCGAATCCAGCGCTGCCGTGGGTTCGTCCGCCAGAATGATTTTGGGATCTCCGGCCAGCGCCCGCGCGATGGCCACACGCTGCTTCTGACCTCCGCTCAGGTCGGCGGGAAAGGCGCCGTATTTTTCGCCGAGACCGACTTGTTCCAGGAGTTCAAGCGATCGCTTCTTGGCTTTCGCAGTCGAGACGCCCTTCAGGTCGAGCATCAGCTCGACATTCTCTCCCGCGGTCAACGTAGGAAACAGGTTGAATCCCTGGAACACGAATCCGATGTGCTCGAGCCGCAAAGCGGGCAACTGCTTCTCACTCAGTCCGACCACTTCCCTGCCCGCCACGCGCACGCTTCCGGAAGTCGCGGTCAGGATGCATCCCATGATGGAGAGCAACGTGGTCTTGCCACTGCCGGAGGGCCCCATCAGCATCAGTAACTCGCCCGGGTGTACGTCCAAATCGACGCCGCGAAGGGCGAGCGTACCAGTGGCGCCTTCATCGTATTTCTTCATGAGCTGCCGGACTGCTATTGCGGACTGCATATTCCCCATCTCCCAACACAGAATGTAGCTATCGGTGAATCCCTTAGCCTTTGAAAACCATCGCGGGATCGATCCGCGTGACCTTGTTGATCGAGACCAGTGCTGCCCCCACACACATCAGAAGCGTGAGGAAAAACATGCCCACAGCCATCGAAGGCGGCATCAGGATCGCCGCACCGCCCTTCTGACTTCCGTGCACCACGAAGACGCTGACAATCATCCCCAGCACATAACCCATCACGGCCGCAATCGCCGCCTGTTTCATGATGACTTTGTAGACGTAGCTGTTCGGCGCGCCCATAGCTTTCAGCGTGCCATACTCGCGGATGTGGTCGACCGTCGTTGCATAAATCGTCTGCGCCACGACTACGAATCCAACGACCAATCCAAGGACCGCAGCGATTAGAACTGCGACTCCTGCGCCGGTGGTGAACATCCAGTAAAAAGTCGTCATGCGGCTGAACTCGCTAGTCTTGAAGACCTCGACATCCTTCACTCCGTTCAGCAGATCACGACGCACTTGCTCGAGACTCGCACCTGGCGTGAGCTTCACAAGGATGAACATCGTCTGGTCTTCACGCAGCGCGGTATAGTTCTGGGCATTCTTGAAAGACGTGAAGACGTAGGGCGAAGTCGTGAACGAACGAATACCGCGCGTGAAGCCGACCACGCGAGCGCGGTGGCCTCCGATCTCAAAGACTTCACCGATGCCCTGCACGCCCAGCTTCTGCATATAGAGTTGGTCAAGAATCACGGCATCGGGAGACTTAAGATCTTCGACGCTGCCCTGTACCAGGCTCCAAGGGCGCTCCATCGGGTCATCCACATTGATCCCGACGATCTGCACTGAGTCCTGCCCCCCGTCGTGGCGCTTCCATTGAGTCCAGCGAGCGATGAGTTTCTGCGCATCGGCGACGCCCGGCACGGCCCGCACCTGATTCAGCTTGCGCTCGCTGAAAGCCACGCCTTGTTCCACATAGGGCACGTTCTTCGAGGTGATCCAGAGGTCGGCGCCCGAGTGATCGATCAGATTCGAAGTCGCGGTCGTAAATCCGAGAAACAGTCCCAACTGGACGACTATCAGAACCACTGAAAAGACAATGCCCGTCAGCGTTACGGTGAGCCGCACTTTGTCGTGAAAGAGATTTCGTTGCGCTAACGGAGGCATAACTATTTCCCTTCTCCACCGCGCTGCCGAATGAGTCCGCGCAGCGTAACATCCGGCATCATCTCGGCACGGTCCTGCAACGGGCGCCAGTTCACCCAGGCGTCGCACCCTTTGGCGATGTGCAATGCAATCACTCCGTGCACGGATGCCCACAGCGTCTGGGAAATGAGCTCGGCGTCGGTTAGCTCTTCGCGGAAGCAGCCCGCATCGATGGCCTGCTGCACTGCCCACTTCAGGAAGGCATAGGCATCCATCTCGGGATTGCCCATCATTTCGCGGTCCACCTCATCCGGCTCGTGCGGTGGGTGAGGGGTCATGAACATGAACCTGTAGTGATTGGGATATCGCGTTCCGAAATCGATATAGATCGCACCGATCTGCTTCAGTCGCTCGATCGGATCCGTCGACATCGCCGAACTCTGGAAGACTTCGGCCAAACGCGCGTAATCCTGGTGGCAGAGCTCGCGAAAAAGTTCCTGCTTGTCTGCGAAGTGGACGTAGATCGCAGTCGGCGAGTATTCAATCTTCTCGGCGACCTTGCGCATCGAGACGCCTTCGAAGCCCTCGGTGACGAAGAGTTCCCGGGCAGCATCGAGGATCTTGTCTCGCGTTTCCGACTTCTCGCGTTCGCGTCTCTCTTTGACACCCATAACGTCGGCACCTTGGTTAACGGTGTTAAGTTAACATCGTTAAGTTACTGCGCATCGTTCATTAGTGTCAAGATAATTTTGCTGAGGCGCCGGTAAGATGTTGAAATAACGGGCAATAAAGTCGTAGATGCGGTGAAATGGACCCATCGATGGCAGTCATTTCTGAATCGAATGCCGAGTTGCCCGAAGCCCTACGGTCGACTACAAATAGAATCACTCATGGAAAACGCATTAGTGAACCGCGCGGGTGCTTACGATGCGCTGTTCCGAATGTGGGGCCGGGTCCGCAATTCCCCTTTATGGATCGCAACCATTGCCCTGGCGTTGCGTGTGGGCTGGATCGTTCTGGGCCACACCTACAGATTCAAGTCCAGCGACGACAACTTCAGTTTCGGCTGGGAGATGGGCCGCATCGCTGCCTCGCTGGCTTCAGGGCACGGCTTCAGCAGCCCCTTTGGCCCACCCACGGGTCCGACGGCATGGGAGCCTCCGCTCTATCCCTATCTCACTGCCGGGGTGTTCCTGGTCTTCGGAATCTATTCGAAAGCGTCGGCGTTTGTGCTGCTCGTGCTCAATAGCGTCTTCTCGGCCCTGACGTGCACTCCTATTTTTCTGATCGCGAAGCGTATGTTTTCTGAGAAAGTCGCTGTCATATCGGCATGGGCGTGGGCGCTGCTCCCTAATGTAATGTTCTGGTGTACGCGCGCCGTCTGGGAGACGAGCCTATCGGCTCTGCTGCTCGGCTGCGTTATATGGCTAGCCCTGACCATGGAAGAACGCGACGGCTGGCTTCCCTGGCTTGAGTTTGGAGTGCTCTGGGGCCTGATCGCTCTAAATGGGACTTCCCAGCTCTCATTTCTTCCCGCGGCTGGATTATGGGTTTGGTATCGGCGCGCAAAACTTGGCAAGCGATCGTTTGCCGGCGTAGCGCTGGCGTCGATCATTTTCTTTGCCTGCATCACGCCTTGGCTGATCAGGAACTATCGCACTTTCGGGAAGTTCATTTTCATCCGCGACAACTTCGGCGCCGAACTTCGTCTAGGCAATGGCAATGGTGCCGATGGCACCCTGATGCTTTATCTCGACCCGCCGCATGATTCTTACGCGATGCATCAGTTTCGGACGATGGGCGAACTAGGCTACATCGCCATGCGGAAGGAGCAGGCGCTCAGCTATATCAAGGCGGATTACGGCCGCTTCGCCGTTCTTAGCGTGAAACGGTTTTTGTGTTTTTGGGCCGGACCACCGCGGATCACTAATCCCACTTGGCTGGGTCCCGCCAAAGACTCCCTGTTCCTCGCATCTTCGGTGCTGATGTTTTGGGGATTAGCAAGAGCTTTGCGGCAGCGGCGGCCGGGCGCGTGGCTCCTGTTCTGGTTGGTCCTGTTGTATCCGGCAATCTACTACTTCGTTTATGCGATTCCGCGCTACCGGCACGCGATCGAGCCTGAGATGGCAATTCTGTGCGTCTTCCTGCTCACTGAGGCAGGCAAGAAATCTACGGCTTCTCTTCCAGATCGATCTTGAGCACATGAATCTGGTTCATCTTGGTCTCAAGGACACCCGTCACCACGACGCGGCGCCCCTCAAACCCGTGCACCAGGTCGGAACGGTCCAGGCGATATACATTCTTTCCCGCCGACAGCACAAGATATCCGCCCAAGTGCTCAATGCAATACACGGCGCAAGTATTGGCCGTCCCGCCCATTGACTTCGACTTAAGCATTTCCTGGTGCGAGCGCGTCAGCGAGTGGACATTGAGAGCGCACTGGCTGTCGGAGACTTCTCCGTGAAAAGTCTGCGCATTCTGCCCAAGGGTCGCGGCAATAAGGACGAGACACGCGAATGCACATTTCATCATGAATCCGTTCATAGTAATTTCCTCAAGGCAACACGGTGAACCTCATGTGCATACCCTCATGCTCTTCACTGCAGATCACCGTGCAAACCACTTCGTATTCCCCGGGCTCAGCAGGAGCCGTCATCTGAAACTCCTGCGTACCGGGCTTGAACAACAGATCCCATCCTTCCACCTTGGTTCGATCCTTGGCACGCAACAGCGAGAAACCGTGGACGGAGCCGTCGCGGTTCCATGACTTGCCTCTCCGCGCTGTTACCCGGAGAACAATGCGTTCTCCTGCCTTCACCGTGATCTCAGGAGCCCGCATTCCCGCAATCTTGTACCGGCTGTCGCGGTCGGCAGTCAGTTCGATCACTCGGGCCTGACCATGAACCGGCGATTCGCACCCCAGAACAATGCAGAGAACTGCGATTCCTGCAAAGATACGCTGGATTCTTAAGTGATTTGTCATAGGTCCTGTGAGGTCACCTGCGTGGTTACTGGGTCATGTAAAACAGGATCATTCGCCGGTCTTCTTCCGTAATCGTGGCACGAACGCGCATGTGGCGGAGAACCGTGCCCATCATCCTCGGCGGAAATTTCTCGGGCGTGGCATGACAGCGTCCGCAGTTGGCGTGAAAACGCTTTTCGCCTTCGACCCGCATGTGGTCGGCGTCTGACTGGTGTACGACCGCTGCACTTTCAGCTTCTTTAGGCTCTCGTTTCGCCGAAGGCGAACCGGCAAAGAGGGACGACGTCAGAGCCAACGTGCCCAGGGCAGCCAGAGCTTTCCGTCGAAAATTCGAATTCATTGGGCCTCCCGGGAAGCGCCCGTAGGGCCGAGGGGAATCAGGAAGCGGTAGGCGAGACCGAAGCTCCACTGGTTGAAATTGCCCGCAGGACTGAACTGGCGGCCGTAGCTGAATATCCCTTTCATGCCGTCGCGCAGGAAGTAGTTGACGCCGAAGTCAGCCTCGCGCGTGTTGGCGCCGGGAAGCCCGAGCGCATCTTCCGCGTCGGCCCCGATTGCACCCACGAAAAACTGTTGGCCGCGCGCTACGAACTCTGTGCGCCGCATCGCTTTCTGCCAGAAGCGAACCTGGCTCAACCGGTACGCTCCTTCTACCCAATAACCACTGCCTTCAAACGCGTGCGCGTACTCGGAGCGCACGCTGAGCGGCAGCTTCGACGGTTGCCAACTCATGTGGAAGCCGAAGGCGTTCTTGCGGTCGTCTTGAAGAGTCTTCTGCCAAGAACCACCGACTTCGAGCCGCGGGGCCGGAAAGAAGAATCCCATGCGTCCGCCAACGTGCCGCTCGGAGTCCACGCTTCCGATTCCGATACTGGTGGCCGAGACGTACATTGCGTAATTCATATTGGCGTGGGCGCTGACCGGGAAGCCTCCACGGAACATCGCGCCATCACTGGGTGCGGTGCGGATGGGCAGAGTCAGCGGATCAGGCTGCAGGAAACGAATCCAAACCGGATACAACCGCTCGTTGAAAATCCCGAATGGGGTGAGGAATCTGCCAGCGGTCACCGTCAAATATGTGTTCGCGATGTAGTCCACTTGGGCGTAATCCACATGCTTGTCGACTGGCCCGGCGTACGGTCCGCCACCCGACGGACGCTGAAACTGTCCTTCAAACTCGGCACGAGACTCGATCAGCCAGCGATCTCCCAGTGGAACCAGGAGAACCGGGTTGATTTGGGTGTCGATAAGATTCTGTCCACCGGTGACAAAGCTGAAGGCTCCGATGTTGCCGGTAAGGATGGGAATCGGCTTATCACCTCTATCTTGTGCCGCGGACCACGGTGCGAGCGATAGGAAGAAGAGCGATAGAACGACAGAGAAATGAGTTCTCCGCCGACGCGCGGACGCGGTTTCTCGGAACAGGTACGACACGGCAAAACCCCACTAAGACTATGTGGGAATTGTGCTTGAGCCCCGCACCGGAAGAAACATCACCGAGGTAATGGCCTTCGCCGGCAGAAATATCGGCCTTTTTCCAGGCCGCAGCCCTTACCCTTTTGGACCAAACACGTCTAACCTGTTGAAACGGAGGGACTCATGATCCATCATCGCCGTTC
>Ga0210403_10002046_pt1 | contig 18601 bp, 18 predicted proteins | sample IncBWC19MmetaG_FD_150863 | JGI IMG/M metagenome (GOLD analysis project Ga0210403, IMG submission 150863) | Forest soil microbial communities from Barre Woods Harvard Forest LTER site, Petersham, Massachusetts, United States - Inc-BW-C-19-M | ecosystem: Environmental > Terrestrial > Soil >... | reverse complement strand
AGTCGCCCAGGCATAGGCGCAAAAATTCAGCAGCGCCCCGCTCACGATAATCCACCAGAGCGTGGGGATACGCAGCACGTTCCAAATGGATGTGGCGGCCAGCGCCGTACCTTGTGGTTCGCTGGCGCCACGTTGCGGCTCACGCAGCAGGAGAAGGGCAGGCAACAGCACCAGGGCCGGAAGCGCGGCAGTGACCATAGCCGTGCGCCAGCCGTAGGCCTGGGCGACCGGGCCGCCGATCAGATAGCCGAGTCCACCGCCGATAGGAACGCCCATCATGAAGAGAGCGAGAACGCGGGAGCGCTGGGTCGGGGGAAAAAGATCGCCGAGCCAGCTGGTTGCGGTGGGCGCACAGGCCGCTTCGCCAAGACCGACGCCGACCCGCGAGAACAACAGAAGAGTATAAGTCGTGGCGAGTCCGGCGGATGCCGTTAGAGCGCACCATACGACGACACCCCAGGCGAGAAGTTTTTTCCGGCTCCAGCGGTCCGCGATGAGACCGAGCGGAACACCAATGATGGCGTAGAGCCAGATAAAGGCGCTGCCGAGAAGGCCGATTTGCGTGTCGTTGAGGTGGAACTCCTTGCGCATGGGCTCAACGAGGGCGCCGGGGACGTGACGGTCGTAGAAATTGAGGATGTTGATGGCGAAGAGGACGATGACAGAGAACCAGAGAGTGGTCTTTTGCGTTTTCTGCGACATTTATTTGTACGAAGGCCGGAGCATGCTAGCACATCGTATGGTCGAGTGAGGAAGCGGCGAAAGACGGCAAGGTAGTCAAAGGGAATGCGATGCGCCGCATGGACGGTGAAACGATTAAGCAACGTGTGGCACTACTGGGGGAAAGGCGAGGCGCAGATTTGCCACGGCTGTCCTCGGGCAGTTGCCTTGTTCTTCGGGAGAGAATGGAGCTACTGCTTCTGGCGCCGGCGGAGGTCTGCGCCTCGCGTAAGGCAAAATCGATGTTATCTGCGGCGAACAAAGTCGCCGCAGCGTCGAGATCGGCGCGTAACAACCCTCGAGCAGCATCCAGTCCGCTCTCTACCCACAAAAACGTCGCTGTGTTTTCGTAACGGCAGGGTGGCTTCCTTCTCAGCGAAGTCACCCGGCGTTCCCATTAAAAGAAGGAAAAAAACACGGTCCTTCTACGCGCCCGCTATTTTGGCAGTCTGTCGTGCGGTTTTGGATTGCCAGGCTTTGTGGAGTTCTTCGCGCTGTTTAAGGACGAAGGCTTTGGCATCATCGAAGCTGTTGTAGACTTTGGTGCCTTTGATCGTGTTGCAAGGTGTGCAGCAGGCGACCAGGTTGGCGGGATCTTTCTTTCCCTTGCGGGCGCGCGGATGGATGAAATCGATGCGCATGACGAGGGCGTTTTCGAAGCTGGCGCGCCCGTCCAGGCCGCAGTACTTACAACGGTAATCGTCGCGTTCCAGAATCTTCAATCCCTCTTGCATCGAGACGGGTGATTCGACCAAAGAAAGTGTTGCGAGGCTTAATGGCATAGGTACCTCCTGTGCGGAAATTTAGGGGAGCAGGGGGAGCTTGCGACTTCCACTTGCCTGGGCCAAAAACATAGGCCTGCGCTATGTTGGTGTCAAGGCTATTGGTTGCGCTTAAAAGCAGCTAGGAAATTGACAAGTGTTAAGCCACAGGCTACAGTCGATCACGTGAGAGTAAGGAACTTTGCGCATAAGGGAGTGAAGAGGCTCTACGCGGAAGACAGCGCAAAGGGAGTTCCGCCGGATACTGCCGACAAACTCCGCAAGATGCTGGCGTTCCTGGATGATATGCAGGACCCAGAGGAATTGCGCGCGCTCCCGACGTGGAGGGCGCACACGCTAACGGGCGACCGCAAGGGCACATGGAGCCTCAGCGTAACCCGCAACCGCCGTTTAACGTTTCGCATCGACCTTGCGGAGCACGAGATCTGCGACGTGAATTTGGAAGACTATCATTAAGAAAAAGGAGCAAACGCCATGCCTATGAAGAACCCGCCGCATCCTGGGGATTTTATTCGGACGGAGATTATTGAGCCTGCGGGACTGTCGGTAACGGCGGCCGCGGCGGCGCTGCAGGTTTCCCGCCCCGCGCTGTCCAGCTTGCTGAATGCGAAGGCGGACCTTTCCGGGAATATGGCGCTGCGCATTGAGAAGGCCTTTGGCGTGAAAATGGATACCCTGATGAGGATGCAAGCCTCCTACGACATTGCGCAGACGCGCAAGCGCGAGAAGCAAATCCGCGTGCGACGAGTTCATCAGCTTGTTCAAGCATAGGAAAGGCCTTGAAGGGGGCCGCTGGCAGAGGACCAGATGTTCTTGCGTGAGATAGTTCGAACGGGACATGGCGCGACATTTTCAATTTGACGATGGGGGACGCGCGGCGGCCGGATACAGCGGTAAAGCGGGGGATTGCGTCGTTCGCGCGATAGCGATTGCGACGGGGCGGCCCTACCAGCAAATCTACGACCTGGTGAACCGGGCGGCGGTCCACGAACGCACCGGAAAACGGAAACGTGGCGTAAGCAACGCGAGAACGGGCGTGTACAGGACGTCGATCCGTCGAGTGATGAAGGCCTTGGGCTGGGTGTGGACGCCCACGATGCAGATCGGTTCAGGATGCACAGTACATTTGCGCGAGGATGAATTGCCGCCGGGCCGATTGGTGGTCAGCGTATCGAAGCATTTAACGGCGGTAATCGACGGTGTGATTCACGATACGCACGACTGTTCGCGGCGCGGAACAAGATGCGTTTATGGGTACTGGCAGCCGCCAGTCCTCAGGAGTGTCCGGTCACTCTCCCCCAACGTCTCGTCTCCCGAAAAAAAGCCGCCTCCACGGAACTCGATTGGTGAGCCCAAGCGCCGGAAGACTTTTCTCGAGTGGCTATTCGGCTGAAACGAGAAGCATTTCGCGCGCGTTTCAGAGTGTGGCGTTAATGGAGTGGTACGCAGTCAAGAAACTCAAGTAGACATGCAGGGAGGGGCGAGTGTAGTCCTATGTAGGAGTAGGAGCGGGCGTGGGAGTGTGTCGGATATGGCTCCGGTACTGCTGTGGCTGATCATGATTCTATGTTTGCTGGTCTCCGTGGTGAAGTACGTCATGGGGATCATCCTGAAGTTGTCGTTTCCCAGCGCAAAAGTGCAGAAGGATTATAGCTACCAGCCCACGGTCAGCGTCCTGATGCCGTGCTTCAACGAAGGAAAGACGGTCTACGAGACGATCGAGAGCATCAGCAAAAGCAACTATCCCGCGGAAAAATTCGAAGTGATCGCGCAAGACGACTGCTCGGTGGACGACAGCTACGAGTGGATGATCAAGGCGCAGCGCGACTTCACCAACATCCGCATACGGACTGGGCGCAATGCCGCGAACAGCGGAAAAGCGCGCACGGTTTGCAACGCGATGGAGCAATCCTCGGCCGAGGTTATTATTTCGATCGACTCCGATTGCATCTTTCATCCCGACGCAATTTCGGAGCTCACCGCGTGCTTCAGCGAAGCGCACATCGGATCGGTAGGCGGCCGGGTGGGAGTGCGGAACCCAAATGACAACGTAATCACCGCGATCCAGGCCGTGATTTACTACTCGGCTTTCCAGCTTTACAAAATTCCTGAGAATTGGACGCGCAGCGTTTGCTGTATCAGCGGATGCCTCTTTGCCATCCGGCGCGAACTGCTGCTGGAAATCGAGCCGGCGATTCGTTCGCGGCACTGGTTCGGCATACCTGTGAATCAAGGTGAAGACCGGTTTTTAACACACCAGACGCTGTTGCGAGGCTACGGAACGTACATCAACAATGACGCGCTGTGCTGGACAACCGTACCGAACACTCTATCCGTGCTGTTCAAGCAGCAACTCCGCTGGCGGCGCAGCATCGTGCGCGACTTTTTCTACACCTTGAAAACACTGCCGCAACATGTCTGGAAATTGCATCCCAACGCGGTGTGGACGCTGATCTTGACGCCGCTGGGTGCGCTGGTGGGCTTTCTTGTGGCCGTCACCGCGCTGAGTTCGGACCCTCTGGCTTGGGCTGGGCCGGTGCCCTTGATCGCCGCACTGGGAATCGGAGCCGTGCTGACCTGGGTGATTAAGAAATACAGCGCGCGAGAGGCGGTGGCGCACCCAGTGGCCTTTGGCGCCTATGTGGCGTGGTCAATGGTCAGCAGCTTGCTCCTAACCCCGCTCGCGCTCTTCACCATGGATTCGGCCGATTGGGGTACTCGCACGAAAGAAGCGAATGAGGTGGCCGTTGGCGACACCACCAGCTAACACGATTCCCGCGGTGACAAAGAAATCGCAGGTGCGGCAAGGGCTGCACTACAAACTGGTCCTCACTTTGTATCGCGTGTTTGCCATTGCCATGCTGTACCTAGTGCTGGCGGGCATTCTTACGTACGCCATTGTCATGGGTTTTTACGCCGTTAACACTTCGTGGGCCGCGCCGGTGATTCTCTCGGCGGTCGATGAGAAAAGCCTGGCCTTCCGGGAACAGTTGGTGACGAGCCAGCAAACCATCGAGGATGTGAAGGTCGACGCGCAAAAAATGGAGAGCGGAATCGCGGAGATGACGAAGCATCGCGCCGCGCTTCTGGCCCTGGAGCCGCAACTTGCACAGGCCATCGCCCGCGAACACGCGCACAATCGCGCCACCGGCGCGCAGCTTGCCGGCCTCGATACACAGAAGCAATCCGACAACTCGAAAACGCAGTCCGTACTCGCGCAACTGAAAGAAGTCGAGTCCAACATTAGCAAAGATCTGGCCGCCGGGCTGATCACCAAAGGCGACGCCGCCACGCAACTCTCCGCGCTGAACCAGGCGCACAGCTCCTACACCGACAGTAAAATTGCCGAGGTCTTGCTCACGGACAGCGTTCTGCAGAAAACCACAACCGGCACCGACTCACTCGACGTGCTCGAGAAGCAGGCCGAGCTGCGCTCCGAGGCGGCCCAACTCGACGTGGCCATCAACGTCGCCCAAAAAGAGCTGCTGGAAGACAACCGCCAGATCGACCGGCTCAGACAGGCGATCACCACTGCCAAGCAGAGTCCCTATTATCTGAATGCGCAGGGAGGACAAACGCTCTATTTCGCGTTTGTTCCCTACGACAACAGTGCCAGCGCCGTGACCGGCAGCGCGATCTACGACTGCTACCTGAACATGATTGCTTGCCGAAAAGTTGGCGAGGTGAAGCAGATCTTCTCCGGAGAACAGCAAGCGGTCCATCCGATATTCAAGACTCAGATTCGTGGATTTCTGATTCAGTTGAATTTGAGCGGCGGCGAGTCAGCGAAATCGCGAACCGTATTTCTGGGACGCAAGCCGATGCTCTTTTGAGGATGATTCGAATGCCCCAGATACCTTGGAAGTTTTTCCTCGCAGCAACCTTGCTATTTCCCGCGCAAGCGTTGGCGCAGGAACGCAGCGATGAACATTCCTACTGTGCGTACGTGCTGGAACAAGCGCAGGCGCAACGAGATTTGCTCCGCACACCCACGGCCATCGTGGGGATGACGCAGCCCGATAACGGTCTGCCTCCGCAAGTTGTGGGAGGCGCCACTCTGGGCCTTTCGAACGTGCGAAAGTCCGGTTTGACGATGGACGCCGCGCAAAAAGAATGCGAGTTGTACAAGACGGCGACGGAGGCGCAGCAGGCCGCCCAATATGCCATCCCGAGCTTGGAAAAAGAAGCTTTGCGTAACCGGCTCGCGCTGATCGAGCATGCGCACCAGTCCCTGGACGGGCTCATCGAAAAGACTTCGAAGATGCTGGAAGCGAAGAACGCCACCAGGCAGATGCTTTTCTCGCTGCAGACGACGAAGATCAAATTGGACTCGGACCGCGCCGATACGCAAGCGAAGCTCAACTCGATTTATTTCCCGGAGCTCAGCGACCGGCCGTTGAAAGAGCTGGTTGCCGAGAAAGAGAGCCGCGAAACGGGAGAACAAAGAGCGCTCGATAAATTGAGCCGCCAGAACAATTGGGATGTGGCTCTGTCCGTGGGCGTGCATCAGCAGGTGAATCCGGTGGCGCAAGGAGCGCAACCGTACGGCGAGGTCACCGTTAACTACAATTTTGCCAGCCGGGCGATCAACCGGCACCTGGACCGCGCCGCGGAAGCCCATGACGAATGGAAGAAAACGCAGGAAAGCGACGTGGTGCGAATGGCCGAAGTGCTGCGGCAGCAGCTGACGGACAGCGTGTCCGCTCAGGAGGCTCGCCTGAAATCCATGCAGGATGAAAGCAAATCGATCGAGCAAAACCTGGCGATGGTCGCCAATCCCGACACTTCGGCGGCCCTGGACTTCAGCAACCAACTGACCGCGGCGCGGCTGCTTTTGGAGATCGAAGCGGGCGACGCGAGTTTCCGCATTCAACGATGGCGAGAGTACCTGACAAAAAACTACTGATGGGACCCGCTCACCTTCTGCTGCAGAAAAACTAACACCGGGCTAGACAGTCCAGATTTGCCTAAGAACGCGGCGGAAATTTCCGCCAAGAATGGCTTCGATGTCGACGTCGGAGTATTTGCGTCGGATGAGTCCTTCGGCCAGGTCGAAGGGGCGCTTCGCGTAGTTGTAGCCGTCAATATCGACCTTCTCGCGGAAGCCGTAGCTGCCTTTGTAGCTAGCCCTGAGTTGTTTCAATTCTTCGGGCGGCATTCCGTCGTAGCCGATCAGGTCGATATCGCTGCCGACGCCGAGATGCTCGGCTCCCACTAACTTGGTCACGTAATCGAAATGGTCGAGCATCGATTCGATGGTTGTGGGTTCTTTTGTGGTGATGAACATGCGGACTTCGGTGATGCCCATAACGCCGCCTTTGGCAGCCATGGCTTTGATGGCTTCGTCGGTTTTGCAGCGCGGGTGACCGGGATTGAGCGCGCGGCAGTTCGAATGCGTGATCAGCACTGGCTTTTTGGAGACCTCGAAGGCATCCAGAGTGGTGCGATCGCCGCAGTGCGAAACGTCAACAGCCATCCCGAGTTTGTTCATGCGCTCCACAATCGTCAATCCAAAATCGGATAGCCCTTCGTCGCGCCGCTCCGTGCTTCCATTTCCGATCAGCGTCCGTGCGTTGTACGTCAGTTGGGAGACACGCTGGCCGAGTCCGTAGAAATAATCCACGTCGTCGACTTTGCGAAAGTGCTCGGAGTTCTGCACCCCGAGCAAAATGCCAAGTTTGCCCGAAGCTTTGATGCCGTCCAACCGCGCCGGCGTTTCGACTCGCTCGAACCAGTTGTCATGCCGCGCGAGAAACGTGTTATACCCGGAGAGAAACTGCAGCGTTTCGAGATAGGCGTTGGGCCCGCCGGTGCCAATGGCGATGTGGAAGACGTTTATTCCGGATTGTTTGTAGGGGGTATAGTCTTCGGCCGTGAAATTTTCCGGATTGCCGAGCATTTTCATCGTGAGGCTGGGGCTGATCCAGAGCGGCGCGAGCATATCCACAACCGTGGCGCGCTGGACGAGATCGATGGCGCGCGCGGAATACGCTTGGTCGGCACCGGCGAACAGGCGATAACTCCCCTTATTGAAAAAAGGAGCGCCATGCAAGAACGGTCCGAAGTTCAACATCGCCGCGCCAGCGGCGCCCTTCACTGACTTTTCCAGGAAGTTGCGACGGTTCATTTCTGTTCTCCCTCGGCGTCGGGCCGCTGTCAGCCTGAAACGCTTGTACGTCGAGATAGTATCACTCTCAACGTTTGTTTCATCTTCGATAAGAAGGCCATGCCCGAGTCAGGGGAAAGTCCGGTTACGGAGCGCCCGTAGCTGAATCGATGCGGACGCTCCCACCTGTATTTTCGTTATGGCTTTGTGATGATGCCGCAAGCGATGCGCGCAGGCGCGGCCGATCCAGTGCCGCCTGCCACCGCGTGAATAACAATCGCGGTGCCACCGTTGCTGAAGACGGAGTGGTCATCGTCGCCGAGCGTTACGTTCGGCGCGACCACAGAAACGTGCGCGGTGCCGTCGGCGCCGACAATCAGCGCAAAATTCGGGATGTCGCCGGCGGGCATGCCGTCATGGCTGTGCTCGGCGCCGCCGGGATTGAAGTGCGGACCAGCCGTCTTGAAGTCCGGCGGGTCGCACTTGGCAACTTGATGGATGTGGATGGAATGTTCGCCAGGCGCCAGATTCTTGATGTCCAGTGTGATTTTGACGCCCTTTGGACTGCTGGATAGCTGGGCGGATCCAACGCTTTGGCCGTCGGTGTTCTTGAATTCCACAGTCACCGGTTTGCGGCTGTGCGACTCCTGAGCCACCGCGGCGGAAGACAACGCGAAGAGCGCACACACTCCACATAGGATTGCTCTCATTTGGATTTCCTCTCTCTTATTTGATTCGAATGGTCTCGGGGCACTGCGTGAAGCAGTACCTCACTACTCTAACTGGCTGGACGGAAGGTTATTCCGCGGTGTGGCGAGCATTGTCCTCATTTAGATACGTACCGGTAACTACCCGCCGGGCGGCTAGCCGTTTATGGCCGTGGACGACAGAGTTGAAACAACTGTCAGACGGCGCCACGACGAGCGTGAACTCCCGAGAATCTCCAGAGCCGAACGTCAGTCGTTGCGATAAAGATCCGGATATTCCTTTTTCAGGCTGGTCAGTTTTGGCAGGTCGTTCATCATGATGTACGGCTCGTAGGTATGGTTCTTCAGATAGTCCTGGTGGTAATCCTCGGCCGGATAGAAAGCTTGCAGCGGGACGACTTTCGTGACGATGGGCTGCGCATAGATTTTTGCCGAATTTAGCTGTGCGATGTAGGCTTCTGCGATTTTCTTCTGCTGATCGTTCCCGTAAAAAATGGACGAACGGTATTGCGTGCCGTAGTCGGGACCTTGCCGATTCAGCTCCGTAGGATTGTGCCCCACGGAAAAGAAAATCATCAGAATCTGGCCGTAGGAGATCTGTGAAGGGTCGAAAACGATTTTTACGGATTCCGCGTGGCCCGTTTCGCCCGTGCTGACTTCTTCGTAATGAGCCGTCTTGGCCGCCCCGCCCGAATAGCCCGAGGTAGAGGACGTCACACCTTTCAAATGCTGGAACACAGCTTGAATGCCCCAAAAACAGCCACCGGCAAGCACCGCCGTCTCTTCCGATTTGGAAGCGGCGAGAGGGGCATCAACCGCCGGCTTGGGGTATGCGGATTTAGCGTTCGCTCGGCCATCATTAGGCTTGGCGGTGGCCCAGGCCAAAACACCGATACCTGCGAAGATCAAAACAGCAATCAGGACAGCGCGCATGGTAAGCACTCCACAAAAAGCATTCCATTAAAGTATACGCTTGGTGCACGGGATTGGATGTTTCCCGACTTCCGTTCGTTATTGGAGCCCAGGAAGTTGCGTTCCTGAAAGAATCAGGCTTGGAACCAGCCGCTGGTAAGGGCATTATACGTAAGCCTGAAAAAACGAACTGAGGAGAGTTTCATGAACATGCGATTCCGAGCTGTTTCTGCAATCGGCAGCTTTCTGATTTTGCCCGCAATTCTTTCCGCTCAGGTAACGGGAGTTACGCACGGGCAGAAGCCGCAACTCCCCGCGCCCTATTCGACGAAATCGTCGGGGAATGGACCGCGCAATGAAGCGCCGCCTCCTGGCTTTCTTCCCACGGTGCCGCAAGGTTTCAAAATCAACGTGTACGCATCTGACTTCAAAACGCCGAGGTGGCTCACGACCGCGCCAAATGGCGATATCTTTGTGGCCGAGACCGGCGCAAACGACATCGTTGTGCTGCGTGACCCGCAGAACACTGGAGGCGCCCAACAACGTGAAATATTCGCCACCGGGACGAGGCGCGTGTTTGGCATAGCTTTCAAGGATGACTATGTCTACGTCGGGGACACCAACGAACTGGTGAGATTCAAATACGATCCCAAGACCTCCAAGCGTTTGGGCGAAATGGAATCGTTGTTGAAGCTGCCTACGGGCGGCCACGAAACGCGTTCGGTGGCCATCGCTCCCGACGGCAAACACTTGTTCGTTTCCGTAGGCTCGGGCTCCAACATCAATACGGGAGAGGACCCGATTCGGGCGGCGGTCACGATTTGTGATTTGGACGGCAAGAACGCTCGGCTGTATGCGACCGGGCTGCGGAATGCAGTGGGGTTGGCGATCGAGCCGGTCACCGGAGCCGCCTGGGTGAGCGTGAATGAGCGTGACGAACTGGGAGACAATTTGCCGCCGGATTATTTTACTTCGATCAAGGACGGCGGTTTTTATGGCTGGCCCTACAGCTACATCGGCAGCAACGTGGATGATCGCGTGAAACAGGAACATCCCGAACTGGTAGCGAGAGCGATTATTCCGGATGTCCTGCTGGGTGCGCATGTCGCGCCGTTGGAGTTTGCGTTTTATACCGGCAAGCAATTCCCGCAGAGCTATTGGGGCGGCGCGTTTGTCGCGGAGCATGGTTCCTGGAATCGCGCCACGCGCGCGGGATATCAGATTGCCTTTGTGGCGTTCAAGGATGGGCAGCCGTCGGCCGACCCTGTGACGTTTATGACGGGTCTGGTGCCCGACCCCGGCGGACGAGACGTACTCGGAAGGCCCGTCGGAGTGACCGTTGCTCCGGATGGCTCCTTACTTGTTTCCGATGACGGGGCGGGAAAAATCTACCGCATCTCGGTGGCGAAGTAAGACCTACGCGCGGACTAATTCACAGTTAGCGTTAATTGAATCGGTTGCAAAGGAAGCGGTTTGCCGCCGGCGGACGTGGCTGATGGTGTGACTGTAATCGTGGATGTCCCTTGCGGTGTAACCACCTGCGGCGTCTGAGGTGCCGCTTGGCTCGTGCTTCCGCCGCCGCAACCTCCCGAACCAAGCATCAGCAAAATCACAATCGCCGCGAAGGCGCCGCTGAATGCGAAGCGCGTCGGACGCAGAGTCAGACGGCGCTTTGCTCCCAGGGCGAGCCATAGAAGCAAGAGGATGGCCGCAGCCAGAATTGGCGCGATGCGGAGAGTCGGGAATGGCATTGAGCGCGGCGCAAAGTAGAACGGCGGCGCCGCGGCGCTACCGCTGGTCGTGACCATCACCGTAAACAAAGTTGCATTCCCGTTTGAAATTTGAAGTGAGGAAGGCGCCTGGATACTTGCGGCGAGCGGCGTTCCGCTGTAGGCAAGTGCAACGGTGCCGCTGTACCCGGGGCCCGGTGTTATCTGAAGGTTGTAGCTTGCCGTTTGTCCCGCGGCGACCGTTGCGGTTGTAGAGCCGCCCGCGGCTGGACCAACCACGACTGCTGGATTCGCCGTGCCGCTCAAATGGATGGTCTGAGGCGAATCGGATGCGTCATCGACGAGAAGAACGGAAGCTGCGCGCGCGCCAGTCAGCAGCGGCGCGAACGAAACGCTGATTGTGCAGCTGGCGTTCACCGCGTAGGCGCTCGCCGTGCAGCCATTGGTCATGCTGAAGTCGCCTGGGCTTGCTCCTCCAAGACCGACGGAAGAAATATGTAACGGGCCACCGCCTGAGTTCGAGACTGTGACATTTTGCGAGGCGCTCGCCGCGCCTTGCGTGATGGCTCCAAACACAAGATTTGTTGAGGAGAGCGAGACAACGGGTTTTGTGGGTGGAGCCGCCGTGGCTGTACCGCTGACCTGAATGGACTGCGGAGAATTCTGTGCATCGTCAGAGATCGAAATGATCGCGGAACGCTGGCCGGCGGCTAGAGGCGTGAAGGTCATCGCGATCACACAGCCGGTGTTCGCTGGATAGGCGCCGCCGCAGCCGCTGGTCATGCTGAAGTCGCTGGAATTGTTGCCGCCGAGAACCACGGAAGAAATATTCAGAGTGGCGTTGCCCGAGTTTGTGACGGCGATCATGATCGGGTTGCTGGTGGCGCCCTGGGTGATGGTTGGAAAGCTGACGGGGTTGGGCGTCACTGTTACAGCAGGTGCGGGTGGCGGAGGAGCCACTGCTGTACCGGTGAGCGTCACGGATTGCGGGCTGCCGGGAGCATTGTCGGTGATCATGACCGTGGCTTGTTGCAGGCCTGGCGCCGTCGGAGCGAAAGTAAGGTTGATCGAGCAGAAATTGCCGGGCTGAATGACAGTGGGAGAGTGGCAGGTATCGGACAGGGCGAATTGCGAAGGGTCAATGCCGGAAAGAGTGATGGAACTAATGCTGAGAGCCTGGCCTCCGTTGCTTTGGACGGAAACCATTTGAGGACTGCTGGAGGAATTGGTCTGGATACTGCCGAACGAGAGAGAGGATTGAGAGAGCGACACGGAGGGGCCGGAAATTCCTTGCTGCCCTGGTGGGACGCCGAAGGTGAGGGGGAAGGAGATCCCCGTTACCGTGTAGGGCGAGCCGGGGGCTTCGAGAAAGTAGCCGGTGACAGGATCAATCGTGAAGGCATGCGCAAGGTTTGGTTGCGGATCGCCGCCGTAATTGAATGGCCCGGTTGGATCGGGGCTGAACTGCGGGACCGCAGTGAAACCTGGAAGCGGCGAACTGGAAGTCTCGGCAATCATCCCCGTGGACGAATCGAGAGAAAAGATGTGGACAGCAGCGGCGGGGTTTGGTGCCGGAGGGTACGCGGCGTAGATAAAGGAGCCAGTGCTATCAACGAACAGCTGACTGGGGAAAACATCCAAGCCGAGATCAAAAGAGCCACTCGGGAACGATCCATTGATTCCCGTAACCAGGATTTGACCTACGAGTTCTCCGCGGCCGATAACGACAAAGCGCCCTTGCGGATCCGCGGCAAAGGAACGGGCCGTTGAGTTGTCGGGTGAATTGGCCAAGCTCTGAAGACTGGGAATTCCGGACTGCGGATCAATGGAGACGGCGTCAAGTTCTTCGCCGAGCGGCATCGTTGTGTCGGAAGGGAAACTCGGGCCGAGAAAGAGATAGAAACTCTTTGTGTCGAGAGGCTGGGAGAATCCGATGGGTGTGGAATTCAGTTCCAGGAAGGAGTTTGCCACGGGAACGAGGGCCGGTGGATTGGTTTGGATTTGAAAAGTTTCAACGGAACTCTCGCCCGCGATTTGACCGTTACGGTTGACGACGGCGATGTAGTTTCCCGTCGGCTCGACCCCGATAAAAACCGGGTCATTGGTGAATGTAGAGGCGAACGGGGAGCCGGGTTCCACTTCCTGATAGGCGCCAGTGGTGGAATCTGTGATCTGAAACATGTGGATGCTGTTGTTGCCGGGAGCAAAGAGGAAACGGCCTTGGACGTCCAGGGTGAATGGAGATGAAGCGGAGGAAGAGAAAGGCGAGCCGCTGACAGGAGAGAGTGCACCAGTTTGATCGTTGCGGACGGCGACGGCTCCTCCCGGCGAGTAGACCAAGTTCTGTTGTAGTTGGGCGCGGGAAGGAGGGGCGTAAAGTGCTGCCGATGCGCTGGCGCACAGAATGATTAGAATTTTCCAATATTTTTTTAAGCGCGAGCTGGGGACCTGGTGCGAACAGAGAGGGAATTCGCGTGCTTGGGCCATGTGTCTTCCTTGGCCGTCGGAAATAGCGGCACCTCTTTGAATCCGAGAGGGAAACGTTTGCGAATCCAAGGTAAGCTTGAAAAAGTTCGGAGTCAACAAAATATATCAAATAGTTGACTAAACTGAAGGGTATAAATATAGGGGTAGCGCGGCTAGGGTTTGGCGTCGAGGCGATTGTTAAAGAATATTAATGTGCGAAAAGGAGCCTTCTGCGTTACTTTGCAAGGCTTATGCAACCAGCGCGGCTAGATTTGGAAAAAGATTCGGCATCGAACGGAAGCAATCTTGTCACCCGGCTTAGCGGGAAACTGAGCCTTGAGACGGTCCACAACTTCATCCAGACCATGCGGCCCGAGCCAGCGGAACATTTGGTGCTGGACATGAGCGGAGTGTCGTTCCTGGATTCCGCCGGAGTCGGAGCTTTGGTGTCACTTTTCGTGCACAGGCGCAACGCGGGGAAATCGTTTGTGTTAGCCGGACTGACGCAACAGGGGAATGCGGTGCTACAGGTGGCTGGGCTGACCAAGTTGCTGCCAAACTTTCCGACCGTGGTTGCTGCCCTCGCCGCGAAGACGTAACAAGCTGCCTCGAATAATTGGATCGACATTGAGCTGGAAGTAAGGGCCAGAGAGTGCTTTACCCCCTCCCCGGTTTTTTTGTAAGTGTTCATTCTAAAGACTTTTAAGTCCTGCGTTTTGGAAGTGTTCATTCCAAAGAGGTTACAGGCGTGTTTTTGGAAGTGCGGATTCTAAAGAACTTAGCTAAAAATGATCTGGAGACCAAGACGGAACGGGGAGCTTCAGAAGCATCCACGCGGTATTACCTGTCCACAATAATAGCACAAATTATAGGATTGTCAATGCCGGGATTATCTGACGTGGGGCGTTTGACACAGAGCGGCGCGTTCCAAATTGGAACGGAGGGCGTGGGTCCTAGGGGCGGCGGGGCGTAATCGCGATCCTACAACCACCGGGCGCAATGAATTGCGCCCCACAAGAGTTAGGATGTGGATCGAGGATGGGTATACTCGGGCGCATGAACAACAAAACTGGATTTGAGCTGCGGGATGCGAATTACGAGCGGCGGGTGCGGGAGAGTTTTGCGCGACAGGGGTTGATGGCGCATCTTGGGGCGGAACTGGTGTCGCTGGAGCCGGGCGGGGTGGCGATTCGGGTGCCGTTTCGAGGGGAGTTGACGCAGCAGCACGGATATTTTCACGCGGGAGTGACAGGGGCGATTGCGGACAGTGCATGCGGATACGCGGCGTTTACACTGATGGGGGCCGAGGATTCGGTGCTGACAGTGGAGTACAAGATGAATTTGCTGGCGCCGGCGGATGGGGAGGAATTGGTGGTGCGGGCGCGGGTGGTGCGGTCGGGGAAGACGTTGAAGGTTTGCATGGCGGATGTGTTTGCGCGGAAGGGCGGAGTGGAAAACCATTGCGCGACGGTGCTCGCGACGATTATGTGCATGGCGGGGAAGGCGGATCGGGCGAGATAGCGGCTGAGCGTACCGAAAGCAGCAACGCCGTTTTTTCTTCTAAGACTGAAAAACTATTTGCAGCTTCGTTCATCGCACGGTACATTTGCAAACATCGAACGATGAACTATTCCATTTCCTGTTCTCCGAAAAAAGTATCCGTTGTTGTTCGCGGCCCATTTAACTTTATGCTATTCGCATTTCTTCCCATTTGGCTGGCTGCATGGGTTTACCTGATTCCCAAGACTACCCATACCGCGGAGCCTCAATCCATCATGCCAATCGTGTTATTTGGAATCTTTGCATTGCTATTCGTCTATGCGTGGCTCTGGAATCTCGCTGGAAGAGAAGAAATCGAGTTCACGATCAACGGCCTGACGTACAAACGAGTTCTGCTTGGCCTGTCCTATAGTCGGGTGTTCCGAATGAGTAGGATTTCTAACCCTCATTTCGAAAATTCCCGCCGCAACGGAAGGTCTCGCACGCCCAGCGGCATCGGCTTTTCCTATGGCGGTTCTGAAGTCAGAATCTGTGATCATCTGACGCAACGTGCCTCGAAGGAAATAGTAGCCGCCGTCCTTCAAGAGATACCCGAGGTGCGTAAATACTGGGGAAACTACGCCGAGGGTCTTCCCGAGGAGAGTGAAGACTTGTCGCTTCGCCTAACTTAGGCGACGGATGCTGGACTTTTTTGGAAGGAACAGACGGGCACGGCGTGCCGTGCCCCTACAAGCGTTACGAGTTAAAGGATCATTTTTTAGGGTTCGCGGAGGATGCGCATGAATTCGGCGGCGGCGTGGGGGAGGCGGGCGCCACGGCGCGAGACCAGGTAGACGTGGCGGGGCATGTTCATCTGGCGGATCTTTACTTCCTTCATCCAGCCGTGCTCGATTTCCCATTGAACGCACATGCGCGGGACGATGGCGACGCCCATGCCCATTTGCACGAAGCGCTTGATGCTGTCGATAGTGGGCATTTCAATGGGCATGTTGAGATTGGAGCGATGGCGGGCGAAAAGCTCGATCACGCGGCGGCGAAAGGGAGATTCGACGCTGTGGGCGATGAAGTCTTCCTTGCCGAGGTCTTCGATATCGACTTCGCGCTTTTTGGCGAGGACGTGTTTTGGAGGGACGACCAGGGTGAGCTCGTCTTTGCGAATTTCGGTGGCCTGGAGCTGAGGCTCCTGCGGAATGTAAGAGATGGCGCCGACGTCGAGGCGGTAATTGAGGACTTCGTGGGGGATGTCGCGGGAAAACATGCGATGGACGCGGACGAGAACGCCAGGATGGAGTTGGCGGAAAGTTGCCAGGGCGGGCAGCAAAGCGTGGATGGAGCTTTCATTGACGCCAAGGGAGAGCTCGCCGCGAGTGAGGGTTTCCAGCTCGCTAAGTCCTTTTTTTACTTCATCGCGGAGATTGATCAGGCGCTCGGCGTAATCCAGTAAGAGCGTGCCGGCGTCGGTGAGGCGGACGGGGCGGGCGCCACGGACGAAAAGAGGTTGGCCGAGGCCGTCCTCGAGTTTGCGAATGGTGAGGCTGACGGCGGGTTGCGTGCGGTAGAGGCGTTCGGCGGCGCGGGAGAAGCTGCCTTCCTTGGCAACCATCAGAAAAACTTGGAGTTCGCCTAAATCCATTGAAGAAGACCTTCGCCTTACGGATGAAGAGCACAGGCAGGAGTGCCTGTGCTACTGGGGTAGTATAAGCCCAGATTATCAAAAGCAGAACAAAGATAAATTTGACCATGAGGCGGTCTTCTGTCCTACTACTACCATGGGGGTCCCCCTACTATGGATTCTTCCGTAAAAATCTTTGATACGACTTTGCGCGACGGTGAGCAATCGCCGGGCTTCTCGATGAATACCGAGGAGAAGATCCGCATGGCGCGGCAGTTGGCGGCGCTGGGCGTGGACGTGATCGAAGCAGGGTTTCCGATTTCCTCGCGCGGGGATCTCGAGGCGGTGCAACAGGTGGCGCGGGAAGTGCGGAATGTGCCCATTGCGGCGCTGGCGCGCGCTATGCAGAAGGACGTGAATGCGGCGATCGAGGCTTTGGAGCCGGCGGCGGCTCCGCGGCTGCATGTTTTTCTGGCGACTTCGGATTTGCATCTGCGCGTGAAGCTGAAGATGACGCGGGAGCAGGCGCTGGAAGCGATTGGCTCGATGATTCGGCTGGGGCGCAACAGCGTGGGGGAAGTGGAGTTTTCGGCGGAAGATGCGGGGCGTACGGATATTGGATTTTTGTGCCAGGTGTGCCAGGTGGCGGTGGACGCGGGCGCGACCGTTTTGAATTTGCCGGATACGGTGGGTTATGCAGTGCCGGATGAGTATGGCGCGATGTTTGAGCAGGTGCGCGCGCATCTGGATGATCCGCAGGGGGTTACGCTGAGCGCGCATTGCCACGACGATTTGGGGCTGGCGGTGGCGAATTCGCTGGCGGCGGTGCGGGCGGGCGTGCGGCAGATCGAATGCACGATTAACGGGATTGGCGAGCGCGCGGGAAACGCGGCGCTGGAAGAGATTGCGGTGGCGCTGGCAGTGCGCAAAGACAGTTTTGGCGTGACGACTGGGATAAAGCTGGACGAGTTGTTCAAGTCGAGCCGGCTGCTGACAGAGATTACCGGGGCGGTGGTGGCGCCGAACAAAGCCGTGGTGGGCGCGAACGCGTTTGCGCATGAGGCGGGCATTCACCAGGACGGGATCATCAAGAATCCGCTGACCTACGAAATTATGTCGCCGGAGTCGGTGGGAGTGCCTTCGCGGTCGTTTGTGCTGGGGAAGCATTCGGGGCGGAATGCGCTGAAGGTGAGTTTGCGGACGCTGGGGTATGAGCCGAGCGAGGAAGAGTTGGCGGAGTGCTACCGGCGGGTGACGACGCTGGCGGATGAGGCGAAGCAGGTGCGGCCGCGGGATTTGCTGGCGATTGCGCATGAAGTGATGCGGCGTCGGCCGGCGGCGATGGCGGCGGAGGCGACGTCGGTGGGGAAGTGAGAAGTGAGCCGTGAGTAGTGAATAGTGAATAGTGAGTAGAAGGATAGGACTCGAGTGGTGGGCGCTGCAAGGTGGTTAGGGCCTCGATTCTTAAGTTGGAGATGCTCGGGTCGATGGGAAAAGCGGCAGCAGAGCTGCCGCACTCCAGAGCGGGACTTAGTGGGACTTAGTGGGTCAGCGGGGATTTCGATGAAAGTGAAGAAGAACATAGTGCTTTTGCCGGGGGACGGCATTGGGCCGGAAGTGACGAAGGCTGCGGCTACCGTGCTGCGGGAGTGCGCGCAGGAGTTTCATCACGAGTTTGATTTGCATGAGTTTCCGATTGGCGGGGCGGCGATTGATGCGGCTGGCACGCCGTTGCCGAACGAGACGCTGGATGCTTGCAAGAAAGCGGATGCGGTTTTTCTTGGGGCGGTGGGCGGGGCCAAGTGGGATGCGTTGCCGGTGGGAAAGCGGCCGGAAAGCGGGCTGCTGGGTTTGCGCAAGGGGATGGGGCTTTACGTGAATGTGCGGCCGGTAAAGGTGCTGGAGCCGTTGCGCGGGATTTCGCCCTTGAAACCGGAGCGGCTGGGGGACTTAGATATTGAGATTGTGCGCGAACTGGCGGGTGGGATGTACTTCGGCGAGCGCGGAAATGTTACAGAGAATGGCGTGGAGCGGGCCTGGGATACGGAGTCGTACTCGACGCCGGA
>Ga0210403_10002045_pt1 | contig 18606 bp, 17 predicted proteins | sample IncBWC19MmetaG_FD_150863 | JGI IMG/M metagenome (GOLD analysis project Ga0210403, IMG submission 150863) | Forest soil microbial communities from Barre Woods Harvard Forest LTER site, Petersham, Massachusetts, United States - Inc-BW-C-19-M | ecosystem: Environmental > Terrestrial > Soil >... | reverse complement strand
CGCCTGCGCCTGGGCGACGCTCACGTGGCCCGCGCCCGCGCGCTCTGCCTCCTCCACCTCCTGGGGGATGGAGGCCACGGGCGGGCGCAGCACCAGGAACGCCGCCACGATCCCCACCGCCACGCAGACGGCAGCCACCACGTAGGCGAGGTGGTAGCCGCCCGTGAGCGCCGCCGCCAGCGGGTGGCCACTGGCGCTGAGCGCTTTGGTGTGGTCGGTGGCAATCGTGCCGAGGCTCGCCAGCCCGATCGCGCCGAACAGCTGCACCGAGACGTTCACGATCCCCGACGCCAACCCCGCATCGCGCGGGGGCGCGTCGGCCATGCCGATCGTGAGCAGTGGCAGGAACGAGGCGCCGGCACCGAGGCCGAGCAGCAGGAAGGCGAAGAACAGCCCGGGGAAGTAGCCGGCGTGGACGCCCGCGGTTGACAGCAGCAGGAGCCCCGCCACGATGCCGACCAGTCCCGCCCCCAGCGTGGGCACCGCGCCGAAGCGCTGCACGGCTCGTGCGGAGATGCCCATCGACATGGTCGCGATGGCCACCGTCAGCGGCAGGAACGCCAGGCCCGTTTCGATCGCGTTGTAACCGAGCACGCGCTCGAGGTAGAGCGAGCCCAGGAAGAACGCGGAGAACATGCCCGTGACCAGCAGCCCGCGCACGAGGCTCGAGCCCATCAGCATCCGCAGCCGCAGCACCCGCAGCGGCATGATCGGGTTCTCAAGCCTCGCCTCCAGCGCGAGGAACGCGCCCAACAGCGCCAGCGAGGCACCCGCCACGCCGAGCGTGCGCGCAGAGGTCAGCCCGTATTCGGTGGACTTCACGATGGCGAACGCGCCGAGCACGGTGGACAGCGTGATCAGGATCGATCCGAGCACGTCCACGCCGCCCGAGAGGCCGATGCCCTCGTTCTCCTCGATCAGCCTGAATCCCATCAGGAACGCAATCGCCCCGATCGGAACGTTGACGAAGAAGATCCAGTGCCAGTCCAGCGACTGCGTGAGCGCCCCGCCGGCGAGCAGCCCGATCGAGCCGCCGCCCGCTGAGACGAACGCGTACATGCCCATCGCCTTGGCCTGCTCCACGCGGCCGGGGAACTCCGTGACGATGATCGCGAGGATCACGCTCGAGGCCACCGCTCCGCCGACTCCCTGTAGCAGGCGCGCGGCGATCAGCACGGTCTGGTCGGAGGCCACACCGCACAGCACCGAGGCGGCCGTGAACATCACGAGGCCGGCCAGGAACACCCGCTTGCGGCCGATCAGGTCGCCCATGCGGCCGGCGAGCAGCAGGAAGCCGCCGAAGGTGATCAGGTAGCCGTTCATCACCCACGTGAGGTTGCCCTGGGTGAAGTGCAGATCCCGTTGGATGGCGGGCAGCGCCACGTTCACGATGGTGGCGTCCAGCACCATCATCAGCTGGCCGAGGCACAGCACGGCGAGCGCTATCCAGCGGCGCCGCTCGCGCTTGCGCTCTGCCTCCGCTGCAGTGTTGGTCTCTACGCTCAGTGTGGGCTGGGTGACGGTGCTGCTCATGTGGCTCCTTCCAGACGGGGGAGACACATCGTAGCAAGGATCATCCTTGAAACAAGTACGATCGATCTTAAAATGATTGTCGCTGTGAGGTGGTATAATCGTGCGGCTATGACAGAAGACGCTCGATCCCGCGCCCCCGGCTCGATGATCCTGCTCACGCGGCTCGCCAAGCAGGTCTACCGGCGCAGCGACGAGGAGCTGCTCGGCATGCACCTGCGCCTCCTCATGGCGCTCAGCTACCTTCGCGACCACAACGGCGCCCCTCAGCAGGAGCTGGCGGACACGCTGTGCATGGACGCCAACAACGTGGTGCTGCTACTCAACGAGCTCGAGGACGCAGGCCACGTGGCGCGGCGACGCGACCCCGTGGATCGCAGGCGGCACCTGGTTGACATCACGCCGGAGGGCAACCGCGCGCTCGCGCAGGCCGAGCAGGCCCAGGAACAGATCGAGGATGAGGTACTGAGCGCGCTGGACCCGGCCGAGCGCGCCACCCTGTGGCAGCTGCTCACGCGCGCGCTCTACGGCAACGGCGGCGAGCCGAGCCTCGAGGACGCCTACAGCGCCACTACCGCGTCAATCTCCACGTAGGCGCCGCGCGGGAGCTGGGCCACGCCAACGGCCGCCCTCGCGGGCGGCTGCTCGGCGAAGAAGCGCGCGTAGACCTCGTTGACCTCCGCGAAGGCCGCGAGGTCGGTCATGTACACGGTGACGCGCACAGCACGCGCGAGCGAGGCGCCCGCTGCCTCGCACACCGCACTCAGGTTCTGCAGGCAGCGCTCGGCCTGCTCGGCCGCCGTGTCGCCCACGAGCTCCCCGCTGGCGGGGTCCAGGGGGATCTGGCCCGAGCAGAACAGCAGCTCGCCCACCCGCACCGCATGGCTGTAGGGGCCGATCGCGGGAGGCGCGCCGGGGGCGTCCACGGTCTCTCGATCTACGGCCACCGCCAGACCCTACATGTGCCGTACAGCTTGCTGCACGCAAGCCACCGGCCGAGCAGGTAGGTTCCGACATGTGCAACTTCGCGGCCGCCCACTCACATGCCTGGCGCTGCTGGCGGCTGCTGCCGGCGCCCTGGCCGGCGCCACCTCGGCGAGCGCGCAGATCTTCTACACCCCATGCGGAGACAGCAACCACTTCGCCTGCGGCCACCTCACCGTGGCGCTCGACCCGAGCGGAGCGATGGCGGGCACGCTCACGCTGGCGCTCCGCCGCCACCGCGCGCCGGTGGGCGAAGCGCGCAGCGCCATCATCGCGCTCGCCGGCGGCCCCGGGCAGCCCGCGCTGCCGCTGACCGAACAGATCACCGAACTGCTCGGCCAGGTGGCCTCGACCCGCGATCTGATCGTGTTCGACCAGCGCGGCCTGGGCTTGTCGCACCCGCTCTCCTGCCACGCCTTCGAACGACCTGACCTGTTTCGCTCGATCGGGCCGTTGGTGGAAGCGTGCGCAGCCCAGCTCGGCCCCACGCGCACGCTGTACGCGAGCTCCGACACCGTGTCGGACATCGAGGCCATCCGCCAGGCGGGCGGCTACGAAAAGCTGGTGCTCTACGGCACGAGCTACGGCACCAAGGTCGCAGAGCTCTACGCGCAGGCCCACCCCAGCCAGGTCGAAGCGCTGGTGCTCGACTCCGTGGTGCCCCCCAACGGTCCCGACCCGCTCAACCGCGCCACGTTCGCAGCGATCCCACGGGTGCTTGACCAGATCTGCGCCGGGAGGGCGTGCGCGGGGATCACGACCAGCCCGGTGGCCGATCTCGCGCGGGTACTTGACAGGGCCGGCCGCGGGTCGCTGAGCGGGCGGGCATTCGACGGCGAAGGCAAGCCGCACACCGTGGCGGTGTCGGCCGACGGCATCTTCTCGATGCTGCTCGCCGGCGACTTCTCCCCCGCGCTGCGAGCGCAGCTCGTGACCGCGGTGCGCGCGGCCGCGCTGGGGGACAGCGCGCCCCTGGCGCGACTGTTCGCGGTCGCCGAGAGCGCCGGCGGAGGCGAACCCGAAGACTTCGACACGCCGCTCTACTACGCGACGAGTTGCGAAGACCAACCGTTCACCTGGAGCCGCACCGCCACGCCACAGGCGCGCCTGGCCGAAGCGAGCGCCGCCGCGGCGGCGCTGCCCGCAAGCGTCTTCGCCCCGTTCACCGCGGCCACCGCGCTCGATGCGGGCAACGTGCGGGAGTGCTCGGGCTGGCCCTACCAGGCGCCCGCGCCGGCACCCAACACCGCGCCGCTGCCGGCCGTTCCCGCGCTGATACTCAGCGGCAGCGCCGACCTGCGCACCCCCACCGCGGGCGCGCAGGCGGTGGCTGGCTCGATCCCCGGCGCGAGCCTGCTGGTGGTGCCGGACACCGGCCACTCGGTGCTCGGCACCGACCCCTCCTCGTGCGCGAGCCACGCCCTGCAGGCGCTGTTCGCAGGCCAGCCCATCAAGGCCTGCGTGGCCCAGCGGCCGGCCCCGCCGCCGCCACTTCCGCCACAGCGCCTCGCGCTGGTGTCAGCCACGCACGGCTACTCCGGGCGCGTGGGACGCACGCTGCACGCGGTCACGCTCAGCCTCGCCGACTTCGAGCGCGAGCTCGTCCTGAGCGTCAGCCTCGACGGCTCTGAAGGCCTCCAGCGGATCGTGGCCGGCGTGCGCATCGGCGGCCTGCGCGGCGGTTGGGCGTCTTTGAGGGTCGGGGGCAGCGCGCGGATCTCACTCCGCGGCTACTCCTACGTGCCGGGCGTGACGATCTCCGGCACGATCAGCCCAGATCACGCGTCGCTCACGATCGCCGGCAGCGCCGCGGTGCATGGCACGCTGGGGCTCGGAGCGCACGGAGCCCTGGTGGGAACGCTCGGCGGTCACCACGTGCACGTCGCCGCCAGTTCGTACGCCGCGGCGGCTATTGTCCGAGCCGATGCGCAGGCGAGCCCTACCTTCGGCCCTGACGGTCCTGCTCAGCGCCGCCTGGCTCGTGAGCTGGCCGGCCTCCTCCCCGGCATCGTCGGGCCTTAACTTCATCGCCTGCCCCACCAGCCAGGCTTTCTCGTGCACCACGCTGGCCGTGCCGCTGGACCGCTCCGGGACGCTGCCGGGGACCGTCCCACTGGCCGTGGAGCGCAAGCTGAGCGGCGCAGCGCCGAGCCGCAACGCGGTGGTGGCGCTCGCCGGCGGGCCCGGGCAGTCCACGCTGCCGCTCGGCGAATTCATCGCCCAGGCGATCGCGCCGGCGCTCGGCTCGCGCGACCTGCTGCTGTTCGATCAGCGCGGCACCGGCTCCTCTGACCCGCTGAGCTGCTCGGCCCTGGAAGAACTCACGGCGGCCACCAGCGTGGGCCAGGTCTTCGAACAGTGCGCCCTCGACATCGGTCCCGCGCGCGCCGACTTCACCACGGCCGAATCGATCCAGGACATAGAGGCGCTGCGCCAGGCGGCGGGCTACGACAAGCTCGTGCTGTACGGCACCTCCTACGGGACCAAGGTCGCGCTGGAGTACGCCGCGCGCTACCCCCAGCACGTGGAGTCGCTGGTGCTCGACTCCGTGGTGCCCTCCGACGGCCCCGAACCGCTCAGCATCCCCACCTACCAGGCGATGGGGCCGATGCTGGCCGAGCTCTGCTCCAACCGCGCGTGCTCCGGCATAAGCACCAATGCGCTCGCCGAAATCGCCCGGCTGGCAGCGGGCCTGCACCGGCACGTGCTCAGGGGATCGATATACGACGGCGCCGGCAAGCGCCACTCCGCGAGCCTAGACGCGAGCGGCCTGCTCGGGATACTCGAGGCAGGCGATCTGAACCCGGCGCTGCGGGCGCTGCTGCCCGCAGCGGTGCGCTCGGCGCTCAGGAACGACGCCGACCCGCTGCTGCGCCTGCACCTGCTCTCGGAGGGGCTGATCCCCAACGTGCCGAGCATCGCCGCCTACGCCGAACGGACGCAGGAGATCGACGAAGCGCTGTTCGCCACCACCTCCTGCGAGGAGACCCCCTTCCCCTGGCAGCGCAGCGCCCAGTCCAGCACCCGCCTCTCGGAAGCGCTCGCCGCGCTACACGCCCAACCCGCGAGCATCTTCTATCCCTTCGACCCGGCCACCGCGTTCAACTCCGGCCTGATCCCCGACTGCGCGCGCTGGCCCGACGCATCCACACCGCAGCCGCCTGCGGGGCCCCTCCCCAACGTCCCCACGCTGATCCTCTCCGGCACCCAGGATCTGCGCACCCCCACGAGCAACGCCAGGCTGGTCGCCGCCCTGATTCCCGACGCACAGGTCGAGGTGGTGCCATTCACCGGCCATTCGGTGCTCGGCGCGGACCTGAGCGGCTGCGCCGCAGCCGCCGTCACGGCCTTCTTTTCGGGCAACGCGGTGGCACCCTGCGCAGCGACCACCAACAAGTTCGCCCCCACGCCGATCACGCCCACCCGGCTCGCGTTCGTAAAGGCACCGCGGAGCCTCGGCGGCACGCCCGGGCAGACGCTCGTCGCCGTGCTCGACACGCTCGTGGACCTCAACCGCCAGGTGATCAGCGCGACGTTGCAGGCCAACCAGGAACTTCCCTCCGGCGCGAGCTTCGGCGGCCTGCGCGGCGGCTACGCCCGCCTCAGCGCCTCCGCTGCCATGCTGCGGCGCTTCGCCTTCGTGCCCGGCGTGGAGCTGACCGGGACCTTCCCCATCAAGAACGGGGAACTGCAGGCCGCGACCATCCGCATCGGTGGAGCGCAGGCCTCGCCGGGCAGCGTGCACATCAGCTCGGCCTTCAAGCGGATCAGCGGAACGCTCGGCGGCAGGCACTTCTCGATCGGCGTCGGGCAGGCGCACGCCTCGGGCGCCGGCGCGCGCGCGGGCGAATGGCCCTCGCCGGGGGCGCTCAGCCGCCTGCTGGGGCGCCCGGAAGCCGGTCCATCGACGGCTCTCGCGCACCTGCCACTACCCTGAGATCGTGCCCAACGCGCTGGCGCAGGAGACCTCCCCCTACCTGCGACAGCACGCAGAGAACCCCGTTGACTGGCTCCCATGGGGAGAACGCGCGCTCGAGTTGGCACGCGCGCAGGACAAGCCGCTGCTCGTGTCCATCGGCTACTCCGCCTGCCACTGGTGCCACGTGATGGAGCGCGAGTCCTTCGAGGACCCGCGCACGGCCGAGCTGATGAACGAGTGCTTCGTGTGCGTGAAGGTGGACCGCGAGGAGCGACCCGACATCGACGCGCTCTATATGGAGGCCGTGCAGAGCATGACCGGCCGCGGCGGCTGGCCCCTGAACGTGTTCCTCACGCCCGAGCAGTTGCCCTTCTACGGCGGCACCTACTACCCGCCCGAGCCGCGCCAGGGCATGCCTGCCTGGACGCAGGTGCTGCAGGCCATCTCCGAGTCATGGGGGGAGAACAGCGCCGAGATCCGCGCGGGCGGCGAGCGCCTGCGCGAGCGCCTGGCCGGCGGCGCGCGCCTCGCGCCCTCCAGCGAGCCGATCCGGGAGCAGGCGCTGCAGGACGCCGTGTCGCGGCTGGCGGACACCTTCGATCCGCGCCACGGGGGCTTCGGCGGCGCGCCCAAGTTCCCGCACGCCTCCGCCATCGAGTTCCTGCTGCTGCGCGGCGAGCGCGCGATGTCGCTGAGCACGCTGCACGCGATGGCCGGCGGTGGCATCCACGACGTGCTCGCAGGCGGGTTCGCGCGCTACAGCGTGGATGCCGCCTGGACGGTGCCGCACTTCGAGAAGATGCTCTATGACAACGCGCTGCTTGCGCGCGCCTACCTCCACGGCTGGCAGGCCTCCGGCGATGAGCGCCTGCGCGCCGTGTGCATCGACACGCTGGAGTGGGCGCTGCGCGAGATGCGTGGCCCCGAGGGTGGTTTCTACTCGGCGCTCGATGCCGACTCCGAGGGAGTTGAGGGGCGCTACTACGTGTGGAGGCTGCAGGAGCTGGGCGAGGTGCTGGGCGAGGACGCAGACGCCGCCATCGCCTGGCTCGGCGTCACCGAGCACGGCAACTTCGCCGACCCGCACCATCCCCAACCAGGGCTCAATGTGATCAGCGACAGCGGACCCGCGCCCGCGGCGGATGAGCGCAGGCGCATCCGCGAGCGCCTGCTGGAGGCGCGCGAAGCCCGAGTGCGCCCGGCGCTCGACGACAAGCGCCTGACGAGCTGGAACGCGCTCATGATCGCCGCACTCGCCGACGCAGGCGCCGCGCTGGGCGGCGCGGACGGGCTTCGCTACCTGGACGCCGCCGCTGCTTGCGCCGGGTTCCTGCTGGGCAGCCTGCGCGACCACGGCTCTGCCGTGGCAGGCGAGCGCGGCCGCCTGCTGCGCAGCTACAACGACGGCCAGGCGAAGATCGACGCCTACCTGGAGGACCACGCGTTCCTGATGGAGGCGCTGATCGTGCTGTTCGAAGCCACATGCGAGCAACGGTGGCTGAGCGAGGCCCAAGCGCTCGCCGATCAGATCCTCGCGCGCTTTGCCGACCCCGATCAGGGAGGCTTCTTCTCCACCGCCTCAGACGCTGAGGCGTTGATCGCGCGGCGCAAGGACATCGAGGACACGCCCATCCCTGCGGGCGCCTCGAGCGCCGCAATGGGCCTGCTGCGGCTCTCCCAGCTCACCGGCGAGGAGCGCTATCAGCGCCACGCGGAGTCTGCGCTGCAGCTCTTGCACGAGATCGCGCCGCGCCATCCGGCCGCCTTCGGGCATCTGCTGCAGGCGCTGCACTGGTACTTCGCGCCGGCCCGTCCGGTTGCCTGCGCCGTGCCCGGACCAGCGCCTACAGGATCGACAGGTAGCGGTCGAGCTCCCACTGCGTGACGTTCACGCGGTAGTCGTCCCACTCCTGGCGCTTGATCTCCACGTAGCGGTTGAACATGTGCTCGCCCAGCGTGCGCAGCGCGAGCTCCGACTCGGCGGTGATCTCGATCGCCTCGCCGAGGCTCTCGGGCAGCTGCTCCACGCCGAGGCGCCGGCGGTCCTCGGCGGAGAGGTGGTAGAGGTTCTTCTCCATCGGCTCCGGCAGCTCATAGCCCTTCTCGATCCCCTCCAGGCCCGCCTGCAGCAGCACCGCGAAGGTCAGGTAGGGGTTGCAGGCCGGGTCGGGGCAGCGCAGCTCCATGCGCGTGGCCTTCTCGCGGCCGGGGTGGTAGAGCGGCACCCGCACCAGCGCCGAGCGGTTGCGCCGTGACCAGGCCACGTACACGGGCGCCTCAAAGCCCGGCACCAGGCGCTTGTAGGAGTTCACCCACTGGGCGAAGATCGAGCAGATCTCGCGCGCATGCTTGAGCTGCCCCGCGATGAACGCCTTGCCCACGTCGGAGAGGAAGTACTGGTCCTCGGGATCGAAGAACGCGTTCTTGCCCTCGCTGAACAGCGACTGGTGGGTGTGCATGCCCGAGCCGTTCTCGCCGAACAGGGGCTTCGGCATGAACGTCGCGTGCCAGCCGTACTTCATGGCGTACTCCTTGACCGTGATGCGGTAGGTCATGCAGTCGTCGGCCATCTTCATCGCGTCGGCGTAGCGCATGTCGATCTCGTGCTGGGAGGGACCCACCTCGTGGTGGGTGTACTCCACGTACATCCCCAGCTGCTCCAGCGCGAGCACCGTCTCGCGGCGCACGTCGGAGCCCGCGTCGAGCGTCGTGAGGTCGAAGTAGCCGCCCTTGTCCAGGACTTCCGTTGATTTGGAGTCTTTGAAGAGGAAGTACTCGAGCTCCGGTCCAACGTTGAAGGTGTCAAAGCCCATCGAGCGCGCACGCTCGATCGCGCGACGCAGCACGTGGCGCGGGTCGCCCTCGTAGGGGTTGCGCTCGGGCGTGATCACATCGCAGAACATCCGCCCCACACCCTGCTCTTCCGGACGCCAGGGCAGGATCGCGAACGTGCTCGGGTCGGGCATCGCGATCATGTCGGACTCCTCGATCGCATTGAACCCGGTGATCGAGGAGCCGTCGAAGCCCATCCCCGCCTCGAAGGCGTCATCAAGCTCGGCGGCGTTGATCGAGAACGACTTCAGCTGGCCGAGGATGTCGGTGAACCAGAAGCGGATGAAGCGGATGTTCCGCTCCTCCACGATCGCCTTCACGTCCTCCGCGGTCTTCGGCCGGTCCAGTGCCATCCAGCTGGGACCTTACCGATGGCCCCAGCGCCGCGCTATCGACGGCTGGCTAAACCGTCAGTGGCCGGCGACGGCCGCTACGAAGCTGGAGACCTCTTCGGCTTCCTTGCCCTGGTAGAGCAGCGCCGGCATCTGGCCGAGGCCGCGGGCGCGGCCTTCCAGGATCGCGCTCAAGACGAGCGCCTTGCGCCCGGTCGACGTGGCGATGTCATCGCCCACGCGCACGTCCAGGTTGGGGCCGATGCGCCCCACCGACTTGACCGCAGCCAGCGTGTGGCACACGGCGCACGCGCGTGCGAACAGGTCGCGTCCCTTCTGCTCTTCGGCGCCGAGGTGCACGCCGCCCACCCCCACGCTGGCCTTGTGCTCGGCGTTGAACGCCAGCACGATCGCCGGCACCGCCAGCCCGAAGGCGATCAGGACGACGATCCCGAGCGTCACCGCGCGCTGGCCCGGCTTGGACTGCGTGTGCAGCGACGCGCGCGCGCCCGCCGGGCCGCCGCGCATCGCCACGAAGAAGACGCCCAGCCCCAGCAGCACCCAGATGATGATCAAGGCGATCAGCATGAGGGCGTGAAGATATCGGTTGACGACGCAGAACGGCCGATCGCCGCCGCCGCGCAGCCGGCGACGGGCCACGCGGGCCTGTCCGGCGCCGGCCGCGACCGTCCCGCGTGAGAGCGTTCCCACCTTTAGGCACGCCGAAGGTCGCACGCTAACGTGGATGTCAACCCGCAACCCCAGGATGAGGTAGGCCTGCTGTGAACTTCCTTCGCCGTCTCCCCCTCTCTCGACTGCTGCTCGTGTGCGGGCTCGCAGTGGCGATCGGCATCTCGGCCACCGCGCTCGCGTCGGCCGTGGGCGGCGGCCCCACGCCTCCCGCGAAGCCCCTCGCCGAGGCAATCCACGGCGCGCTCACCGCCGAATCGGTGCAGGGCGTGAGCGCCAACATCACCTACACCAACCATCTGATCGAAGGCGCGAGCCTCGCCGGCGCCGGTGGCGGCGACAGCGCGGGCGGGCAGGCGGGCGAACTGATCTCGAGCCCCCTGATGACCGGCGCCTCCGGCCGGCTGTGGGCCGACAAGCAACACGTGCGCCTGGAGCTGCAGTCAGAAAAGGGCGACATGCAGGTCATCTACGACGGCCACACCGTCTCGATCTACGACGCGGCCACCAACACCGTCTACCGCTACACGCCGGGTCAGGGCGAAGGCGGGACCCCCTCCGCGCCCGCGGCCAAGACGCCGGAGCAGGACGGCGCGTCGGGCTCGGGCCACGAAGCGCCGTCGGTCGCGAAGATCGAAGAAGCGATCTCGCACCTCAGGCAGCACGTCAACCTCTCCGAAGCCACCCCCACCGACGTCGCCGGCCAGCCCGCCTACACGGTGCGCGTCTCGCCCAAGGAAGCCGGCAGCTTGATCGGCGGCGCGGAGCTGTCCTTCGACGCCACGCACGGCCTGCCGCTGCGGGCCGCGGTGTACTCCTCGACCAGCTCCTCGCCGGTGATGGAACTGGCCGCCACCGAAGTGAGCTACGGGCCGGTGGCAAGCTCGGTGTTCTCCTTCAGCCCGCCCGCCAGCGCGAAGATCGTCGAGCTCACCCCGCCAAGCGGCAGCGGCAGCGGCGCGGGCCACAAGGCGGCGGACAAGAACGCCACCAAGCTGACCACCAGCGGCAGCGGCGTGACGGGCATCGCGGTGCTGCAGAGCACGGTCAAGCCCGGCTCCAAGAGCCCCTCCACGATCGAAGGGCTGCCAAAGGTCAAAATCAACGGCGCAACCGCGAGCGAGCTGCGCACGGCGCTCGGCACGATCCTCACCTTCGAGCGGTCGGGCGTGCGCTACGTGGTGGCCGGCGCCGTCCCGTCATCGACGGTCGAGGCCTTCGCGAAGGGCCTCTAGCGTGACCCACATCCCGCCGTCCGGCGAGGAGGCCCCGCCGGTCAAGGCCAGGGGGCTGGTCAAGCGCTACAAGGAGGTGCTGGCGGTCGATCACATCGACCTGAACGTGCGCGCCGGCGACGTGTACGGGTTCCTCGGGCCCAACGGCGCGGGCAAGACCACCACGCTGCGCATGGCGCTCGGCCTGATCGTTCCCACGGAGGGCACGGTTGAGCTGTTTGGCCGCGATCCGATGCGCGAGGGCGCGCGGGCGCTCGAGGGCGTGGCGGGGTTCGTGGAGGCGCCGCGCTTCTACCCCTACCTCACCGGACGCAAGAACCTGGAGTTGCTGGCCGCGCTCGACGGCGGCGATGCGAAGGAGCGCATCCCGGAGGTGCTCGAGGTGGTCGAGCTGAGCGCGCGCGCCCAGCACCGCGTGGGTGGGTACTCCCACGGGATGCGCCAGCGGCTCGGCATCGCGGCGGCACTGCTGCGCCGGCCACGGCTGCTGATGCTCGACGAGCCCGCCACGGGCCTTGATCCGGGCGGGATGCGCGACATGCGGCTGCTGATCAGGCGCCTGGCGGACGACGGCATCACCGTGCTGCTGTCAAGCCACCAGTTGCCCGAGGTTCAGGAACTGTGCGACCGCGTGGCGATCGTCGACTCCGGTCGCGTGGTGTACGAGGGCGCGCTTGCCGACCTGCGCCGCCAGGGGGGCGCGGGCTACCGCCTGCGCACCACCGACGACGCGCAGGCGCTGCGCATCGCGGGCGGACAGGCAGGCGTGACGGGCGTGCAGGCAGCCGAGCACGGCATCGGCTTCCAGGCCGAGGAGCAGCAGGTCGCCGAGCTGTCGGTGGCGCTCGGTCGCGCGGGCGTCGGCGTCCTCAGCCTCACGCCCGAGCTTGCCACCCTCGAGGACCTGTTCTTCCGCCTCATCGAGGCCGATGGCGCGAGTGGCGCATCCAACGGCGCGGCCGCCCTCAGCGACGTGCAGGAACAGCTGGTGCAGGCGTCGTGAGCAGCGCCGCCGCCGCACCGCCCGCCGCGCTCGGACCGGCCCGCGCCGCCGCTCGCCGGCCGCCCGTGCGCACGATCTACCGCTGGGAGTTGCGCAAGCTCGTCTCCCAGAAGCGCACCTACCTCGGCCTCGGCCTGGCGGTGCTGCTGCCGCTGATCTTCGTGATCAGCCAGCTGATTCGCGGCCATCCGCCACGCGCCGACAGCATCTTCGCCTCGGAGATCTTCCAGTCCGGCCTCGCCACGCCCGTGCTCATGTTGACGTTCCTGGCGCCGTTCTTCCTGCCGCTGATCGCTGCGCTGGTGGCCGGCGACATCGTGGCCGCCGAGGACAACAACGGCACCATGAAGACGATCCTCACGCGCTCGGTGGACCGCGGGCAGATCTTCTTGGCCAAGGCGCTGGCGGCGGTCACCTACGCCGCCACGGCGGCGTTCCTCTCAGCGGCGGTGGGAACCGTGGCGGGCGTCTCCGCCTGGGGCTTTCACAGCGTGCGCACCCTCTCCGACACGGTCGTCTCAGCCCCCAAGGCGCTGCTGCTGGTGGTGGCGGCCAACGCCTTCTTCCTGATACCGCTGCTGACAATTGTCTGCATCGGATTGTTGCTGTCAACGATCACCCGCAACAGTGCCGCGGCGATCGTGGGCACGCTGGGCGTCACGCTGGTGCTTGCCATCGTCCAGCAGATCCCGGGCCTGGAAGCGCTGCACCCCTACCTCCTGACGACGCAGTACTTCGCCTGGCAGGGACTGCTGCGCACGCCAACCGACTGGGCGCCCATCCTTCACTCGCTATGGGTCTGTGCGCTGTACGCAGTCCCTGCGTTGATCGGCGCTTATCTGGTGCTACTGCGCCGCGACGTGGCCGGCGGCTGAGCGCTCAGCCGACCTCCGCCGGCAGCTCCACCACCGACAGCTCCACGTCCCCCATCAGCCGTCGCGCCTCGCGGGGATCGATCAGCCCTGCGCCGAAGCGCCCCGTGGACTCCGCGCCGCAGGCCACGCCGAAGCGCAGGCACTGGTCAGGCGCGCGCCCTTCGTAGCGCGCGGCGAGGTAGCCGGCGAGGAAGGCGTCGCCCGACCCGCGTTTGGCGATCGGCTCACGCGGCTCGATGCGGGCACGCTTGAGGCGGCGCTGGCCGTCGATCAGCACATGAGCGAAGCATCCATCCGGGAGCGTCATGATCGCTTCGTGGGGGCCTAGCGCGGTGATCTCGGCGACCGCCAGCGAGCGCTCCTCATCGCCCGTGAACTCGTGCCCCACGAGCTCCTCGGCCTCCACCACGTTGGGCGAGACGACATCCGGTTCGGCTCGAACGGCTAGGTGCAGCGGCTCGCCGTCGGTGTCCACGACCGTGGTCACGTCCGAGCGCTCCAGGTCACGCACCAGCGAGGCGTAGATGCCGGGGTCCACGCCGCGGGGCAGCGAGCCCGCGAAGACCACGATGGCGGCGCCGCGGGCGAGGTAGAGCAGCTTGTCGCGGAACAGCTCGACCTCCCGCTCGGACACCAGCGGGCCACGTTCGTTGATCTCGGTCTGCTCGCCCGTGGTGGGGTCCAGCACCGAGGTGTTGGTGCGCGACTCCTCGCGGATGCGCACGAAGTCGTTGAGGATCGACTCCTCGGTGAGCTGCTCCACGATGTGCGTGCCGGTGGCCCCGCCGGCGAACCCCGTGGCGATCACGGGCTGGCCGAGCGCCTTGAGCGTGCGCGCGATGTTCACGCCCTTGCCTCCAGCCATCGTGCGCTGTTCGACGGTGCGGTGGCGGCGTCCCAGCCGGAAGTTGGGGACGGCCAGCGACTTGTCGATCGCGGCGTTGAGGGTGACGGTGATGATCATCCCCGGGTCCTACCCGGCCTCGGGTGCACCCATCCGGCAGAAGATCCCCTCGCCACCACGACCAAAAGGCTAGCGGACCTGTGCCGACAGCTCCCAGGCGGTCTCGCGCATGCGCTCGGCCTCAGCGCGCGCCGCCGCGGCGGGCTCGCCGCCGGTCAGGCGATGGGCCTCTGAGATGCTGCGCGAGGCGCTCACGAGGCCGCCCGCGCGGCCGGGCAGGAAGGCGGGGGCGAGCTCCTGCACCCGACCTCCCTGGGCGCCCACGCCGGGGAGCAGCATCGGTGCGCTCGGCATCAGCTCCCGCGCCCGCGCGAGATGGCCCGGCGCCGTGGCGCCCACCACCGCGCCCACGTCGCTCAGCCCGCCGTCGTCGCGGCCGGGCCGGCCAAGCTCATCGACCAGCTCGGCGATCCGCTCCCACACCGCGCCTCCGCCGGAGAGCTCCAGGTCCTCGACATCCACGGCACCGGGGTTCGAGGTGCGCACGAGCACCAGCACGCCGGACCCGATCTCGCGAGCGGCGGCCACGAACGGCTCCAGGGCGTCGAGGCCCATCAGCGGGTTGACCGTCACGAGATCCGCCCCGAGCCCGTCGATGTGGCCGTAGGACGTGTCGAGGCCGCCCAGCAGCGAGGCGGCGTAGGCCTGCGCGGTTACGTCGATGTCGCCGCGCTTGCCGTCGGCGATGACCATCAGCCCCGCCGCACGGGCGTGCTCGACCACCGCGCCAAGCACACTGCGGCCCACAGCGCCGAGAACCTCGAAGCGGGCCAGCTGGGGCTTGACCGCAACGCACGCCTCGGCCGTGGCGTCGATCAGCGCCCGGCAGTGCTCGAGCATGGCCCTTCCCGCGAGCTCAGCGGGCGGCAGAGCCTCGCCCTCGGCTCCGCGGCTGTCGGCCGCCCCGCTGCCCGGCCACAGCGCGCTCAGGTCGGGGTCCAGCCCGAGAACGACCTGCGACTCGCGCGCAGCCACCCGCGCGGCGAGCCTCGTGGCGAAGGAGGACGCCTGTGTCAGCGGCCCTTCACCGCGCTCTTGAGCCCGCTCCCCGCGGTGAACCGGGGCACGCGCGAAGCGGCGATCTGGATGCGCTCGCCGGTGCGTGGGTTGACGCCCGCGCGCGCGCCGCGCTCGCTGACGTGGAACTTGCCAAACCCTGAGACCGTGACCTCGCTGCCGCGACGCAGCGCGTCCTCGACCGTGGCGAGCACCGCATCCACGGCCCGAGATGCGTCCTGCTTGGTCAGCGCCGCGCGATCGGCCACCTGATCAACCAGCTCGGACTTCGTCACTTCGCCCTCCTCGTTCGTAAAACCAATGTGTCGAAGCTAACAGCGGGGGCGGACGGGCGTGCGGTAAGAATAGCCGCATGGCCATCGCCCGCATCGCCTGGATCGCGACGGTGTTGGTGGCGCTGCTGACCGCTCTGCTGCTGCTGCTCTCCGGCTACACCGGCTATGCCGGGCTGGGCGTCGCGGTGGCGGCCTCGGCCGCGATCAACCTGCTGTAGCAGCCAGCCACTCGACCAGCGCACGCGCGGCGCGTCCGCGGTGGCTGATCGCATCCTTCTGCTCGTCGCTGAGCTGCGCCATCGTCAGCCCCGGCGGACCATCCTCGGGCAGGAAGGCCGGGTCATAGCCGAAGCCGCGCTCGCCTCGCGGCTCCCCCGCCAGGCGTCCCGCGCAACGCCCCTCGAACAGGCGCTCCACGCCCTGCTGCGAGTCCACGTAGGCGATCACGCAGACGTACTCCAGGGCGCTGCCTGCGGGAGCCTCCCGCAGGAGCTTCTCGAGGTTCTCGCGATCGCTGGCCCGCTCGCCCGCATAGCGCGCAGAGCGCACCCCGGGCGCCCCTCCCAGCGCCTCCGCGGCGATCCCGGAGTCGTCGGCGATGCACGGCCTTGCGCAGGCGCTGGCCGCCGCCCGCGCCTTGCCGAGCGCGTTCTCGGCGAAGGTCTCTCCAACCTCCGGCGGCAGGATCACATCCTGCGCGAGCGCTCGCACCTGCCAGCCCGAGCCCGGCTCGCGCTCGAGCAGCCGCTCGAACTCGCGGCGCTTGTGCTCGTTGTGCGTCGCCAGCAGCAGCTCGCGTGGGGTGCCGGCCACCGCTATGGCCGCGCGACCGTGGCGGACCCGTCCGCCGGGGCGGAGGAGCCCTGCGCGATGGCCTGCTCCTGAACCAGCCGCAGATGCTCGATGCCGGCGGCTGCAAGCGCGAGCAGCTCATCCAGGTGTGCGCGCGAGAGCGGCGTGCGCTCGGCGGTCGCCTGGACCTCCACGAGCCCACCGTCCCCCGTCATCACCACGTTGGCGTCCACCTCAGCGGTGGAATCCTCGGAGTAGTCGAGATCGAGCATCGGCGCGCCCTCGATCATCCCGCAGGAGACCGCGGCCACCGATCCCGTGAGCGGCGAGCGCTCGAGCAGGCCCTCGGCCGCGAGGCGCGCGCAGGCGAGCGACAGCGCCACGTAGGCCCCCGTGATCGACGCGCAGCGGGTGCCGCCGTCGGCCTGCAGCACGTCGCAATCGAGGTAGATGGTCCGTTCCCCGAGTCGCTCGAAGTCGACCACGCCGCGCAGCGAGCGACCGATCAGGCGCTGGATCTCGACCGTGCGGCCATCCTGGCGGCCCCTGGTCGCGTCCCGCTGCTTGCGCTCGCCCGTGGACGCGGGCAGCATCCCGTACTCCGCGGTCACCCAGCCGCGCCCGCGGCCCGCCATCCAGCGCGGCACGCTCTCCTGGGCAGAGGCGGTGCAGATCACGCGCGTCTCGCCCATCGAGATCAGCGCAGAGCCGGTGGCGGTGCGCATGAACCCGGGCTCGATGATGGTGGGGCGCAGCTCGCCCTGGCTGCGACCGTGGCTACGCTCAGTCATCGGCGCCATCATTCCAGAGCGATACGGTCGGCGTACGGTGCGTGCCCTGATCGTGTCCAACATGCGGCCCGACGCCGCGCACCCCGAGCGCGGGCGCTTCGTGCGCGACCAGGCGACGGCCCTGCAGGCCCTGGAGGGAGTCGAGGTGGAGCTGTATGAGTTCCCCCCCGGCGCCCGTGCCCTGGCGCGAGCCGGCGCGGAGCTGCGCCGGCGCTTCGCGGCGCGATACGACATCGTGCACGCCCACTTCGGCCTGAGCGCGTGGCCCGCGCTGGCCGTGGCCGCGCGTGCGCGCGCCCTCACAGTTCACGGCACCGACGTGCGCCACCCGCGCACCAGGCTGGCCACCGCGGCGGTGCTGCCGTTCATGGATCTCCTCGCCGCCGCATCCGCTCCCCTGGCTGCGGAACTGCCGCTTCGCTCAGCGCGCAGGCGTGCGCAGGTGCTCCCCTGCGGTGTGGACATCGAGCGCTTCGCTCCGATCCCGCGTGCGGAGGCGCGCAGCGAGCTGGGCCTCGCACCCGATGGCCCCTACCTGCTGTTCCCCGCCGACCCCTCCCGCGCGAGCAAGCGCCACGACCGCGCGCTGGAGCTGGCCGCGGCCAGCGGAGTGGAGCTGCTGAGCCTCGGCGGGGTGGACCCCGCGCGGGTCCCGCTGTGGGTCAACGCCGCCAACGCCGTGCTCGTGCCATCCGAGCGCGAGGGCTTCGGCTTGGCAGTGCTCGAGGCGCTCGCCTGCGAGGTCCCGGTGCTCGCCACGCCCGTCGGCATCCATCCCGAGGCCCTGGAGGGCGTCGCGGGCACGCTGTGCGCGCCCTTCGATCTCGAGCGCTGGCGCGAGTCGCTCAAGCCGCACCTCGCCGATGCGGACCCGCGCGTGGCCGGCAGGACGCGCGCGGAGGGCTTCTCGGCGCGGCGCATGGCTGAGCGCGTGCGCTCCGCGTGGCAGGAGGCGCTGCAACGCTCCGGGTAGCGCGCTGGGTAGCATGAATCGGCTGTGGATCAGATATCCGGCATGAGCCCAACCGACGTCCCGGCGCAGACGCAACCGCAGGACAGCGGCCGGCCCGGCGCGCCCCAGACCCCGCCGGATCCCTCCGGCTTCGGCGCGCGTGGGCGTATCCGCCGCCGGGCGCGCTTCCTGCGCAAGGCGCGGGAGCTCGGCTACCGCGACCTCGGTGGCCTCGTGTTCAACCTCCACCGCTTCGGGCAACGCAACGACAGCCTCGTGCTCGCCAAGCTGACGCTGCTCGGGCAGATCGACGATGAGCTGCGTGCGCTGGAGGGCGCCCTCGCTGAGCGCCAGTCGGTCACCGTGCTGCGCGAGGCCGGCATAACCGCGTGCCCCCGTTGTGCTGCCATACACA
>Ga0210403_10002043_pt1 | contig 18613 bp, 16 predicted proteins | sample IncBWC19MmetaG_FD_150863 | JGI IMG/M metagenome (GOLD analysis project Ga0210403, IMG submission 150863) | Forest soil microbial communities from Barre Woods Harvard Forest LTER site, Petersham, Massachusetts, United States - Inc-BW-C-19-M | ecosystem: Environmental > Terrestrial > Soil >... | reverse complement strand
ATGACGCTTTTGATTCTCGATGTACGCCCGCCGGAGGATTTTTCCCACGGAACCGCGCCGAACTGCTGCAGGGCTTGCCGGCTGCGGCCGAAATTCCTGCCTTATGTCCTGAGTTTCGGCGTGGCTCGGCCTGCGCTGGCTGGCCAATCTCGAGGTCCGCACCCGCGCGGAGTATTTCAACCGTGAATATGTCAATTGGTGGTTGCTCTACCACTTCCTGGCAGCTCTCGGCGGTGTCGCTGATCGTCTCGTAGCTGCTGGCGATTGCGCTCTCTTTCGCGCACATACGGATCGCGCTATGGGCGCTGGCGCTGAATTTTGCCGGGCCGATGTTCAGGGTGTGGAGCAAGCGGGTGGCGGCCGTTTGATTGAACCGGAGGCGCGCCTTTGCCGACCAAGCCAATGGCTCGCACGAGCCACCGATGAAATCGTGCAAGGCGGGGAACAGGGATGAGAGACTGGCTGTCGTTCAGGGCCGCGTTGACGTTTAGTCTGGCAGCATCGTTGCTGGCGCTGGCTGCGCCCGCCCATGCCGAAAAACGCGTCGCGCTGGTGATCGGCAACAATGACTACAAAAATGTTCCGAAGCTGCAGAAGGCGGTCAATGACGCCCGTACCATGGGCGATACCTTAGAACAGCTCGGCTTTTCCGTGATGGTGGCGGAGAACCAGAACCGCCAGGCGTTCAGCGAAACGCTGCTGGCGTTCGACAAGGCGGTCGAGCCGGGCGATACCGCGTTCTTCTTCTATGCCGGTCATGGCTTTGAGATCGCGGGCCAGAATTTCCTGCTGCCGACCGACGTGCCGGCGGCGACCGAGGGCCAGGAAGAACTGGTGCGCGACGCCTCTGTTCTTGCCGACCGCGTCATCGAGCGGCTGCAGAACAAGAAGGTGCGCACCGCCATCCTGGTGTTCGATGCCTGCCGTAACAATCCGTTCGAGCGGGCAGGGACGCGCGCGGTGGCCGGCGGCGGCGGGCTTGCGCCGATGACGCAACTGCCGGAAGGTGTGTTCTCGGTGTTCTCCGCCGGTCCCCGGCAGACCGCGCTCGATCGTCTCTCCAATAATGACGACAATCCAAATTCGGTGTTCACGCGAACATTTGCAAAAGAGCTGCTGCAGCCGGGCGAGAATCTGGTTCAGGTCGCCCAGCACACGCGCCGCATCGTCAGCGAGATGGCGGAGACCGTCAGCCACAAGCAGATCCCGGTCTATTTCGACCAGATGGTCGACGACGTGTTCCTGAACGGCGTTGCCGAAGGCCAATCCGAGGCGCCCAAGGAAACTTCCAAGGAAGTCGCAAAGCCGGCGCTGCAGGTCGCAGCACTTCCGCCTGTGTCGGTGCCGCGCATGGCGCCGCCGAACGACACCGTCAATGCGCCGATCGCGGCGTTCTCCCGTCACAATGGCGGCTGGAGCGTGGTGTTCTCGATTGCCGATCCGACGCTCGGGATCTCATGGCGGATGGGGGATGCCGGCGAATTCCGCGAGACCGGTTTTCTCGACACGCTCGATCCGCGCACCCGCAAGCTGCCCAATCCGTCGATCGAGCTTGCCGCCGACGCGGCGGCGGCGACCATTGAAGTCTGCTATGTCGATATATCGGGCGAATTGCAGGGACCGTTCCCGATCAAATTCGATCCCGAAGCGGCGCTGATCCACGATCAGCGCAAGATCCTCGACATGACCGCGACCAGCTGGCTGTCGTTTCGCGAGTTCAACGGGCTGCTCGTCTATTACACACATCTGATGTCGTATCGCTGCGCGATCCGCGAAGTGCGGGTCGGCATCGACAGCGCGGTGCCGGACAAGGTTTTAAAAATGCCGCCTTGCGATCCCAGAGATCCCAGCGTCATTCCGCACGACGCGCAGCCCTACCTGAAGCTTGCGCCCTCGACCCAGTTCGTGTCGGTGGAATTGACCTATCGCGACGGCAGCGTCTCGGAGATCAAAAGCTTCCGGCGCTAGAATCCCAGTTCGATAAGATCGAAACGGAACTCCAGCGTTACGGTTGGAGGCGCTTTCCTGACGCTAAGCGATGCCCGCGCCACCTAGGGGGCGGGCTTCGCTTGAAAACGCCGCAGCGCATCGCAAGCCACAACTGATCCCAAATTAACCATGAGCCGCGATTGACGGGCTGCGCTTGCGCACCCTGGTGTCGTCCCCCGCCTTCGTCGACGAATTGGCAAGGACTCCGCGCTAGGCAGCTATGGGGAAAATATCTCTTTGGGGGATAAAAGATGATCCGGACAAAATTCGTTGCCGCCTTGGCGGTCACCGCGCTCGGAGTGGGCGCCGCTTCCGCCGCGGACCTCGCGCCCTATGGCTACACCAAGGCGCCGGCGCTGCCTTATGCGGTTTACAACTGGGCCGGCTTCTATGTCGGCGGTCATATCGGCGGATCGTGGACCAACCAGAATTGGACCAATACCGCTAATACCACGGCGTTCGGGGATCTCGCTCCGGGCCAGGGTTTCCGCCAGCGTGGCGCCGGTGTTTTTGGCGGCGGCCAGATTGGCTACAACTGGCAGGCCAGCAACTACGTGTTCGGCCTCGAAGGCACGATCTCGGGGATGGATAACCACGGTACCGTGCCCAACACGGTTTTCGGCGCGCGGGACGATGTGTTCAGCTGGCGCACCAACTGGATGGCGACCGTGACGGGTCGCGCCGGCGTCGCCATGAACAACAACCTGTTCTATGCGAAAGGCGGTTATGCCGGCGTGAGCAATCACATGGCTGTTTCCGACGGGGTTCCACCGGTCGTCGGCTCAGGCTCGGATACGCAATGGCACAATGGCTGGACGGTTGGCGCGGGCTGGGAATACGGCATAACCCAGAACTGGATCGTCGGCCTCGAATACGACTACGCGACCTTCGGGACCAAGAGCTATCAGCTCGCAGGCACCGCTCCCGGGTCGTATAGCTTCGACACCAGGCCACGCGATATCCAGTCCGTCGTCGCCCGGGTGAGCTACAAGTTCAACGGTCCGCTTGTCGCGGGGTACTGATCGCCGCGAAGCTTCAGAAAGAAAAGCCCCGGCATCGTCCGGGGCTTTTTGCTTGGCGAGGCAAGCTTCGAGAAGCGGGCGAGCAGCGCGGCTTGCGTGCTTGGCCGTCGATTCGCGCCGGTGAAATTGGCATGACAGGATGCAATGACCGCAAGCGTGCACACGCCAATGTTGAGCTGGTATTTGGCTGTGGAGTGCTGCCCGTTCTTGTTGCGGTTGTGCAACTGGTGCTGGTAAAGTGGGTTGAATAACTGCTTTTCCGATGGCACTCGCCCACCGGTTGATGAAGTATCCCGGAGCGGTTTGGGCGAGGTGTCCTGCCGCCGATGGTCGCAAAGTACTGGTTTCTCCCGATAGTGGGTTCTCCCAAGACTGAAACTGAAGAGCTCCGGCATCGTCCGGGGCTCTTTTTTCAAGCGCCGCGCGTCAACGCATCTAACCCATGATCGAGAATCCGCCGTCGACGGGAATCGCTGTGCCGGTGACGAAGTCGGATGCATGTGAGGCGAGAAACACCGCAACGCCGGCGAAATCGGCCGATGCACCCCATCGCGCCGCCGGCGTGCGTCCCAGAACCTTGTCGTGCAGGCCCTCAATCTCCTCGCGAGCCCGCCTGGTCAGATCGGTGTCGATCCAGCCCGGCAGCACCGCATTGGCCTGGATGTTGTCGGCCGCCCAGGCGACTGCGCAGGAGCGTGTGAATTGCACGATGCCGCCTTTGCTCGCCGCGTAGGCCGGCGCGAAGCTGGCGCCGAAGATCGACATCATCGAGCCGATGTTGATGATCTTGCCGCCGCCCGCCGCCTTCATGGCCGGGTAGACCGCCTGCGAGCACAGGAACGCGCTGGTGAGGTTGGTCCGGATCACGCTGTCCCATTCGGCGATATCCATCGCATGCGGCGGCTTGCGGATATTGATGCCGGCGTTGTTGACGAGAATGTCGATTCGGCCGAGTTCGCGCACGGTCCGCTCCACCATGGCGGCGACGGCGTCCTTGTCGGTGACATCGGCGGCGACTGAGATCGCCCTGACGCCCCGCGCCTTGACCTCGGTGACCGCCGCCATCGACTTCGTTTCATTGCGTCCGACGACAGCGATATCGGCGCCGGCATCCGCCAGTCCCTGCGCCATGCCGAGGCCAATGCCGCCGTTACCGCCGGTGACGATCGCCACCTTGCCGCCGAGATCGAACAAGCCTGTCTTCATGGTTGATTTCCCCTGGGAATCGTCAGCGCTTGCTCTGCCAGATCAGGACCAGGCCGAGCGCGGCCAGCGCCGCTCCGTAGCCCGCCCACTGAAGCTGTCGGATCATGAAGCTCGATTTCGGCCAGTCGATTGCGCCGGTGCCCTGGCCGATCCAGAGCAGGCCGATGGCGAGCGCGAGCAGGCCCAGAATCAGAAGCAATTGGCGCATGACATTTCCCCGCCCGCTATGGTCGCGCTCGGTCGGCGCGTGAGGCGGTCACAGTGGCGTGCTCGTTTGGTCAGGGCAAGGGCAGGCAGCGCGCTTCGAGGCTTGCGCGCCGCGCAACGTGGCGCACGGCACGTTGGCGCGAGACACAAAAAAGCCCCGGACAATGCCGGGGCTTTTGAGTTGCTGGATGCTCAGCAGAGATCAGTACTTCGCAACCACCGGGCCGCTCCAGTTGAAGCGGTAGACCAGCGAGGTCGAGATGGTCTGGGTCCAGGTGTTGAACCGGATATCGCGCCCGACCAGAGCATTGGTGCCGTCAACCAGCTCGTTGAGGTTCTTGGCGTTGTAGAAAGCCGAGCGGTACTCGGTCTTCATGAACCAGCCGGGAGCCGTAATGCCGAAGATGTTCAGGTTGTTCTCGACACCGCCGCCGATGAACCAGCCATTGCGGTTGAACGAATTGGTATGATCACCCACCGCGGCGCCGCTGATCGAGCTCAGGTAGGTCGAGCCGGACCAGTGCGAACCGGAATAGCCGCCGTTGACGTAGGAGAGGACATTCGGCGCCACCAGATAACCGACGCGCGCGCCGACCGCCCAAGCGTCCTGCATCTTCACATTGGAGGTCCAGCCCACTGTCGGATCCTGAAGCGTGCCCCTCAGGCTACCGAACTGACCATCGGCGAAGATGCCGGCGACCCAGCCGCTGTTGACTTGCCAATCGTAGCCGGCGCCGACGGTACCGAACCAGCCGGATCCGCCCTGGCGCTGGTCGATGCTGAGGGGCAGGGCACTCGCCGTGCCCTGGACATGTTGATCAGACGCCCACAATCCACCGCCGCCGCCGCCGAAGATGTAGAAGCCGGTCCAGCTCGGCGCGACCGGCATCGGCGCGGGTGCCTTGGTGTAGCGCGGAGCCATATCCGCCGCCATTGCCGATCCGGTGAAAGCCGCCAGCGCAGCCAGAGTAAGCACAATCTTCTTCATCTTATAATCCCCAGTAGCTTGCGTTCGAACCGGATCCCTTGGCGGTGGTGCGAACGTGGAATCTCAAATCTTGGTTGGACTATAGCCGGTTCAACCAAAAATGCTGTTGCCGGGCGGGCACACCGGCCGGAAAACGGTCCGGGGAATTGCGGGGCAAAGTCGCAAAAGGGGCCGAAAACGCTCCAAATCGGCCCCGGAAGGGCGGAAATTGGCTCCGTACCCCCCCGCCGGCCGCCCGATTGCGGATTAGACGTCGAGCAGGTCCTCGCTGGCAAATTCGGCCTTTTCGGAGATGAAGGCGAATCGCGCCTCCGCCTTGGTGCCCATCAGGCGCTCGACCGAATCGGCGGTACCCTCGCGGTCGTCGGCCAGCAGCACCACCCGCAGCATGTTGCGCTTGGCCGGGTCCATGGTGGTTTCCTTCAACTGCGCCGGCATCATTTCGCCCAGGCCCTTGAATCGGCCAATTTCGACCTTGGCGTTGGCGTTGAATTCGCTCTTCAACAGCGCGTCCCGGTGGGCATCGTCGCGGGCGTAGACGCTCTTGCTGCCATGGGTGAGGCGATAGAGCGGCGGCACCGCGAGATAGAGGTGACCTTCATCGATCAGCCGTGGCATCTGCCGGTAGAAGAAGGTGATCAGGAGCGAGGCGATATGGGCGCCGTCGACGTCGGCATCGGTCATGATGATGATGCGGGAGTAGCGCAGATCCTCCTCGCGGTACTGAGGCCCGGTCCCACAGCCGATCGCCTGGACCAAATCGGAGAGCTGCGCGTTGGCCGTCAGCTTGTCCCTGGTAGCGGAGGCGACATTGAGGATTTTGCCGCGCAGGGGGAGAATGGCCTGCGTCTTGCGGTCGCGCGCATGCTTGGCGTTGCCGCCGGCGGAGTCGCCCTCGACGATGTACAACTCAGAGCCTTCCGCGGCCGTGTTGGTGCAATCGGTTAGCTTGCCGGGCAGGCGAAGCTTCTTTACCGCGGTCTTGCGGGAAATTTCCTTCTCGGCACGGCGGCGCAACCGCTCGTCGGCGCGCTCGACGACGAAATCCAGGAGCTTGTTGGCCTGCAGCGGATTGCCCGACAGCCAGTGGTCGAACGGGTCCTTGATGGCCTGTTCGACGATGCGCTGGGCTTCGGCGGTGGCGAGGCGGTCCTTGGTCTGACCCTGGAATTCCGGCTCGCGCACGAACACGCTGAGCATCACGGCGGCACCCACCATGACGTCTTCGGACGTGACGCTGGCGGCGCGCTTGCCCTGGCCGACGCGCTCGGCGTGATCCTTCAGGCCGCGCAGGAGTGCGCTGCGCATGCCGGATTCGTGGGTGCCGCCGTCGGGCGTCGGCACCGTGTTGCAATAGGAGGACAGAAATCCGTCGGCGTCGGCGGTCCAGGCCACCGCCCATTCGCAGGCGCCGTGTCCGCCGGTGCGCCCCGATTTGCCGGAGAAGATATCGGGATGCACCAGGGTGTCGGCATGGATCGCGGCGGCCAGATAGTCCTTCAGGCCGCCAGGGAAGTGGAAACTGTCCTCGGCGGGCACGTCCTCAAGACCCTTCAACAGCGCCGGATCGCAGCGCCAGCGGATCTCCACACCGCCGAACAGATAGGCTTTCGAGCGCGCCATCTTGAACAGGCGCTGCGGCTTGAAGATGGCCTTGGCGCCGAAAATCTCGGTGTCCGGCTTGAAGCGGATTCGGGTGCCGCGGCGGTTGTTGATCTTGCCGAGGTCCTCGAGCTTGCCCTTGGGATGGCCGCGCTCGAACGCCATGCGATAGAGTTTCTGGCCGCGGGCGACCTCGACCTCGAGCCGTGAGGACAACGCATTCACCACCGATACGCCGACGCCATGCAGGCCGCCCGAGGTCTCGTAAACCTTGGAGTCGAACTTGCCGCCGGAATGCAGCGTGCACATGATGACTTCGAGCGCGGATTTTTTCGGAAATTTCGGATGCGGATCGACCGGAATGCCGCGGCCATTGTCGGTCACGGTCAGGAATCCGTCGGCGCTCAATTCCACTTCGATGAAGGTGGCATGGCCCGCCAGCGCCTCGTCCATGGAATTGTCGATGACCTCGGCGAACAGATGATGCAGCGCCTTTTCGTCGGTGCCGCCGATATACATGCCGGGCCGGCGCCGCACCGGCTCGAGGCCTTCCAGCACCTCGATATCGGCCGCAGTGTAGCCGGCTTCCGCGCCGGAAGCGCGTGAGGCGACCTTGAGGGGGCTGCGGCCTTTCGCTTCCGAGGCCCCGAACAGGTCGTTGGTGCTTTTTGTTTTAGAAGGGGATTTCAATGGCTTGTTCATACTTTTTCATGTGTTGCGCGCGATCTCGGCGCGGCGAATCGGTTCCCCTGACTATGCCATGGATGAGCTTAAAAAGTGACGGCAGGGGGTCAGGATCGGCATTCCGGCGGGGGTGACTCGCGCGGGGAAGTTCTAACGTCCCTCGATAAACCCCGACTTCACGGGTTGCCGGCCGCCCCTTGATTTCACCCAAAGGTTGCGTGAAGCTTCGGATGGGCTGGGGGAAAACAATCCAATGATCAGACTGCTTTTGGCTGCAGCACTTGCGCTGCCGTGTGTCGGCTGCGCGTCGGTGACGCGCGGAACGACCGAAAATATTTCGATTTCGACGACGCCCGCGGGCGCGACCGCCGAGTTATCCGGGCTCGATAATCCCGCTGCCTGCGTGACTCCCTGTGTGGTCGTGGCGAAGCGCAACGCCGATATTACGGTGACGATCAACAAAGAGGGCTACGAGCCGCAGGTTATTCCGCTCACCAAGGAAATTCCCGCAACCGGCGCCGCGGGATTCGCAGGCAACGTTCTCCTCGGCGGCCTGGTCGGCATGGGCGTGGACGCTGCCACCGGCGCGGCGCAGGATCACAAACCGAATCCGGTGATCGTGACGCTGCAGCCGCTCGCACCGGTATCGCCTCGGCCGGAAAGAGCGCGACCACCGCGAAAGCCTCCGCCGTCGCAGCCGCAGAGTTGAAGCCTCGCGATCAGTTAAGCGCGTGAAGTCCGGAACACAATCACCATAAACAGTGCCATCGCAGCAACGACGATCAAGGATCCGACGATCGGCGCGGCGATGAACGAGGTGCCCTTCAGCACGACGATCGCGACGCCCGCCGGAAACAGGATAGCACCAGCGATATGGAGCCAGCCCTGAACTTTCGCCAGCGTGCTGGTCCCGGCTGCAGGGACCAGCCGGTAATAGAGCCCGAACATGAACAATAATACGCCGCCGACCAGGTTGAGATGCGCATGCGCCGGTGCCAGCGCAAAATCCTGCAGGACACCCATTGCGATGCCGGCCAGCATCCCGATCAACAGGATTACAACGCTCATGCATATCATCAACGATCCGATCATCCGTCTTCCTCACGTTACTGCTGGAGTTGCAAGCGGGCCGGCGAGCGGGAGCTCACGCGCGGTCCCCGTCTTTGTGATTTGATGTCGCTGATGGGGCTCGCTTACCTGTTCTTAGCCATCGAACCCTAAAAAAGGTTCAAACGGGACAATCGCCGGGGAAGGGCGTTCGGAATGGAAGATTTTGGACGCGCCGTGGCCGATTTCGTGCGCGACCATCAGGCTTGGGCCGCACCGATCGTACTCTTGCTGGCATTCGGCGAGTCGCTTGCCTTCATTTCGCTGCTGATCCCGGCCTGGGGGGCGCTGGTGGCGATCGGCGCGCTGATCGGCGTCAGCGGCATCAGCTTCTGGCCGGTGTGGATTGCCGGCGGGCTCGGCGCGGGGCTGGGCGACTGGGTCTCCTACTGGTTCGGCTTCAGATACAAGGAACAAGTCGCGCAGATCTGGCCGCTGTCGCGCTATCCGGGGTTACTGGAGCGCGGCGAAGCCTTTGTGAAAAGCTGGGGCGTGCCGAGCATCTTCATCGGGCGGTTTTTCGGACCGCTGCGCGCCACGGTGCCGCTCGCCGCCGGGATATTCGAGATGCCGTACTGGCCATTTCAGATCGCCAATTTCGTCTCGGCGCTGGTCTGGTCTGCGGTGCTGCTGCTGTTCGGCGATGTGCTTGGCAAAATCGCCGAGTGGCTGTGGCGGGCCGCTTAGCCGGCCCGCAAAGCCGGCTTCTTGGCAAAGCTTTCCCGGTCGTCCCCCTTACACCTTGTAAGAGAAGATAAAATTTTTTCTATCTAAGGAGAGGGACGGTAATTTCCCTGATGTAACTGAGCAGTGGATGTATCGGTCACCCGCGGGGCTCTCGGCATCATGATCGCGCGTATTTTTCCGGCGTTGCTGTTGTCGCTGATCTCGTCGACGTTTGTCGTTGCCAATGCTGCAGATACGACCGGCGCGCATCAGGCGGCCGTCTGGGTCGATCCAGGCTGGCGGCGAACGGTCAGCCACTACAACGTCACGTTCGACGAGCAGGGCTTGAGTACGGGAGTTTTCGAGTTCGAAATCCAGGCACTCGACGAGAAGGGCGCCGAGGCCATCTCACGGCAGACCATTGCCTATAACAGCTACTTCAACGCATTGAGCTCGGATGACCTCGCCACCGTGAAGGCGGACGGGAGTGTGATCGCGGTCGACAAGCGTGCCATCCGCGACCAGCCGGCATCGGCGGATACGTCATCGCCCTATTTCGACGAGCAGCGACAAAGGATCATTGCTTATTCAAATGTCGTCCCCGGTGATAAAATAAGAGGACGCCTGACTTACAAGGCGAAGCGGCCCGAATTCGCCGGCGAGTTTGCGCATTACTGGGTCCTGCCGGCGGATCAGCCCCCCGAGGTGATCGAAATTACGCTCGACGGCCCGGCCTCCAAACCGCTGCATATCGCCGGGAACGTCGAGCACAGCGAAGAGCGATCTGGCAAGCGGATCATTCATCATGTGCGCATGAGACAGGAGACGCCGAGGCCGCGGCTGATGGCTGCGGACTCCTTTGACGACGGCCGGCGCTTCGAGGTCAGCACCTTCGCGGATTATGCTGCTTTCGCCGCCATGCTGAATGCGCGCAACGCGCCGATGGCAATACCCGACAAGACACTCAGGGCGCTCTCGACCGAGATTGTCGGTGATGCCACCGACATCCGTCTCAAGGTGAAACGAATCCACAATTGGGTAGCCCGGAATATCCGCTATGTCGGGATTGGATTTCAGGACGGGGGTTGGACGTCGCAGCCTGCATCGGCGGTGCTTGCGTCCCGCTATGGCGACTGCAAGGCGCATGCGACGATTCTCAAAGCTCTGCTGGCCGCGCAGGGGATCAAAGCCAATCTCGTCGCCGTGAATGCCGACGCGCAATACACGCTCACCGAGGTCGCCACGGCGAATTTCAACCACGCCATTGTCTATGTGCCTGAGATCGACCAGTACCTTGATCCGACCGTGTCGCTTCTGGCCTTCGGCGCGTTGCCTGCGAACCTTGGCGGCAAGCCGGTGCTCAACATAGACAATGGCACTTTAGCCAGTATTCCCGTGCCAAAGCCGGAGAATTTCGCGATCGCCGCGGATACGGATTATACGTTGGCCGGCGACGGCACGCGGCGGGCCCGTTCGATCTTTTCAGGTAGCGGGTTGGGCGCGGCGCTGGGGCGCGTGGTGGCTCAGGGCCTCGAAAAGGTGGACCGGCCGAGCGCCGCCAAAAAGATGATCGAAAATGCCAACCTGGGCGGCAGCGGCGACTACACCTTTCCAAGCCCGCGCGAGCTCTCCGACGGCTACGCGATCACGGCCACCTTCCAGATCAGCACGCCCGTCGAACGCCGCGACAGGGCGCGTATCAAGATGCTGCCCTTGACCGATCCTCGGCCCTCGCTCTCGGCGCTGACGAGCGGTGGCGCAGACGGCGAGCCTTTTCCCTGCCGCTCGTTCGAGTACCGCGAGACCAGTTCGCTTACCCTCCCGGAGGGAGCGAATTTCTACGAAAAACCGGCGCCGGTCACCTACACCGCAAGCTTCGACGGCAGGACGCCGTTCGGCACCGCAAACGGTCGCATCGAAGTGAGCGGCGCCGATGTACTCGACGGCCGGACCATGCGTTCCAGCGCGCTTGTCCGGCTGACGGTCGATGCCGCGATTTGTCCCGCGGAGTTCGCCGCGGCGATCAAAACCGGACTCGAGAAGTTCACGGCATTCAAGTACGGCCCGATCGGCCTGACGCCACATCGGGCTCCCTATATCACCGAGGTCAGCGCCGACCTCGATGAAGGGACGAAGGCCTACTGGGCAGGAAACTACCAACGCGCAATGGCGCTGCTCAAACCGTTCGCCGAACACGGCAGCGCGCTGGCCCAATGGCATCTGGGCCAAATGTACGATGGCGGCCGTGGCGTTAAGCAGGATTTGCCCGAGGCCATCCGTTGGTACCTGATGTCGGCAGAGCAGGGCGACACGGATAGCCAATCTCGTTTGGGCTTTTTCTACGAGAGAGGAATGGGAACAGCGCGCGACGAAAAGCTCGCGGCCCGATGGTACGAAAAGGCGGCCGATCAAGGCGATGTCTACAGCCAGGCTTGTCTGGCGACCTTGTACAGAGACGGCCGTGGGCTGGCCCAGGACTTTCAGCAAGCCGCCAGCTGGTATGCGAAGGCGGCCGATCAGGGCTACGCCTGGGCACAGATGAATCTCGGTTTGCTCTACGCTGAAGGCAAGGGTGTGCCGCTCGACTACGCCAAGGCGATTTCGTTCTTCCGCAAAGCCGCCGAGCGCAACGACAGCTATGCTCAATACAATCTGGGCTGGGTCTATGAGAGCGGAAAGGGCGTTCCCAAGGATACGCAGCAGGCCATCGAATGGTACAGCAAGGCGGCCGAGGGCGGAAACGCGCTGGCCCGCGCCCATCTGGCGGGGCTGACCTCCGGAGCTTCCTTCTGGGAGACCCTCTTCCGCCACATCGGTTCGTTCGGCGGACTGTGACAGCCGGTGCCGCCTTGACGCCGGCCCGGCGCGGCCTTATAGCCCCGCCCATGAAGAACGCCGCGACCATTGTCATCGCTCGCCGCCGTACATCAGCGGTATGGGCGGATATCTGCGTTTAAGATACAGCCTATGCCGCCGGATCCGGTCCGCGGCATCTTCCTTCTCCTGCAGCGCGATCTAACCCGGCGGCTCACACCAGAGCAAGCAGGAGACCGCCATGTATACCCCTCCCATGTTCAAGCCGGACCGCATCGCGAGCCTTGCGTTTGCGCAGGCGCGCGGATTTGGCACGGTCACGGCCTGGGACGGCCGCAAGCCGGTGGCCTCGTCGCTGCCGTTTTACCTCACCTATGCCGATGACGGCACGCCGCACGCCGCCTTTCACGTCGCGCGCAACAATCCGCTGCTAAAACTTGCGGACGGAAAATCGCACTGGCTGATGGCCGTCACCGGCGCGGATACCTATGTATCTGCCGACTGGTACGTCTCGCCCGATCATGTGCCAACCTGGCTTTATCAGGCCGTGCATCTCACCGGTACCATGCGGATGCTGTCCGATTCCGAACTCGGCCCGCATCTGGACGCGCTGAGCGCCAAATTTGAGAACTGGCTTGCGCCGAAGCCGCCCTGGTTGGTCTCGAAGGTGACGGCGGGACGCCTCGATACCTTGAAGAAGGCGATCGTTGGCCTGGTGATGACGGTGGATGAGGTCGAAGGCAGCTTCAAGCTCAACCAGCACAAATCCGACGCCGACTATGCTGCGGTTGCCTCGGCAATCCTCCAGCGGCCCGACGAAGCTGCACAGACGATCGGAAAACAGATGGTCGCGCTGCGGCCGCACTTGGACTACAAATCATCCGCGCCCGTCAGTGTATCCGCGGATTGAAGGAGCACGTCATGACCCTCTCCGACACCAAGCAGCCGAAAGGCCAATCCCAGGCCACCGGCGCCGCCGCGCGGCCCAATGTGTTCGTTGATGGCGCCGCCGGGACCACGGGCCTCGGCATTCGCGAGCGCCTCGCCCTGCAGAACGATGTCGTGCTCAAGAGCATTGCCGAGGACAAGCGCAAGGATGCGCAGGCCAAGCGGGCGTTGATGGAGGAGGTGGACCTCGTCATCCTCTGCCTGCCGGATGACGCCGCGCGCGAAACCGTTGCGCTGATCGACGGCATGGGATCGGCCGCTCCGAAGGTGCTGGACGCATCGACGGCGTTTCGCGTCGCGGGCGACTGGACCTATGGCTTTCCGGAGCTGGCGGCCGACCAGGCGGACAAGATACGGACGGCGCGGAAAGTTTCCAACCCGGGCTGCTATCCTACCGGCGCGGTGGCGCTGCTGCGGCCGCTGGTGGACGCCGGGCTCGTGCCTGCGGACTATCCCGTCACCATCAATGCGGTGAGCGGCTATTCGGGCGGCGGCAAGTCCATGATCGATAGTTTCGAAAACGGCACCGCACCGGCCTTCGAACTCTATGGTCTAGGCTTCGAGCACAAGCATCTGCCGGAGACGCAGCTTTACTCGAATCTCACTCGGCGGCCGATCTTTGTTCCGTCGGTCGGGAACTACCGGCAGGGCATGCTGGTATCGGTGCCGCTGCATCTCGACACGCTGCCGGGCAAGCCCGGCGCCGCCGACCTCCACGCTGCGTTGGAAAAGCGCTACGCGGGAAGCAAATACGTTTCGGTCGTGCCGCTCGACGGCGCGGCAACCAAGAGCGGACGCATCGAACCCGAGGCGCTCAACGAGACCAACAGGCTCGAGCTCTATGTCTTTGCGAGCCCCAAATACCCTCAGGCGGTTCTGGTCGCGCGTCTCGACAACCTGGGCAAGGGTGCCTCGGGCGCTGCGGTCCAGAACATGCGGCTGATGCTGGGCTTTGCCGATACCTGAAGCTGAACGACCGAAATCGTCATTGTGCCAACGGGTCGCGCGAATGCGCGGCCGATGACAAGCCCGGCGAAGCAATCCACGGCCACGAGGGAAGGCTGGATTGCTTCGTCGCTAACGCTTCTCGCAATAACGGCTGTTGCCTGATCGCCTCAAACAATCCCGAAAATCGCCAGCACCAGCACCGCCTGCGCCAGGAAGCCGACGGTGAAGGCGAGCGTACGGAACACCGGCAGGCCCAGCGTGTAGACGATGACATGCGCGAGGCGGGCCCAGAAGTAGACCGCGCAGGCGAGCACGGTCCATTTGGTCGAATAGTCGATCGCGTTCAGGATCAGCACCAGCGGCGCGAAGATGATGAGGTTCTCGACCGCATTGTCGTGCGCGAACATCAGCCGCGTCGCCCACTCCACATGCGGCTTGTCGCCCCGTGTCGGATTGGCCATTGCGCCGGAGAGGCCGCGAACCTGACTGCGATTGAGCATGTAGGGGATCCACAGCAACCCGGTCAGAATGACCGTCGCCGTCAGCCAGAACAATTCGCGCGTCATCGGATGTCCCCCTCAAACTCTCAAATGGCCAGTCCCGTCCCGGCGGGACGAGCGCCTTATACAGGAGCCTGCGGAGTCGCGCTACGCGCGGACCCGCACATAGCTGCCGGGCGCGTCTTCGATCGGCGGCAATGCCTCGGTACCAACCGCGCGCGCGGGCACTTGTTCCGCGTCGATGCTTTCGAGCCATTCGCGCCAGTCGGGCCACCACGATCCCTTGTGTTCCTGGGCCGCCTTGAGCCAGTCCGAAAGCGTCACGTCGCGGATATTGTCGTTGGTCCAGAACTGGTACTTGCCCGACGACGGCGGGTTGACGACGCCGGCGATATGGCCGGACCCGGACAGCACGTATTTCACCGGCCCGCCGAAGAACTGCGAGCCGTACAGCACGGAATCGGCCGGCGCGATGTGGTCCTCGCGCGTCGCCAGATTGTAGACCGGCACTTTCACCTTCGACAGATCGAGCAGCGTGTTGTCCAGCACCATGCTGCCGGCCGAGAGCCGGTTCTCCAGATAGCAGTTGCGCAGGTAATAGGAATGGTTCGCCGCCGGCATCCGCGTCGCGTCCGAATTCCAGTGCAGCAGGTCGAACGAGGAGGGCGGTTGTCCCTTCAGGTAATTGCTGACGACATAGGACCAGATCAGGTCGTTCGAGCGCAGCATGTTGAAGGCCATCGCCATCCTGCTGCCTTCGAGGATGCCGGATTCCTGCATGTCGCGTTCGAGCGCCGAGATCTGGTCTTCGTCGACGAACACCAGGAGATCGCCGGCGTGGGTGAAATCGACCTGCGCCGCCAGGAAGGTCGCCGAGGTCACGCGAACGCGGCGCTTTTCCGCAAGCCAGGCCAGCGTGGTGGCGAGCAGGGTGCCGCCGACGCAATAGCCCATGGTATGGACTTTCATCTCGCCGGTGGCGCGCTCGATGGCGTCCATCGCCGCCAGCGGACCTTCCTTCATGTAGTCTTCCCAGGTTTTCGCCCCGAGGTTCCTGTCCGGGTTAACCCAGGAAATCACGAACACCGTGATGCCCTGGTCGACACACCACTTGATGAAGGATTTTTCCGGCCTGAGGTCGAGGATGTAGAACTTGTTGATCCAGGGCGGCACGATCAGGAGCGGCGTGCGCAGCACGTTCTCCGTTGTTGGCGTATACTGGATCAGCTGCATCAGATCGTTCTGGAAGATCACCTTGCCCGGCGTCGTCGCCATATTGACGCCGACGACGAGGTTAGACGGGTCGGACTGGCGGATGCGCAGCGTGCCGCCTCCCGCCTCGATATCCTCCGCCAGCATCTTCATGCCGCGCACGAGGTTGTCGCCGTTGGACGCCAGCGTCTCGCGCAGGACTTCCGGATTGGTGAGAACGAAATTCGACGGCGCCAGCGCGTTGCTGATCTGCTGGACGTAGAACTCGGCCTTCTTGCGGGTGTGCGCATCGAGGCCGTCGGCATTGCGCACCAGATCCTGCGCCCATTGCGTGGAGAGCAGATAGGCCTGCAACAGGAAGTCGAAAAACTGGTTGGACTTCCACTCGGGATCGCTGAATCGCTTGTCGCGTGGCGACGGCTCGATCGCCGGCGGCGCCTGTTCACCGGCCAGACGCCGCACCGATGAGCCCCACAGATCGAGATAGGCCTTGGCCAGCTTCTTTTGCAGCTCCGCCGACCGCTCGTTGTCCGACAGCCAATATTCCGCCACCGCCGTGAAGGTCTTGATTACTTCGGTGAGTTCGCTGGGCGGCTTGTCCTGCACTTCGCCGCTCCCGCGCGGCTTCAGATAGGCGGCGAGCGCCTGGCCGCTCGTCTCCATCGCCCGCGCGAGGTTCATCGCGAAGGCTTCGGGATCGAATTTTTTCGCGGCCTGGGTCTCAATCGTGACGTCGCTCATGCCTGCAACACTATAGGTTCATTTCCGGTTCGTCACCGCGTCGATCGATAATGCGGCTTCGAAGTTAATCGCTGTCGCGGGCGTGTTGCACTGCGACAAAGTTTCCTGGTTCGGCCATATTGAAGCCTCAGCGCTCGGTTTTGCTCCGTGGGCTTTAATCGTTTCGGGCGACAATGGTTTGAGCTGCAGCAATAGTTGATGAAATATGCGTCAGGGTGCTGCAAGGTTGAACCGGTGACGTGGGATTTCCTGAAGCCGATGTCGGTGAAGCGAAACAAGAGGGCGCTGGCCTTGGGAGCGCTGCTGCTGTCGGCGCTTGCGCTGGGCGGCTGCTCGAGTTCAATCGCCGACCTGCCGCTGGTCGGCACGCCCGCCGACGCGCCCGCGCGTCCTAGCGAAAACGGCGCCTACCTTCCGGTTCATGATCTGCCGCCGGATCGCGCGGAGGCGGTGATCCCGCCGGCGGAGCGGGCCAAGATCGAGAAGGAACTGGCTGCGGCGCGGGACCGGCAGGCGCAGGTCGCGGCCAAAGACGCCGCGGCAAAGTGACCCGACAACACTGGCGCAGCCGGGCGTCCGTGGTAAAAGAACCCCAATTCAACCGCAAATCAGGGCGAAGACACTCATTTTGCGCCTGAATTCGCCCTAAATCATTGATTTAGCGCGATTTCTGGACGAGGCCGTATCCGGTTTCGAAAACGCAGGAGTTCGGCGATTCTGCCCCGCCGGTTGCCGGAGCGAGGTCCCATGGAAGAATTTTACCGCATCCGCCGTTTGCCGCCTTACGTATTCGAGCAGGTCAACCGGGCCAAGGCGGCCGCGCGGAATGCCGGCGCCGACATCATCGACCTCGGTATGGGCAATCCCGATCTGCCGACGCCGCCCCATGTCATCGAAAAACTCAAGGAAACGTTGGGCAAGCCGCGGACCGACCGCTACTCGGCCTCGCGCGGCATTACCGGCCTGCGCAAGGCCCAAGCGGCCTATTACGGCCGGCGTTTTGGCGTGAAGCTTAATCCGGAAACCCAGATCGTTGCGACGTTGGGCTCGAAGGAGGGGTTTGCCAACGTAGCGCAGGCGATCACCGCGCCCGGCGACGTCATCCTGTGTCCAAATCCGAGCTACCCGATCCACGCTTTTGGCTTCCTGATGGCCGGAGGGGTGATCCGCTCGGTCCCGTCCGAGCCGACGCCGCAATTCTTCGAGGCGGTGGAACGCGCCATCATCCATTCGATCCCCAAGCCGATCGCGCTCGTGGTTTGCTATCCCTCCAATCCGACCGCCTATGTCGCGAGCCTCGATTTCTACCGGGATCTGGTGGCATTCGCGAAGAGGCACGAGATCTTCATCTTGTCGGATCTGGCCTATGCGGAGGTCTATTTCGACGACAACAACCCGCCGCCCTCGGTGCTGCAGATCCCCGGCGCGATCGACGTGACCGTGGAATTCACCTCGATGTCGAAGACGTTTTCGATGGCCGGCTGGCGCATGGGATTCGCCGTCGGCAACGAGCGCATCATCGCGGCACTGGCGCGGGTGAAATCCTACCTCGATTACGGTGCGTTCACCCCGATCCAGGTCGCGGCGACCGCGGCGCTGAACGGTCCGGACGATTGCATCCGCGAAATGCGCGATACCTACCGCAAGCGTCGTGACGCGCTGGTCGAATCGTTCGGCCGGGCCGGGTGGGAGATTCCGCCGCCGCAGGCTTCGATGTTCGCCTGGGCGCCGCTGCCGCCGGTTTTCCGCGGCGTCGGCAGCATGCAGTTCGCGACCCTGATGGTCGAGAAGTCCGGCGTCGTGGTGTCGCCTGGGGTCGCCTTCGGCGAGCACGGCGAGGGCTATGTCCGCATCGCCATGGTGGAAAACGAGCAGCGAATCCGCCAGGCGGCCCGCGGCGTGCGGCGCTTCCTTGAAAGCGGCATTGAAACGTTGCACAACGTGGTTCCTCTCGCCAACCGGCGTTAGTTTTTCCGGCA
>Ga0210403_10002041_pt1 | contig 18634 bp, 12 predicted proteins | sample IncBWC19MmetaG_FD_150863 | JGI IMG/M metagenome (GOLD analysis project Ga0210403, IMG submission 150863) | Forest soil microbial communities from Barre Woods Harvard Forest LTER site, Petersham, Massachusetts, United States - Inc-BW-C-19-M | ecosystem: Environmental > Terrestrial > Soil >... | reverse complement strand
AAATGGTGCCCGGGGTGGGAGTCGAACCCACATGAGGAAAAATCCCCGGAGGATTTTAAGTCCTCAGCGTCTGCCATTCCGCCACCCGGGCGCTGGCTTTACAAATTTAACCAACGCGCCCGCTTCCTGCAACACGCGCGTAATGGACCCGGTAATCTCCAAGGATCAAGGGCAGTTTCCCGGCTGGCACAACCCTGCCTACTTCCGATTCTTCAAGAAATGTTCCGCCACAATACTCGGCGTTTCTACGATGCGCTTTTCTTCCGCGCACACCACTAGCCGCAGGAATTGCGCCATACTCCAGGCCAGCGGCGTTGCACTGCCCGTTCCCTGCCCAAACACAAATCCCGCGCGCGTCGGCTCCGCCTGCTCCCAAATCTGTTCCGGAATCATTCCGCCCTGATTCGCGAACCGTAGCATCGCCGTCAAATACGGTGTCGGGTCGTGTCCCGCAGCAATTTCATACTCCCCGCGCTCGCCCGTAAAAATCGGCCAGATTCGCCCGATGCCTTCCCCCTGCCACGGCCCTCCAAAATAAGTTTCGCCATACCCATCGTGGCTGTACCGGTAAAACGACGGCCCATTCGGCGTCTCCACGCGAATTGCCCCATCCACAATCTCCACCGAATGCCGGATAATCGGATCGCTTGCCGGCCGAATCCCCAGCCGCACAAATTCCAAGAATCCCGCGTCCACCACGTCGCGCTCGTCCCAGACCCCGCCGCCATTCCGCGTGTCCAGCTTGAATCCGTCGTTCGGATCGGTGTTGTTATTTATCCGGATGTAGTAGCCCGGCTCTCCCGCGCCCTTGCCCAAATGACCCGTCGTCGTCACCATCCACGTCTCGATGTGCGCCGCCCAATCGTCCGCAGTCTTCATATAACGATCAGCATCCTCGGTCGCACCATTCTTCCGTGCAATGTTCGAAGCGCACACCAGGCCCGCAATCTCCGCCGCAATCGTCGAAGGCGAATAGCCTCCCACCTCTTCCCAGCGTTCCTGCTGCGTCACGGGTCCGTGCGACATCACAAATTCCGCCTCTGGCCGCACATGCCTCGTCCATGTTTCCGCGTCCGTCCGACCCAATTGCCACGCCAGCACCATCGGATACGACACTTCGTCCATCTGCAACGCCGTCCAGTAAGCTCGCCCGTCCAGCCAGCTGTTCTGGGGGAATCCCCCGTCCGGCTTTTGCTGCACCGTATATAAATAGGTCAGCGCCCGATCCGCCGCCGCGCGGTCCCCCGCCGCCATCAGCCCGGTCGCCACTTCATAAAGGTCCCGTGCCCACACCAGGTGATATCCACCCACTCCCGCTGTATCCGACTTTGCCGCAAATCCCCAGGGAATTGTCATGGAAGCGATCATCGCCCCGCGATAAGTTTTGTCCTCGTGCGCCTTCAGCACCATCGCCGCAAGCTGGAACTCATTCTCGTACCGTGCATCCACCTTGCGCAGCCCTTTCACGTACTCTTTCCATCCCGCAACGTATTCGCTACTGACGTCCGCAAACTTCCGCCCCAGCGATTTCTTCGCCACATCAATCGCCGCCGCCGCATCCCCTCCAAATCCCAGCGCCACCGTATACCGCCCAGCCCCGCCCAGCTTCGCCGCCTGAAAAACGTTTCCCTTCTCCGCGCGTTCGTATTTCCACGTCAGCTTATGGTGCAGCAGCAAATCCGTGTATCCGTCGCTCTTCCCGGCAAATCCGCTGCTCGCCTCGGTAAATCCCGGCGCGCTCACCAACGCGCACGCCACATCCTCCTTCTGCGTCACCAGCGCACCATCCTGCGTAAACCCCGTGTCGCCATATCCGCTGTTCTTCAACGAAGGATCCGCCAGCACATACAACTCGTATCCCGCCGGCGCCGTGAACGTGACCTCAATCAACACTGCATCCCGCTGCGAGTCGCTCGCATATGTCTTTTCAATTTTGAATTTCCTACCCCGCTCGCTGCTCGTCTGCCGGTAAAGCAGCGCATCGCTATTCACTCGCTCCAGCGAGTGCAGCAAATCCTTCGATTCCGCCCAAGTCATCTTCCCATCGCTCACCGCAAATTCCAGCGTCCGCAAATTCGCCGTGTCCAGCCGCGGGTAATACACCTCCGTCAGAATCCCGCCTTCCAGCGTGAACCAAACATGCGATTCGGTGGCCGTCGCCGTACCAACCGCCTCTTTGCTACCCGCCGTCCAGGTAGACATTGCCCCCGGCCCTCCAGGTGCATTCTGCGCCGAACTCCGCGTAGTCACGCACAATCCAAACACAGCAATAGCGAGCAACCATTTTTTAGGCAGCAAGGACGTACCCTCTCCCAAAGATTTCAAGTTTATAAGAGGAGAAGAGGCGGAGTATCTCCCCGCCTCACTCCCGGGGTGTTCGGGTTAGAAAGTGAACCGCAAGGCCAGTTCGATCTGCCGCCAGCTGTTGGTTAGAACGCTGTTAATCTTTCCGATTTGGTTGTCGTTAAGGTTTGTGTCGAACGGATTAGAAAAGTGCGGAGTATTGGTCAGATTGTAGGCTTGCACGCGGAACTGACCCTTTATGCGCTCCGTAACCGGAAAATTCTTGAACAGAGCAAAATCCATATTCGAGAATCCGGGTCCGCGAACGATATCTCGGCCCGCCGTGCCAGGGGCGATGTAGATACCCGCGGCATTCTTGGCCGGCGCAGCGAAGGCTGCGGAGTCCACGTAGTCCAGGATATTCCCCGGATGAACTTGGATCTTACCGACCAGGTCAGCACGAGCTGTGTTGGGAGTGCCGCTGGCGGTAATGCTGAACGGCGTGCCACCCTGCAACGTGTAGATGGCGTTGATTTGCCAGCCCCCGATCACGTAGTCCATCCACTTGGATACGTCATTGCCCCACCGCTTGCCCCGGCCAAAGGGCAGTTCATACAATGCGCTGGAAGACAAGACGTAGTCCACGTCCTGGTTGGATAGACCGCGCTCAAGCCCGTAGTCCGTATACAACTGCGGAACGTTGCCGCCGCCCGAATCAAGGTTGCCAAAGCCATCGTCAAGAGTCTTCGACCACGTGAACGCGCCCGTCACTGTCAGGCCATGCGACAAGCGATGCTCGTACTGCAATTGCAAGGCGTCGTAGTCCGACTTGCCCCGCGTATCCTGGGTATTAATGCTACCCAACTGCGAATAGAGTTTCGCACCGGTATTGAACAAAACCTGGTTGGTATCGTAATTCCTCACCAGGTGGGCTCCGTGCGTACCGACGTAGGCGATGCTGACGGACTGGTTATTCCCGACTTGGTGCTGTACTTGCAAATTCCACTCGGAAACCATCGGCGTTATGTTGGAAGGAAGCAATGCCACCACGCTAACGCCAGTTGGCGCAGCCAGATTGAACTGTCCTGGCCCTGTCCCGAGGGCAAAGCTTCCCGATGGCAATGGTTCCGTCGCGTTAGTTGAAATGAGCTGCGCCGGCGTGCAAGGCGTAGTTGGCGCCGGCGGTACCGCCGACGGGCCACAATTCAAAGCGCCGGAAAGCGCGATGCGGTAGCCCTGCGCATACGTTACCGTCCTTACTCCGGCGAAGGGAGGATTCTGTGCCAACTGATTGTTAATGCCACCGCGGTCGATGAAGTAGAACAGGCCGTAGCCGCCACGTACCACGGTCTTCCCATCACCCAGCAGGTCATAGGCAAAGCCGAGGCGCGGACCAAAATTGTGATAGTCGTTAGGAATCAGAGTTCTGGACGCTCCATTGCTTCCCGCCACGACCAGCGCCCCGGTGGTAATGTCAAAATTGGCTTGGCGATTGTTAACCTCGGTCGGCCAAGTCAGGACATCATAACGGAGCCCCAGGTTCAGTGTCAGGCGCCGAGTAACACGGAAGTCGTCTTGCGCAAAGAAACCGTTCTCCCAAGTCCGCGTTCCGACCATGCCGAGAGGCGAGCCGACCTCATAGTCGTCCACGAAACCCGCGAGTAAGTCGGAAACTTCGTAGCCGGTATCCACGTGCCCTGAGCCTCCATTGCAGCACGGGCCACTCCCATTTCCAGCAGGTCGGAAACCTCCCTTGCCATAATTCGGGCGAAACAGGTTCAGTTCGCGGCGAAGAATCGTGCCTCCAACTTTTATCGTGTGGCGGCCCTTCGTCCAAGTAAGGGTGTCGTTGTAGTTGAAACCGGTCTGTGGCACCAAATAAGGTCCAAAATCTCCGGTGTACTCGATTTGTTGTGCGTATGCGCCAATCAGGGCAATTCCGCCCGTCACGATGTTGTAGCAATTGGCGATGCCGAACTGTGTGCACCAAGGGGTAGTGCTCAAGGGGGGTTCGTATCCGTATTTGGTCCGGATATACCCGCTGCGAAATTCGTTGACCACCGTCGGACTGATTGTTGACGTTAGGCCGATGGAAGCCCCGGAGGGGTAGTTGAAATTGGTACCCGAACCGAAGCCTGAAGGAAGAACGCCCAAGGAAGTAGTGTTCGTCTGATTCGAATGGCCACTGCTGAAGCGAACGAATAGTGAGTTCTTTGTGTCGATAATGTAGTCACCGCGGATGTCCCAGTCGTCCCAATTCTCGATGACCGTTCGTTCGAGCTTGAAATTGTGTTGAATTGGATTGCAATTGGGATCTTGCGCGTGCGTGCAATTCGGCTCCGGATAGGCATTGAGGTAAGCCAGCGCCGCGGGGTTCAGGCGGTTTGCCGGAATAACGTTCGGCTGCGCGCCAGTGCCCATGAACTGTAAAGCGCCGTTGGGGTTCGTAGCTGTTGTCGCTACTGCGCCATCGGTCGTCGGGTCGTAAATGACGCCATTTGTCGGCAGGGAGAGTCCGGCAGTCATCGTGGGATCGAGCAAGGCGGAAAAATCGGCTTCTCCAGCTAGAGCCCCTGTCCCTCGCATAGCGTCCGTCGGAACCGTGGAGTACGCTGGACCACTGGGTACGTTTTGCCGAAGTCCTTGATAGTCGCCAAACAAAAAGAGTTTGTTCTTGATTACGGGTCCGCCTGCTGTAAACCCGAACTGATTGCGCACGAAACTCGGCGTGGGCGTGTGCGGGCTGGTAAAGAAATCTTCAGCGTTCAAGGCTTTGTTGCGGTTGAACCAGAACACGTCACCGTGGTAATCGTTCGAACCCGACTTGATACTGGTGACCACTAGTGCGCCGCCCGCACGACCATATTGCGCAGGGGCGATGCTGGTCTGTACCTTGAATTCATCGATCGCGTCGGCTGGGGGGAAAAGCACGATCGTGTTTACCAGTGCTTCGTTGTTGTCAATCCCATCTAGAATGAAGTTGTTCGCCTGTGCGCGGATCCCATTGACAACCAACGCCGCGCCCCCTTCCTGCCCATACCGGTATGTTTCCGCGTTGCCGTTTTGGCCAGTGGCTGCCCCGCTGCCCCTTGTGACACCCGGCACCAGCAACGCAACCTGCGTGAAATTACGGCCGTTTAGCGGCAGTTCTGTGATCTGCTTGCTTTCCAGTACCACGCCCATCGCGGAGTCCTGCAAGTTGATCACCGGCGAGCCTGCTTCCACCGTGATTGTCTCCGTCACCTCACCGACAGCCAGCTGAAAATCTGCCACGCCCAACTGCGCCACTTGCAGCTCCAGCGTCCGCGAAACTTTCTTAAATCCCTTTTGCGCGATGTCCACCCGGTAATTCCCCGGTGGAAGCGCTGTCACGGTGTAATATCCCAGCTCACTCGTCGTTGCCGTGGACAGTCGACCAGTCTCCACGCTTGTCACATTCACCACAGCCCCCGAAACCGCATTCCCCTGCGGATCCGTCACCGTTCCCTGCAGGCGCGCCGTATCGCTCTGCGCCAGGCAAACTGCCGCTGTTGAGAGCACAATGAGCAAAACCATCAACCAATTCCGCATCTGTTTCGTCTTCATTCCATGCCCCTTTTCTTCGATCGATATAGGTTGGTCACACCCGTGCTTGCCCCGGCACCGGTCAGCACTTCCCCTGAACGCCTCTCGACTTGCGTTGGATCGGAACTCCCAAAAACGGAATCCTGAAATTGGGAGCTTCCCCTAATGAATGACCGCTGAGATTGACCACCCGACACGTGAAACTGCACCCTTGATGCGCATCAATTTTTCAGATGCTTGCTATTTAAAGAAGTCTCGCCACGTTTGATACTGTTACATCCGAAACCTCTTCGCTTGCAGCGGGTTCCATCGTTTGTTACGTTGTTACAAAGGGATTTTTCCGGCGTTACAGGGGCATCATGTCTGATAAGGAGCACCACCTACGCCAAGTGGAGAAGGTTGCAGCCAGTGCCGTCCTCCACGGCTCCGAATCCTTATGTAAGCTCCTGCGCTATCTCGCGCACCACGCAATCGAACACCCCGGCACCCCCGTCAAGGAATACCAGATTGCTACAGAAGAGTTCGGCCGCCCCCCAGATTTCGACCCAGCCGTCGACTCCATGGTCCGCGTCCAGGCTGGCCGCCTCCGCTCCAAACTCGCGGAGTATTATGCCGGCGAAGGCGCCGAAGACCATGTCCGCATAGAGCTCCCCAAAGGCACCTACACCCTCGCCTTCCACAAAAAGGACGCCGCATCCAAGTCCGACCGCCATGCCAATTCCTCTCCGGAACACGCACAAGCCGTCAACGATCAGGTTCCCCGCTCCTGGCTCGCCGCCGTAGTTGTTCTCTCTATTCTGCTTGCCGGATCATTGCTGGCCCTCTTCCTAACGCGCAAAACCACCCCCACCGCCTTTGCCGGCAGCGATGCCAAGCCTGCTCCCGCCGCCTTTGAGACTTTCTGGAAACCTTTTCTCACCGGGCCCGAGGAACCGTGGGTCGTCTTCAGCAATGCCGCATTCGTCGGCCGCCCCGAAACTGGCATGCGCTATTACAATTCCACCCACGATCAGAAAACCGCCATCTGGGATCATTACACCGGTGTCGGCGAAGTCATCGCCGTCCACAGCCTCGACCAAGTCTTCGACTTGCTGCACCGGAACCTCCGCGTCAAACGCGGCAGCCTTTTTTCTCTCGACGACGCGCAGAATACCGACCTGATCTTCGTCGGCTCACCCTCGGAAAATCTCAACCTCCTCGAGATTCCCGGCACCCGCGAATTTGTCTTCCAGCGTGTGTCCGAAGGGCCCCGCAAAGGCGACCACGCGGTTTTTAACGTCCACCCTCAGCCCGGCGAACAGAAATCCTATCTCGCGTCCCCATCCAACGCGCTGTTATCGGAAGACTACGCTTTGGTCGCCTTCATCCCCGGCCTTAACCCTTCGCGTTCCGTCATGATCATTGCCGGCACCACTACTTTCGGCACTCAGGGTGCCGTCGAATATGCCTGCCGCGAAAAATCCGTGCAAGAACTCCTCCTGCGCCTCTCCGTATCCGACACCGGCGGACTCAAGCCGTTTGAGGCTCTTCTTCACGTGAAAATCGCCAAAGGCGTCCCCGTCGAAACCGATCTCGTTTCTCTCCGCAAAATCCCCTCCCCCTGACCTTAAATTTTCTCCAAAAAGTAACTTTTCTCCTCCTCATTCATCACAGTTTCCGTGTTGTGATACAGTTGCCGGACGGTGCCACCCGCCCAGGTATTCAAAATTAAGAGGTACGCCATTTCGCCGGTTTTTGCAGTACAATGCCCCCGCTTCCTGCCGAGCGGTGTCCCCGGCCATCGTCCCTCTTCCGTGGGCATCCCGTTTTTCCAGCGAAGGAGTCATTGTGAGCCAGCAAACCGCTGTACCCCAGCAAACTTTAGACCAGCTCTGCATCAACACCATCCGCACTCTATCGATTGACGCCGTGCAGCAGGCCAACTCCGGCCACCCCGGCGCACCCATGGGTCTCGCTCCAGTCGTCTATTCCCTTTGGCAAAATTTCCTTCGCTACGATCCCGCCGATCCCCTTTGGCCCAATCGCGATCGTTTCGTCCTTTCTGCCGGCCACGCTTCCATGCTCCTCTACTCCACGCTCCATCTCGCCGGGGTCCGCGCCGTAAATAAAAACGGCGAAGTCCAAAAAGATCTTTCCGTTTCGATGGACGAAATCAAGCGCTTCCGCCAACTTGGCAGCCGCACCCCCGGGCACCCCGAATCGCACATGACCACCGGTGTGGAAACCACCACCGGCCCTCTCGGCCAGGGCATCGCCAACAGCGTCGGCATGGCCATCGCGGGAAAATGGCTGGCATCCAATTTCAATCAGCCGGGTTTCGAACTTTTTAATTTCAACGTCTACGCGGTCTGCGGCGATGGCGACCTGATGGAAGGCGTCGGCGGTGAAGGCGCTTCGCTCGCCGGCCACCTCGGTCTTTCGAATCTCTGCTGGATTTACGACAACAATCGCGTCACCCTCGACGGCCCCGCCAGTTGGTCCTTCAGCGAAGACATGATGACCCGCTTCGTCGGCTACGGCTGGAACGTCACACGCGTCAGCGACGCCAACGATCTCCTCCAGCTTTCCCGAGGCTACAAGACGTTTCTCAACACCACCGACAAACCTACCTTGATCGTTGTCGACAGCCACATCGGCTATGGCTCTCCCCACAAACAGGACTCCTACGAAGCCCACGGCGAGCCGCTCGGCGAAGCCGAAGTTAAACTCGCGAAACAAAGTTACGGTTGGCCCGAAGACGCAAAATTCCTCGTCCCCGATGGTGTCTATCAGAATTTCCAGAACGGCGTCGGAGCTCGCGGCGCTGATGAACGCACCAAGTGGAACGCTCTTTTCGCCGAATATACAAAAAAATTCCCGGAGCTCGCCGCTCGCCTCAACAAAATGCAGAAGCGCGCCCTCCCCGACGGCTGGGGCAAAAACCTTCCCAACTTCCCCGCCGACCCCAAGGGCATGGCCACCCGCGAAAGTTCCGGCAAAGTTCTCAACGCCCTCGCACAGAATATTCCCTGGCTCGTTGGCGGCTCCGCTGATCTCGCCAAGTCCAATAAGACCAATCTCCTTTTCGAAGGCGCCGGCGATTTCTTCACCAACGAATTCAAGGGACGTAACATCCACTTCGGCGTGCGCGAACATGGCATGGGCGCCGCCGTCAACGGCCTAACCCTGACCGGCTTGCGCGGTTTCTCCGCCACTTTCTTCAATTTCAGCGATTACATGCGCGCCAGCATGCGCCTCGCCGCCCTGATGGAAATTCCCGTCCTCTTCATCTTCACCCACGATTCCATCGGCGTAGGCGAAGACGGCCCCACCCACCAACCCATCGAGCAACTCGCTGCATTCCGTGCCATGCCCAATATGCTCGTGTTCCGCCCCGGCGACGCCAACGAAGTCACCGAAGCCTACAAGGTCGCTGTCCAACACTCGCACGGCCCTTCCACTCTCGTATTCAGCCGTCAACCCATGCCCACCATCGACCGCACCAAATATGCTCCGGCCTCGGGCGTCGCGAAAGGCGCTTACGTCCTCGCCGACGCCGACGGCGGCAAACCCGAAGTGATTCTCATGGGCACCGGCACCGAACTCCAGCATTGCGTCGCCGCCTACGAGAAACTCAAAGCCGAAGGCATCAAGGCACGCGTCGTCAGCATGCCCTGCCTCGAAATCTTTGATCAGCAGGACGCCGCCTATAAGGAAAGCGTTCTCCCCTCGGCAGTCACCGCTCGCGTTTCCATCGAAATGGCCGCCACGCTCGGCTGGGATCGCTATGTCGGCCCCAAGGGAAAAATCATCGGCATGCGCTCCTTCGGCGCATCGGCTCCGCTAAAAGATCTTCTGCCAAAATTTGGCTTCGGGCCGGACTATGTCGTCACTGCCGCGAAGCAACTTCTCGGAAGGTAACAAGACCATGAAAGTTGTTATCGGTTCGGATCACGCGGGCTTTCAAATGAAAAACGCCATGGGCGTCCTGTTGGCTTCGCTCGGTCATCAGGTCCTCGACGTCGGCGCCTACAACGAAAATCCCTCCGACTATCCCGATTTCGCAGAAGCCGTCGGCAAAGCCGTCCTCGACGGCCGCGCCGAACGCGGCGTCCTTATCTGTGGCAGCGGCGTTGGCGCCACTGTCGCCGCCAACAAACTTCGCGGCATCCGTGCCGGAATGTGCACGGACACTTACTCCGCCCACCAGGGCGTCGAACACGACAATATTAATGTCCTCGTTCTCGGCTCCCGCATCACAGGTGAGAAAGTTGCCGAAGAGCTTGTGCGCTCTTATATGGGAGCCAAATTCACCAACGAAGAACGGCACGTCCGTCGCCTCGCCAAAGTGCAGGCTCTCGAGGACAAGTTTTGCAAGTGAAATCCCAAGCCCCCTGTCGCGCAGGGGCGTAGAATCGCTGTTACGGCCCGTTAGAAACTTTAAGGAGAAGTGTTATGACAACCTCAGCAACTGTTCCAAATACCGGAAGCCAATCTTCCGCCAATCCTCTCAAAGGCCTCCTCGCCTACGGCCAGTCTCCCTGGATGGACTACATCCGCCGCGATCTGCTTACGGGCGGCGGCCTGCAGAAAATGATCGCCGAGGACGGCCTCCGCGGCATGACCTCGAACCCGGCAATCTTTGAGAAGGCCATCACCAGTAGCAACGTCTACGACGACATACTTTCTTCCCCCGACTCCAAAAGGCTCGATGCCAAGGGCGTGTACGAAAAAATTGCCATTCGCGACGTCCAGGACGCCTGCGACCTTTTCAAAAACGTCTATGCGGAAACCAAGCGCCGCGACGGCTATGTCAGCCTTGAGGTTTCCCCGTTCCTGGCCAGCGACACCAAAGGCACTATCGAAGAAGCTCGCCGCCTCTGGAAAGCCGTCGCTCGCGAAAACATCATGATTAAGGTTCCCGCCACTCCCGAAGGTGTCCCCGCGATCCGCCAGCTCCTCGAAGATGGCCTGAACATCAACATCACATTGCTCTTCGCGCAATCCGCCTACGAGCAAGTGGCCGAAGCTTTCCTGGCGGCTCTCGAGGCGCGTGCTGCCAAAGGCCAAGACATCAGCCACATCGCCAGCGTCGCCAGCTTCTTCGTCAGTCGCATTGACACTCTGGTCGACAGCAAAGTGGATGAAAAGCTCAAGTCCGCCTCTGACCCCGCTCAAAAAGCTCTGCTCGAAAGCATCCACGGTAAAGTGGCTATCGCCAACGCCAAGCTCACCTACAAGAAATATCAGGAACTTTTCGGCAGCCCGCGCTGGCAGGTTCTTGCCGCCAAAGGCGCCCAGACCCAGCGGCTTCTCTGGGCCAGCACCAGCACCAAAAATCCCAAATATCGCGATGTCCTCTACGTCGAAGAACTCATTGGCGCGGATACCGTCGACACTATTCCGCCCGCCACCTTCGATGCCTTTCGGGATCACGGCAAACTTCGCGCCAGCCTCACCGAAGACCTCGATGGCGCTGCGAAAACCATGGCGAATCTCGCCAAGGCGGGAATTTCAATGAAGGAAGTAACCGACAAGCTGATCGTTGACGCCGTCCGCCTCTTTGCTGAACCTTTCAAGACCCTACTGGATGCCGTGGGGAAGAGCGCCGGGGTGAAAGCGTGAGTCTCAACAAAATCTCCTACAAGTTGCCCCCAGCCCTCGCCGAAGGAGTAAAGTCCTCCCTCGCTGACTGGAAAACCAATAACAAAGTCGCACGCCTCTGGCAAAAGGACCCGTCCCTCTGGACCGGCACCGACGAAGGCAAGTGGCTCGGCTGGCTCACCATTGTCGACGAGCAGCTCAAGGAAGTTGCCAATCTCAAAAAGCTCGCCGCCGAAATCAAGAAAGCCAAATTTCGCCACGCCGTTCTTCTCGGCATGGGCGGTTCCAGCCTCTGCGTCGAAGTCCTTCGCCTCACCTTCGGCAAATTCCCCGGCTATCCCGAACTCCACGTGCTCGATTCCACCGATCCCGCCCAGGTCAAAGCCATCGAGAAAAAACTCGACCTCAAGAAAACTCTCTGCATCGTCTCCTCAAAATCCGGCAGCACCCTCGAACCCAACATCTTCAAGCAGTATTTCTACGAGCGTATCCGCCAGAAAGTCGGGGACAAGGAAGTCGGCAGCCATTTCATCGCCGTCACCGATCCCGGCTCCAAAATGGAGCAGGTCGCCAAAGACGGCGGCTTCCGCCACATCTTCGCCGGAGTTCCCAGCATCGGGGGCCGTTACTCCGCGCTCTCCCACTTTGGCACCGTTCCCGGCGCCATCATGGGCCTGGACCTTTCGAAGTTTCTGAAAATCACCCACAAGATGGTCAAAGCCTGCGGCCCCGCCACCGCTCCCGAAAAAAATCCCGGTGTCATCCTCGGCACCATCCTCGGCGTCGCCGCCAATCACGGCCGCGACAAAATCACCGTCTTTACATCGCCGGGTATCTCCGATGCCGGCGCATGGCTCGAACAGCTCATCGCCGAATCCACCGGCAAAGTCGGCAAGGGCATCATTCCCGTCGATCGCGAAAAAATCGGTAAGCCCGCCGTTTACGGCAATGACCGCGTCTTCGCCTATCTCCGCCTCGCCAAAGAAAATAATCGCGCAATGGACGCCGCCGTCACCGCCCTAGAAAAAGCCGGCCATCCCGTCGTCCGCATCGTCGTCGGCACAAAATTGGACCTCGGCCAGGAATTCTTCCGCTGGGAAATCGCCACCGCCACGGCCGGTTCCGTCATCGGCATCAACACCTTCAACCAGCCCGATGTCGAAGCCAGCAAAATCGAAACCCGCAAGCTCACCAGCGAATACGAATCCGCCGGCAAACTGCCCTCCGAATCCCCGTTCTTCGAAGATCAGGGCCTCAAGCTCTTTGCCGATGACAAAAACGCCGCGTTTCTCAAAAATAATTCCAATCTCACTGAAGTACTTCGCGCCCACCTCGGCCGCATCGGCGCCGGCGATTATTTCGCCCTTCTCGGATACATCCAGATGAACGACCCCCACGAAAAATCCCTGCAGGCCATGCGTCACCAGGTGCGCGACGCCAAAAAATCCGCTACCTGCCTCGGCTTCGGTCCGCGCTTTCTCCATTCCACTGGTCAAGCTTACAAGGGCGGCCCGAACTCCGGCGTCTTTCTCCAGCTTACTTGCGATGACGCCGCCGATATTCCCGTCCCCGGCCAGAAATATACCTTCGGCATCGTCAAGGCTGCCCAGGCCCGCGGCGACTTCAGCGTGCTTTCCGATCGCGATCGCCGCGCCCTGCGCATCCATCTCGGCAAAAACGTCAAGGGCGATCTCGCAAAGCTCGCCAAAGCGGTCAAACAGGCCCTGTCTTAGCTCAAATTTTCTGTTTCAATTTCTCGCGGAGGAATCTCAATGCAACTCGGCATGATCGGACTTGGCAGGATGGGCGCCAACATGGTTCGGCGCCTGATAAAAAACGGCCATCAGTGCGTCGTCTACGACCGCAGCCCGGAATCGGTCAACCAATTAAAAGGTGAAGGCGCCACCGGCTCCACTTCCATCGACGACTTCATCGGCAAGCTCCAGAAGCCTCGCGCCATCTGGTTGATGGTTCCCGCCGCCGTCGTCGACGCCACCATCGCCGATCTCGCTCCCAAACTCAGCAAGGACGACATCCTCATCGACGGCGGCAACTCCTACTACATTGACGACATCCGCCGCGCCAAGGAACTCGCTCCCAAAGGCATTCACTACGTCGATGTCGGAACAAGCGGCGGTGTCTGGGGACTCGAGCGCGGCTACTGCCAGATGATTGGCGGCGAAAACGGCATCGTCAAACACCTCGATCCCATTTTCAAAACCCTCGCTCCCGGTCGCGGCAACGTTGACCGCACCCCGGGCCGCGAAAGGGGCGCCGGCACCTCTGAAGAAGGCTATCTCCACTGCGGCCCCTCCGGCGCGGGCCACTTCGTGAAAATGGTTCACAACGGCATCGAGTACGGCCTGATGGCCGCCTACGCCGAAGGCCTCAACATCCTCAAGCACGCCAATGCTGGCAAATCGCATCGCGAAGTCGACGCCGAAACCACGCCGCTCCGCAATCCCGAGCACTATCAGTACGACTTCAATCTCGCCGACGTCGCCGAAGTCTGGCGCCGCGGCAGCGTCGTCGCCTCCTGGCTGCTCGACCTCACTGCCATCTCCCTTTTCGATCAGCCGACGCTGGAACGCTTTTCCGGCCGCGTTTCCGACTCCGGCGAAGGCCGCTGGACCATCTTGGCCGCTATCGAGTCCACCGCTCCCGCGCCGGTGCTCACCGCCTCGCTTTACCAGCGCTTCACTTCGCGCGGTGAAGACGATTTTGCAGCAAAAATTCTTTCCGCCATGCGGTTCCAGTTTGGCGGCCACCTCGAAAAGAAAGCCGGGCAATAAGTCGCGAAGCCGGAAATCGCGCGCCCCATTTCAAGATAGGATAATGCTCCATGAACACCAATCATGCTGAGGCTCCCAGTGCCACCGCCGCTTGTGCCATGGTCATCTTCGGCGCCACCGGAGATCTCACCAAACGCAAGCTGCTCCCTGCCCTGCTCAACCTCGCGCAGGAAAATGTCATACCCCAGCACTTCGCGATCATCGGCGTTGCCGGCGGCGGAGCGACCACGGAGTCTTTCCGTAAATCGCTGACTGCCGAAATCCCCCAATTCGCTCCCGATCCCATCGACCTCAAGATGTGGGACTGGCTTGTCGAGCGCATCTATTTCGTTTCCGGTGACTTCGCCGATCCCGAAACCTACAAGCGCCTCCAGGCTCAACTCGACACCGTCAACAAAGCCCACGGCTGCAGCGGCAACAACTTCTTCTACCTCGCCGTCGCCCCGCGCTTTTTCGGCCCCATCGTCCAGCAGCTTGGCGCCGCCGGAATGACCAAGGAAGAAAACGGCAAATGGGCTCGCGTCATCGTCGAAAAACCTTTTGGCCACGATCTGCAGTCCGCCATCCAGCTCAACACCGAGCTCAAGAAAGTTCTCACCGAAAAGCAGATCTATCGCATCGACCACTACCTCGGTAAAGAGACCGTCCAGAACGTCATGGTCTTCCGCTTCTCCAACAACATTATCGAGCCCCTCTGGAATCGCCATTACATCGACCATGTTCAAATCACCGCTTCCGAAACCGTCGGCGTCGAACACCGCGGCGGCTTCTACGAAACCGCAGGCGCCCTCCGCGACATGGTTCCCAACCATCTCTTCCAGCTCCTCACCATGACCGCCATGGAGCCGCCCATCTCCTTCGACGCCGACGAAGTCCGCAACAAGCAAGCCGAAATCCTTCACGCCATTCAGCCGCTCACGCCGGAAGAAGTTCTAACCAACGCCGTGCGCGGCCAATACGGCCCCGGCGACGTCAATGGCAAGGAACTCGCTGGCTATCGCGATGAGCCCGACGTCAATCCCCAATCCAATACCGACACTTTCGTCGCCCTGAAGCTTCAGGTCGATAACTGGCGCTGGGCCGGCGTTCCTTTCTATCTCCGCACCGGCAAAAGCCTCGCCAAGCGCACCACCGAAATTGTTGTTCAGTTCCGCCGCACTCCCTTTGTCCTCTTCCGCAACACCACCGTTAAAAATATCGAAACCAATCGCATGGTTATCCACATTCAGCCCGAAGAAGGCATCTCCCTCAGCTTCGGTGCAAAAGTCCCCGGCTCCGTCATGCGCCTCGGCCTCGTTAATATGGATTTCGACTACGATACCTACTTCGGTACCGAGCACAGCACCGGCTACGAACGCCTTCTCCGCGACTGCATGGCCGGTGACGCCACGCTGTTCCAGCGCGCCGACATGGTCGAAGCCGGTTGGAGCGTCATCCAGCCCGTCCTCGACGTCTGGCACGCTCTCCCCGCGCGCAACTTCCCCAATTACGCTGCCGGCTCCTGGGGTCCCGCGGAAGCCGACGAACTTCTCACCCGCGATGGCCGCTCCTGGCGCCGCATCGGCGAAGAAGACGTCGACCTCCGCACCAAACACGTTGCTGAAAAGAAGGTTGCCGCTCCGTGATGCCCGCTCCGGCCCAACGCGATATTCGCATCCTCGCGGACTCTGCCACCATCACGCGCCGCGCCGCGGATGAATTCATCAAATCGGCTTCTGAGTCCGTTGCGCAACACGGCGTCTTCAACGTTGCGTTCGCCGGCGGCTCCACGCCCAAATCTCTCTACTCCCTGCTCGCCGACGATCCCTCCTATCGCGACAAAATCGCCTGGGAGAAAATGCGCGTCTTCTTCGGCGACGAGCGCCACGTTCCGCCCGACCACGCCGATAGCAATTTCCGCATGGCCAGCGAAGCCCTCTTCTCTAAAGGCCTCTTGAAGCCAGAGCAGATCGCCCGCATCAAGGGCGAATATCCCGACACCGAAAAAGCCGCTCTGGAATACGAGCAAGTCCTGCGCGCCTACTTCCAGGTAAAGGACGGCGAGTACCCTCGCTTCGATCTGGTGCTCCTCGGCATGGGCGATGAAGGCCACACTCTCTCTCTTTTCCCCGGTACCAAGGCCCTGCACCCGGGCGGCCGCATCGTCGTCCGCAACTGGGTCGGCAAGTTTTTCACCGAGCGCGTCACCATCACCGCCGAAACCGCGAATCACGCCAATCGCGTCATGTTCATGATCACCCGCGCCGACAAAGCTCCGGCCCTCAAGGCCGTTCTCGAAGGCCCCTATGAACCCGAGCAGCTTCCCGCTCAATTCATTCAGCCCATGAGCGGCAACGCCCTCTGGCTCATAGACCGCGACGCCGCTAAAATGCTCTCAGTAGGCATTCGCGAGTAGAATTCCCCGGGACCGCGTACGGTCCGGCAAAGTTTTGGTTCCTGTTATCTGTTATCGGATCGCTGTTCGCCGTCTTGCACTTTCTTACTGATTACTCTCTCAGGAGAACCCTATGGCCACCGCCACACTGAACAATATCGAACAACTCCTTGGCTCCAAAGCCGAATCGCTCCTCGGCTTCAAATCCCCTAAGATCGCCAAGGAACGCCTCCATCTTCCCGGCCCCGATTTCATCGACCGCATCTACTCGCTCACCGATCGCAACGTCCGCGTCCTCACCAATCTTCAGCGCCTCTTCGGCACGGGACGCCTCGGCCACACCGGCTACCTATCCATCCTCCCGGTAGACCAAGGAATCGAGCACTCCGCCGGCGCCAGCTTCGCCAAGAATCCCGACTATTTCGACGGTGAAAACATCGTCAAGCTCGCCGTGGAAGGCGGCTGCAACGCCGTTGCCTCCACTTACGGCGTTCTCGGCTCAGTCGCCCGCAAGTACGCGCACAAAATTCCCTTCATCGTTAAAATCAATCACAACGAACTCCTCACCTTCCCCAACAAAGCCGATCAGATTCTCTTCGGCACCGTCGAGGAGGCCTACAACATGGGAGCCGCCGCCGTTGGCGCCACCATCTATTTCGGCTCCGACCAATCCGGCCGCCAGATCATCGAAATCAGCCAGGCCTTCGCCAAGGCCCACGATCTCGGCATGGCCACCGTTCTCTGGTGCTACCTTCGCAACAACGCGTTCAAGAAAGATAAGGACTATCACGTCTCTGCCGACCTCACTGGACAGGCTAATCACCTCGGCGTCACCATCCAGGCTGACATCATTAAGCAAAAGCTCCCCGAAAATAACGGCGGCTACGCGGCTCTCAACATGGGTGATTCAAGCTACGGCAAGTTCGACAAGCGCATCTACACCGACCTCGCCAGCGATCACCCGATCGATCTCACCCGCTACCAGGTCGCCAACTGCTTCATGGGCCGCTCCGGCCTCATCAATTCCGGCGGCGCCTCCGGCGCCAACGATTTCGAAGACGCCGTCACCACCGCTGTCATCAACAAACGCGCCGGCGGCACCGGCCTCATCAGCGGCCGCAAAGCCTTCCAGCGCCCCATGCCCGAAGGCGTAAAACTCCTGAACGCCATCCAGGACGTCTACCTAAGCCCCTCCGTCACCGTAGCCTGAATTTTCTCCTTCACGGGTCCCCGGGTGCCCCACACGCCGCCTTTGCGTGTGGGGTCTTTGGTACTGACGAAGCTCAATTGCTCTATCTCCCCGTTTTCTTCTCCCTACTCCTCTCTGTGCCCTCCTCCCCTCCGATCTCAGCGCCCTCTGTGTTAAAGCTGTTCCCTCTTTTCCATTTTCCAATTTCCATCCTTTGCTCAATCCAAATTCTTTCTCCACTCCATCGAAATTTTCCGGCGTATCGCAAACAGCAACCGCGTCACAATCAAGCACACGCTCTCGCTTTCGCCCGATTTAAAATAGAAGTGTAAGTTTTGCAAGGAGAGAAGGATGTCGAAGACGAAAGAAGCCCCAGCGCCAAAATCAAAGAAAGCCGCAACCCCAAAATCCAGGCCCGCTCAGGACCAGATTGCCGCCCGCGCCTACGAAATCTACCTCGAACGCGGCTCCACCCCGGGCGACCCTATGCAAGACTGGCTACAAGCCGAGCGCGAACTAACCATTCAAACGAAATCCAAAAAATCCCGTACCAAATCCAAAGTAATCACCTTCGCCGCCTAAGCCTTTGTAGTTGCCGACCGACCTTTAGGTCGGTCACTCCGGCCTGTTCTCCCGATTTTATTCTTTGGGGAAGCGCGACGATCGAGTTAGCTCGATGGGAAAGCATGGTCATTCTGAGCGCATCCGATAAGGATGCGCGAAGAACCTCACCCGAAAGTATTTCAGAAGAAATCTATAAGGAAGGCTCTTCCCACTCGCCACTCGCCACTCGCCACTCGCCACTCGCCACTCGCCACTCGCCACTCGCCACTCGCCACTCGCCACTCG
>Ga0210403_10002040_pt1 | contig 18636 bp, 18 predicted proteins | sample IncBWC19MmetaG_FD_150863 | JGI IMG/M metagenome (GOLD analysis project Ga0210403, IMG submission 150863) | Forest soil microbial communities from Barre Woods Harvard Forest LTER site, Petersham, Massachusetts, United States - Inc-BW-C-19-M | ecosystem: Environmental > Terrestrial > Soil >... | reverse complement strand
CGCCGAGAAGGGGTTCTCAGAAGAGCAGATTCATGAATTGATCAAACTGCAGCACAAGTCGGTAATCGACGCAATCTCTGAAGGCCGCATCGATTCCGTACGCGGCGCCACCCTTGAACTCCACGCCGGTGGCGGAGAAGTCGGCCTCTCGCTGCAATTGATCAAGACCGAAACCAATAGCGCCGACGCCAGCATCATCATGTATTTCCATGTCAGCGAAGAGGGTAAGAACGTGAGCGCCGAAATCGTGGCCCGTGCCGGCGTCGCCGACGACGCCAAGATTATCACCAGCGTCACCACCGGCGATGACGGCAACGTGGGCATACACGTCCCTTTTGACGAAGATCTGCGCCGCGAAGCAGCCATCACCGTACGCGCCACCCACAACGGCAAATCCGCGACCCGCAGGTTCCGGCTGAAAAAAAATAGTTAACCCAGCCACATCTGAATCAGTTCGCCGGCGTTGCCTTCCAGACCAACCGGAAGTCTCTGTTCCTCTTTCCCATCCCGTGAAAGAACGGCGACGATTCCTTCAGGTGTTGGAGAAAGCGCCAGAGTCCGGCCCTGGAGTTCGAGTTTCAGACTCGTACCCAGCCACGCCATGTTGACGCGCTTGCGGACCTGAAAGCCGGCATGGGTTGCCGCTTTCAACAGCTCCTGCGTGTAAGGACTATTCTTCAATTTCTCCGCCCACGGCGCCGCCGCCAGCGCCAAAGCCCGCTCCGAGTCGCGCCGCTTCCGTTCATTAGGATCGCGCTCCTGCCCGGATTCCAGGTCTTTCAGATTGCTCTCGAGATTGTCGAGGAAACTCATAGGTGTGGATAAGTCCTGTAGTCGCTATCTTACGGATACAGGAAAACGGGAGCAAGCATTTGATGTCTCACACCCTCAACCAAATACCATCCCCCAACTCACTCCCCCACCTGTTCCTCAATATCAATCAACTCTACTTTCTCAATCTCTCGTCCCAGGAAGCGGCTGCCTAGGCGGCGGAATTTTTCTACTGAGTCGGTTGCGAAATAGCGAAGGGATCCACTGGATTTAGACTGCGGCCCTAATTGTTGAATCATCGCAGATGCCCGGCCGGCGGTACATTCGGCGGAGTCTACGATCTGCACTGCGGGCGGGGCGACGCGGCGCAATAACGGGCTCAGCAGCGGATAGTGAGTGCAGCCCAGCATCAGCACGTCCGCGCCTTGGGCGCCGTCGTTGAAGATTTCATCCAGATAGATATGGGCAACCTGCTCGGTGATGGGATGGTCGATCCATCCTTCTTCGACCAGCGGTACGAGCAGGGGGCATGCCTTTTCCGTGGCCTCAATGCCGTGCCTGCGGAGGGCCTTCTGATAGGCGTGGCTGGCGACGGTGGCTTCGGTGGCGATGACTGCGGCCCTGCGCGTCTTTGAAATGGCGGCCACGCGCCCGGCGCCGGGTTCGACTACGCCGATGACCGGCAGTCTTGTCCCGGCACGGATTTCATCGAAGGCCAGCGCGGTGGCCGTGTTGCAGGCGATGACCAGCATTTGAGCGCCATGGCGTTCGAGAAAATTGGCCGCCGAGTTGGCGTAGCGGGCCACGGTGTAGGCGGATTTCGATCCATAAGGCAGGCGGGCGGTGTCGCCGAAATAGAGGTAGTCCGCGCCGGGAACGACCTGCAGCAGTTCGCGCAGCACCGTGAGTCCGCCAAACCCGGAATCAAAGACGCCGATGATCGGGGCCATGTTATTCGAGGTCCTCCGCCATGGTATGCATGGAAGCTACCGAATAAAAAGACTTCAGGTCTACGTGTCCGGCGAGCGAGTCGCGTTCGCGGCCATCGACTAGGAACTTCACGCGAGTGATTCCGGGAATATTGGCGTTCAGGGTCTCGATCAGAGAAGCCATGGTCATCAGTTCGAGCAGGGCGCTGGAAGGATGCGCGGCTGCGAATTGGGGCGTGGTATCGACCACCACGGTGCCGGTATTGATCATGTAGACGTCCTTGATGTCCGTGCCCCGGCCTAGCGGATGCGGCGACGGCCTTTGCAGGTATTCGGCCAGCACTGCGCGCAGGACCTCGCGTATGCGCTGGCCGCGATCGTAGGGCATGAAGACCGTGGCCTCGCGCCAGCGCAACACGCGATCTTCATCATAAGCGATGAGCACACGGATGCGCTCCTGGCGGCCGACGATGGGTGCGGCGATCTGCGATTCCTCGCCGGCCGCCAGCGTCTTGGCTTTCTCAATTCGCGCGAGACGGATGATATACAGACCGGAGATGAGCACGGTGGCCAGCAGCAATCCGGTGGTGATCTGGAAGTGGCGGGGAATCACGGCTGGCCTTCCAGTTGAGAGCGCATCTGGGCGACGGCGGCGGCGATGCCCGCGGCCACAGCGTTCTGCAATTTAGGGCTGGCCAGTTCGCGGGGATTTTCTTTGTCTTCCGCCAGTTCAACCGCGAGAGCATAGGCGGCCACGTTATTCAGCGGACGCAACGGGGAACTCAAGGTGGCCACATCCAGCCGCCGGCGCTTCAGTTCGCCGGCCACCGCTGCCACCAGCGCGCGGCTGCGCACGAGATACAGGGACTGGGCGCTTTCCCATGGAAGAAATCTTCCGGTCTCCGGTGGCGGGGAAGGCAGGGCCGGAGCGTAGACTCTTACACCGTCGCCGGGCGTTCCTGCATGAAGCGAGAGATAGACAGCGGCGTGCTGCCCATTGCTGATTTCCGCGCGCTCATCGAGGCCCAGACTGGTGTCGGTTTCGCGTAGCAGACGGGCGGGAATGCCGCGTTCTGCCAAGTCGGCTTTTACGCGGTGGGCCAGAGTCAGGGTCAGGTCTTTTTCTAAGAGTCCGTCGCCTAAATGCGCGCCGCTGTCTTCGCCGCCGTGGCCGGGGTCGATCATCACGAAGAACGAGACGCTGTGCAAAGGCGCACTCGAAGCCTGCGCAGCAGATGCGGCCGGCGTTTCCTGGCTGCCGGGTTGCGTGGCCGGACTGGGTACGGGTTGTGCGCTCGTAGACGGCTGGCCGGTAGATTGCTGCCCGATGGTTGCGGCGGGCGGATCTTGTCGCGTAATCGTAACCGCCCACAACGCGGCGCTCACGGTTGTAAGTACGGCAACGGCAGTCATCAGCAACCCGGCTGGCAGCCCACTCAGGAACCCAGCGGCCGGCCTATCCGGCCGCCGGCTAATCCAGCGCATAGATGGCGAGGCCGCTCAGCAGTTTGGGATAAAAGTCGGTTGACTTCTGCGGCAGGACCTCGCCGGAAAATGCAATTTCGCTTACCTGTTCGATGTGCGCCGGGTTCATCAGGAAGGCGACGTTAGCGCCCTGGCGCACCTGGGAGATGGCCTCAAAGGCATCGCGTTCGTATTTCACATTCTGCTGGTTGCGCACGGCCTCTTCGGAGATTCCCAGGACCTTTTCGAGCAGCACCTTGTGCAGTTGCACCACGTCGAGTTCGCGCTGGCCGGGCGGAAGCGTGGCGAGGGCCTCAGAGATGGCGCGCTTCCTGGCCTTCAGCAAAAACGGGCCCTGTCGAGTGATGGCCACAAAGGCGGTGCCTTTTTCGCCGGCTTCGTGCAGCAGCGTGGTGGCGCTGCGGCTTTCGCTGCGTAGGTCGATGCGGTCGAAGTCGAAGAAACGGCGGGCGCTTTCGAGAAACTGCTCACGGTCAAAGTTCTCAAGGCTGTGTACGATGCGGTGCGTGGGCAGAATGACCAGTCCGCGGCTTTCCATGGGGATGCAGGTCGTCATCACGAACTCGTGCGGCGCATGGGGGCCATGGTTCCCGGAGGCCCGGCACTCGTTGCGGTAGGCGAGCGCGGTTTCGTAGCGATGGTGTCCGTCGGCGATCAGCAACTGGCGGTCGCGCATGAACTGCTGCACGGCGCTGATGGCCGCCGGATCGGAAACGCGCCAGACACGATGCAAGACTTCGAACTCGTCGAGCACCGCCATATCCGGATCGGCGTCGGTGGCCAGCAACCCTTCCACATGGGCTTCGGGGTCGCGATAGAGCATGAATATCTGGCCGAAGTGGGCGCGGGTATGGCGCAGCAGATTCAGCCGGTCGGCGCGCGGTTTGGCCAGGGTCTGCTCGTGGCGGAAGACCACGCCGTCGGCATAATCATGAAGGCGGGCCAGGGCGATGAATCCGCGGCGCTCCACCACGTCACGGGTGCCGGGGACAGTGAACGTCTGGCAGTAATAATAGATGGAAGGCACCGCGTCTTGTCCGAGTATTCCCGCAGCCCGCCAGTCATGCAGATACTCGGCCGCCCGGGAATAAACATTGAAACCCTCGCGGTCGGTTTCACCGGCCCGGCCCAGAATGATACGCACCAGATTGTGCGGGCTCAGATCGTAGTATCGCGATTGCATTTCCGGAGTGATCTTGTCGTAGGGCTGCGTAGTCACATCATCGAGCCGCACGTGCTCAGGATCATAGCGAAGCGCTTTGAATGGAACGATTTCAGTCATGAGAGTCAGTTGACAGGCAATTCTATCAAGGGCCAAAGGAAATCCGGGCAAGAGATTTTAGCAGCCTCATGGGAGGCGAATTTGCAACCAGAGTCTGAAGACCAGTCGCCGGAGGCGACAACAGCAAATAGCCCGGCATGTCCCGTTCCGGCGCGCTCTTTGCGCCGGAACGGGTAAATGCCGGGTCAACAGAAGGGAATGATGGAAGAGTCGCCAAAGGCGACGGCAGCCACCGGCCAGGAATCTGGCTGGCGTTGCCTTCCCCTGAACCTCGGCATGTTGCGTTGACATTGCCGGGAAAAGAGGGCCGGGAAAAGAGGAGTTGCATCCGCCGGCGAATGGTGCGAAGATAATGACGGTTGATTTGATTTGAAGAGGTGAGACATGGCCACGAAAATACCAGTTGCAAAAGCCACCAAGATTCCCCTCAAAGCCACGAAAATTCCTGTCTAAAAATTGGGGTTTTGCTACTTGGAAGCAAGGTATTCTTTGAGATCTTGAGCTCCTATGCCCGCATCAGCCGCCAGCCGGTCGATGGTGGGAGTCAAGTCTAACTTCTCGTCATTCTTCTCGTCATTGAGTTTGAAAACCGGATTCAGCTTGTCTATCCAATCGTACCAATACGTGTAAGGCCGGTTGGTTTCGTAGTCCAGCACGACGTTGATCGCGGCAAGAAGGCACATCGCCGGTTTCCGCTTTTCCTCATCCCCGAGCCATGATTTGAACTCACTCAAGAGCGCAGCATTTGTGCCGGCGTTACATTGCACTGCAAAACTCTCGTAGCTGGAATTGATTTCCAGGGTTGCAGAAGTTTTCTGCACGGCAAGAGAAAGCGTTCTTGTCTCGTCACCAAACAACCGGTCAAATTTTTTTAGACCCTCCGCTGCCAGTTTCTCGCCCCGCAGGTCTTTAAAATACAGGCCACCAATGGCCGCGCGCGTGCTGTCCATGACCCTCTTCACCAGCAGCACATAAAAGAGGCTCTTTTGTGTCACTGCCGTAGTGTCCGCTTCAACATTGCTACCCAGTTTCTTGCCGGCTTCATTGATGGCCAAAACGGCACGACCAGCTGCTCGGGAAAGAGGCATATAGTACTTTGCTGAGTATTTGTGGATTACGGGCAACATCAGCTTCAAAGTCTCGGAGCGGGCGTCCCGATCCTTGACAGATGACGTGATAATTAACGTGATAATCAGGACGCTGATTGGGATCGCAAGGCTCTTAAATAGCTCAAAAAACCAGGGGAGAACGCTCTCCGGCCAACCACGTACCTGGCTCTCGCCTAATGGGACCGTCGCTGATTGCCGGGGCAGGCCAAGCTGCGACCACTCCAGCGAAACGGCCACGGCTTCGCTCTTGTGTGTAGCTCTTGGTTTCAGTGTGCCCTGGATCGTAATGAGCTGCCCAGGCGCAAGCGCCGGGATAAGAACAGCATTCTGCTTCTGGAAATCATTTTCCGCGATCACGCCACCGGGCAGAAAAACTTTCTCCAATTGATAATCTTCAGGCCATCGGGTAAGCCGAACCGTTGAAAGGCCGGCATCTGTCTTGTTGCGCACATTGACCCAAAACGTGAGATGTTCGGTGCGTTCAATGGATCGCGATGAGATTCCGCCGTTGAGGGCTACTTCGCCTGTGGGCTGCTTCTGGTCTGGATGGGGAGATTGGGGCGCAACCGCGCCGCACGCTGAAAGAAAAACAAACTAGAGATACAAATCGAAGAATGATACAGCCGTGACGCATCGATGAAAGCTCCACATTCAATTGCTGGCTGGAATAGTACTACAGAGACAGCTTGGGACTCTGGGCCTATTGGGGAAGAGCGTGGAGAAGAGTTCGGAAGGGCCTCACGGATTTGCTTGAAATCAGCGCGAGAATCTGCAACCCAACTCGTGCACCACAGGCCGCGCCTGTGATAACATCTGGCCGAGAATGAGGTTCCTGACGATGGCCCGCCCAGAAGGCCGCGGGAATGGACGATTCCGGTGTCCCGCAAGATGCGATGTTGCTGGCGCGTCCGTCATCCGCGCAATCGGCATCGCTGTAATGTGTCTGGCGCTGGCGATGGCCGTGGCGGCGCAGGATACCGATGTCCACATTAAACCCCGGGAAAAGCCCGCCCCGGATGCCCCTAAAGATCCGAAGACCGGCGTCAGCAGCGGGCCGGTAGAAAAGTCCCACGGTAAAGCCATCCAGGTGGATGTGAACGTGGTGCTGGTGAATGTCACGGTCACCGACGATTTCAATCGCATCGTGACGGGGCTGGAAAAAGAAAACTTCGCGGTCGCCGAGAACGGCGTGCCCCAGGAAATCGTGAACTTCTCGAGCGAAGATGCGCCACTCTCTTTGGGCGTGATTTTCGACATCAGCGGCAGCATGTCCGACAAGATATTGAAATCGCGAGAAGCGGTGATCGAGTTTTTCAAGACCGCCAATCCCCAGGACGAATTCTTTCTGATTTCCTTCTCCGATCGTCCGCGCCTGGTGGCGGATTTCACCAGTTCCATCGAAGACGTGCAGAACAAGATCGTGTTCGAGGTGCCCCAGGGACGCACCGCCCTGCTCGACGCCATCTATATGGGTGTGGCCAAGATGAAAGAGGCGCATAACCCCAAGAAGGCCTTGCTGATTATTTCCGACGGCGGCGATAACCACAGCCGCTATACGGAGAACGAAATCAAGTCCATTGTGAAAGAAGCCGACGTGCAGATCTACGCGATCGGCGTTTTCGGCGGTGGCAGCGGCACTCCCGAAGAGCTGGGCGGCCCGCAGATGCTGGGCAGCGTGACGGAAGTGACCGGAGGGCGGCTGTTCAGCCTCAACAGCGCCGGGGAACTTGCCGATGTGGCCAGCAAGATCGGACTCGAGCTGCGCAACCAATATGTACTCGGATACAAGCCCAGCAATCGCGTGCGTGACGGGCGCTGGCGCAAGATCAAGATGAAATTGGTCCCCCCGAAAGGGCCGATGCCGCATCTAAATATCTATTCCAAGACCGGATACTATGCACCTTCGCAATAGACTGATCACGAGCGCCGCGGGCGCTTTGGTCCTCATGCTGCTGGCCTGGGACGGAAGGCTGGAGATGCTTCGGGCCCAGACGCAGCGGACCCCGCCCGCTGTCGGCGCGGAGCAGAAGGCCACGCCGCCGGCACAGCTTCCAGCGGATGTTGACGTAAATGATCCGGCCTTGCCGATATGGTTGCGTGGGGTGGCGCCCGTCCCGCCCACCGCGGACATACCGCCTACACCGAAGCCCGAGGTCAACGCCACCGTCACCAAAGACCGTGACGGCTTCCGTATTCGAAAGGAAGTGGATGAGGTTACACTTCATGCCACGGTAGTCGATTCCCGCCTGCACCTGGTGACCACGCTGCGGGCCTCGGACTTCCAGGTTTTCGAAGACGACCAGCCGCAGCGCGTCACGGTTTTCAGTCACGAAGACATTCCAGTGTCGCTTGGCATCCTGGTGGATAATTCAGGTTCGATGCGGGAAAAGCGCGCGGCGGTCACCAAGGCGGTCATCAACCTGGTGAAGGCCAGCAATCCACAGGACGAGGTGTTCATCGTGAACTTCAATGATGAACCATGGCTCGACCAGGATTACACCAATGATGTGCCGCTGCTGCGCGAAGCGCTGGATCGCGTGGATTCACGCGGGGCCACCGCGCTCTATGACGCGGTAATCGCCGCCGCCACCCACCTGGCCAAAGGCGCGCGCCGGGAAAAGAAAGTATTGCTGGCGGTCACCGATGGCGAAGACAACGAAAGCAACAACTCCCTGGAACAGGCGATTCGCGCCGTGCAGGATGACAACGGGCCGGTCGTGTACACCATCGGCATTCTGGGTAAAGAGGGACGCGAGCGGCGCGCAAAACGCGCCCTGATGGAACTCGCGGGCCAGACCGGCGGCTCGGCTTATTTCCCCAAGAACCTTACGGAAGTGGATGAAGTCAGCCAGGCCGTCGCCCACGACATCCGCAATCAATACACGATTGCCTATAAGCCCACCAATCCCCAAACCAATGGCGGCTATCGCCGCATCAAGGTGTTGGCCCGCGGTTCCGGATTTCACGATCTGCAAGTAAGGACTAGAAGCGGATATTTTGCGGGGCAGCAAAAAAGCAAATAGCAAATGGCAGTTAGCAAATAGCATTCAGCATTCAGCCCCGAAACCTCTTCGCTGTATTCGTGTCCTATATTGCATCGGCGATTGCTGTATCAGCGATGCTGCGCTTGCATCAACGCTCTCAATCAACGCTCTCAGAAGACGCAAAGCCTTTGAAGAATTTCTAAGGAATTCACGACCATGCGTCCCGGCTGAATGCGGAGTGCTGACGGCTGAGTACAATTTGCTAAATTACTATCTGCCAATTGCGAACTGCTGAAGAACTCATCGCCATGTTTCCTGGCTGAATGCTGAGTGCTGAATGCTGAGTGCTATCTGCCAATAGCCATTTGCTAATTGCCAATTGCTTCCCGTACTCTTGAAGGTTTGGTTATGATTCGTAAAATTGTCGAGAATATTACTGACCTAGTTGGCTGTACGCCCATGCTCCATCTGCGGCGGCTGGCGCCTGCGGGTGCGGCCGATATTTTTATCAAGCTTGAATACATGAACCCCGGGGGCAGCATCAAGGACCGCGCGGCCATCGGGATGATCAAACGGGCGGAAGAAGAAGGGAAGCTTAAACCGGGTGGAGTGATTGTCGAGGCCACGGCCGGCAATACCGGCATCGGTCTGGCGCTGATTGGCGTCAACCGCGGCTACCGGGTGCTGGTGTGTGTTCCCGAGCAGTTCTCTGAGGAAAAGGTGACGATCATGCGGGCCCTGGGCGCCGAGGTGACGCGCACGCCCGACAGCGAAGGGATGCGGGGCGCAATCCGCAAGGCGCGGGAGTTGGCCGCGGGCATTCCTGGATCGTTTATTGCGCTGCAGTTTGAGAATCTGGCCAATCCCGATTACCACTACGACACAACCGCAAAAGAGATTTTCGAACAGATGGAAGGGCACATCGATGCGGTGGTGGTGGGAGTGGGCACCGGCGGAACATTTTCAGGGGTGGCCCGCTACATGAAAGAGCATCTGCCGGAGACGCGCTGCGTTGCCGTGGAGACCCAGGGCTCGGTGTTGCAGGGCGGGACGGCTGGAAATCACAAGGTAGAAGGCATCGGAGTCAGCTTTATTCCGAAGACTTTCGATGCATCGCGGGCCGATGAAATCATCATGGTAAACGATGTGGATGCGTTCGATATGGTGAAGGAACTGGCGGCCAAAGAGGGCGTGTTGGGTGGCTCCAGCACCGGCGCCGTGGTTTTTGCGGCGTTGCAGGTGGCCAGGCGCCTGGGCCGGGGCAAGCGGGTAGTCACCATCGCACCCGATTCAGCCGAGCGTTACATGTCCAAGAAAATTTTTGAAGGCGGTATCTAGGCCATGATGAAAAAGAACAAAGAGAAAGAGCGCAAACCAGGATTCGCCACCACCGCCATTCATGCCGGGCAAGAGCCGGATGAATTGACCGGCGCCGTGGCCCCGCCGATCTATCCCACCAGCACATACGTGCAGCAAGACCTGGGCAAGAACAAGGGCTACGAGTACGCCCGCGTTTCAAACCCGACACGCACGCGCCTGGAACAGAACATGGCGGCCCTGGAGGGCGGCACATCCGCGCATGTCTTTGCCAGTGGGATGGCAGCGGTGACCGCCGTGACCCAATGTTTTCTGAAACAGGGTGACCATCTTCTGTGCGGGCACGATACCTATGGCGGCGTTCCCCGGTTCTTCAATCAGGTGGTGGCCAATTACGGCGTGGAGTTCAGTTACGTCGATACGTCCGACCCGGAAGCGGTGAAGAAAGCCATGCGCCGGAACACCCGCATCGTCTGGATGGAAACACCGACGAATCCGTTGATGGTGTTGAGCGACATCCGTGAAGTCGCCAAGATCGCCCACGCGGGGGGCGCGGAGCTGGTGGTGGACAACACCTTCATGTCTCCGTATTTTCAAAGCCCGCTGGCCCTGGGCGCGGATATGGTATTGCATTCCACTACCAAGTTTCTCAATGGACACAGTGACGGGCTGGGCGGCGCGATTGTGGGCACACGGCCCCACCATGCCGAAAAGCTGGCCTTTATGCAGAAGGCTTCCGGGGCGATTCTTTCACCGTTCGAGTGCTGGCTGGTGCTGCGCGGAGTGAAGACGCTGGCGGTGCGTATGCTCAAGCACGATGAGAATGGGCGCAAGGTGGCCGCATACCTGCAAAAGCATCCGAAGGTGAAGAAGGTGTTATATCCGGGCCTGAAGGACCATCCGCAGTACGAGTTGGCGCAGCGGCAGATGCGCGGCTTTGGTTCCATGATTACGTTTGAGATGGGATCGATCGGCAACGCCCGCAAGATGCTGCGCAAGGTACGAGTATGCGCGTTCGGTGAATCGCTGGGTGGCGTAGAGTCGCTGATTAATCATCCGGCGAGCATGACGCACGCGGCGCTGGGCGCAGCGGGCAGAAAAAAAATCGGCCTGACGGACGGCATGGTGCGCATCTCCGTGGGCATCGAAGATGTCGAGGACATCATCGGCGACCTGGACCAGGCTCTGGAAGCTGTGTAGCTCAAAGGCAGTTGGCCGCGAATGAACGCGAATCAACGCGAATGGGAAATGGGTTGTCGTTGCCCTTGGGAGCTATGCCCGCTCGGTTCTTATTCGCGTTCATTCGCGGCCAAGCGCTTTTTTAAGTGTCCGGATTCGGACACACGAAATCTGCGGTTCAACGCCCCTCTGTGCTTTTGAGAAAAGCAGATTCAGGTTAGAATGTTTCCATGTCATTTCGGGCCACGCCCTCCGCCTTTGCAAAGAAAACGAAGACCCCGCCGCCGGACGACACCGGGATGGAGTCGTCGTACCTGAAGGGTCTGGGTGAAAAACAGACTCCGGTTATGGTGAGGCTGTTTTCAGGAGAGACCTTGTACGGATGGATCGAGTATTACGATCTACGAATGGTCCGGCTTACACGCGAGGGCGTTCCCAACCTGTTCATCTTCAAGCATGAGATCATGTACATCGCCGAAGACAGCGGGCGTCAACCGCGCTGATGGGTCTTCACTCCAGCTATCTCCTTCCCATGCAGGAAATTGCGCGCGCCGCGGGCGCGTTGCTGATGACTTATTTCGGCAAAGTCACCATTGAATATAAAGGCGAAGTGGATATCGTCACCGCCGCCGACCGGGCTTCCGAAGAGTTGATCGTGGGCGAAATACGGCGGCAATGGCCGGCGCACGACTTGATCGGCGAAGAAGGCAGCCGCAATGAAACCGGCAGCGATTTTCGCTGGTATATCGACCCGCTCGACGGGACCACGAATTTCGCGCATGGCTTTCCGGTGTTTTGCGTTTCGATGGGATTGGCCCACAAGGGGCAGCGCATCGCAGGCGTAGTTTATGACCCGGCGCGGGACGAGATGTTCACAGCCGCCCAAGGAAGCGGCGCGCATCTCAATGGAAATCCCATTCATGTATCGAAGACGGCCCGGCTCACCAACGCGCTGGTGGCCACAGGATTTCCCAGCCGCAACCGTCACAAGAGTCCCAACATCCACTACTATCACCAGATTACGCTACGCTCCCACGGAGTGCGGCGCGCCGGCTCGGCGGCGCTCGATCTGTGTTCCGTCGCCAGCGGACGCTATGATGCCTATTGGGAATTCAATCTGAATGCCTGGGACACGTCGGCGGGCATTCTGATCGCGCAGGAAGCCGGTGGCCTGGTGACCAACTACATAGGCGGAGAATGCAAAGTTGAAGACCGCGATGTGCTGGCCACCAATGGCCTGCTGCATGATGAAATGATGCAGGAGTTCAAGGCGATCCTGGAAGGCAGAGTTGAAGGATTGCCGGGACCACGATGACGGGGCGGGGTTTGGGGAATGACAGAATCTTCGACATCGACGTTAGATAAAGCCCTGCGCTGGTTCGGAACAGCACGGCCCAAGCCGGAAGCCAGATGCCGGCTTTTTTGCCTTCCCTATGCGGGCGGATCGAGTGCGATTTTCCGGCCTTGGCAAACGGCCGCGCCTGCCTTCCTGGAAGTGGTTCCTCTGCAACTTCCCGGAAGGGGCCAGCGGTTGCGCGAGCCGCTTTTGCGCAACATTCTGGAGATTGCCGGCCTGATCACCTCAGACCTGCTGGCCATGTTCAAGGAGAAACCTTTCGCGTTTTTTGGCCACAGCATGGGCGCGCTGATCAGCTACGAAGTCGCGCGCATGCTGCGCTGGGAACATGGGTTGCGCCCGATGGCCCTCATGGTTTCAGGACGGCGGGCGCCGCACCTGCCGGACCGCCGTCCGCCGACCTATCAACTGCCGGAAGCTGAGTTCATTCAAGAGCTGCGCCGCCTCAATGGCACGCCCAAGGAAGTCCTGGAATCCAGCGAATTAATGGAGATCATGATGCCCCTGCTGCGCGCTGATTTCGAAGCCGTAGAGACTTATGAGTACCAGCCGGGGCCTCTACTGGACTGCGCCATCAGCGCCTTCGGTGGCAGTGAAGATCCTGACGTTTCCCAGGCCGATGTAGAAGCATGGGGCGAACACACAAGTTCGGAATTCAAATGCAAGATCATGGCCGGCGATCATTTCTTCCTCGTGCCCCAGCAGCAATCTTTGCTGCAAGAGCTGGTGCTGGAGCTTGTGCAGCTTTGGAGCAAAAACCCGGATTCACCACGGAGGCACGGAAGCACGGAGAAAAGCGGGAACTGATGATCGGCAGTTGGTGATCGGTGTTTGGTAGTTAGTAGTTGGTATTTTGTACTGGCGGGCCGATCACGGCTCGCGTAACCTGTGGCGCTCATCGATCCTCCGGAAGATGAACACCAAATGCCCAGTACCAATGGCCAAATACCAATCACCAGTTCCTGCTTTTCTCCGTGCCTCCGTGGTGATTTTGTTTTTGATTCCAGTCTCTGCTAAATTTGGGAAATATCCCTATGCAGATTACGGAAAAAACTGTCCCTGGTTACGAACTGGTGGCGTTTGGCCAAGACCGGGAAGCCGGTTATCGCGGCATCATTGCTATCCACAGTACGGTGTTGGGCCCGGCTGCGGGCGGCACGCGGTTCTGGAATTATGGGACCGAGGAAGATGCGTTGCAGGATGCGTTGCGGCTGTCGCGAGGCATGACTTACAAGAGCGCACTGGCGGGCCTGCCGTGCGGCGGCGGCAAGTCGATCATCCTGGGCGATAACCGCACGCGGGAGCGGGAGAAGATATTCCGCGCGCATGGAAGGTTCGTCCACGCCCTGGGCGGGAAGTACATTACGGCCGAGGACGTCGGCACCAGTCCGGCAGATATGGAATTCGTGCTGCAAGAGACTACGTATGTGGCCGGCTTGCAGGGACGGTCGGGCGATCCTTCACCGCGCACAGCGCGGGGAGTATTTCGCGCCATGCAGGCAGCAGCCCGGCATCGCTGGGGAAGAGACAGTCTTGCCGGACGCACGATCGCGCTACAGGGATGCGGGAACGTTGGCAGCCACTTGGCGGCGGAGCTGCATCGCGCCGGCGCCAAGCTGGTGGTGACGGACGTTGACGAGGACCGCGTTGCCCGTGTAGTCAGGGAGTGCGGCGCGCTGGCTGTAGCCCAGGAGGAAATCTATGGCGTCCAGGCCGATATATTTGCTCCGTGCGCGCTGGGCGCAATCCTGAACGACCATACGATTCCGCGGTTACGCGTGGAAATCGTATGCGGGGGGGCCAATAATCAACTGCTCGAAACCCGCCATGGCGATCTACTGGAACAGCGGGGCATCCTTTATGTTCCCGACTATGCTGCCAACGCGGGCGGCATCATCAGCGGCGGCTGCATGGAGATGCTGGGCTGGGAAGAAGCGCGCATGCTGGAACGCGTGGAGGCGATTTACGATTGCCTGTTGGAAATCTTCAAGATTGCCCACGAGCGGCGCCTGGCTACGTGGCGGGCCGCTGATATACTAGCCGAGCAACGATTGCGTCCAGCCAGCCTCACCCGCACTATGTGAGGCCGGGAAAGGCCGTATCCCCAATGCGGATTGATCAAAAGAAAACATATCAGCTCAACCTTCGACTTTTCACCATTGTCGCCATCGCTATTTTTTCCATCGGCCTTTCGGCCCAATCCAAGCCTCTGCGCGTGGGCATGATTCCAGATGCCGGGGCCACGCAGGCTTCGGTGCTGGAAAAAGCGCCGCTCAAGGCATACCTGACAAAGCAACTCGGCAGGGAAGTGGAGCTGGTGATTCCGACGAACTATAACGCCACGGTGGAAGCCATGGGCAATGGTTCGCTGGATTTTGCTTACTTCGGCGGGCTTACTTACGTTAAGGCCCATGCCTTGTACGGGGTGTTGCCCCTGGTGCAGCGGACCAGCGATCTGGAGTTCCATTCGCTATTCATCACCGGCGCGAATTCTTCGATCACCTCCCTGGCCGGCCTGAAGGGAAAGGACTTCGTGTTTGGGGACATCAACTCCACCAGCGGACACCTCATGCCGTTTTTCGAGATGAAACAGGCGCACATCGATGTCGATAAGGACCTGAAAAGCTTCCGCTACAGCGGAAGCCATCCGGCGACGGCCAAGGCGGTGGAATCGGGGGCGGCCGATGCCGGGGCCTTGGACGAATCGGTTTTCAACGCCATGATCGCGGAAGGCAAGCTCGACAAGACCAGGGTGCGCGTCTTCTATACTTCCAAGCCGTTTGTGGACTACGTTTGGGCCGCGCGCCCGGGCGTGGACCCGGCCATCCAGGAAAAATTCGTGCAGGCCTTTACCCGGCTGAAAGAGGGCCAGGATGACGAGATGCTGAAGATCCTGCGCGGCAAATCTTTTGTGCGGGCCGCGGACCAGTCCTATTCGCTGCTCCATTCGGTGGCTCAGGAATTGAAGATGCTCTGATGCTGGAGATACGCGACCTGATTGCCGCGCCTTCCAGCAGGATCACGCCGGTGTTGAACGGCGTGTCCCTGCGTGTGCAGCGTGGTGAGAAGGTGGCGATTCTGGGGGCCAGCGGTGCAGGCAAGACGACGCTGTTCCGGGCGATCACCGGGTTTGCGCCCATTCTGGGCGGCTCGGTGGAAGTTGACGGCGTCTCCATCCAGGGGTTGCGCGGCCGCAGTTTGCGCGAGCTGCGCCGTAACGTGGCCATGGTTTCCCAGCGCCATGATCTGGTCGAGCGGCTGGCCGTTTACCAGAACGTCATGGCCGGGGCGCTGGGCCGCTGGTCGGCGGCGCGCGCCCTGCGCTTCCTATTGTGGCCCAAGCCCGAAGAGATGGCCGAAGCAGGCCGGGCCCTGACGCGTGTGGCCATCGAGGAAAAGCTGCGAGTGCAGACCTCTGAGCTTTCCGGCGGCGAGCACCAGCGGGTCGCCATCGCGCGCGCCCTGGTGCAGCATCCCAAGGTGCTGCTGGCCGATGAGCCGGTGGCCTCGCTCGATCCTGAACTGAGTGATCAGATACTCTCGCTGCTGTGCAGCCTGGCCACCGAAAATGGGTTTGCGCTGCTGTGCTCGCTCCACCAGCCGGAATATGCCTATCGCTACTTCGACCGGGTCGTCCGTCTGGATGCGGGCGCCATTGACTCATCGAACGGAGCGCGCCGGTCTTCGACAGAGGCTGAGGCTGGGGCGGCGCCAGCGCGCACATGAGTTCCGGTCTCAATCATGCGCTCTCGAACCTGCGCCATTTCTTTCCTCCGGAAATCAATCCCAGCTATCTGAAGGCGGCCCTGGGGACTGTGCTGGAGACGGTCGAGATTGCTCTGGCCGCCACGTTTCTGGCGATACTGTTTGGACTGCTGATTTCACTCTACATTGGAGCGCGCCTTCCAGGCGCGCGGCTGCTGTATGCAGCGCTGGCATCGCTGCGGGCGGTGCCCGATCTCACGCTGGCCATTTTTTGTGTGGTCCTGCTGGGACTGGGCAAGGCCGCGGGTACGGCCGCGCTCGCTTTGTTCTATACCGCAGCGCTGGGCAAGATCTTTTCCGATCTGTTCGCGTCGGCTGATCCGGCGCCGGTGGAAGCCTTGCATTCCACTGGGGCCACGCGCGTGATGGTCGCCCTATTCGGGCTGCTGCCGTTGCGGCTGAAAGACATGCTGAGTTACGGCGCCTACGAGTTTGAGAGTGTGATTCGGGCGGCGACCATTGTGGGCGCGGTGGGCGCCGGCGGATTGGGTACGGAGCTGATAGGCTCCATCAACCAGTTTGACTATCCGCGGGTCACAACCCTGGTGCTGATGTTGGTGGCGCTGGTGGCGATCGTGGACCAGATATCGCTGTATGTGCGCCGCTATCCCAAACTGCTGTTGATCTTCATGGTGTGCGGCGCGGCCGCGCTCTGGACATGCCTTCCGGAAGAAGGCTATATCCGCCACGCCGCCGAGACCTATCAACGGATGCTGCAACCGAAGATGCCTGAGAGCTTGCTGCGGGTGCCGGGACTGGTGTTGGAGACGCTGGAAATTGCCTTTGGCGGCACACTGCTGGCCATGGTGTTTGCTTTGCCGTTGAGCGCAGCCGCCGCCCGCAACCTGACGCCATGGTTCATTCATTTTCCCGCACGTCGGGTGCTGGAATTTCTGCGCGCGATCCCCGAAGTGGTGTGGGGGCTGATCTTGATTGGGATGGCCGGCCTGGGGCCGAGGATTGGCATCCTCGCGCTCGGCCTGCACAGCACGGGAAGCCTCGGCAGGCTGTATTCCGAGTCTCTAGAGAACGTGCCGGAACAGGCAGTTGCATCGATGACCTCAACCGGCGCATCGCGGATTGCCATCATCGCATTCGCGCACCTTCCGCTGGCCTTCGGGCCCATGAGCGTACACAGCCTCTTCCGGCTGGAATGGAACATGCGCGCCGCTGCGGTCGTCGGCCTGATCAGCGCGGGCGGCATCGGCCAGGCTCTTTTTGACGCCCAGCAGTTGTTTCACTACCAGGAAATGTCGTTCTATCTGATCGTGACCTGGGGACTGGTGATGACCACCGATCTGATAAACACGCAGGTGCGCCGCCGTTGGGGCGTCGCCAAGGTGCAAAGCCTGTGACTTCCGCGCGGCCACGAGTGGTAGTTACGCACCAGCCGCACCGGCAGGTGATCGATCTACTCAGCGCGACCTGCACGGTGACCGCCAATGACACTCTCGAAAGCTGGCCAATGGAGAAGCTGCGTGCTCATGCGGCGGAAGCCGCGGCCTTGATGGTGTTCATGCCAGACAGCGTCGACGATGCTTTTCTGGCCCGATGCCCGAAGCTGAAGATCATCGCTGCGGCGCTCAAAGGGTACGACAATTTTGATGTTCGCGCCTGTACCCGCCGGGGTGTGTGGTTTTCAGTCGTTCCCGATCTCTTGACTGTGCCCACGGCGGAGCTGGCGATGTCGCTCATCCTGGGCCTTACCCGCAACCTGGCCGCCGGTGACCGGCTGGTGCGTAGCGGCAGCTTTCGGGGATGGCGTCCAGTGCTGTACGGCAGCGGCTTGCATGGCCGCACGGTCGGCATCGTGGGCATGGGAAAACTCGGACGGGTGCTGGCGCAGATGCTCCATGGACATGGGACGCGGACGATCTATGCCGATCCTGCGCCCATGGCGGCCACGGAAGAAACACAACTGGGAGTGGCCCGCGTGGAATTCGGCGAACTGCTGGCGCACAGCAATATCGTGGTCCTGCTCTTGCCGTTGCAAGACGCTACGCTGCATCTCATGGACGCGCGAGCTATCGCCGTCATGCAACCCGGTAGCTTTCTAGTGAATGTAGGCCGAGGGTCGGTGGTGGATGAAAAGGCCGTCGCCGATGCGCTGGATAGCGGACATCTGGCCGGCTACGCCGCCGATGTTTTTGAGATGGAAGACTGGGCCCGTCCTGATCGCCCGCGAAGCATCGATGCGCGCCTGTTGCGCCACGCCGATCGCACGCTGTTCACGCCCCACCTGGGATCGGCGGTGGCAGAGGCTAGGTTGCAGATTGAACTGGCGGCGGCCGGGAATATCCTGCAGGCGTTGCGGGGCGAGCGTCCGGCGGATGCTGTGAATCAGATTTAGGCGGGTGCAGACGAAGTACGGTGTTTAAACAACAGCCGACGGCTTCAGGGTTGCCGCGCTAATCTTCGCTCCCACCAGCGATGAACACTTCCCGAACCTAACGATTTC
>Ga0210403_10002039_pt1 | contig 18636 bp, 16 predicted proteins | sample IncBWC19MmetaG_FD_150863 | JGI IMG/M metagenome (GOLD analysis project Ga0210403, IMG submission 150863) | Forest soil microbial communities from Barre Woods Harvard Forest LTER site, Petersham, Massachusetts, United States - Inc-BW-C-19-M | ecosystem: Environmental > Terrestrial > Soil >... | reverse complement strand
CACCGGGCGAGCGCGGGCGGCGGACGGACCACTGAGAAAATAAATCGAATTGAAATCCGCATTCGGCGTAAGACTCGCCCCCTGATAGATGGCGACGTCAGGCGCGGCGCTTGCCGCGGCGGCGGGAGGAAGAACGTCAGCCTGTACGTAGGGATCGCTGGAGAGAACGCTGAGCAGATCCGTTGCAAAGGGAGACGGACTGCTCGAAATCACGGCCACGTGCACGGAGCGAAATGCGGGAAGACTTACGATGGCGCGGTCGTCGGCTTGCAGCGCATCCGGCGGGGTCAATTGCGCGGCGAGCAGCCCGCCCTGGTTCCACGTCAATTCGTCTTCCGCATTCACAATCTGGTTGGGCGCGAGGGTGAGCTTGCGCTGGCCGAGCGGCTGGCCGTTCACGGAAAACGCCAGCACCGCGTCCGATTTTTGTCCGCCGTAATTTCTCAGCTGCGTGAGGATGTGCCAGCGATCGGGACGCGCGGCGTCGCGGCGCAGCGAAAGGCGCGTGATACCGCGATCCTGGACCTTGTCCCAATCGCCTACGAGGCGCATCAGAAATTGCGGCTGGCCGCCCTTGCTGGCCGGGGATTCAAGTTCGGCGCGAAACTCATCCAGGGCGCGCGATTGCTCCGCATAGACAAGGCCGGGGCCGACGTATGCCAGCAGACCGCGGCTCGCTCCGCCTAGCGCTGAGCGGGCTGTCTCCAGGGCACGCGGCAGATCTGCGGCGCCGCTGGAGGGTTGAGCCTCCAGGATGGCGCGCCGCTCGGCGGCGCGATCCGTTGTGAACGGCAGAATGGGCGGCGCGTCCCGTTCCCCGCGCAGAAGCAACACGCGGTCGTCGCCGGGGAGCGAGTCGAGCACGCGCAACGCCTCCGCGCGCTCGCGGTCGATCCAGGCCGGCTCGCTCGCGGGCCGCATCTGCGACCAGATGGACGCGTCGAACACGATTACGACGCTGCGCGCGTCGGCGGCCGGGCCCCATCGCGGATTCGCCAGCGCCAGCACGAGCAACAGCAAAAAAACGATCTGGGCGAGGAACGCCCACGGTTCGCGAAGCTTGCGGCGGCGCGGGCGCGAGGCCGGCTGCACGCTGGCCCAGAAGCGCAGCGTAGAAACTTTCTTGTGCTTGGGCCGGCGATGGTGCAGGTAGAGCCACAGCGCGAAAGCGGCGAGCGCGGTCCATACGGCCGCGATTTCCACGGGGCTGAGCGCGAGCCAGTTCATGCCAGTACCTGCCCGCCGCGCAGGCTGCGCAGCACGAATTCCTGATACGGCAGATTCGACACGGCCCGAGCGTACCGGCCGCCGTTGCGAATCGCGAGGCGCCGCAGGCGCGTGGAAAATTCCTGGAACCGGCGCTCGTAAAGCGCCGCGTTGCGCGGCGAACACTCGACGGTGCGCTGCGCTCCGGTCTCGGCGTCCTCGAGGATCAGCTCGCCGGCGGCGGCGGGCCGCTGCTCCTCGGCGCTGTGAACCTGGAGCAAGACGAAATCGTGGCCGGCCGAACGCAGCATTTCGACGCCGTGCTCGCAGCCCTGCTCGTCAAAGAAATCTGAAATCAGAATCACGATGCCGCGAGTAGAGAAACGGCTCAGGAATTCTTTCACCGCGCCGAATAAGTCCGTGGTTCCTCCGCAGGCTTGCTCGCTGAGGAATTGCAGCACCGGCCAGAGCCGGTCGCGCCCGCCGGACGCGACGAGCGGTTTGTTCAGCCGGTCCGCGAACGGGATCACAGCGGTGGTGTCCAGATGCAGCAGCGCGAGATAGGCAAACGTCGCCGCGAGCCGCTGCGCGTAAAGGAACTTCGATTCTCCTTCGTCGCCGAAATTCATCGATTCGCTGCGGTCCAGCAAAATCCGCACGGGAATGTGCTGCTCGGTCTCGTAAATTTTCAGGAAGAGCTTGCCGAGGCGGAGGTAGGCGCTCCAATCCAGGGAGCGCGGATCGTCGCCGAAGCTGTAGCGGCGGTAGTCGGCGAACTCCATGCCCGGGCCCCGCGTGCGGGAGCGATGCTCGGGGCCCACCGCGCCGGACAGGTTGGTGCGGCAGAGCAGTGTGACCTGCTCGAGCGTCTTGAGGAACTCGCGGTCGAGCAATAGAGGAGAAGCGGTGGCCATGGCCAGTGGACAGGCTTTCAACCTGTCGGTTTTTCCGAGGACGGATTCAGCTCCCGCCGGTTTCGTTCTTGACGATGCGGCAGAAAGCGACAGGCTGAAAGCCTGTCCTACTCAACCTTGCCGGCAATTTCTTCCAGCAAGTCGTCGGGCGTCCGGCCGTCCGCCTGAGCTTCAAAATTGAGAATGATGCGGTGGCGCAGCGCGGGCAGCATCAGCGCGCGAATGTCTTCCAGGCTCACATTGAAGCGGCCGTCAAGCAGCGCGCGCACTTTCCCGCCAAGGATGAGCGTCTGCGCGCCGCGCGGCGAGCTGCCGTAGCGGATATATTTTGCCGCGAGAATGTTTTCGGGATTCTCGGGATGCGTCGCAAGCGTCAGTTTCACGACGTATTCCTGCACGTGCGGCGCGACGGGAACCGTGCGCACGACGGTTCTCATTTCGAGAATCTGCGCGCCGTTCACCACGGGACGGATGGGGCTCGCTTCACCCTGCGTGGTGCGATCCAGAATTTCATGCAGGTCCTCGCGCCCGGGATACGGCACGCGCAGCTTGAAGAGGAAGCGATCGAGCTGCGCCTCCGGCAGCGGGTAGGTGCCTTCCATTTCCAGCGGGTTTTGCGTGGCCATCACGAAGAAGGGCTCGTCCAGGAGGTGCGAGGTGTGCGCGACGGTGACCTGCTTTTCCTGCATTGCCTCGAGCAGCGCCGACTGGGTTTTCGGCGTCGCGCGATTGATTTCATCCGCGAGAAGCAAATTGGTGAAAATCGGCCCGGGCTGGAAGCCCAGCGACTTCCGTCCGTCGCCGTTTTCCTGCACCACCGACGTGCCGATCACGTCCGCCGGCATCAGGTCCGGTGTGAACTGGATGCGCGAATACTTCTGCGCCACCGCCTGCGCCAGCGTGCGCACCAGCATCGTCTTGCCGAGCCCCGGCGCGCCCTCGAGCAGCACGTGCCCGCCGGCCAGCAGGGCGATCAGCACACCGTCGACGACTTCCGACTGTCCGACAATGGCCTTGGAAATTTCCCGGCGGACCTCGGCCATTTTTTCGGCGAGAAATTCCGCTTGCTGGCCGAGGGGCTGGGCGCCCATCTGGCCTTCCATTCCCACCGAACTGGTCATGAACCCACCCTGGTTCCCGGCATTCGATTTCTCCAAAAACTCGCCGCTCAGTGCGTTCCGTTGTCCGCGTGCTCAAAGTAACGCTGCACGTAGAAACGGTAGCGCGCCGGAATATCTTCCTGCTCGGAGCCGTTGACCACGGCGTCCTGCTGCGGCGCAAGCCCGCGATCGGGGAGCTGAGCCGCGCCCGTATCCGTCGCGATTTTCATCCGCGTTTGTTCCTTGTAGCCGCCGGCCTCGAGCGCCACGCGCTCCGGCACGGCATTCACGGCGTGCGCTTCCTGATCTTTGCGCAGTTCCTTCGAGCCGAGCTGGCTTCCCGCGCCTTCGCTGGCGGTCTGAGACGCTTTCTGCTTCGCGTCCGAATTGCCGCGCGAATCGCCGCGCTTGTCGCTTTCGGTTTGCCCCGGCTGCTGCGAATTGCCGGCCTGCGGAGTGCCCTGGCCGTTGGGCGGCTGCTGCCCCGCGCGATTGTTCGATTGCTGGCTGGGCGAATTTGACAGCATGTTTTTTAGGGCCTGCATGAGCGACTGCCCGAGCGACTGGCGGCCCTGCGGCCCCTGCTGCTCCGATTGCTGCTGCGCGTTGCTGTTTGAGTTTTCGTCGCCGCTCTTGCCTTCCTGCGATTGTGAGTAGCTGTCGCTCTGGCGGGCTTCACCCGAGGGATCGCCGTCCTGATTCGCGTCCGGCTGCATTTGATCCTGCTGCGGATCGCCTGCGTTGGCCTCGGCCGAATCCTTCTGATCCTCCGCGCCGCCGCCCTGATCGCTCTTCCAGAGGTCGTCGGTGTTCACGGCATCGGCGCGCTCGGCCTGATCGGCCGCGTCTTGTTTGTGCGTCACGAGGGCCAGAGTGCGCTGCAGATCCTTTTCCATCGCGTGCGCAATGGGCGCGAGAAGCGACTGGACGAGCGGGGAATGCGCGGTGCTTTGGAGCAAGGCGACGAGCGGCGGGCGATGGTGAATGCGATACGCGCAGAGTCCCGTCACGACCAGAACCAGCGCGACGGCGCGGCGAATGTTTCCGGGCGGCTCGACGGGAAAATACCGGCGCGGATCGAGCGCGATGAGCCGCGCGAGCGCGTCCTTGCGCTGCTCGCCGACCATTCCGCGCGCGTCGTCGATCCCGCCGAGATAGATCGCCGTCGAAAGCCGGTCCTTCAGGCCCGCGGCCGAATCGAGCCGGCGCGCCGTTTCATAATTCGAGGGCCGCATGCCCCATGTCCACGCGAGGATGGCCAGCACGCCAAGCGCGGCGAGCGCCGCGATGGAAATCACCGCGCCGCCGAAATTAGCGATCACCAGCGCCGCGGCGATTAGCCCGATCATGAGCCAGGCGAACCACTTCGCCTCGCTTCGCAGGAGCGAATTGGCAAAAATTCTGCGGCGAATGATTTTCAGAGTGGCGAGTAGGTCCTGCAATTCGGAAGAGCAGGCTTGCGGGTCCAGGCCGCGATACAGATCCGGGGATTTCCGTGGATCGTTGGGGAGAACTCGCCGCCCCAAACCCCTGAGCGCGGAGAGGCAGGCCGTCCCGGAAAATTCACCGGGCGCCGCCAGCTTGATCTTCTCGCGAAGACTCAAAGGTAGCCTCCCCCTCAGAGGTTCGGCCAAAGGCAATTTGCAATTACAAATCTACTCCAAGATTCGCGCTTTCCATACTAAAAGTGTCGGTCCGGCTCCATCAAATCGTGGATTCCTGTGATAGCGAAAATCAATCGGCAGGTAGAACGGAAGCAGGAGACCATCCATTTGTTTAGATGCAAAGTGCAGGGGGAAGGTGGTGCGGAAACAAAGGACTTCGTTCGAACGGAAATTTCGAACTGAATCCAAAGATATGCAACAAATTGCGCTTTTGCGGAATGGAATTGCCAGAACCAGCAGTAGGACAGGCTTGTAGCCTGTCGGGTTTGATGTTCGCCCGCCGATACTCTAAACCCGACAGGCTACAAGCCTGTCCTACTTTGGGGTCGAATCAAGCCAGGATTGGAAACTGGTGCGCCGGCGCATTCGATGCAGCGGCGGGCCCGCCCGCGAAGTTCAATGCAGAATTCCCATCCGCCAGATTTTCGTACGGGCGCCCGCGCAGCCGCATCGATGCGACTGCGAGCCCCAGTCTGCGCCTGTCCGGAGAGCCGTGCATTTCCTGCGGGCTATACGTCGGCGACAGAATCGCCAACTGGTAGAACGAATTCCTGCGCAGCCTGGCGGGGACTTCCAGCTCCACCATGCGGTCTTTTTCCCCGTAAAACTCTTCTGTCATTTCCAGGCCAAACTTCTTCGTTGTCGGATCGTACGCGCTCACGAGCAATTGAAATTTCGTGGCCGAGTGGAACGGGGAACGGAACCGGATTTGGAGCGACTCCGCTTCCAGCCTGGTATAGAAGTAGGACTTGGCATTGCCCGAAGTCCAGCGGCCCCCAACTCCGAACAGGCGCTGCTCGACGCCGTGCCATCCGAAGCCGAACTTGTCGATGGGTTGCGTGTCTTCGCGCAGCGCGAAGGTGTCGAGGATCATGGTGTTGCCCGCGCAGCGGCGGCAGATGCGCGAGGTCGCGCAGTTTTCGATAATTTCGGCGCGGCGCGGCGAGTGAAACGCGGTGCGCGGGTCAAGCGAGGCGATGTTGCCAATGTCCATTTCCCCTTCGACGTCCTGGCAACAGAGCGTGTACGTTCCGTCCGCGAGAATGCCGAACGTCAGGGCGCCGATGCACTTGAACGGCTCGGTGCGTTCTTCGTGGAACACGAAGCGGCCGGGCTGAGCGTGCCGCTGCACGAATTTTTCGTGATAGGCCCACATCCCGAATCCCTTGCGCCGAACCACAACGCCGGGCGCGCACATCCAGCCGGATTTCTCATTTTCGAGTCGCCACTCGGGGAGGTCTTCGGCGCGCAACACGATTTCACGGGCGGCGATCTGTGGCGCGAGGTCGTGACGGACGCGCTCCATCCCTTGCGCGAATTCCTCGGGATATTCCGCCGTGAGCTGCGCACCCAATGCCGTGAAGCACTCGGCGCAGAATTGCCAGCCTGCTTCGTACTCCTTGGGATCGTCAAACACTTTCCAGAGGCGCGAGCCGGCGTCGTTCTGCATCAGGTTCTCGATGAGTTCGCTGGCCATGTAAATTTCAATGGAAGCCTTGCTGCGTTGTCGGAACTTCTCCTGGATCGCGTTGCAGACCATCTCCATGTATTCGCGGAAATTCGCAATTTTCCTGTAGCCGCGCTCGGCGAAGGATTTGTCCGTCGGCGTGTGCAGGCTCATATTCAGGCTGATGTTGCTGTACTGGAAGAGCTTGCGGAGCCGCTCGGGGGTCAGCAGGGTGATGTTCGTGATCAGCGCGACGGGAACGTTTTCCTTCTCGCAGAGGGCGATGTAGTTGAAGAGCTTCGGGTTCAAGAAGGGTTCGCCGAGCACATTGAACATGATCGGAATTCCCGGAGCAAGTTCGTGCGCCACGCGAATCAACTGAATAGCCTGTTCGTCGCTCACGTGGCCCTTTTTGCGCACCAGGTCGTCCGATGGGCAAAATGTGCAGTGCATGTTGCAGTGGGAGGTGACTTCCAGGATCAGCAAGCGCGTCAACTTCGTGATATCTTCCGGCATTTCTCGTTCCCCGCTCGGGCTCGCGTGTGCAAGCGTCGGATCTTCATGAAATAAATTTCAGATATCCATAAAAAGCCATCGACGAAATGAAGAAAGGCTTTATGGGCAATGCTGGGTTGGTTGTGTGGGAGTCAGCATGTTCCGCTGTGAAACGACGCCATGTTGCAGTGTAGTTTCGACGGCACGATTGGAATGCGAGATGCACGCGTAAAGCCCACAAGGCAAGAAAAGAGGGTTCATGGACCAGACGGCGAGCAAGGCGCAACACGACTATGCGGTGTATCTATTCCAGCAAGGATTTTACGGGGACACCGTCGCGCAACTCGACGAACTCCTGCGCGTTGAGGAGACCGGCGAGCGCTGGAGCGACTGGGCGACCGCGCAGTTCGCGCTCGAGCACTTCGCAGAGGCGGAACGCGGTTTTCGCCGCGCGCTCGAGATGAATCCGGGGATGGCCGACGCGGCTGTAAATTTCGGGATGATGCTCAGCAGCCAGGGTCGCTGCGTGGAGGCCGTAGAGCTATTTGAACGGGCATTGCCGAACCTCGAGGGTGACGCGCGAGGCACGGTCCAAGGTTTCACCGCGCAATGCCGCGCGCAGCTCGGGGAGAAATCGAGGAAGCGGTCCCAGCCAAAAGCGCGAAGCAAGAAACGCCGCCCTAAAGCAAGGCGATGAGGTCGATTTCGACGCGGACGTTTTTGGGCAGCCGGGACACCTCGACGGTCGAGCGTGCCGGTTTGTGGGCGACGAAATAGTGCGAGTAGACTTCGTTCATCGCGGCAAAATCGTTCATGTCGGCGAGGAACACGGTGGTCTTCACCACGCGCTGAATGGACGAGCCTGCCGCCTCGACCACGCCTTTCAGATTTTCCAGGACGCGCTCGGTCTGGACGGCGATGTCGCCTTCGATTACCTGCTGCGTCGCCGGATCAAGGGGAATTTGCCCGGAGAGAAAAACAAATCCATTGGCGCGAACGGCCTGCGAATAAGGGCCGATCGCCTTCGGGCCCCGGTCAGTTGCCACGGTTTCGATCACACGAACCTCCTGGACGTAATTTCTGCAAAACCGTTCATCCTCCCCAGACTTTGTAGCGCCCGCCTTTCATTTCAGGCGGGCACGGCTGGCTCGACCCGTCGGATGCCCGCCTGAAATGAAAGGCGGGCGCTACACGAGATGCGCGTTCCCAGGCTACTGCGGCGCGGTCGCGCCTGAGGCCGTCGCGTAGCGGCTGCGAAATTCGTCGGGGATGCCCGGCTGGACGAGCCACTTGCGAAACATTTCCGCCAGGTCTTTCCCGGACGCGGTTTCGAGCGCGGCCCGCAGCTCTTCATAGCCCGTGTCGCTCGACGCGCGGGCGGACAGGATGTCGCGCAGCGCCGTCTTCAAATTGCCATGGCCGCACTCGTCCTCAAGCGCCACAAAGAAGAGGGCGCCGCGATAGCCCGTCGAAATTCTCTCGGCGCGCGAATATCCTTCGGGCGGCTCCATGAGGCGGAGGTCGGGCGCGGCGGCGCGGGCTTGGTCGTAACGTTCGATGAGCGAGGCGACGGTGCGGGCGCGCTGATCGCCTCCGCGGCCCTCGGCGGTGATCACAAGGCCGAAGAGGCCCACGCCTCGGCCCATCAGGATTTGCGCCTCGGGGCTTGGGCGAACGCGCCAGCCGTACCACGTGCGCGTCAGCTCGTATTCGGCCAACTGCAGCACGGGCTCGCTCGCGAGACCTTCCTGAAAATCGCGCGGATCGAGCAGCACTCCCCGGGGAAACGACGCCCCTCCGGGCTCGCTCGCCGCCGTGAACTCGCCGGGTAGGTTGACTGGCGACTCGGCGATCCGCACCCTTGTTTTCACTGCGGACGCCGGGCCAAAAAAGTCCTCGAGGGACTTCATGGAGGACGCCAGCCGTGCGGCAGCCGTTTGCGCGGCAGCGGCGTCAACCGGATGGAAGGTCCAGAATTGGACCCGGCCCTGACGAGTGTCCACAACTTTTTCCTCGTAACGTCCTGCGACCACGTAAGGGCGGTACTCATTGCGAGAATCCGATCGAAACCGGCGAGCGACCTGGCTGCCCTCCGCCTTTTGCCCGGCCGGCCGCCCATCCGCCAGCACGCGGAAGTCGGATGGGGCAGTCACGGTCAGAAGCTCCCGGCCGGGAATTGTTCCGCCCCGGGGGAACACACCCATCGGCGTCTGCCACAGCGGCAACGCCGTTTCGTCAGCGATGAAAAATCCGTCGGGTGAGGCAACGATTGTGCCGCGCGCCGAAAACCGAGGCCGAAGCTCCCATTCGGTGACGATGCTGCGCGTCTCGTTTTCCTTCCACACAGGATTGAAAGGCGCGCTCATCATTCGCGGATCGACTGGCGAGCTGCCCTGCGGAGAAACTTCCGCGCCGTCGACCCGCACGATCAGATTCCGCTCGCCGAAAGCGGGACCCTCGGGCAGGCGGACCTCCAGAGAATGCAGCGGGCGATCGCCGGCGTTCACAAGTTCATCGGTAACGCGAAGCTGGATGCGGCCCGGCGACTTATCCGAGACGCGTATTTCCGCCTGCCGATCGGGGAAGTGATAGCCCGGGCCGAGCGGCTGAACGCAGCCAGCCGCGAAGCAAACGCCCGCGGCGAGCGCGAACGCAAAAGGGAAACGCGAGATCAAGCGCGCATTCAAGACGAAGCGATTCTACCGACGGCGGGTGTGCAGGTCAAAACCACGTGGGGCGATTGGGCAATGCCGTTACGCTTTTACTTCGGCCCTGATTGCGCCCGCCGGCTTGCCCTTCCAAAACTCCACCAGATTGTCCATCGTGGTAAATGTTCTCGGCGCCATGCGGTCGATGTAGAGCATGCCGGTCAGGTGATCGATTTCGTGTTGTAGAATGCGCGCGTACCATCCCGTCGCCTGGATCACTTTTTCGCGGCCGCGCTCGTCAAGGCACGTGACGCGGACGGAGCGAGCGCGCGGGACGAGGGCGGAAAAGCCGGAAACGCTGAGGCAGCCCTCGAAAAATTCCACTCTCTCATTTCCGATTTCCTCGAGGACGGGATTGATGATGGCGTGAAACGGCACGGGGCGCCGTTCGCGCTCCTTCAGCACCGCTTCCTCGACGTCCTTGTGGTAGTCCGCGCGGTCCTCGATCACCGCGAGCTGCAGCGAGAGGCCGACCTGCGGAGCGGCCAGGCCCACTCCGGGCGCGGCTCGCATCGAGGCGTGCATGGATTCGATCAATTTCTGGATCTCAGGGCCGCGGATCTCCCCCAGCGCTAGCGCGCGGGCGCGCCTGCGTAAGACGGGGTTCCCGGCCTGCACAATTTCCAGTTTGGAGGGTTTCACGGTTCGACTCTACGCGAATCGAGCGGCGCTACAAAATGAATTTGGAGAAAATGAAGAGGCTGTTCTTGTAGCGGAAAACTATCTATGGGCGTGCGTTTCATATACGAATTTGTGCCCGCCGGCTTCGCGTTCGCGCTGGGCGATGAATTGGTTCGCTCTGGCGTCGGAGTCGCCCCGCTGCACCATCTCCAGGATCACCGCGTCGCTCACGCCTGTGTTTTTGAGCTCTCCAAGCTTCTCTCCGGAAAGCACGGTCAGACCCTTCACGTGACGCTGGGCGACGGCGAGAATGATCTTGTCGGAGATTCCCTCGAGGCGGATGGCGCGCGCCTCGCCAGCCCACGGGCCCAGGAGATTGAGGCGCCCCAGCGAGACTACCGTTTCCTCGGAGCAGCCGGCGTTCAGCAGGTCGACGACGGATTGCCCCTCCGCGAAGGCCTGCTTGCGGTCGCGGGCGAGTTGGATCAGGACGACGGCTGAAGGATCGGTCAGGCCCGCTTCGTGGGTCTTGTTAAGCTCGGTGATTTCCGCGTTGGACACGTTCAGTGTTTTCAGTTGCGGGACGCTGTCCAGCCACATGGCCATTTGGTCGGCTTGCTCGGCGTCCGCCTTTTGGGCGGGCTTGCAGGAGCAGGCCAGGGCCACGGAGGCCAGAAGCAGCGCGGACGGCCAGCGCCGCCGGAGCCTAAAATGGAACTGGGGCTTGGGGGCCATTCTTACATTTTATCCGAGCTGGCGGACGACGGCGGGGGAGTGTGTCTCGAAGATTAACTGGAAGTCATATCAAGCGGGTAGCGCGCGACCGAAGCGGGACTGTGAGAAATCGTGGACGAACAGGGCGGCTGCGACTCCACTGTGATTGCAAAAGGCACACAGCCAAGAGTGGCTGTGCTACTCAGACGTTGTACAGGCGTTCGACGCCGAAGACGCCGGAGATTTTGCGGATGTTGGCGATGATGCGCTCGAGCTGGCGGCGCTCGCTGATTTCGAGTGTGAGGTCGATGCGGGCGTGCAGGTTGTCTGGATGGCTGCCAAGGGTGCGGATGTTGGAGCCGGCTTCGCTGATGACAGTGGTGATGTCCGCGAGCATGCCCGGGCGGTCCTGCGCGCGAATCAGCAAGGTGACCGGGTACGTGGAACCCGTTGCGCCGCCCCACTCGACATCGATTCGGCGCTCGACCTGATACAGCAGGTTTTGGACATTGGGACAGGACGTGGAGTGGACGGCGACGCCGCGGCCGCGCGTCACGTATCCGACAATTTCGTCCCCGGGGATTGGGTTGCAGCACTTCGCGCGAAAGACCATCAGGTCGCTCTGCCCGCCAACCTGCAAGGGCGCATCGCCCACACGCAACATGCGCTTGACCGTGCTGACGATGCGCGTGGAAGGATCTTCCTTGATCGGAACCGGCGGCTCGGGTTTGGCCGGACCGAGCGCCTCGCCCAGCGCCTTGGATAAGATTTGCCGCGCCGAGTATTTTCCGTAGCCCAGGTCTGCGAATAAGTCCTCGAGCTTCGCGCAGCCGTATTCGGCGGCGACACGCGCCAAATCCGCTTCGGGAACTTTTTTCAGGCTACGTCCGACTTGCCGCGCCTCGCGCTCGATGAGACGCCGGCCGACTTCAGTGGCCTGGCTGCGCTCGATGGAATTGATGTGGTGGCGGACTTTGCTGCGCGCGCGCGACGTGCGCACGAAATTCAGCCAGTCGCGGCTGGGTACGTGGCCCTTTTGCGTGATAATTTCGACGACGTCGCCGTTTGTAAGGCTGTGCCGCAGCGGGACGATCTGTCCGTTCACTTTCGCGCCGATGCACTGATTGCCGACTTCCGTGTGCACCGCGTAGGCGAAATCGACGGGCGTCGCCCCGCGCGGAAGGGCGAGCACTTTCCCCTTCGGCGTGAACGCGTACACTTCCTCGGGGTACAGGTCCACCTTCAACGTGGACATGAACTCCGACGGCTCCTGCATCTCCTTGACCCATTCGATCAGCTGGCGCATCCACAGAATGCGCTGGTCGTCCGCGTCGGAAACATCCTTGCCATCCTTGTAGCGCCAGTGCGCGGCCACGCCCTGCTCGGCGATGCGGTGCATTTCCGACGTGCGGATTTGCACTTCAAAGGTTTGCCCCGAGTGAATCACCGTGGTGTGCAGCGACTGGTAGAGGTTCGGGCGCGGCATGGCAATGTAGTCCTTGAAACGGCCGGGCACCGGCCGCCACGCCTGATGCACCACGCCGAGGGCCGCGTAGCAATTGCGAATCGTGTCCGTGATCACGCGCACGGCGAGCAGGTCGTAAATCTGGTCGACGGTGCGATGCTGGCGCAGGCTCTTCTGGTGAATCGAGTAGAGCCGCTTCACGCGGCCGTCCACTTCGGCCGTAATCCCGCTTTCCTCGAGCCGCTTACGAACCGTGCTCTGCAGTTCAACGAGAAACGTCTCGAATTCCTTGCGCTTGGCGACCACCGTATTCTGCAGCTCGCGGTAGGCGTCCGGCTCAAGATAGCTGAAGGCGAGATCCTCGAGTTCGCCCCTGATCAGGCCCATGCCCAGCCGGTTGGCGATCGGCGAATAGATGTCCAGGGTTTCGCGGGCGATGCGCTGCTGCTTTTCGGGCGGCAGAAAGCCCAGCGTGCGCATGTTGTGCAGCCGGTCGGCGAGCTTGACTACGACGACGCGGACATCGTTCACCATGGCCAGCAGCATTTTGCGGACGTTTTCCGCCTGGCGCGCCTCGGGGGCCAGCAGGTCCAGCCGGTTGATCTTCGTAACGCCTTCCACCAGGACCGCGACTTCGTTGCCGAACCGCTCGACGATGCGCTGCGTGGTGACGCGCGTGTCCTCGACCACGTCATGCAGAAGCGCGGCGCAGAGCGTGGTCACGTCCAGCTTCATGTCCGCCAGGATGTGCGCCACTTCCAGGGGATGCGAGAGGTAAGGGTCGCCCGACTTGCGTTCCTGGCCGCGGTGCTGCTCCGCGGCAAAATCAAAAGCGCGCCGCAGCAGCTCGATGTCGCTCGCCGGGCGCGCTTGCCGTACCTTTTCGACCAGCTCGATAAACCGCGCCTGCAGCGCTCGCGTGGTGCGCTCCGCCCTGCTGGAGACGCCGATCAGTGCCGGCAGTCCCACCGGTTTTTCGAGCGATGACATTTCCTAGTATTTTATGCTGATTTGATGCCCCCGGGGAGAAAAGAGTTCCTGGGGTACATGGCGGAGGCCCAACTCGTGAAACGCTTGTTATCGCGGAAGCCGAATGCCAAAGCGGGAGGCCTTGAACCCAAGCTAACTGGCTCGTTGGCGGAGGTTTGGGGTATGGGTGCGATCGAAGCCCGAAATGAGGTAGAAGAACCATTCGCGAACTTGTTCCGCGGAGATCTGGTCGTCGGAGATCTCGTGAAGCAGCTTGACTGTGACCGTCATGGGTTCAATTTCGACGAGGCGGTACGCCCACCGGATAAAGTCATTCGTCGCGTAGTCCCGCCACGTTCTTTCCGAAAAGATCAGGAGAGGCGTCGCTCCCTGCAGCTCGACTCGCATGACGAACTCGCACTCGTTTTCGACGAATATGAAGCATGCGAGGACCGGATCCGGGGGGAGAAAAGAATGCGCGTCTACAATCGTTCTTCCAGCCAGCTCGTTGATGGCTCCGCACGTTTCCTGCATCAGGTGAAGCAGGCCGAGTTTTTCGACACGCTCGCGGCCCCGCTCGAAGGCGTAGTCGTCATCCGTCGGCAGCAGGTGCTGTTCCTTTAGAAACTCCGCCAGCGACGCAGAGCCGCTCCTCACATCGCGCAACGCCCTTTCCACATGCTCCCGATCCGGTTCGTCCAACCCCCTTGCGTCGCCGGGGTCGGTGACGGTCCACCTTGAGAATATGCCCATAGGAGATTGCTCTCTTTTTACAGCCTTGAGACTTCCGCCAACGGCTTCGATTTCAAGCTCAGGACGCCTCGACCATTTACGCAAACGGTGCGGGGCGAGTCAAATGCTTTGGCATTTGCTCCAGTTTCCAGTTTATGGTTTCAAACGATTGCTGTGTCGAAATCCGGTCGGCGTCATGCCGGTTACACGGCGAAACGCGCGCGCAAAATTGTTTTGGTGCTGAAACCCCAAGTCGAGACTCACATCGAGAACACTAAGATCCGTAGTCTGAAGAAGCTGCTGCGCGCGCGAAACGCGCCGGTGGAGAATGTATCGGTGGGGGCTGAGTCCGGTGCTTTTCTTGAACAGGGTCGCGAAATAGTACAGGCTCAAATTCGAATTCTGAGCGAGGTCCGCGAGCGTAATGTTCTCGCCGAGATGCGCGTCAACGTACTCGAGGACGCGTTTCAGTCGCGGGGCGGGCAAGCGCGGTTCTTGGATCACCTCGCTTCCAGCATGCGGCGCATTCGAGTCCCCATCATCGGCCGGGCGAACCGAGTTCGGCCCAGCGGATTTGGAGTTTTGTGAATTGAACTTTGCGGGGTAGTGGCCGGGCTTTCGGTAAAGTCTCCCCTCGGCCAAGAGGCTCGGTACATCCGGCATAGGGCCCCCAATCCTTGACACGCCGACGCCCCGATCGCGGCGATGAACCATGACTTTGAAATGATCGTGACAAGATACTGCGCCTGTCCCCAACAGCGATCATCATGGACTCACGTAGCAACTTATCACATATCTTTTCGGCGTCGTGTATCCGTTCTTGCGGTTTTTTCCGGCACTCAGGGTTTCACTTGATATCTGAAATTGAAGTCACGAATGTGGGACGTCCAGGCGCTCTGCGTAGTTTCGTAAAAACAAAAGCGGCCCGTTACCGGGCCGCTTCGAGTCGAAACCCGCGACTAAGGATCGGTCGCGTTTGGAACTTTTTTAGGACTTGGCCGGAGCTTCCATCTTCTTCTGCTTGATTTCCTTTGCCTTCTCGACGAAATCGTCGGCTTGCTTCAGCAGGGCGTTGCGCTCGTCGGGGGTGGCGGCTTCGTCGGCTTTGCGGCGGAGCAGGAGGTTCTGGTAGGCCATGGCATCGTCGTAGTCGGGACGCAGGTCCAGGGCCTTCTTGAGATTGTCGATGCCTTCGTCGATCATTTGGCCGTTTTCCTTGATGTAGGCATCGCGAACGTCCGGAGGCATGGCATCCTCGTCCTTGAGCGCCTTGCCAGGATGGTCGAGGCGCCACTTGCCGCGCGCTTCCAGGTTCGCGCGGTAGCTGAGCGTCCAGTCGATCACGCCGATCCAGTAGTACGGCTCGGGATCCTCGGGCTTCAGGGCGATGTGCTTCATGTGGTACGTCTTCGACTCCTCAAAGCGCGATCGCGTGTACGGAGTACCCGCCATGTTGAAGAGGATCGAGCCGATTCCGTCGATTGCCGAAATGTTGTTGGCATCGGTGGAGAGCACATCCTGGAATTCCTTCACCGCCTGCTCTCCCATGTGAATATTCTCGGTGGAGGGAGCGCCGGGAATGTACTGCGTGGCATACGCCGTGGCGAGGTACAGGCGGGCGTTGGTCAGCGTCGGGTCGTCGTCCTTGGCGGCCTTGAAAAATTCAATGGCCTGGTCGTACTTTCCGTCGCGATAGGCGCCCACGCCTTTGTTCAGCTCGTCGCGAGCCCTGAGCTTGGCGCAGCCCGACGCGCCAAAGCCGATCGCCACGACAGCCGTCGCGAGCAAAGCGGCAGAGTTCTTGCTTTTGATGCGTCTAAAAAGCGCAAAAGGAATCATGGCAGACAATCCATCCCTGCAAATGTTTTGTGTTTCCCCCGTAAGGGCAAAAACTTCGAACGACTGCGCCGCCCGGCTCAGGACTCCAGAGTTGCTCGTTCGCATCGCGACGGCGTACGCTGTTCCCCGAGCACGCAGCGGAGCTTGCACCCTATCCGCCGCGCGACACACATGCTTCGCGGCCCCGCTTACAGCCGCACACTCTACACCACCCATGCCCCGGATCAAAACAACTTTCTCGGAGGGCCCTGAAACGTGGGCGGACCGCCGCCGCCGGTCCGTTACTTCCCCGCTTCGAGATTGGCGGTGATCAATCCAACCTTGTCGATTCCCGAGCCCCGCATGACGTCGATCGCCCGCGCCACGTCGGCGAAGCGCACGTTGTCATCGCCCTTGACGAACGCAACTTTCTCGGCGCGCTCCTTGAAGACGTCGGTGAGGCGCGGCCCGAGCGAATCCCAGGTGGCGTCCTCATCGTTGATCTTCAGCTTACCGGTGTCGAGGATCTGCACCACGATCGTCTTCTGCAGAGTCTGCGGTTGCTGCTGCTGGTTGGGCGGCGCGGGCTGAGGCACCAGCGCGTCCAGACCTTTCGGCGTCAACGGCGTGATGACCATGAAAATGATGATCAACGCGAGGAGAATATCGATCAACGGAACGACGTTCATCGTCGCCATCGCGCCGCCCTGTTTCCCTCCTACGTCCATTCCCATTGTCGTGGCTCCTGATTCAAATTCCGCGCCCCAATTCATCCACGGGGCGGATGCGTCAGACTGAAGAGACCGGGAAGCGTGGAACATGGCCACGCTTCCCAGATGAGAGCACTAGCCGATCGGCGCAGTTCGCTTCGCCTCGGCGCGGTCCGTAATCAAGCCGACGTTATCGACGCCCGCGGAGCGAATCTCATCCACGATCTTGACCACGTCGCCGTATTTGGCACGGCCATCGCTCTTCACGAACACCGTCTTGTCCAGCTTGTTCGAAATACGGTCCCGAACCTGGTCGGCAATCTGCGAAAGGTCGGACTTGGTGCTGCCGAGGTAAACGTCCCCGCTCGCCGAGATGCCGACGATGACGGCGTCATCCTTATCGGCATCGGGCATGTCCATAGGGTTGGTCACCTTGGCCAATTCCACCGACAAGCCCTTCGAGAGCATGGGCGTGACCACCATGAAGATGATCAGCAGTACCAGCATGATGTCCGCCATCGGAATCACGTTCGGCGCGGCCATTTGCGGACCGACGCTTGGCTTGTATGACATGGGTTACTTCTTTCCGCCCGCCCGGCGAGTGATGAAGTAGTTCACCAGCTCCATCGAGGAGTTATCCATTTCGACGTCGAAGGCCTCGACTTTGTTGGTGAAGTAGTTGTACGCCCACACGGCGGGCACGGCCACGAGGAGACCGAGCGCGGTGGTTACGAGCGCTTCGGAGATTCCGCCGGCGACCGCGGACAACCCGGTGGCCTTCGTGGTCTCAATGCCTTTGAACGCGTTGATGATGCCGACCACCGTGCCGAAGAGTCCTACGAACGGGGCGGTCGAGCCGATGGTGGCGAGGCCGGAGAGGCCGCGCTTCATTTCGGCGTGCACGATGGCGACGGAGCGGTCGAGACCGCGCTTGGCGGCTTCGATCACTTCGGCGTCGGCAACCTGCGAGGAAGCGGACTGAAATTCGGAAAGGCCCGTCGCGACGACCTTGGCGATGTGGCTCTTCTTGTTGCGCTCGGCGATGGAGATGGCTTCGTCGAGCTTGCCTTCACGCAGCGCGCCGGCGACCTGCTGCACGAATACGCGGGACTGCTTGCGCGCCGCGCTGTACATCAATACGCGGTCGATCATGACGCCAAGCGACCAGGCGGACAGAAGAAACAGAATGCCCACCACAACCTTGGCGATAATACTCATGCTGCTCCACATCGCCCGCAGGTCCCAGTTGCTGCCCTGCAGGACAATCACGTTCATTGCCCAAACGGCTAGATTCGCTAGCATCTGATTCGCTCCTTTTTGATTTCGATTGAAACTTGCTGGCCGGAACCGGCGATGCCGGTTCCGGCCGACTCCCTGATTGGCGGCCTAATTCGTGGGCTTCGATTTTTCAGAAACGAAGACCGGTCCCCTGACCGCCGCCCTGCACAAAACCGAACTAACCACCCATCGTGAACGTAACGGTAATCGTCGTATCGACCTCGACCGGATCGCCGTTGAGCTGCGTCGGCTTGTAACGCCACTGTTTCACGGCGTCGAGAGCCGACTGGACCAAGAGCGGGTGCCCGGAAACCACTTCGAGCTGCGCGACTCTCCCGTCCTTGTCGATGATCGCGTGAAGAACAACGTTGCCCTGAATGCGGGCTTGGCGCGCCAGCGGAGGATAGAGCGGACGAGTCTGGGTGATGATCGAGGCCGCTGTGACGTTGCCGCCCTGCTTGATGCGGGCGGGGGCCGTCGGCTTCGGCGGGGGCGGCGCGGCCGGACCGGCCGCGGCGATCATGTTGCCGCCGGGAATACCGCCGAACACGCCGCTCGGGCCGGCGTTCGGAATCACGTCAGGAGGAAGCTCGGCTTCCTTGAACACCGCCACTTCCTTTGGAATCGCGCGGGGCTGCATCAGTTTTCCCGACTGGATCAAGCGGGCCACCGGCTTGACGATCGTCTTCACCGGCGCTGGCGGAGGCGGAGGTGGCGGTGGCGGCGGCGGGGCGATGAGCAACGTCGAGAGCATCGCCTTCGGGAGCGCCTCGGTATAGATCAACGGCATCAAGA
>Ga0210403_10002038_pt1 | contig 18637 bp, 14 predicted proteins | sample IncBWC19MmetaG_FD_150863 | JGI IMG/M metagenome (GOLD analysis project Ga0210403, IMG submission 150863) | Forest soil microbial communities from Barre Woods Harvard Forest LTER site, Petersham, Massachusetts, United States - Inc-BW-C-19-M | ecosystem: Environmental > Terrestrial > Soil >... | reverse complement strand
GGCATGAAGCTGTTCCTCAAAGGCACCAAATGCTTCAGCGATAAGTGTCCCATCGAGAAGCGCAATTTTGCTCCGGGCCAGCACGGCAAGGACCGCAAGTCGAAAATCGTGGGCTACGGCCTGCAGCTTCGAGAGAAGCAGAAGACCAAACGCATTTACTTCGCGCAGGAAGGCCAGTTCCGTAATTACTTCGAGAAGGCCGCCCGCACCAAGGGTGTTACCGGCGAACTGCTCCTGCAACAACTGGAGCGCCGCTTGGACAACGTGGTCTATCGCCTCGGATTCGGCGTGTCCCGCCGCCAGGCGCGCCAGTTGGTGCGTCACGGCCACGTTCAGGTGGATGGCCGCAAGGTCAACATTCCCTCGTACCAGGTAGGTGTTGGCGAAGAGATCGCCATCCGCGAAGGCAGCCTGAAGTTGGCGATTCTCGAGCCGGCGAAGGAATTCGCCAGCCACCAGAACGCACCCACGTGGCTGGAGATCGATCGCGACAACTACAAAGGCAAAGTTTTGAGTTTGCCGAAACGCGAAGACATTCATCTGCCGGTCAACGAGCAGTTGATCGTCGAACTGTATAGCAAGTAAACGACTAAGAAACGACGTCATCCTGAGCGAAGCGAAGGATCTCGCGTGTAGCATCAAGAAGTTCTGGTCCCCAATTTCGAGCCAGATCAGCCTGTCCCGACGTCAGACCTGAACGAACACGGACCCGTTCAGGGAGTCAGGACTGAGCCAAACGGCCGAAGGAGAATAAACAAATGCTGTGGAGAGGTTTTCAAAAACCAAAACGCCTGGCGGTCGATACTTCGACCCTCACCGATAAGTACGGCATCTTCTGGGCCCAGCCGTTTGAACGCGGCTTCGGCACCACCATCGGCAACGCCCTGAGGCGCGTGCTGTTGTCTTCGATCGAAGGAGCCGCAGTGACCGCGGTGAAAATCGAAGGCGTGCTGCACGAATTTCAGTCGATCCCCGGCGTCGTCGAAGACGCCACCGACATCATCCTGAACCTGAAGCAGATTCCCTTCAAGCTCAGCGGCGACGCACCCAAAGCTATCTACCTGCGCGCCGACCAACCCGGCGTGGTCACTTCCGGAATGATTGAAGCAGATGCGGATGTCGAGGTTCTGGATAAGGACGTCTACGTCGCCACCGTCAGCGAAGGCGGCAAGCTCGACATGGAAATGCGCCTCAAGCGCGGCCGCGGCTACACCTCCGCCGACAAGAATTTCGACGAAGACCTGGGCATCGGTTTCATTCCGATCGATTCCGTTCACTCCCCGGTGCGCAAGTGCAACTACACCGTGGAAGCCGCGCGTCTCGGGCAGATCACCGACTACGACAAGCTCACTCTCGAAGTGTGGACCAACGGCTCCATCACCCCGGCTGATTCGATCGGACTGGCGGCGAAGCTGCTGAAGGACCACATGAATATCTTCATCAATTTCGAAGAAGATATCGAGACTTCGACGTCGTCCGAGGAACGCAAGCCCGAGATCAAGAACGAAAATCTCAATCGTTCAGTCGAGGAACTCGAACTCTCCGTGCGCAGCTACAATTGCCTGAAGAACGCGAACATTCAATCGATTGGCGAACTGGTGCAGAAGACCGAAGCCGAAATGCTGAAGACCAAGAACTTCGGCCGCAAGTCGCTGAACGAAATCAAGGAAATTCTGGGCACCATGGGATTGAGTCTGGGAATGAAGATCGACGAGCAGGGCAACGCCGTACCCGGCCCGACGTCAAACCAGATTCTTCCAGCGTCCGCCTATGGCAACGACAACGATCTGTAGAGAGCTTGTTTGGGGACGGGCGACCGTCCCCAAAATTTTGTCATTCCGAGTATCTAAAATTTGTCATTCCGAGCGAAGCGAGGAATCTGCTTCTTTCCGCCGGAACAAAGGATTCAGCCATGCGTCACAAAGTAGCAGGATGGAAACTGGGGCGTAACACCAGCCACCGCCGCTCATTGCTGCGAAACCTGGTCACTTCGCTCATCCTCGAAGAAAGAGTCGAGACCACCGTCCCCAAAGCCAAAGCCATGCGCCCGCAAGTCGAGAAAATGATCACGCTAGGAAAGCGCGGAGATCTCGCCGCTCGCCGTCAGGCCCTGGCGTATCTTATGACCAGCGCCGCAGTCGACAAACTGTTTGACACTATTGGCCCCCGCTTCGGCGATCGCAACGGCGGCTACCTCCGCATCATCCGCACCGGATGGCGAAAAGGCGATGGCGCCGACAACGCCTTCGTCGAACTCCTGGGCAGCGAAAAAGTTCTCGACGAAAAGCGCCAGAAGCGCGGCGAAGCCCGCGCCAAGCGTGCCGAGGAAACCAAGCGAGCCATGGAAGAAGCCGAAGCCCAACAGGGAGTCGAACACCCCGCACCCGGCGCCGAAGGCGAAGACAAAATCAAAGAGTAGCTGGGGTTTTCCCCGGCGGGTGCCCCACGTCTCGCGCTTTTCGAGACGTGGGTACTGGCAGTGCCTCCAATCTTTCGAGTTACCGACTGATCAAACCTCGAGAGTCCTTATTCCAGTCTTCCGTAAACGGCATTCCCGTTTTGGTCCGTAACCCCAATATTTTCATCCGCAAGCATTGTCTTTCCATTTGCCCAGACCTAGAATCCGCTTGTTAACGGTTCGCTGGACTATTCTCCCCCATCACGTAGAAACACAAAATCCGCGCCCCTCTGGCGCGTCAGATACGGAGGCAAATCATGGCAACATCCCCAAGAACCTCTCCCACTCCCATTCAACCTCATCTAACTCCCAACGTTGAAAACGTACTGGCATTCCGCACCCCAGTGGGTTCAATTTCTATCCCCGGCGGACAGACTAAATTACTGGGCGTCGTCGATGTCAGCATGTACGAACGCATTCGTCTGGTTACGGACGAGCGCATCGATTCGACGTCTAACATCATTCTGCGGCTGACTTTCACCGAGGGTGAAGAACTGGTCGCGCAACTCGATACCATCATGCTCACACCCCATTCCCAAATGACCCGGGTATACGACGTTCCCGGCACGCAACTCAGCATCTACGCCGACAGCGTAGGGACCACGGGAACCAACGGCGCCTTGGATGTGCTGATTTACGGCCAGTACTAACCCATACTCGCACTCCTTTGGCGGTTGAAACTATTCCTTTGCAAGCGCACTCTGTCATTCGGGTGCGCTTTTTCCATTCGTACATGTACTAGCGAGGGTCACTGCCGTAACCTAGCGCCCACTCCACATCACGTTACACTTGCAAGAGAATATGGGGTTTTCCCGCATACAAATCGCGATCGCAGCAGGCGCCGGCGTGCTGGTTCTGCTGATCTTTTTTGGCTATCTGATGTGGCTGAACGGACAGGGCCCGGTACTCTCCCGCTCCGAGGATCGTGATCCCCTTTCCGGAACCCCGAATTCAATCTCACTGAATCCCCTGCGCGACCGTACCACCGAGCGCGTGGCCGCGAAGTACCTCGATGCCATCCGTGATGGACACTGCCAGGAAGAGCTGGCCCAATGGGAAAAGGATTATCGCAAGAAGTACGCAGCCTTTATTTGCGCTTCTGAAGCACAGCATCCGCTGGTTTCCTGGAAGGTCGTAGACTGGGAAGATAACCCGCCGCTGCGCATTCTTCACTACCGTGGCAAGCGCCTCAACACCCCCGGTCAATCGGAAACTTACAAAGAGCTGTTCTCCGTCACCCTCGAAGACAAAAGCGGGGAGTGGGTTGTGACGAAGTACGACGCGATGTATTGACCGCTGCTCAGATGGTTTTGGGAAGGGCGCTGCTTGAGCCGTGCCACTATCAGTCAATAGGCATAAGGGCTTTAGCAAGGGGGTACCGGCATTGTGCTGTTTCACTTCACTATGAGATGGCATTGAGCCCATCCGCGACGCTACCCTCAATCGAAGGCAGCACTCATTCGACGCGGTTTCAAGGTCAAGAAAAGAAATATCAAAAGCTGTGCCGTCAGCGCCGCAAAACTGTCCAACACGACATCGCTGAAGGCGCCGGTTCGCGAGGGAATGAAAGTCTGATGCCATTCGTCCAGGCTGGCTACCAGAACAGACATGAAAAAAGCAATCGTAGCCCAGCGCAGTGTCCAGCGCGGAGCCCACGGCAAGCGCAGCGTCGCACGCCAGGCGCGAAACAAAAAGAAGCTTAAGGTAAAGTACCCCACAAAGTGGCCGCATTTTCTGATGTAGTGATGCACCACTTCGAAGCGTGCCAGATCCAGACCCATTAGGAAGTGAAGCAGTGGATACAGAAATCGGCTGGTATGTTCGGAAGAAAGCCAGTCGGTGGATTCGATCGCGATCAGCGCTATCCACAATAGCGCCGCAATCCACGTTTTTACTAATTGCTTTTGATCCGGGGTCAAGACCGAGCCGCCCCCGCGCATTCGAAAAACATGGATCCTTTCAAAATGAAGCCCTACTCGACCGCATAGTTTGGAGCTTCCCGGGTAATCATTACGTCGTGGACGTGGCTCTCGCGGAGGCCGGCGCCGCTTATTCGAACGAAGCGCGTCTTCTGCAGCAAGTCGGGAATGCTCGCGCAGCCGCAGTAGCCCATGCCTGATCTTAAGCCGCCCACCATCTGATGAATGGTCACTGACACGGAGCCGCGGTAGGGGACTCGGCCTTCAATTCCTTCGGGGACTAGTTTCCCCAGGCGGTTTGAGTCTTCGCCCATTACTGGCATGGCGGTCGAGGCATCGTCGGTGTTTTGGAAATAGCGCTCGCTGGAGCCTTGAGCCATCGCGCCTAGCGAGCCCATGCCCCGATACGATTTGAAGGTTCGGCCTTGATAGAGGATCATTTCGCCCGGGCTTTCGTCGGTACCGGCGAAGAGGGATCCGATCATTACGGCGGCTGCGCCTGCGGCCAGGGCTTTCGTAATGTCGCCTGAATATTTGATTCCGCCGTCGGCGATGATCGGGATGCCGGCGTCTTTGGTGGCGCGATAAGCTTCGGCGATGGCAGTGATTTGCGGCACGCCCGCGCCGGTTACGATCCTGGTTGTACAAATGGATCCGGGGCCGATGCCTACCTTGATTGCGTCCGCGCCCGCTCTAGCCAGTTCGCAGGCCCCGTCGAAGGTTGCGACATTTCCTACGATCAGATCAACTTCCGGGAGCTTGGATTTCACCGCCTTGATGGCATCGAGGACGCGCGTGGAATGGCCGTGGGCGCTGTCGATGGCCAGCAAATCTACTTTGTATTTTGCCAGTTCCTGGGCGCGCTCCAGATAGTCTCCGGTCGCGCCGATCGCTGCGGCCGCGCGCAGCCTGCCCTGCGAGTCTTTGGCGGCGTGGGGATATTTCAGTTTCTTCTGAATGTCTTTTACCGTGATGAGACCCTTCAGATTGTATTTGTCGTCGACCACCAGAAGTTTTTCCACGCGGTGTTCGTGGAGGATTTTTTCCGCATCTTCGAGCGTCGTGCCCACGGCGACCGTGATCAGGTTTTCCTTGGTCATCACTTTGCTGATGGGAATATCGAAGCGGGTTTCGAAGCGCAGGTCGCGGTTGGTGAGAATGCCGACCAGCTTTCCGTTCTTGGTAATGGGCACACCGGAAATCTTGTACTGGCGCATGACATCGAGCGCCTCGGAGACCTTCGCATCCGGCGACATAGTGACCGGATCGACGATCATTCCACTCTCCGAGCGCTTCACTTTGTCCACTTCGTTGGCTTGCTGCTCGACCGTCAGGTTCCGATGAATGATCCCGATGCCGCCCTGCTGGGCCACGGCAATGGCCATGTGCGATTCGGTGACCGTGTCCATGGCCGCGCTGATGATCGGAATATTCAGCCGGATATTGCGCGTGAGTTGCGTCTGCGTATTGGTCTGGGTCGGAATTACGTCGGAGCGGGCAGGCAACAGCAACACGTCGTCAAAAGTAAGCGCCTCAGGAACCGGAAAATGAATCATATTTGTCTCAACCGCGAAGGGTAACTTCCATTCTAGAGAGGGTTGGTGGGTGCTGGCAAATGATCGAGGGGTCCGTTTGAGGTATGCTCGGGAGAGGGCATTCCTGAGATGAGTGAAAGGGACCAGGGGACAAGCGGGAATTCGTGGAAAACTCCACTGCTGCATCGCTTGGGCAAGCTGCAACCCCGTGAGGATCAGATTTTTCTAGTTCTGTCCCTGGTCATAGGCGCGCTGACGGGCTTGGCGGTTGTCGCCTTCATCTTGCTTACGGAACGAACGGGGATGCGGTTGTATCCGGTGGGCGGTGCTCGGTGGCGGCGTCTGCTGTTCCCGGTCATCGGTTCATTGAGCGTCGGCTACCTGCTGTTCCGCTATTTCCCCGACGCGCGAGGCAGCGGAGTGCCGCAGACCAAGGCTGCGCTCTATGCCCGTGAAGGCCGAATTACTCTGCGCACCGTGTTGGGAAAGTTTTTCTGCACATCCGCAACCCTGGCGAGTGGAATCCCTCTCGGACGCGAAGGCCCCTCCGTTCAAGTGGGTGCGGGTATTGCTTCCGTGCTCGGACGCCTGTTGGGATTACGTCCCGAAAAAGTGAAGGCTCTTCTGCCGGTCGGCGCAGCGGCCGCCATCGCGGCTGCGTTCAACACACCTTTGGCAGCGGTATTGTTTGCGCTTGAAGAGATCGTGGGAGACCTGCATGCGCCGGTGCTAGGCTCGGTTGTGTTGGCCTCGGCTACTTCCTGGGGAACGCTCCGCCTCCTGCTCGGCAACAGCCCTCTATTCAAGGTCCCGCAATATCAATTGGTCCATCCTGGCGAATTTGCGATCTATGCCGTGCTGGGCGTGGCGGGCGGACTGGTTTCGGTTGCGTTTACGCAACTTTTGCTGCTCATGCGGGCACGTTTTCTCCGCTTCTCGCAAAAAACGGTGTGGTTTCAACCTGTAGCCGGCGGCTTACTAGTGGGTTGCTTGGGATGGTTTGTGCCCCAGGTTCTAGGCGTGGGCTATGGATATGTCGGCTACGCCTTAAATGGAAACATGGCTGTGAAACTGATGGCCCTGTTGATAGTTCTAAAATTGTTAACCGTAACAACCAGCTACGCTTCCGGCAACGCGGGTGGCATCTTCGGCCCTGCATTGTTCATCGGCGCGATGTTGGGAGGCTGTGTCGGGACTTTGGCGCATAATCTATTTCCTACCTATACGGCAACGCCAGGAGCCTATGCGCTCGTCGGGATGGGCGCGGCCTTCGCTGGCATCGTGCGGGCCCCCATGACGTCTGTGGTCATGATTTTTGAAATGACCCAGGACTACGCAGTCATTGTTCCATTGATGATTGCGAACCTGGTCAGCCTTTTCATTGCTTCTCGGCTCCAGAAGCAACCAATCTATGAAGCCCTCGCAATACAAGATGGCATCCATTTGCCTTCGGCAGAGTCACGGCAGCGGCGTACCCCGCGACAGATAATCCGGATTGTGCGCCCCGCAACCGAGTATCTACCCGCGGAGATCACGGTTCGCGAGGCCTTGGAACGAGCCCGCTCCAGCGAATTCCGAAGCTGGCTGGTTATTGATCGACGTGGAGTGGTTGGCGTCATCAACCTTTCAAAACTGGAGCGGGAGCTAGTGGAAAGTGCCGACAAGAAGCTGGCTGACCTCTTGGATGGGTTTGCATTTCCGCACGCCCACTCCGATCAAGGACTTGATCTGGCACTCGATCGTATGGGAGCAAACCAGATTGAAATCCTGCCCGTAGTGAGCCGTGCGAACGTTCACCAACTGGAAGGCATCGTGACCCTGCGCGATGTCCTAGATTCTTACGGTGTCAGCCGACCTGCTCAGGCTTAGAGATAGCCGTCGTAGCATCTCGGTTACACTCATTGTGCGGCCCAGGCAATTCTCGATCATGAGGCTTCGTGCCGGCATAGCAGCTCCTTTCTGGAAGCGAGTGGGATTTTAGCATGGGTTTGGACGGAGGGCGCTGGCCCGGCTCTTTCTGATCTTACTCACGAGGGTGACCTGCCCTTGTCTCTCCGGTTTTTGGAGAGACAGGGCGGGGATTTTTGTTCTCTGACGGCTGAAATGGCCCAGGCTTCGCAAAGAACGCGAAAGGCTGGGCCACCCCCTGCGCTGCCGTTGCCCACTTCTCGCAAAGTGCGCGAGAAATGGGGCACCCGGAAAGTCAAAGGCGGTTCATCGGTAGTTTAAGAAAGATCCGTCTCGCTAGGGCGTAATGCGGTAGACGATCCCTAAGTTGGATTTTCCCCCCGTCTGCGTCATTCCATATAACCTTCCGGTTGCGTCGATATAGGGATTGCCGGTAGGTTCATTTCCGTCATTCGCTGCCACGAAGCTGTGCAGAATCGTTTCCTTCCAGGTCTTCCCCTGCTTGGTTAGCTTATAGAATGTGCCTATATTGCTGGGGCCTCCGTACAACGTTGTGCCATATAGATTCCCTTTACTGTCCATGGCAAGGCCGCCGTACGGGTTGTTGCCGTCTCCACTTCCACTGGCGCCGAACTCGTACAGAATGCTTTCTGAATAGGTCTTCTTGGTTTCTGAGTAAACCAGTTCCCAAACCGTGCCGGTGCCGTTTGTGCCGCCAAACGACGTAGCACCGTAAATGTTGCCGGACTTGTCGCTGATGAGATCAATCCAGTACAACCCGGCTCCGTCGCCGTTCTGGCCGGTGAAGCTGTGCAGCACGGTGTCCACCCAGCCTTTCTTGGTGAGGCTCAGGCGGTAGATTACGCCCTGTCCGCTGGTGCCACCGGTCGGTGCTGCACCGTACAAGTTTCCAGCGGTGTCCATCATCAGGCCTTCGTATGGAAAGCCGCCGTTGGACGAGCCGTTGAGATTTTGAATCACCGTCTGCTTCCAGCCTTTGGACGTCTTCTTCAAACTGAAAACTGTGCCCGCGCCGAAGGCGCCTCCATCCGGAGTAGTGCTATACATGGTGCCATCTGCAGCGATCGTCATCCCAGCCGAAGGGGCGGTTCCGTCCGCGCCGGTGGCGCTAAAGTTGTAAATCACTTTCTCTGTCCATCCGCCGCCGCTTTTTGGAGACAACCTATAGACGGTTCCCGTACCGTTGGTTCCGCCACCCTGGGTAGTGCCATATATCTCGCCATCAGCATCGAACGCCAAGCGGCCATGGGGCGCGCTGCCGTCCCCGTTAGAACCTTTGAACTCATAAAGAACTGTTTCCTTGCCCGCGGGAGACAGCATAAACACAGTTCCGGCGGAATAGGTTCCGCCGGCAGCGGTTGCTGCGTAGAGGTTGCCTTTTGCATCGCTGATGAAATAATTGCTCCAGGGCTCACTACCATCACTGCCGCCCTTAAAGTTCCACAAGACTTTTTCCGTGCTTGCCCACGCGGTCAAGGCCAGCGCAAATATCACTGCGAATATCGCGACGAATCTTTTCACAGAACCTCCTCCTGGTTGCTTTCCTGTACGTGAGCGGTCGTAACTGGCCGCTCGCTCAGGGGTCCGTAGTTTAGCACCAGAGCGCCATGCAAATAGACCCAAAACCAAGGCTGCACAAGGAATTTGCTCGGGCGGGTGGCGCGAGCTACCTGTCAACCGCGCCGCCGGATGCAAATCTTTTCACAGTGTCGGAAAGGTTGGGATGGTTATACAATCGCATCCCTGAACGCCAGATTGAAACCTCCGTGGTTCTGGTGGAAGCGAGAAGCGGTGATAAGCTTTCCTTCTAACTCTCGATTTTCCCATTGAGCGAAGTGAATATTCCCACCAGCGCAATCGGCCAGCGGTAGCGAAAAGGAGTGTCCTGTGATCGGTCAGATGCTCGGTCATTGCCGGGTTGTGGCAAAGATCGGGGAAGGAGGAATGGGGGTTGTCTATCGCGCGTACGACGAAGTGTTGCACCGTGATGTGGCGGTGAAAGTCGTAAACAAGGATACTCGTCTTGATTCATCAGCAGGCCAGCGTCTGCTTCAGGAAGCCCGTTCCTCTTCTGCGCTCGCCCATCCCAACATCTGCACCATCCACGAAGTTGGCGAGACTGACGGTGAATTCTACATCGTGATGGAACTGGTTGAGGGCAAGTCTCTGCACGCCATGAGCGCAGATACCGGACTGCCACCAGACTCAGTGCTGCGATATGGGGTTCAGATTGCCAGCGCACTTGCCCGGGCTCATGACCGCGGTATCGTTCATCGAGATCTCAAGACGGCGAATATCGTCGTCACCTCTGACGGTCTGGTGAAAGTCCTCGATTTCGGTTTAGCCAAGCAGGTCGGTGGAGGAATATTCGAGGCCACCACACGCTCCTTTGCCAGCCTCCAGGATGCATCCAGCGTAAGCGGCACTTTGCCCTACATGGCTCCCGAAATCCTGCGTGGCGACGCGGCCGATTATCGCAGTGACCTTTGGGCGCTGGGAGTTGTGCTCTATGAAGCAGCTTCCGGACGCTTGCCATTTGGGGGACGCACTGGCTTCGAGATCAGTTCGGCCATCATGCGTGAGATCCCGAACCCGCTTGGCCCTCCCGTCCCTCCCGGACTATGGGCCATTATTCAACGTTGTCTGACCAAGGAACCGATCCAGCGTTATCAGCGCGCGAGTGAAGTTCAGGCCGCTCTGGAAGCCGTCCAGTCTGCCGGAATCGTTTCCGCCAGTCCCAGCAGCGATCCAGGTGGGCCCAGGACTACTGTCTTGCACAGCGTGCAACACGCGCATGTAAGGAAGGGAGACTTTCTTTTGTTGCTGGGGACAACCAAGGGAGCGTTCATTCTTCGCTCGAATGCGGCGCGCAGCCGTTGGGAGGTCGGTGGCCCGTACTTTCATGGGCACAATGTTTACGCGATGGCCTACGACGGCCGCGGGGGGCAACACCGCATATGGGCTTCGACGCAGAGTTATTGGGGCACGCTGCTGCGATCGAGCGACGATTTTGGGAAGAGTTGGACAAATCCGCAGCAAGCCCCGATTCGATTTCCGTCCGACACCGGCGTTTCCTTGAAGAACATTTGGCAGATCGCGCTCGGCCGGCCCGAAGAACCGAACGTCCTCTATTGCGGGGTAGAGCCAGCCGCGCTTTTCGAAAGTCGCGACGCGGGCGAAAGCTGGTCGCTGGTGCGCGGGCTGTTCGACCATCCGCATCGTCCCCGCTGGATGCCGGGCAATGGCGGACTTGCTTTGCACACAGTCGTGCTCGATCCCGCCGACAACCAGCGCATGTACGTGGCCATCTCAGCCGGCGGTGTTTACCGAACCAACGATGGCGGACTTACCTGGACCCCGCAAAACCAGGGCATCCGCGCTGTGACCATGCCCGACAGGTATCCTGAGTTCGGGCAATGTGTGCACAAAATTGTTATGCACCCCGCTCGCCCGGAACGCCTCTATCTGCAGAGTCATTGGGGATTGTATCGCTCTGACAACTTTGCCGAAAACTGGACCGACATTGCCAACGGAGTGCCGTCGGATTTTGGTTTTGCGATGCTCACGCATCCCAGAAATCCTGACTGCGTCTATATCGTGCCGGTTGAGTCTGACGAGTTTCGCTGCGCCTGCGATGGCCGGCTGCGCGTCTATCGAACCCGCAACGGTGGCGCCTCGTGGGAACCTCTTTTCCGCGGCCTGCCGCAAAAGCGCGCGTACGAAACTGTTTTGCGTGACGCCATCACAGCGGACGCATTCGATCCGGTCGGAATTTACTTCGGCACACGGAGTGGGCAGTTGTTTGGCTCGCGCGATGAAGGCAGAACCTGGCAAAAGGTACTCGAAGGGCTGCCGTCTGTGGTCTGCGTACGGAATGCAGTCGTCGAAGACGGCTCGGGCGGTTTCGGGCCGACCTTGTCTAAGCCTTCGCCGGTATCTTCACATCAAACGAAATCTGGGTCGAAACGCAAGACGCATCGACCGAAGAGGTGATGCATGCCGGTCACTTTTCACATTCCGGCGGCATTGCGCGAGTTTACCGCCGGACGGAGCAGAGTCCAGATCGAGGGCTCGCCCGTAACTTTGGCGGAAGCTTTGTCGGCTCTCTGGACACTCTATCCGGGCGTTCGAGACCGCATCACGACGGAGCAGGGGCAGGTACGGGAACATATCAATATTTTCATTGGGGACGAAAATATGCGATATACGGGTGGGCTGGCGAGTCCTGTCTCCGCGGGATGCGAGATTTCGATCGTTCCCGCCGTCAGTGGTGGCTACGAGAATTCAAGTGTTGCGCGACAAGCTTAAATTGAACGGAGGAGTGATGGTTAAGAAGGTGGTCCCGGGCGTATGCCTTTGTTTTGTGTTTATCATGTTCGCTTGCGCAAGTCTCGCAGCGCAAGGCCCGCAGATCGCGATTGTCCAGCCGTCTCCAATCGTTGAGTCTGCCAACGGTCCCGAAAAAGGTCTGACAACAATTCATAGTAACCTTGGATCGAAAACCGATGCCTTTGACGAGGGCGTCAGTTGGTCGATCACCGGTCCCGACAATCCGAGGTGGGGCGAGGGCTACCTCGCTATGCCATTTACCCCAAAGGCAAATTCCATTAGTGGTTATACATGCCTATATCAGGAACTGCCTGTATGGTGATGGAAAGACTTGTCGGCTGTAATACGCTCCATGAGTTCACGACAAAACGTACCAGACGCTCAGCAGGTCTTCGCGGCGGCGATCACCGTCTTACAAGGCGATCAGTCTTCCAAACGCTGTACACGAGCCAAAACACTCCTGGAACGCAGGATGCCCTTGCGGGCTCGAACCGAGACGGCTGAATGCCGGGAAAGGCGAGTGTTGGAAGATGCAGCGGCGGCGTTGTCAAAGTTGTGGAAGCAATCCTTGTAGCTGATTTCTAATTTCCTTCAGATGCCTTTCCTCGAGCTTAGTCCGCCGGGGGCGCCTGTCTCTGAAAGTTCTTGACACAGGATTTGACGCGCGGAGGTAAAATGGCTGACCTCCTCCTGCCGGAGTTCTGTCGCCATGAAACACACGATTTGCAATCCGCCGACTCCCTCCTCCGCTGGTCTATTGAAACGATTGAATATGAGCATCACGCTGCTGCTGATGCTGGCTGTGCCTGTTCTTGCCCAACAGGTTACGGTCGACATTACGCCGGGGCACTCAACCAATTCTTTCAGCCCGCTGCATGCGCTTGGGGCCGGCATTGATCGCGACCCGCTGAACTCGGTTCACATTCTTTATGATCCGGAGCATGTTGCGACCATGCACACGGCTGGGTGGGGGCCGATCAGCTACCGGCTTAATACTGAGCTGAGCATTCAGGCCTGGCACTGGAATCCGACGGGCAGATGGAGCGATCCTGCGGGCCGCGGGTATTTTGTGGGCGATGCCAACAGCTCCGGCGACATCAGACGCTCGTTTGGATATAACCTGCCGCACCGCGGGACCACGAGCAACTACGGAACCAGCGGTGGCTATTCCATGCTGGACGACGGCAACACCGCGACATATTGGAAGACCGATCCTTATCTTGATCAGACCTATACGCGCGAGAGCAACACGCTCCACCCCGGGTGGTTCATCGTGGACCTCGGCAGCAAGGTCGGTGTGAATGCGATCGAGATTGCATGGGGCGATCCCTACGCCACCAGCTACCAAGTGCAGTATTGGACGGGCGATGACGCAATCGGCGATCAGGGGCATGGCGACTGGAAGAATTTTCCCGAGGGGACCGTCTCCAATGGAAAGGGTGGGCTGGTCAAGGTGAGGTTCGCGCGGGAACTTTTCAAAGTTGAATTTGTGCGGGTGCTGATGACGGCGTCCTCGAACACTTGCGATTCCCATGGATCTTCCGATCGGCGCAACTGCGTGGGCTTTGCGGTTCGCGAGGTGTATCTGGGGTTCGACTCGGCTGGGAAGTTCACAGATCTGATGCATCACAGCCCCAGCCCCAATCAGACGCTGACATACGGGTCGTCCGTGGATTCCTGGCACGATCCAAAAGAAATCGCCACCGACGATGGAGAACAGCCCGGCTTCGATCTCGTCTACAAGAGCGGCCTGACGCAGGGCCTGCCGATGACGGTCCCGGTTCCCCTTATGTATGACAATCCCGATAACGCGGCGAATGAGATTTCGTACATCGAGAGCCGCGGTTACGCCATCAACTATGTGGAAATGGGCGAAGAACCTGACGGGCAGTTTGGGACGCCGGAGGACGATGCAGCATTGTATGTGCAGTGGGCGGACGCGATCCACAAGGTTAATCCGAAGATCAAGCTGGCAGGACCTGTGTTTGAAGGCGTGAACAGCGATATTCAGGTTTGGCGGGACGCGCACGGCAATGTGTCGTGGTTCAATCGCTTCCTGAATTACCTCAGGAATCACGGTCATCTTGGCGATTTGAATGTGATGACGTTCGAGCATTATCCGTTTGACCCTTGCAACCTGAGTTGGAACGATCTGTATGACGAGCCCGCGCTGGTGCGGGGCATCGTGAAAGTCTGGCGGGACGATGGATTGCCCAAGGATGTTCCAATGCAGATTACGGAATCGAACTTGGCTTACGACACCGCTGTGCAGTATATGCAGCCTTTCGGGGCGTTATGGCTGGCGGATTATGCAGGGTCTTTTTTGACGGTGGGCGGGAAGTCGCTTTTTTATTACCAGTGGGAGCCGCTTCCCATGTATCGCGGCTGCGGAGGGTGGGGCACGTTTGGCATGTTCAACGTGGATGCGCACTACAACGTCTCGCAAGACACGGCGCAGTTCTTCTCGGCACAGATGTTGACTCAGGAGTGGGTTGATCCCGTGGACGAGTCGCACTTCGTGTATCCCGCGTCGACTGACATTAAGGATAGTCATGGTCATGTGCGGGTGACAGCGTATTCGGTGCGGCGGCCGGACAAGCAATGGTCGTTGCTGCTGGTGAATAAGGATCAAGCAAATCCGCATTCCGTGGTGGTTGAGTTTCATGACTCTGCGAAGCACAGTAATCACTACTTCCAGGGCACTGTGAGGCAAGTGAGCTTTGGCGCGGACAATTATGTCTGGCATGCGAAGGGGCAGAACGGCTATGCCCGTCCGGATGGTCCGGCGGTTATTTCTGATCAAAGCGGCGGGAAGGGAGTGGAGTATACACTGCCGAGGGCGTCGGTGACTGTCTTGAGAGGGGCGGTGCAGTAGGGAAAAGTTGGCGCTCCGGCGTTTGTCTTTTGGCTCTGAGCGGCGTATATTGGTGGTTGGAAACTGTTGTGTAGTACCAGATTTTGGCGGAGCACACCAGTGGGCGCAAGCCCACTTTTTAGTTTAGGCTCCTTTCGAAACTTCCCGACAGCCCGATAACTTATTGGTTTCATGGGATTTGAGATCGATCAGGTGCGCGAGATTGTTGAGCGGGTGGCCACCGGCAGCGGGCTCGAGGTGGTTGAAGTGGAATTGCGTGGGTCAGGTAAAGCGCGGATGCTCCGCATTGTGATTGATAAGGTTCCCGCACCCGGCGCAGGTGGTGGCGATCAACCAATTGGAGTAACGCACGAGGATTGCGCGACTCTGAGCCGGGAGGTTGGGACCATCCTCGATGTAGAGGACGTGATTCCTGGCAATTCGTATTTGCTGGAGGTTTCCTCTCCGGGGTTGGATCGCAAACTGTTCCGAGCGGCCGACTACGAGCGCTTCATAGGCAGCAAGGTGAAGCTGAAGACCCGAACTCCAGTGAACGGGAACCAGCACTTCGAGGGACGGTTGCAGAGTTTTCACGACGGCCGGTTGACTCTGGAAGTGGGTGGGTCGCGGAAGAAGGCGCGTCCGGGTGATCCTGGGCCGCAGGCGTTGGAAATTGAATTGGCCAACGTCGAGAAAGCGAATCTGGTTCCAGAGATTTAAGTGTAGCCGGCCGGATGCCGGCGCTATCAAAGGTTTGATTTATGGCAAGCGAGCTTTATAACACGATCGACGCGCTCAGCAGGGAAAAGGGTATTGATCCGCAGATTGTGGTCACTGCGGTGGAAGATGCCATTGTTGTCGCCACGCGCAAGTATTACAAGACGCAGGAGAATTTGCGCGCGCAGCTCGACAAGGACACGGGTAAGATTCGTGCGTTTGCGGTTAAGACGGTGGTCGAAGCTCCCGAGCAAGTGGAAGATCCTCTTCTGCAGGTCACGCTTGACGACGCCCGAAAAGTTGATCCCAACGTGGAAATCGGCGGCGAACTGCAGATTCCGAAAGTGACGGAAGGGATTCTCGGGCGCATCGCTGCACAACTGGCAAAGCAAGTGATTTTCCAGAAGGTGCGCGAAGCCGAACGGGATACGGTTTACAACGAATACATCGGGCGCGTCGGCGAGATTGTCAATGCCACAGTAAAGCGCATTGAGGGTCCGGACGTGATTTTCGATCTGGGCAAAGCAGAATCGCGTATGCCGCGCAAGGAACAGTCGCGGCTCGAGTCTTTTGCCATCGGAGAGCGGGTGCGGGTAGTGATTGCGCGCGTCGAGAGAGCTTCAAAGGGTCCTGCTGTCGTGGTCTCGCGCGCGGCCCCGGAACTGGTGCAGCATCTGTTCCAGACGGAAGTGCCGGAAATTTACGATGGAACGGTGGTCATCCGAGCGATTGCTCGCGAAGCCGGCGAACGCACCAAGATCGCCGTTATGTCGAAAGACAAAGATGTGGACGCAGTTGGTGCCTGCGTTGGCATGAAGGGCATGCGGGTGCAGTCGATCATTCGCGAACTGCGAGGCGAGAAGATCGACATTATCGAGTACCACGAAGACGCGGTGACTTTCGCGGAGAAGGCGTTGCAGCCTGCGAAGGTGAGCCGTGTGAGTGTGCTCGAGGGCACCGAGAAACATCTTGAAGTTGTGGTCGACGACAGCCAGCTTTCCCTTGCCATTGGCAAGAAGGGGCAAAACGTCCGCCTGGCGGCCAAGCTGCTGGGTTGGAAGATTGACATCAAGAGCGAGGAAGAAAAGCGCCAGGAAGTCGAGCAGCAGATGTCACAATTAGTTGCTCCGGCATCGACTCCGTTGGCAGAAGTGCCTGGTCTCGGCGAAGGGTTAATCGAGAAGTTAAGCGCGGCTGGTGTAACTACCGTGGAAGCTTTGGCCGACATGACGCCAGAACAACTTGAGGCCATCGAGGGTATCGGACCGAAGACGGTGGAAAAAATCAGCCTGGCAGTCAATAATTACTTTTCCAGCCTTGAAGGTGGGGAAGTGGGAGCGCCTGAAGGCGAGCCGGCAGCGGAAGTCCCTGAGGGTCAGGAGGCTTCACCGGAAGGAACCCAGGAGGCAGCGCCGGAAGACGTGGGTGGGGTGGACCTCCCAAGTGATGAAACGGCTGAAATTGAGGTCGCGACCGAACCGGCAGAAACAGAAACCGTAGAACAAACGCAAGAACCGGCGGAAGAGCCTGCTTCTTCCGAAGGCAAAGACAAAGAGTAATGAGAATACAACGAACACTCCGTGAACGCGGAAGCGAGCAACCGAAAACCGACACCGTGAGGTTGATATGAAGACTTAGCGGGACAGTCCGGAGGAAAGAAAGGGCGGATGAGCAAGATTCGAATTAACGATCTGGCCAGGGAGTTGGAAGTCAAAAGCAAAGCGATTCTCGACGCACTTCCTGAAGTAGGGGTCACTGAGAAGAAGACGCACTCCAGTTCCGTGGAAGAGCATGAGGCGGAGAAGGTGCGCGCCTACCTGCGCGCTGCCAGCGAAGCGCAGACGGCTACCCGGCCGTCGCGCCCTAGTCGCGCCGATAACGATGAGATTAAGACCAAGATCGATCTCTCCAATATTTCCAGACCGGGCGACGTTCTGAATGCCATTCGCAAGCAGCAGGCTCCCGTGAGTGTGGCTGCTCCTCCTCTGCGTCCGACCGCTGCGGCTTCACCGGCAGCACCGCCCGTTTCGACGGTGAAAGCTCCGCCGCCCACATCTGCCGCGCCTCCGCCGCCGAGGGTTATCGTTCCGCAACCTACCGTAAGACCGACGTTTTCCGCTCCGGCGCCGCCAGTTGTCCAGCCACCTGTGTCTGCTGCAACGCCCCCAGCGATCCCAGTGCCTGGGTCACCCGTGCATCCACCGGCTGCGACGCCTCCTGTGGGACAAGCTGCGGCGCCCACTTCTGTGACGGCACCACCTGCTGCTCCGCCACAGCCGCCACCACCGGCAGCAACGAGACCGGCGGCTCCGATTGCGCAGCGTCCGCACCCGCCGTCGCCGCGGATGATCGTTCCCCATACGGGACCTCGTCCGGTGTACCAGGCGCCTGTCAGGCCTGCTGCGCCGAGCACTCAGGGAGCGACTACGCGCCCGGTTCCTGGACGTCCAGTTCCAGGGCAGCCAATTTTCCAGCGCCCGCGTCCGGGCAGTGCTGCGGCTCCGGGGACGCGTCTTCCATTGCGCCCAGGAGAACGTCGGCCGATGCATCCAACCAGGCAGTCGCCGACGGGTACACGTCCGCTTGGAGTTGGGCCGGGATTGCCTCCGCCGGGCTCGACTCGTCCGGGTAGCCGTCCGGGCGCGCCGGCGCGCCGGCCAGGTCAGCGCTACGTTCCGCGCGGTGTAAAAGAAGGCCCGATGAAGGGCTTCGTTCCGCCGCCGCGTTTGTCGCTTTCAAACGAGCCACAGCCGATCACGCGCAGCATCACCATCACAGAAGGAGTCAGCGTCAAAGATCTGGCGGAGAAGCTGGGAATCCGCGCCAAGGATTTGATAGCGCGCCTGCTGGCGCGTGGCGTATTTGCCACGATCAACCAGACGCTCGACACAGAGCT
>Ga0210403_10002036_pt1 | contig 18638 bp, 20 predicted proteins | sample IncBWC19MmetaG_FD_150863 | JGI IMG/M metagenome (GOLD analysis project Ga0210403, IMG submission 150863) | Forest soil microbial communities from Barre Woods Harvard Forest LTER site, Petersham, Massachusetts, United States - Inc-BW-C-19-M | ecosystem: Environmental > Terrestrial > Soil >... | reverse complement strand
GCCGCAGGGCGAGCAACCGCCGAAGCCGCAGGCCATGGCGGGCGCAGCACCCGCGGTCATCACGGCAAGAGCCGCGACTAATCCTTTAATCGTATGACGCATCACTTAACTCTCCTGTTGGTCTCTTCTAGTTTGGCATTCTCTCTGGCTTGGGACGGAAATGCGGATGCGGACCTCGCCTGTGACGATCGCCTTGGTCCGGCGGCGCCACGATCACCGGCGGCGGATAAAACGGGATTTCCGGCTGGGTGGACGGAAGCGTCGGCGGGTTCGGCGCCGACTGCGCGTGCCAGGAATCGTGATAGCTCTCGGCCGGCTGCGGCAGCTTGCGGTTGGCCGGCGGCTCGATCTCGAGGCGGCCATAGGCCGGCTTCAGGCCGAGGCTCGGATAGTAGTGACCGACATTGGGCTCGGGCGGCACCGGACGGCCGCCATAGATGGTCGGCTGGTTGTTCACGCCCTTGCCGAGGCCGTAGTCGCCTTCGAGCACGGCATAGGAAACATCGATGCCATTGATGATGATCGGCACGCCGGGACGCATCGGCACCACGATCTCGAACCCCTCGGCGAAGGCCGCAGGCGTCATTCCCAGCAAGATCGCCAGTGCCAGTTTAAGGCGCATGCATCCAGTTTCCGGATTACTTAAGCCGTAATCTAACCGAATGAGCGATACCAAGGGTTAAGAACGCGGGCGAAAGTCGCGGTAAGCCTAATGTGCGCGCCATTTACCGGTGTTAATTTCGGCGCCCCCGATAGCGAAGCGTTAATTTGTATAAACGTGTGCGGGAACCTCACGCCAGCGTGGTCGCGACGATGGTGTTGACACCGATCGCGATGGTGACGAGGCCGACCGCGCCCTGCAGCGTCTGGTTGGCCCAGGTGAGCCAGCGCGCCGAAATCGCGATCGGCACCGCGATCACCGTCGAGAGCGCGCCCATGCCGATCATCGAGCCGACCCCGAACAGCGCGATATAGCCGAGCCCCGCGGCGGCGCTGGATGCTTGCGTGACCGTAAGCACCAGCAGCGCCGCGGAGCCGGCCATACCGTGCATCAGGCCGACCAGCAGCGTGCGCCAGCGGAAACCGTGCGCATGCGCATGTGATGCATCGGCATGCGGCACGCTTTCGCCGGCATGGCTGTGGGCGTGCAGATGGACGGTGCCGTCGTCATGGTGGTGGCGATGGAAATGCACGCGGTCGCGCCACAGCCGCCACCACAGATGCGCGCCGAGGCCGACCAGCATGATTCCGACGGCGGTCTCGAGCGGCCGCGCCAGCGCCTCTGGAATCGCATGACCGAGCAGGATGGCAGCGCCCGCAAACGCGAACAGCGTCAGCGTGTGGCCCAATCCCCAGGTCAGGCCGTGCTTGACGATGTCGGCGACCTCGCTGCGCCGCGCGGCGATCGAGGAGACGGCGGCGATATGATCGGCCTCCAGCGCGTGCTGCATGCCCAACAGAAACCCAAGGCCCAGAATTCCGAACATGCGGTCCCCTGCTCGCGCTCTGGAGCGACACTAACCGTTTGGATTCCGGGAGCAAGATTTGGGCCTTCGGTTCAGCCGCGGCGGCCAGCCAAAAAGTGGACACCGTTCGTTGATTGTGAAGGTATTCGCCGTTAAACAGGCGGCCAGTGCCGGCTTAGCTCAGCGGTAGAGCAGCGGTTTTGTAAACCGAAGGTCGGGAGTTCAATCCTCTCAGCCGGCACCAATAAAATAAGGGGTTTCTTGAAAAGACGGTACCCACAAAAACTGAATGGGTACCATATGGGTACCACTCAAAAAACAGGTTCTTAGGACACCCCACCAACCCCACACAGCGTCCCGCCCGATCGGGGCAGCATGGGTAGCCGGCCACAGGGCTAGCCGCACCGCGACCGCGCCGGTAGCGGGAAAGTGGCCGCAAGAATCGGCCCCAGCGGGGCTGGGGGCCAGAACTGGGGCCGACGCTTACGATATGCCGGACGGAGCCGACCGGCACGATCCTCATGTAAGTTCGCGCTGCGCCGATCCCATTAAATTCTGCGTGAAGACTCTCGCAGCCAGCCTCGCCCATGCGATTCGCGCCACCGGCCCTAGCCGCGACGTTGTGGGGGTTGATGGAAGAGTCGGTGTTACGTGACACCCCCCTTTCACCTTGGAGGTCGATTCAACCTCCAAGGTGGGGCGCCGCGCCGACGAACTGATTTCGATCGCTGAAGGCAGAACATCGCTGGTGGAAAGCGTCTCGCTCGGCAACGGCGGCACCGGAAATCTGTCTTGCCTTCGGTCGGACAGTATCGGGGTTGTCACCCGTTGGCAGTGGCCCAGCCAAGCTTCCTTCGTGGAAGGAGTCACGGGCGAGCAACTGCAAATTATCAAGGATCGACTAAAGGCCGGGGCGTACCGCAAAGACCCACAGGCGACGGCGTGGGCTGGTTATTTGGTTGGCGAGGTACTGGGGCCTAGGGTCTTCGAAAGAAACGATGCAGGGCCACCACAAGCAGCGTATCAAGCGGATGTTGGATGCGTGGGTGAACGACCGCCAACTAGAAGTCTACGAGCAGAAGGTCAATCGCGAATTCAAGGAATTCATCGCGTGACCCGCAATACTTGCGGTACCAGCGGTACTGCAGGGGGTTGTGCAGGTGTTGCAACTACAGTGCCGTACTACCCACCCACCCCTTTAGGGGTGGGGGTACTACGGCAGTGTAAGAGAAGAGAAAAGTAGGTTTGGCAATGTCCGCTTCCGGAGGCCATTTCGGAAGTCGCATTTCGGGGCCGTCAGGCCGTTCTTGTACCTCAACAGACATCCGGTCGCAGTGGCCCAATGTCGCAAGCCGGAACTTCTCTTAAGGTAGTACCTTTTGGGAGCCGGAACTTCTCTTAGGGCAGTACCTTTTGGGAGGAGGAGCACTCATGCTAACTGCCGCACAATGCCAAACCTACGCATCCGAGTATAAATCCCTCGCACGACAAGCCGGTGTTTCCGAGGAACGCACCACCCTACTGAATAACATTGCGCGAAGCCTGAAAGGTCTCTCAAGCCAGCTTGATAGGCTCGCAGCACTTCTGAGAGAAGAAGCAAAGTAAGGCCGTCTCAGTTGGTGGCCTCTTTGGCGCGATATCCGACTCGAGCCCGTTATGCGCTCAAGAGCGGACATGAAACCCACCCCAAACGACGCGCCTGTCGCGTAGCCGACAGGCTGCACCACGCGGCTTACGCTTCACTTGCGGCGTGTTGGTTGCGGTAAGCTTCCGCCCTGCGTGTTGGTCCTCGCGGCGATGGGTTAATGCTGACCCGCGCTCGGCGCGACGCGAGAATCCGGATGCAAGGGCGTTGGCGCACCCATGATGGCCCAGACGGCAAAAGCGATTGCAGTCGCTGCTACTATGTAAGCAACCGAGTGCTTCATCTGCTTCGTCCCGCGCGGAAGGTGGTAGCACGCGAGTCGTTCCTGCAACAGTTGAACTATCGGCGAATACAACGACCCGCTGTAGGTACGCACTGTTCCGTGAAAGATGGTGTCCCACCGAAGTGGTCAAAGCGCAGGTGACAGACCGGCGCGGGTTGGCATCGCATGGGCGGCCGACGCTGATTCCTCGCTGGAACCTCTGGGACCTTTAGAGGGACTCGCGCGTTGAGGCTGTACCACCGGGGCAGGACCTCAAACCCGGAGGCGGGTTATGTGCGACGTTCCTCTTGACCTTCAAAGAAAGTTCGAACGGCGATGGGCCGCCAGATTTGCGCAGCCGGTCCCTCCGAAAAAGCAAGAACTTGAAGGGCAGGATCAACACGCTGCCGCGTCCGCCGAATCCCAAAGAAAAACCTGCCAGGCGGCGGACTTGAGACCTTTACCGTCGGCGTGAGCGCGGGACCGAAGCCCCGTGCCTTCATTGTCGAACCGCCTGATTGGTCGGCCGGACTGCTGGCGCAGCGCTCCCTCGAGCTTTTGCTGTCTGGCGATCGCGCGCGGCGCTCAGGTCTTTCTTAAGCTTCGACATCTCATCGGCCGTCATCGCGGGCTTTTCGCGGTTGGGCGGCAGGTCTTCTACCGGGAGATAAACGCTTGCCTTCGAAGGCGCCGGCGCCTCAGCCCGCGCGTCCATCAATGACGAACCAACAGTTGAAGTTGCACAGCCGCCGAGCGAGAGGCTCAACAGCAGCAGCGAAGCGAGCGCCGCTATCCGCTCATTGATATACGCAACACCCATGCATGCTTGTTTCAGTGGCATTGCGGGCCAATTCTGACCATCCGCCGCGGACCGATGGCGGCTCCGCCCGGGGCGCCCGCATTGCCGCCGGTGTTGGCGTGACCGGTGGGGTCGCTGCGCTGCCACTAATAGCGAAATGCCTTCCGCGGGGCCTGCGCCCGGTCATGGTGATCCGGAGACGGCAACGCGACCCAGCCCAATGTTGCTGGGCGGCGTTGCCTTCTTCCAGCCCGGAAACTGCAATCCTCCGGTAGGAACACCGTCCTCTGAACGGCGCCTGAGTGTCTGCGCACCTTTGCAGAGGCGGCCGGCTGGACGGCCCCTGCGATCGGTCATAGGTGGCTCAGAATCAGGGACGCCGGTGCGAGGCGATCGCCAGCAGTTCTTGCCGCACGCGATCGAGGACCCCCGCGTAGTCGCGGCTCTCATCCTGCCGGAACAGGCGGACCGACGGATACCAGGGGCTTTCGTCGCGATCGAGCAGCCAGCGATAATCCGGTGTATAGGGCAAGAGGATCCAGGTCGGCCGGCCGAGGGCGGCGGCGAGATGGGCCACGCTGGTATCCACGGTGATCACGAGATCGAGGCAGGAAACCAACGCCGCCGTCTCGGCAAAATCGGTGAGATCAGCGGTGAGGTCGATGATCTCGCCGTATTCGAGCAGCGCCGCTTTGTCGCCTGGCCTCACGTTCTTCTGCAGGCTGACGAAGCTCGCATCGACATCCAGGATGCGGCTCAGGAGGCGCAGCGGGATCGATCGGTTGTGATCGTTGGCATGGTCGGGATTTCCCGACCAGACCAGGCCGACACGCAACCGGTCGCGAGGGCCGAGGCGGCCTTCCCAGGCCAGCACGCGATCGGCGGCGGGAGACGGAAGATAGGATGTTGCCGCTGGAACGCTGTCGAGCCTAGTTTCGAAGACGAACGGCAAGCTCGAGATGGGAAAATGCAGGTCGAAGGCCGGCAAGGCGCTGGTGGATTTCGGCAGACACCGCGAGACGCCGGCAAGCGGTGACAGCAGCGGGCACAACGCATCCTCGACCGCGAGAATGACGCGCGCGCCACGCGAGGCCAGCAACGGAACGTAGCGCACGAACTGGATGGAATCGCCGAGCCCCTCATCGGCAAAGAGCAGGATGGTCTTGCCGTCGACCGCCTCGCCGCGCCATTTGGGCTGCGGGAATTTCGGATAGAACACGGGAAGAGATTTGGCGTTCCAGCGCGACTCGCGCCCGGCCCAGCCCGCTTCGAAATCGCCGGTCAACAGGTGCAGCAGCGCCAGGTTCCAGTCGGTCTCGGCATGCTGAGGAGCGGCCGCCCTGGAGCGGCGATAGACCTCGAAGGCCTCCTCGAAGCGGTGCAGCTGAACCAGCGAGAACGCCTTGTTGTTGAGCGCCTCGACAAAGTCGGGCTTGAGCTCGAGGGCCCGGTCGAACCACGGCAGCGCCTGCCGGTGCCGGCCGAGCAGTCTCAGGACATCGCCGAGATTGTTCAGATTGTGCGCGTTGGAGGGATCAAGCGCATGCGCGCGCTCGCTGTCTGCCAACGCTTCGTCGAATTTCTTCAATTTGTTGTGCACGACGCCGCGCAGGTGGAGCGTCACGGCGTCATCGGGCCGATGCCTGTCGCAGAGGTCGATATAGACCAGGGCTTCCGGGAGTTGACCGGCCTCATAGAGAAGCAGTCCCGCCTTGCGGGCCGCATCCCAGAGACAGGGGTCGAGCGTCAACGCCTGCCGATAGCTTAGCAGCGCTTCGTCCCGGCGCTGCATGTCGGCAAGGACGTCGCCGAGATTCTTCCACAAGCCCGCATCATGAGGCTTGAGTTGCACTGCCTTGTCGAAAACCTCAAGCGCGTCGTCGCGCCGGCCCAGATTCAGCAGCGTGATGCCGAGTGTGGTCAGATAGGCCGGCTTCGGGTCCTTTCTGATGGCGCGAGATGCCCATTCCAAGGCGTGATCGAATTGCCCGGCGTTGAAACAGACGAGCCCCATCAGATGCAGGGTCTCGGCGTGGTCGGGATGAGTCTCCAGTATCTGCCGGCAGCAAAGCTGGGCATCGAGAAAGCGGCCGGCACGCAAGTGACCGAGAATGGTCTCGTAGAGGTTGAGGCCCGCCTCAGGCGTATTCGGCTCGGCCCGGACTCGCTCGGCGGCAGCCTCGGGCTCACGGTGGCTCATCGGTGGTGCATTACGGTGGGAGTACGATCTGACGACGCTAGGCGATTCTGCATGAAGCGGCCATGGCAAAGCTCAAATCGGCGCGATATGAAGCTCGCATGAACTACCGGGACACGCTCGCCTCCTTCCACCCGAGGCGCTGGTGGAAGCTCGTGCCGCTGGCGCTCGCGATGGGCTTCGCGCTCGCGCCCGGAGCCCATGCTGCCGAATTTTACAGCGAAGACCTGCGCGTTCCGATGCCGGCTGCCGGCGCACGCGGGCTGGAAGCCTTCCTGATGCGCCCCGCTGCGTCGGGAAAATATCCGCTCGCGCTGATCAGCCATGGCACGCCGCGCGATTTCGATGACCGCGCCGGCATGACGGCGCGCAGCTATCGCGCAATCGCGATCGAGTTCGCGCGACGCGGCTTTGCCGCGCTGGTGGTGCTGCGGCGTGGCTATGGTTCTTCACCTGGCGGCCGGACCGACAGCTACGGCTCCTGCGACCATCCCGATTATCGCGGCGCGCTCGCGGTCTCCGTGGCCGATCTGCAGGCGGCCATTGCGGCGATGAAGAGCCGCAACGACGTCACCACGCAAGGCATGATCGCGATTGGTCACTCCGCAGGCGGACTAGCGACGGTTGGATTGACCGCGCAGGCGCCGCCGGGCCTCGCTGCCGCCATCAGTTTCGCCGGCGGCCGCGGCTCGCGCAGCACGGGCATGGTCTGCGGCGACGGGGCGCTGGCCGATCTGTTCCGGCAGCTCGGAACGACATCACGCGTCCCGATGTTGTGGGTTTACGCCAAAAACGATGGCTTCTTCTCGCCCGCGCTCGCACACCGCTTTCGCGATGCCTTCGCTGCCGGCGGCGGCCAGGTTTCGTTCGTGGACGCCCCTGCCTTTGGCGACGACGGGCATTTTCTGTTCTCGACCAACAGTACCTCCGCTTGGGCGCCCTATGTCGACAACTTCCTGCGCGTGCAAAATCTTCTGCCGCAGGTGGCATCTGACGTCGAGCTGCCGGCGCCGCCGCAACTCCGCGAGGACGGAAAGCATGCCTTTGCGCAGTTCACGAGCCGCAACCCGCACAAGGCCTTTGCGCTGGCACCCGACGGCTCATTCGGCTGGCGATCAGGCAGGCCATCCGCCGCCGACGCGTCGCGTGACGCGCTTGCGGCCTGCGCATCGCATTCTTCGCGTTGCGCCCTTTATGCTGTCGACGACGCGCTGGCCCGTTAGGGGCAGGGAACGACTTCTCTCTCGGCCGGTTTTCTTGCCATGCGCATCCCGGAAGAAAACCGCAACATGGTCCTGCTCGCCTCGGTAACGGTATTTGCGGCGGCGATCGCCCGGGCCCTGGCTGTGGTCGACCACGCACCCATGCCGACGGACAGCAAACCTGCCTATTTCGCCGACCAGACACCGGTTCGCGTGATAGGCGTACCGTTCGAACCAAACATCAATCCGCGCGAGCACCGGTAGCCACACACCGAACTACGGCCCGCCACAGTGCGGAACTCGTGACCGTTTTGTCACGCTTAACCTTAAACTGAGGCTGGCCGGCGAAGCCCCTGGCTTCACTCTTGATTCCGCACGCTCCACGCCCGACTTTTTTGTGGCCGAGGTGTGTCATGAGCTGGAAAAAAGAACGCGACTCCCTGATTGCCCAAACGATGGCCTTTGTTCAGTCGGTGACTGGCAGGAAGGAAGAAGCTGGCCCGGCGAAAGCCGGACTTGTGCCTGTCGCCCCGCCCGCCGAATTGCCCCCGCCGGCCGCCCTGGATGCCTGGGCAGCGCCGAAAACGATCGCGCCGGTCGAACCGGGCAAGGCCGCTGAACCGCCGCCAAACATGCCGGCGGCGGCGCCGCCCCCAGTCGTTGCAAGCGAGGTGGCGAACGAAATCCGCGCGCGCGTCGCCGGCTTCCGAGCGCACCAGGAGCGGTTCAATCGCGAGCGCGAGGAATATTTCAGCAAGACGCTGGCGAAGCTCAAGGCCGAGATCAAAGAGATGCCGGAGCCGCGTGTCGACAAATAGTCAGCCCGCGATTTTATCCAGCACCGGCATCAGGTATTTCAGGAACGCTTCCGGGTTTTCGCTCATCGGGAAATGCCCGAGGCCCTTCATGATCGTGACTTCGGTGCCCGGGACACTCTTTGCGACCGCCAGTGTCTCTTCCGGCGTGCAGGAATAATCGTACTCGCCCGACAGCAGGAACAGCGGGCAACGTTTGGTGTCGATCTGTGCGACACGGTCGCGGATATCGCCGTCGATCTTGTAGAAATAAAGATCGCCTTTGAACACGCCGGGACCGCCCTGCATGTAATGCCACAGCGTCTCCCAGCGCTCCTTTTCCGGCGCGTCGGGTCCGACCAGGCCGGAGACGATGGCGGCGCAGACTTCGCCGCCATGTACGTCCGGCCGGTGCAGGAAATTCAGGTCGTAATAGGGATCGATATGCGCACCTGACTGCAGCCCGATGATGGCGCGGAAGCGTTCGGGATGATCGAGCGCCAGATGCAGCACGATGCGGCCGCCGATCGAGCAGCCCATCACGATCGGCCTGTCGAGTTCGAGCGCCGACATCACTGACAGCACCATGCTCGTGTATTGCGCCGAGGTGAGCTGGTACTCCTCCTCGTGCCAGCCTGCCGGCGGCGAGGATTTGCCGTGCCAGGGCATGTCGAAGGCGATGACGCGATGGCGCGCGATGATGCCTGTATCATTCATCAGCGCGCGATATTGCCGGCCGTCGCTGCCGGCGGTGTGCAGGCAGAGCAGCGGCGTGCCCTGGCCGGCCTCCTCGACATAGATCCGGTGCGGCTTGCCGAAGAGATCGAGATGCATGTAGCGGCCGACGATCGGCTCGAATTGCGCGCTCATGCGGCGCCTCCCGCCGCGGGCCGCAGCTTGGCGAGCGTTTCCTTGAAATAGCGCAAGTGCGCCATGAACACCTGCAGGTCGCCTTCGGCCTTCAGCACTTTCCTCCGGACCAGCGCCATCAGGTCGTTCGAACCGGGCGGCGGTTCTGGCAAGAAGAATTTTTCCCACTCCGCCTCGCTGGCGCGCAGCGCAAAGGACGACGACGGCATCACGAAGGGACCGCGGGCCACGGAAACGATCTTGCCCTCGAAGATCGAGATCAGCCACGAGGTGTCGCCCGATTGCAAAAGGAAGGTGGTGGTCAGATAGCGGCCGCGCCGGACCAGTCCGGCATCTTCGTTGACCCGCTCCCTGAGCGTCTCGAGCATCACGCGCCTCCCCGCTTATTGTCTTGATGGCATGATCAGGGCAACGAGCGCGGCGTCAATTGTTGGCTGTCACAGCCAGACGCATACCAGCACGACGTTGGCCGCGCAGGCTATCGCCAGCGCGATGGCGAGCGTGAGCTGCGTGCGTTCGCAGAAGGTATGGAGGCCCGTGTCCATGGCTGGAAGCATCCGGCGATTCTAGCGGAAGAGTCCCGGGGATTCTTTTTTCGGGGATTCATCTCTCGTTTACGACTCAGGCGACGGTGCGAAAACGGCCCAAATCGGCCCGATTCCGGCCCTGACGGGGCGGCTTTCCAGCCGCAACCCAAGTCCAACTTCGGCGTTAGTGAATCGTCCAGACCGGAGCCATCCGATGCCCTACGCGCTGTTCTGCCACGACGCCAGGCTGAGCAAGACCTATCCGACCGAGGCCGATGTCTGGAAGTTCGCGCGGTTGAGCGGGCTGGTGGTTGACGTCGCCGCCGACGAGGGCAAATCCCACCCGCATCCCGTTCTCGACAACGACTATGAAATTCGGCGGTGCCGGCCGGAGCCGCACGAGGATCCCGCCAGGAACAAGGCCGAGGCCGAGCGCATTGCACGGCAGGAGTTGCAGTTCATTTCTTGAAACTCATGAAGAGACGACGCGTCGCCCTCCCCGCAAATCGGGTCCGAGAGATTTGCGAAAAAAGAGGCGGTGCCTAGGGCGTAGCCGTCGCGAGCGAGGCCTGCTCCGAGGCGAGCGATACGCAAATCCGCTTGCGATGCAGCCCCCTGATTGCACCGGTCACCTTCAGCACCTTGCCGGCAGAACAGGAAGCGTCCTGCACGAAGGCGACTTCAAAGGGAGCGAGCGCAAGGGGTTCGGATCTCAAGACGGTTTGGGCAGAGCACGGCAGCGCCACCGCGAGAGAGATCAGCACCAACGCCAAGATACGCATGTTTGTTGTCCACCAGCCGGCAAGAATAATAATAGCCGAACTGCGTGACAAGTTTCGTGGGCCCGCAATTTTTTTCAGGAATGCCCGAAAACGACGAAGGCCGGCGTTGGTGCCGGCCTTGGTGTAACGTCGGGGGACTTCGTCTCAGTATTTCGCGGCGACCGGACCGCCCCAGCCGAAGCGGTAGTTCACGCCGACCTTGACGGTATGCTCGTCGTCCCTGAAGTGCTGGCCGACGACCGGCGCCGGACCGCCGGTGAAGGTGGTGTTGCCAAAATTGTAATACTGGTACTCGGCCTTGGCCGACCAGTTTGGCGCGAACATGTATTCGAGGCCGGCGCCGACGGTCCAGCCGTTCTTGTGGGTGCCGTCGGTGGTGAAGGCGGTGGGGACTCCCGCCACGGTCACACCGATATTGGGATTGTCGCGCCAGCCATAACCGCCCTTGGCGTAGAGCAGGCCCGGGCCCCAGGTGTAGCCGACCCGGCCGGTGACCGAGCCAAGCTGGTTATTGCCGGAGGTGATCGCGACGGCGCCGGGGAAGGTGACGCCGGTGGTGTTGCTGTTCAGCCAGCTGTACTGGGCCTCCAGACCCACGACACCATTGGTCGCGAACTGATAGTCGAAGCCGCCCTGTACGCCGCCCATGAAGCGCGCGTCGCTGCCGGTCAGGCCGTTGTTGCCGGCAAAGGCGCCGCCGAGATGGCCGCCGATATAGAAGCCGGTCCAGTTATAGATGACCGCCGGTGCCGTATAGGCGGGCGGCGCCTTGTAGGTCCGCGGCGGAATGTCTGCAGCATAGGCCGACGCCGCGAAAACGGTCAAAGCGGCGGCGCTAAGCAGAAGTTTCTTCATCAGAATTCCCCATTGTCGTCGGCAGCGACATCAACCAACAAATTGGCTTCAATTTGGTTGCTCCGGGGCCTAGCCAAAGGCGTAATGTCGCATTCGTGACGGCGAGGAACCATTCGTGAAGTTCCCTCGCGAGGCGCAAGCCGACCCGGAATCCGGGCGATTTCCACCGTTGGTTTGGTCGGATCAGGGGGCTTTCGGGTTCAGGGCTCGCTGAAAAGTGATCGGGCGCCTAACGTCAGCGCTGCATTTGTTCCATCTCCGGAAACGGCAGGTAAACCGCGCCGGCACATTCGTCGCTGGCATTCGGGATCATGCGGTCGAGGCGGCCATTGACGAACAAGACCGCGCGGTCGCGCGCTTCACGATAAGTGCCGTCCGACTGACGCTCGGAATAGCGCAGGCAGCTGACATAGCGCATGCGTCCTCCCACCGTCCGCTGCACCGGCTCGGCGATAACGGCTTCGCGCACGCCGACCGGGTTGTTCAGGTAGACGTGCAGATACGACAGCATCTCGCTTTTATAGTTGCTCGGGAAAGACTGGTTGGCGTTGCTGTCGGAGGAAAACGACATCGAGCTGCCCGCGTCGTCCGTCAGACAGCCCGCAAGCGTGGCCGGCAGCAGCAGCGCTGCCAAGAATCGCGCTGGAATCAATCGCGCTGAAATCCCCAACCGCAAGATACAACCCAGTTCCGAAAAAGTCCGCCGCCCGGTTCCATTTTAGACCTTCCCCGCTCCGAAGTGAAATTGCAATTCACATGAGCCGAACAATCCGGCCCGCTCGGCAACCGGGGAGAGGGTTGCGAGCGAGCCGGGCTTTCCGCTCCGCGCGGCGGGGGCAATGTGTGGAACGAACCGCGCCGAGCAGATGACGTCAGCCGCGCTTGGCAGAGGTGTGCGAAGCGTGCTTGTAGCTGACCTTCGCGTCGGTCCGGTGCGCGGCCACCTTCTTGTGGTGGTTGTGATGGCGGACATACTTGGTGTGATGCTTGCCCATCTTGGCATTGGCGTTGAGCGCGCCGGCCTTGGTCTGAGCCGGTTTGATCTGAGCGGCTTTGGTCTCGGTCGTCTTGATCGCGGGCGCCTGCGTGGCCTTGCCGGTCGCGGCAAACGCCGGCGCGGCGAGAACGGAAACGGCAAGCAGGGCTGCGGAAATCGTCTTGAACATGGTGGTCCTCCTCTTCTCGGGGATCTCTGAGGCGTCGGCTGAATGACCGATCCCTTCGATCGTGGGAGCGACCTTAGAGCGCGCGCGGTGAACCCACCCTGAAACGTTCGGGCAGACTGCGTTCATCTCGATGACTGCCTGTTCATCGGCGCATCAGTTTTTGTTCGCGAATGCTCTTTTTCAAAAAACCGCTGCATACTTTTCCGGATCATGCGCGGTGTTTGGCGCTTTGCCGGCGAAAATGCGTGCGCGGAAAGACGCCGTTCACGGGAATATTTCGGACGCTCAGATGTTCAAGACGAAGGGATCAGGTTAGGATCATCTTCGGGCGTGGCGTCCGCACGTGCGGACTGTGCCCGGAATGCAATCGGGAGAGAGATGCATGCGCAAGTCTTCGAGCAAATTTCTGGCGTTGGCCTTGTTGTCGGCAACGCTGATCGCGGCCCCCGTGATTTCGGCCAATGCCGCCAGCGATGATCAAAATCCGAAACCGCCGCCGTCGGATACCTCCACCAAGAAGGGCAAGAAGAGCAACAAGAGCTCGAGCATCGACAGCCCGAAATTCCTGGCGGGCTATCATGCCGCCTATGCCACGATCTATGATCGCCACGACTATGCGAGCGCGATCGAGCAGCTGAAGACGCTCGGTCAGGACGACCGCGCCGACGTCGCCAATCTGATCGGCTATTCCTATCGCAAGCTCGGCGACTACAAGCTGTCGCAGGTCTGGTACGAGCGCGCGCTGCAGACCGATCCGAACCATGTGCGGACCTGGCAGTATTACGGCCTCTGGCAGCTCGAGCAGGGCAACCGCGAGCAGGCCGAATATCACCTGCAGAAGATCGCGCAGCTCGCCGGCACCTCCAGCAGCGAATATCGCTCGCTGGCCGCGGCCCTCGAAAGCCCGCCCGGCACCGGCCTCGTCTACTGATTTGAGCTGATCGACCTGAAATCGCCGAAAGCCGGCGCAACCCCTCCGGGTTGTGCCGGTTTTGCTTTTTCCTGTACCGTCGGAAAAACACTCTCCGCGATTCTTGGTGCAGCGATGGACGCATGGTTACGATCCGCAGCCGATTACATCCGCGACTGGATCGAATTTCAACTGACGGCATCGCAGCAGCCGGGCGTCATCATCGCGATCGCCCATCGCGGCGAAATCGTAGCCGAGCATGCCTTCGGCGTGGCCAATCTCGACACCGGCGAGAAACTCACGCCGCGCCACCGCTTTCGCATCGCCTCGCATTCGAAGAGCTTTACCTCGGCCGGCATCATGAAGCTGCGCGAGCAACGCAAATTGCGGCTGGATGATCCGGTCGGACAACATGTCGGAGGTTTGCATGCCGAGGTCGCCGAAGCGACGATTGCGCAGTTGCTTTCGCACAGTGCCGGCCTCACCCGCGACGGCACCGATTCCGGACAGTTCATCGACACCAGGCAATATCTGAGCGCGGATGAATTGCTCGCGGAGCTCAAGCGCCCCGCCGCGATCGAGCCCAGCACGCGCTTCAAATATTCCAATCACGGTTTTGCGTTGCTGGGTCTCGTGATCGAGGCCATCACCGGCGAGCCCTACCCTGCCTGGATCAAACGCGAGATCGTCGATGCGGTCGGCCTCAAGGAGACCGTGCCGAACATGCCGCTGCCGAAGGGCACGCCGTTCGCGCGCGGCCATACGCGCAAGCAACCGCTCGGCCGGCGCCTGGTCGTTCCCGGCGACAATTCCACCGACGCGATCACTTCGGCCGCCGGTTTCGTTGCGACCGCCGCCGACACCGCGCGCTTCTTTGCGCAGCTCGCACCCACTGCGAAGAAAAGCGTGGTTTCGCAAGCAAGCCGCCGCGAGATGACGCGAAAGCATTGGCGCGTTCCAGGCAGCGCCGAGCTCCATTACGGCCTCGGCCTCGCCTGCGGCAAAAGCGAAGGTTTCGACTGGTTCGGCCATGGCGGCGGATTTCAGGGCTATCTCTCGCGGACCGCTGTGCTTGCGGAGAGCGACGTCGCGATCACGATCCTGAGCAATTCGATCGACGGCTGGGCGCCGTTCTGGATCGAAGGCTGCTTCCACATCCTGCGCGCCTTCAAGACGCGTGGCGCGCCCGAGCGGCGCCTGCGCGACTGGGCCGGCCGCTGGTGGACGATCTGGAACGCGGTCGATCTCGTGCCGATCGGAAATCGGGTGCTGGTCGGCAATCCGCATCTGATCAGCCCGTTCCTGGATGCGAGCGAGATCGAAATTGTCGGCCGCGACTCCGGCCGTATCACCGCGGCCGCCGGCTATGCCAGCTTCGGCGAGCCTGTCCGCCGCTCGCGCAGCAAATCGGGCAAGGTCACCGACATCTGGCTCGCCGGTGCCAACTTCAAATCGGAAAGGGCCTTGGCAGCGGAGATGGAGCGCAGATACGCGCGGGGAAAACGCAAGCCGCGAGGCTAGAGCATGATCCGGAAAAGTGTGTAGCGGTTTTCCCTCGCGACAAACGCGGAACGCGTTTGCGCGGAGATCATGCGTTAGGACACTTTACGGCTTCATCAGCGCCTGCACCTCGCCGCGGAACGCCTGCCGCGAGCCGTCGCGCGAGTAGAACATGTGGCCGCCCGGATAGACCACGAGCTTCACGCGCTGCGGGCTGCCCAGTGTTGGAATCTGGTCGAGCAGGATCTTCGAGCCGTAATACGGCGTCGCGAGGTCGAACAGCCCGTGCCCGACCAGAACCTTCAGTTTCGGATCGAGCGCCAGGATCTGCTTCAGCTCGGTGATGGATTCCGCGGGCTTTAAGCCGCGGCCGAAATCCCAGGAGCGCTCGACCGTGCCATTGCCGAGTTGATAGGATCCGTCCGGCCGCCAGTTCAGCTTGCGTGTCGTGAGATCGACGGCGGCGCTGGTCACGGGCGCTGCAAGCGCATCGCCGGACTGATCATCAAAATGGAAGAAGCTCGAATCCGGGAACGGATCGATCCCCATCACGGAGGCATCGTAGCGGCCGGTCACCCTGCCCCCGCCGCGATCGAACCAGCGGCGAAATTCGATGACGTCGAAGCGTCCGCCAAGCCGGCGGCTAACGGCCTGATCGATGCCGGTCAGTGACGCCACCTTGTCGGCCAGGCGGTTGGTCGCCTCGATATCGCCCTCTCCCTTGATCAGGTCGAGCAGGAAATCGCCGCCGGCATATTTCTCGACATCGGCGAGATCGACCCGTGTCACCTTGTTGCCCTTGGCCTCGCGCGCGACCGCCGCATAGGTCGGCAGGCTCCAGACATATTGCAGGATGCTGGAGCCGTCATATTCGCGGAAGTCGAGCACGGGCGAGACCAGGATCAGTCCCTTCACGCCGACGCCCTGCTGGGTCTGCAGATTGCGCACGAGTTTTGGCCCGCGAATGCCGCCATAGCTTTCGCCGGCGATGAATTTGGGCGACAGCAGGCGGTCGTATTTCTCGAGCCAGCGCCGGATCGTCACCGCAAGTGCTGCGACATCGCCATCGACGGAGAAGAACTTCTTGCGCACGTCCTCACCGCTGGCGACGAAGCGGCTGTAGCCGGTGCCGACGGGATCGATGTAGACGAGGTCGGTGAAGTCGAGCCACGTCTCGGCGTTGGGCTGCAGGTCGGGCGAAGCCGATGGGGTCACCTGATCGGCGTTGATCGCGAGCCGCCACGGCCCGTTATTGCCGAATTGCAGCCAGGCCGACGCCGCACCCGGCCCGCCATTGAAGACAAAGGTCACCGGACGCGTCGCATGGTCGGTGCCGTCGAGCTGGTAGCTGGTGTAGGCAATGTCGGCCTGCGGCTCGCCCTTGTCGTCGAACAGGCGGATCGAGCCCGCGGTCGCGGTGAACGACAGCGAGCGGCCGGGAAGATCGAGCGTCTGCCTGGTGGTCGAATCCGGCGGCAGCTTGTGCTGCTCGCTGGCTGCCGGCGTTGCCGGGGTTTCCGCGGCGCGGCGGCCGCCGCCCTTCTGCCCCGACGGCGTCGTCGCCGACGGCGATGGCTGAGGCGACGGTGCCGCATCCTGGCCATGCGCGCCGACCGCAAGCGACATCGCGACAAGCGCGGCCGCAACGCCGACGCGGCGCGAAACTGGCAACGCAAAACCCATGCTTTCCTCCCTGCCTCCCGCGATCAGCCCAACGACGATGACCTTGCGCAGCGAAGCGTTTTGGGCAGCCAGGGGTTTAGCGGGAAATTGCGACAGGTTTCAGTCGCAGGCAATCAGTTACCGCGATCACCATTGCGACATCGATGCCGTTTCACGCCGATCCGCCGGACAGCTAGAACGCGATCCCGACCATCAACAGGACTGGCCGGCCACTCCAGGAGGCGGCTTGCACGGCCGCCGGCGCGGCGTCCGAGTTCGACCTCGACCACAACTGGTCGGCCCAAGACCGAATATGACTTCCTCGCTCGGCGGTCATACCGTGCTCGCCACCGACGGCACCTCGCTCCTGACCAACAAATCCTGGGTCAGCCAGGTTAAGGTCGGCGTGAACTACAAGTTCATACCCGGCGCGGTTGTGGCGAAGTATTAAGCGACGATATTCTGCTAAGGTCCCGACGGGCGGCCCCTCAAACGGCCGCCCGTTTACTTTATGGGCAACGAAAGTCCCCAGCTGTCATCTCGACAAGGTTGCCAAGGCTATATAGACGGTCTGCGCAGCGCGTTCCGCGCCAACGTGCGAGTCTGAGAGTTCATGAGTACGCCCAAGCGATATGACCGGATCGCCTTTGTCGCAAGCGCGAGCGAAGAGGCCCAGGCGGCGCTCGAACAACTCGGCAACCTCTACGGCAATTGCGTGGCGGAAGAAGCCGATGTCGTGGTGGCGCTCGGCGGCGACGGATTCATGCTGCAGACCCTGCATCAGCACATGCGCTCGGGAAAGCCGATCTACGGTATGCACCGCGGCACCATCGGCTTCCTGATGAACGAGTTCTCGACGCATGATCTGCGCACGCGGCTCGCCGCCGCCCGCGAGTCCGTGATCCATCCGCTCCTGATGCGGGCCACCGACATCCACGGCACGGTCCATGTCCATCACGCCATCAACGAAGTCGCGCTGTTCCGCCAGACCTACCAGATCGCGCGGCTGCGCATCCTGATCGACGAGCAGGAACGGATGCGGGAATTGATGGCCGATGGCATCCTGGTGGCGACGCCGGCCGGATCGACCGCCTATAACCTGTCGGTGCAGGGACCGATCCTGCCGATCAACGCCGCACTGCTCGCGCTGACGCCGATCTCAGCCTTCCGGCCGCGCCGCTGGCGCGGCGCGCTGCTTCCCGACACCGCCTATGTCGTCATCGAGGTGCTCGATGAGGAGAAACGCCCGGTGGCGGCGGTGGCCGATCGCGACGAGGCGCGCGACGTCCGCCGCGTCGAGGTCCTGTCCGACAAGACGATCTCGATACGGATGCTGTTCGATCCCGGCCACAGCCTGGAAGAGCGCATCCTGCGCGAACAATTCGGCCACTGAGCCGGCCTCGCTGCCCGGATCGCAACGCTTCGTTAACCCGCGTCCCCGTATGGTTAATGCGGGGTATACCGCGTTCGGGCTGGTCCATGTTCCGCATCGATTTCAACAAGCTCAGATTCCTGGTCTGCGACGACAATCCGCACATGCGCCGCATCCTGCGGACGCTGTTGCATTCGTTCGGCGCGCGCGAGGTCTATGAAGCCGAGGACGGCGCGAGCGCGCTTGAAATGTACACCCATTATGTCCCCGACATCGTCATCACCGACTGGGCCATGCCGATCTTCGACGGACTCGAACTCGCGCAAATGATCCGGCAGCCGGAATCCAAGGGCAACCCCTTCGCGCCGATCATCATGCTGACCGGCCATTCCGAAAAGCGCCGGGTGACGGTGGCGCGCGACGCGGGCGTCACCGAATTCCTGGCCAAGCCGATCTCGGCCAAGGGACTCTATCAGCGCATCCTCAACGTCGTCGCCAGTCCACGGCCCTTCATCAAGACCAAGACCTATTTTGGCCCGGACCGCAGGCGCAACACCAACAACGCCTATATCGGCCCGGAACGCCGCACCGGCGGCGAGGTCGAAGTGCTGCAGCAGCCGTCGCTGCTC
>Ga0210403_10002035_pt1 | contig 18640 bp, 18 predicted proteins | sample IncBWC19MmetaG_FD_150863 | JGI IMG/M metagenome (GOLD analysis project Ga0210403, IMG submission 150863) | Forest soil microbial communities from Barre Woods Harvard Forest LTER site, Petersham, Massachusetts, United States - Inc-BW-C-19-M | ecosystem: Environmental > Terrestrial > Soil >... | reverse complement strand
AGCCGGACCCACGATTACGCCCGCCAGAACCCCGATCGCCAGCGAGTAAATGCCGAAGTACTTCGCAAGAAACACCGCCCCGAGGATGATCCCCAGGTTATAGATCAGCGGCGTCACCGCCTGGTATAGGAAGATCTTTCGCACCAGAAGCCGCGAGCCCAGCACCCCGCCGATGAAGAAGAACAGCGGCTGCGGCAGCATGATCCGCGTCATCCGCGTGCACAGTGCAGCGCCCTCCGGCGTGAAGTGCGGAAAGAACGCTCGCGTGTACAGCGGTGCGAAGATCTCCGCCAGCACGATGGCCGCGGTCAGCATCACCGTCATCGCGTTGAGCACGATCGACAGCGCCCGGTCCGCGCCCTCCTCGTCCCCCGCCTGCCGGTAGCGATTCAACACCGTGATCAGCGTGATCGAGGCCACTCCCCCGACCATGAAGTAGCTCAGCATGTCCGGCAGGTTGAACGCCGCGTTGTAGGCGTCGGTCGCCGGCCCCGCGCCGAAGATCCAGTTGATGTACTTCTGCCGCACCAGCCCCAGAACGCCGGACAGCAGCGTCGAGCCCATGATCAGCAGCGTCGCCGAAAACGCCGTATGGCTGTGCGACAGCCGCAGCCATGCCCAGCGTCCCCCGGCCTGTGGTGCGGACGGCACCGGATTCAACTCGTTCGCCAACGCCAAGAAGGCATCCTCTCGGGAAACAGCAGTCAACCCATTCTATCGGTCTGGTTCGTCCGTCTCGGATCTCAGAGGACCGCTCCCACAGCTCGGCACAGAGAAGCCACGAGCCTGTTCGACCAAATCAGGCTCAGTCCGGAAACATGAGCGGCTCCTCGAACAGCCGTTCGATCGCTGCCTCCGAGCTCTCAGCCGCCGCCCGCGGGCTCCACGTCTCGCGAATCGACTGCACCGGCGCTCCGTGCAGCCGTGGCGCCTCACTCGGCCTTAGCACCGGCCTCACCACGGGCTTCGAAACCAGCGTCAGCAGCTCCTGCATCTCCTTGCGCAGCCGCCGCAGCCGTGTGGGGTCTGCCTTGCCGGCTCCGCCGCCCTTGTCGCTGCTGGCTGGTGCCGCTTCGATCCCCAGCGCCAGCACCGGATCCTTCTGTTTCTGTTCGCTTTTGAAGGCCTGCCGCGCGCCCGGGATGGTATATCCCTCGTCATACAGCAGCGTCTTGATCCGGAGCGCCATCTCTACATCCCGGCGCCGGTAGAGCCGCTGCCCGGTGCCGCCCTTGTTCGGCCGCAGCTGCGGAAACTCGGTCTCCCAGAAGCGCAGCACATACGCCGGCACATCGCACAGACGCGCCACCTCGCCGATCCGGAAGTACAGCTTGTCCGGAATCTCGCGCTTGCCCGTCATTGTCGGTTTGCTAGCCGGCTCCTGCTGCGCCATCGAAGCTCCCAGCCGCCCCACTGGCGCTGGCGGCCACGTTTCTGTATCGGTATCCCTGGGCCTGCCTCGAAGCTCGCCCACAGAGCTCTTCTGTTCCCCACAGTATAGGCCCCACCGTCAGCACCGGCTCATGGTTTTTTCCAGGCGGAACCATCCCCGTGACTCCACCGCCCGACCTGCCGTAATCCGGAATCACGGAACACTTTGGCTCCGGCTGTCGTATCGTTTCTTGAGTTCTTGAATCGATATTGGACCGTTTTACGGGAGAAAGACTCCGATGCAGACAGGTAACCACAACATCACCCCTGCGACGGCCGCCGCACTTCTGATCCTCGGCGCTGCCGTGACCCTCCTCTCCGGCTGCACCGTCGACTCCCACAAGCAGGGCAACGGCGACAACGTCAAGATCGCCACCCCCTTCGGCGGCATGTCCGTCAAGACCGACGACAACGCCGTCGAGGTCGCCACCGGCCTGCCCGCCTATCCCGGAGCCGAGGTCGTCCGGAAGCACGACAAGGGGGACCACGACAGCGGCGCCGCCGACATCAATATGAGCTTCGGCAGCTTCCAGCTCCGGGTCAAGGCCATCAGCTATCGCACCCCCGACTCCCCCGACAAGGTCCTCGCCTTCTACCGCAAGAACCTGGGCCGCTTCGGCACCGTCATCCAGTGCTCCAACCACCAGCCCGTCGGCACCCCTACCCACACCCCCGACGGCCTCGACTGCTCCGACGACAGCGAGAACAATAAGGCCAGAGTAAAGATGCATGAGAACTTCAGCGACAAGATCGAGCTCAAGGCCGGCTCCAAACAACACCAGCATCTCGTCACCATCGACCCCGAAGGCAGCGGCACCAAGTTCGGCCTGGTCGCCCTCGACCTTCCCGCAAAACTCTTCGGGGAAAAGGACGTGGACGACGACGGCAACAACCAGCCGAAACAGTAACCCCGCTTGCCCCGCCCTACGCCGTGGGATAGCTTCATAAGGGTATGCAGGAACTTTGCCACCGCTGCGGCACCGAACTCCCGATCGGGGAAGGCTCGCTCTCCTTCTGTCCGCACTGCGGCGCGCCCCAGCTCGTCCTTCCCGAATCCGCCGAGCCGCTCTCCACCGGCGCCCCAAACTCCACCGGCACCCTGCCGCCACCGCTGCCCAACCCCATCGACTGGGAGACGGCGATTCGCTGCACCCTCTTCGTCGCCGCCATCGCCGCCGCGTTGAGCTTCCTCGCCACCCACATCCAGTTCGTCTCCCCGCTCAGCTCCATCTGGATCCTCAGCGCCTCGCTGACCACCCTCGCCCTCTATCAGCGCCGCCGCCCGCTGGCGGCGATGAACGCCCGCATCGGCGCCCGTATCGGCACCCTGGTCGGCGTCGCCCTCAGCCTCTTCATCGCCGCCTCCACCGCCGTCGGCGCCGTCATCGGCCGCTTCGTCCTCCACTCCATGGGCGATCTCGACGACATGATCCACGCCTCCAAGGCCCAGATCGACCAGCTGATCGCCAGCAAACAGCTTCCCCCGCCGGCCAACGCCATGATCAACTCGCCGGAGTTCCGCACGGGCTTCATGCTCTTCGCCTTCGCCCTCGGCCTGCTCTTTATCCTGATCGTCTCCATCTTCGGAGGAGCCCTCGGCGGCCTGCTCCGCTCCCGCCGCCGCCCCGTCGCCTGAGCCGCCAGTCCTTCCGATCACTACTCGCTGCTCCTTCTCCCTACTCCCTGATCCCCGCCTTCCTGCTATCATTTGCCCAATTGCTATGACCGAGTCCAACTCCGAATCCGCGCTCGTCCGTAAGCCGCACCTCCGGGAAAAGGGCCGTCTCATGTCCGCCTCCGAGATCGAACGCACCCTGGTTCGCCTCGCCCATGAGATCGTCGAAAAGAACAACGGCGCCGCCAACCTCGGCCTGGTCGGCATCAAGCGCCGCGGCGTCCCGCTCGCCCAGCGGCTCGGCACCCTGATCTCCAACATCGAAAAGCAGCCCGTCGATACCGGCGTCCTCGACATCAGCTTCTACCGCGACGACCTCTCCACCTCCGGCCCCCGCCCCACCGTCAACCCCGGCGACATCGGCTTCGACGTCAACGGCCGCGACATCATCCTGCTCGACGACGTCCTCTACACCGGCCGCACCATCCGCGCCGCACTCGACGCCCTCTTCGACCACGGCCGCCCCAGGAGCGTCCAGCTGCTGGTCCTCATCGACCGCGGCCACCGCGAGCTGCCCATCCAGGCCACCTTCACCGGCCGCACCATCCCCACCTCCAAGCGCGAGATCATCGAGGTCAAACTCAACGAGATCGACGGCGAGGAGCAGGTCGTTCTGGTCGAACTCACCGACCCCGCCTAGTCCGGGCTTGCGTCCACGGCGAAAATCCCGCCACGCACGGCGAAAATCCAGCCACGTCTTTGCTTCTAGGTAGGCCAAGGCTTTAGCCTTGACATAGTGGCACCCACACCTCGGGGGCTTTTAGCCCCTGGGGTATGCCCTGCCAGCCCGACCCAAATTCAGGAGCCGAAACCGCCGTAATGGACGAACTCACCCACCCCGACCACCACCCCGGCTCCCTCCTCAGCGTCCAGCACCTCTCCCTTTCCGAAGTCGCCCGGATCCTCGCCAGCACCACCCGCATCGCTGCGCTCGCCCCCGCCGAGCGGGCCAAGCTGCTCGCCGGCCGCCGCATCGCCCTGCTCTTCTACGAGTCCAGCACCCGTACCCGCACCTCCTTCGAGCTCGCCGCGAAGAGCCTCGGCGCCACTACCACCCTGGTCAGCGACAAGTCCTCGTCCATCGAAAAAGGAGAGTCGCTCAAGGACACCGGCCTCACCCTGCGCGCTCTCGGCGCCGAGGCCATCATCCTCCGCCACCCAAGCTCCGGCGCTGCCGCGCTGCTCGCCCGCGCCACCGGCCTGCCCGTCCTCAACGCCGGCGACGGCATGCACGAGCACCCCTCGCAGGCGCTGCTCGACCTCCGCACCCTGCTCACCCGGCTCGCGCTCGACCCCGGCACCGCCCACGCCGGCTCGCTCTCCGGCGTCACCGTCGTCATCACCGGAGACATCCGACACAGCCGCGTCGCCCGCTCGAACGCCATGCTGCTGCCGCGCCTGGGAGCCCGCGTCATCCTCTGCGGTCCTGAGCCCCTGCTCTCCGAAGACGCCCTCGGCCTGCATCCGGGCGAAGGCCCCTGCCTCGAGATCGAGCGCGACTTCGACCGCGCCCTCGCCACCGCTGCCCAACAGACCCCCGCCGTCATGATGCTACGCATCCAGAAGGAGCGTCTCGCCGGCCTCGAGCTCGACCTCGCCTGCTACATCGCCAACTACCAACTCACGGAAGACCGCCTCGCCGCCCACGCGCCGAACGCCCTCGTCCTCCACCCCGGCCCCATGATCCGCGGCCTCGAGATCCAGGGCGAGGTCGCCGACAGCCCCCAGTCCGCCATCGAGGACCAGGTCCGCCACGGTCTCGCCGTCCGCACCGCCCTGCTCGCCCGCGCCCTGGGAGTGACCGCGTAAGAACCGGGTGCCCCATCCTTCGCGGTAGTATCGCGAAGGGTGGGAGAGACGAACCCTTACACCACCTGCTCCCAGTCCCACCCAGAGAAGCCATGATCGAACAAAACACTCCCGACCTCCTCATCACCAACGGCCACCTCCTCGATCCCGTCTCGCAGCCGGAGCCTGCGCCCCGCGACCTGCTCCTCCGCGATGGCCGCATCCACGCCATCGATGCCCCCGGCGCCTTCACCGCGCTCGAGATTAAGAACGTCGTGGACGCCACCGGCCTCCTCGTAGCCCCCGGCCTGATCGACGTCCACGTCCATCTGCGCGAGCCCGGGCAGACCTGGAAGGAGACCATCGCCACCGGCACCCGCGCCGCTGCCGCCGGCGGCTACACCACCGTCGTCGCCATGCCCAACACCATCCCGGTCAACGACTCGGTCGAGACCATGGAGTGGATGCTCAGCCCCGACCGCGACCCCCAGGTCCATCTGCTCGCCATGCCCGCCGCCACCCAGGGCTCGCTCGGCGAGCGGCTCACCGACTACGCCGCCCTCGCCGCCGCCGGCGCCGTCGGCTTCACCGACGATGGCAAGCCCGTCCTCGAAGACCGCGTCATGCGCTCGGCCCTGGTCGCCGCCGCTCGCCTAGGCCTGCCCATCTCCCAGCACGCCGAGGATACCCACATCACCGGCGGCTGCAGCATGCACGCCGGCCCCGTCGCCTTCCGCCTCGGTCTGCGTGGTATGACCATCGAGGCCGAGTCCAACATCGTCGAGCGCGACATCCAGCTGCTGCGCGACATCGAGCAGAAGGACCACCTGCGCCCCCACCTGCACGTCCAGCACGTGTCTACCGCCAAGGCCCTCGCCGCCATCCGGCTCGCCAAACAGCAGGGCCTCCACGTCACCTGTGAGGCCGCCCCGCACCACTTCACCCTCACCGACCAGGCCGTCTCCGGCGAAGCCGCCGACCCCACCTTCTGCCGCAACACCCCCTACAACACCAACGCCAAGATGAACCCGCCCCTGCGCGACGAGGCCGACCGCCTGGCGGTCGTAGAAGCCCTGCTCGACGGCACCATCGACTGCATCGCCACCGACCACGCCCCCCACGCCGCGCACGAAAAAGAGGTCGAGTTCGAGCGCGCCCCCAACGGCATCACCGGCCTCGAGACCGCGCTCGGCCTCGCCTTCCGCATCCTTCATCAGCGTCACGGCCTTCCCTTGGCCCGCGTGCTCGCCCTGCTGTCCAGCCACCCTGCCCAACTCCTCAAGCTCGACGGCCGCGGCACCCTCACCCCCGGCGCCCACGCCGACCTGGTCCTCTTCGATCCCGCCGCCGAGTGGACCTATGCCGCCGCCCAATCCCTGTCGAAGTCCAAAAACTCCCCCTTCGACCTGGCCCCTATGCTCGGCCGCATCCACGCCACCCTCTGCGCCGGCCGCGTCGTCCACCGCGGCTAGAGGGTATTGAGAGGCGGGACTTTGGTCCCGCCTCACCCCTCGACCTGGCTCACGCTACGGCGTTGACACCCGGGAAGGCGCTCGCCAGCGCGACATCTTCGTCCGCCCGACTGCGCTGCTTCGCCCTGTACATCTCCATATCCGCGCGGCGTTTCAGCTCCTCCGGCGTCGTCCCGTGGTCAGGGTACACCGCCAATCCGATGCTCGCCGAGCCATGGATGCGGACTCCATCCAGCACAAAGTCGTCATCGAAGCAGCTCTCCAGCCGCACCCTGTAGTGCTCCTCCTCCAGGCTGTCCGACTCGGTCGCGGTGAGCAGAAACTCATCGCCGCCGATCCGCGCCAGCACGTCGCTCGAGCGCACCTTCGCGCTCAGCCGCGCCGCAATCTGCTGCAGATACAGATCCCCGATCTTATGCCCATATCGGTCGTTCACCTGCTTGAAGCGGTCGATGTCGATGTAGGCAACCGCCACCCGCCTCCGCTGCTGATTGGCTTCGAGAATCGTCATCTCCAGGTGCGCATCCGAACGCCGGCGGTTTGGCAGTCCCGTCAACTGGTCGTGCATGGAGCCGTAATTGAGCCTCTCGTACAGGCGCCGCTGGTTCACGGCCAGATTCGATAGGCTGGCGCCCATCGACAGCGTCTGCCGTTCCACCTCCGAAAACGCCCGGACAGCCCCATGCGCGACGCGGAATACCCCGACAGGCCGCGCCTTGCTGTCCGTCAGCGTCGTCTCCAGCAGCTGAAGCAGCGGGCCTGGCTCGCCGGTGTCGGGCTCGATCACTACGTTCCGCCCTGCCTCTCGCCCATCCTCCAGCAGTTCGCAAGAACACTCGACCCGCGGTATCAGCGCCTCGACCGCAGCGCAGATATCCGCCAGCAACCTGTCCAGGGGAACCTCGGAGTTGATCTCCTCAAGCAGCCGGCTGCGTTCCCGTTCCATCTGCATCGTGCGCTCGATCCGCTTCGCCTGCTCCCGCACCCGGCTGCGCAGGATCACCGCCCAGGCAATGATCCCCACAGAGACCGCCAGCAGCCCACCCAGCACGTAAATCAAGTGGGTCACCGTCCACCATGAGGCCGGCGCCAGCACCTTCAGGTCCTCTGGACTGCGCAGCTCCAGCCGAAACAGCACCGGCTTGCCCCACGACCCAGTCGGCGTGATGCGGCAGATCCCACTGGCCGCAACCAGCGTCCCCGGCGGCAGATCCGGCAGAGCCGTGCTGCCCGGATGCGTCCACAGCAGCAGGCTAACCGGATGCCGGTCGACCATCAACACCATCGAATCCGAAAGCCCGTCGTGCATCTCCGAGAGCACCCGCCCCCGCAGCTCCACCAGATCGCTGTTGTACTGCCCCCCGGCCGCCTCCGCGTAGCTCACCCGTCGCGCCGGAACCTCCTCCTGCTCGCCCGTGGGGACGATCCTCGCCTCCTCCAACGCCGGTCCGTAGCGATGATCGTCCGGAAAGCCGGTCGCATCCACCACCGATCCCAGCGGGATCGGATCGATCTGCCGCGTCACCACCGGCAGACTCTGGCCGTCATGCTCGAGCACCAGCAAGATCCCCGGTTCGTAGAAGGTCACCGCGCCCCGTACCCGTACCCGCTCCGACTCGTCCAGCACAAACTTCTTCTGGATCACGTCGTCGATCCTGCTCAGCGGCAGACTCTCCGGCTTCACCTGAGGCGAACTCAGCACCTTCAAGCCTCGTGCATTGGCCAGATACAGAGCGATCCGCATCAGCTGCCACTGCGCATTGAAGTGGCCGCCTACCACCCCTTCGACCTGCACCTCGGCATCGATCAAGGCCGGCAGATCCAGCCGGCGATAATCCTGCACCAATACCTGCACAATCCCGCCCGGCACCAGAACCTCCAACTGCGCGATCGGGTGCCCGCCCTGCAACTCCATGTTGGCCGAACGAACCACACCACGAATCGATGCATACTGGCAGTCCCGGTCGCCGCGCATCAGCTGGCGATAGTCGGTCGACTGGCTGCCCGGCAACCGCCCCCGCCCGAGCACCTGAATCTCCGGGTCCTGCGCCACCATCGTGCGATAGCTGCTGGCCGTAACCCCCTTCACATCCACCAGATCGCCGCGGCGAACCGGGTACAGCTTCGAGGTCTTGATATACACCCCGCCGCTCGCATCGGCGACGAACAAGCCAGCCACATTCGGCTCGTAATAGGTGACGGTAGCGATCAGATGCACCGGCAGCCCCTTGCTCGCCCGCTCGGCCGGCAGATCGTGCACCGCGGCGGCCTGCGTCAGCTCGCCCGACGCACCAGCCGCGCCCCAGGCCGGGCTCCCCCAGACCCCCAAAAAGATCAGCAGCACAGGGAGCATGCCCCGTGCCCAGCCACGGCCATCGCCCGTTCGGGCGCGCAGGTTGGAGGGGAAACGATGCCCCCCTGTTCCCAGGGGAAGACGAGTCGACGATTCGGCGGCGTGGGCTTTCTCCGTGATCCAGGCAGACATGGCACACCCTGCAAAGTCGATGCAATAACGATCGTCGTTCCTTAGCCCGGCCGAGAGGTAAATCTCCTCACAAGGTAGGGAAGAAATCGTGAGGCCCGCTGCCTCTTGCCAACCTGCACCGGTTCGCCCGTCCATGCCGCGCCCCGGAGCACCGTCGAAAGGGAAGCAACCGTATCACCTTTGTCGGCGCGCGGCAAAGCACCTCCGTGCAGCACCAAGGTCACACCCGCTCGATCATCACCTCGGTCGACTTCATCAGCGCCGCCGCCATCTGCCCCTTCCGCAACTGCATCTCTCGCGCCGCATCCGCCGTAATGATCGAGGTTACCCGCTGGTCTCCGATCGCCAGCACCACCTGCGCCAGCAACCCACTGATCTTCACCTCGACGATCGTCCCCACCAGCTGGTTCCTTCCACTCACCGTGCGGAACCGCTCCCGGCTCTTGGATCGAGTCGCGGCCTTCTCCGGCTCGCCTTCGCCCTTACCCTTCGCCTTCACCAGAGGCGCCAGCGAGCCCTCCGGAATCCGGTGATGCCCACCCGGTGTCTGCACCGTCTTCAGCGTCCCCGCCAGAATCCACTGCTTGATGGTCGCGTAGCTCACTCCCAGCGCCGCCGCCGCCTCGCGCGGCTTCAACAGAACCTCAGAATTCGCCATACTGCCTCCTCATCCAACCAAATTCGCCGCTGCCGCCAGCCCGAAAGACACAGCCCGCAACCGGCACGCAGCGCTCACTGCAGATAAACGATACACAGGTGAATACATTCCCCAAAGCGCCACATCTCAGCGGTCGCCTGCCCGAAACAATCAGAGCCGTCAGAAACATAGAAAATCGCGATAGTTAATCGTTTAGAATCGTTCCATGCTCCCCCGCACCTTCTTCCTCCGCGCCCTGCCCTGGTCCTCCGTCTCAGGACTGCTCGCCGCCGCCCTGCTCGCCCTGCCGCTCGCTGCCCAGCAGCCCAACGCCTCCTGGTGGACCCGCTACGAGGAACGCGTCACCGCCACCCAGAACGAACAGCCCCACTGGGTCACGCCGCTCGTCACCGTCACCCCGCGCCTCGAGCAGGAGGTCCGCACCGACTTCGTCCGCCAGACCAACACCAAGCTGCAGAACACCTGGAACTACGGCAACAGCAAGGGCCTCGAGATCATCCCCTTCCGCCGCGTCGAGCTGCTCTTCAACCTCCCGCCCTTCTTCAACCACGACTCCAACGCCAAAGACGGCTTCGGCGATGTCAGCTTCAACTCCAAGTACCGCATCTTCTCCCGCAACGAAGAGAGCGGCAACAGCATCATCACCGCCTTCCTCGCCGCCACCGTTCCCACCGGCAAGAACGGCAACGGAAGCTGCTGCGCGGTCGTCACCCCCACCCTGGCCGTAGGCAAGGGCTTCGGCCAACTCGCCCTCACCTCCACCGCCGGCGGCTCACTTCCCGTAACGAACTCCACCGGCCTCGGCCACACCATCGCCTGGAACAACACCATCCAGTACCGCGCGGCGAAGACCGGCCCAGCCCGCCTCTTCTGGCCCGAGCTCGAGTTCAATTCCAGCTTCTACAAGGGCGGCGCCAACGACGGCAAGACCGCCACCTTCGCCACCCCCGGCCTCATCCTCGGCCGCATCCCGCTCACCCGCGACGCCAGCGGCAAACCCGGCCGCCTCGGCCTCACCTTCGGCGCTGGCGACCAGATCGCCCTCACCCACTTCCACACCTACAACCACGCCATCGTCCTCACCGCCCGCATCCCCTTCTAATCGCAGACCACCCTTTTGGTTGTCATTCCGCAGCGCAGCGGAGGAATCGCAGGCCCCACCCCTCACCTCACCAACAAAGCAAAAGCCAGGCCCGCTCCGACCTTCAAGAGCACCGCCCGGCTTCCGTCTTTCAACCCAAAAATCCTACTTCAAGATTCCCGTCTTCTTCGCAACGGTCACCATCACCTCAAGCGCCTGGTCGATCTCCGCCCGCGTATGCTCGCTAGTCATGATCGTCCGCACCCGCGCCTTGCCCTCGGGCACGGTCGGGAACGCAATGCCGGTCGCCATCACGCCCGCCTCGAACAGCGCCTTCGAGAACTCCATCGTCCGCCGTCCGTCGCCGATAATGATCGGCGTAATCGGCGTCTCGCTCTTCGGCGTTGACACTCCGCCAATATCGAACCCGGCGTCTGCCAGCTGCTGCTTGAAGTAGTTCGTGTTCTCCCACAGCCGGGCGATGCGCTCGGGCTCGCTCTCGAGCAGGTCGAAGGCCGCGATGCAGGTCGCCGCCACACTCGGCGGATGCGAGGTCGAGAACAGGAACGGCCGCGCGCGATGGTACAGATAGTCAATCAAATCGCGGCTGCCGCACACATATCCGCCCAGCGCCCCAATTGCTTTGGAGAGCGTCCCCACCTGCACATCCACCCGCCCATGCGCGTTGAAGTGATCGATCGACCCGCGTCCATTCCGTCCCAGCACGCCGCTCGAGTGCGCATCGTCGACCATCATGATCGCGCCGTATTTCTCGGCCAGGTCCGCCAGCTTGTCCACCGGCCCGATATCCCCGTCCATCGAGAAGACGCCATCGGTGATGATCAGCTTCCGTCCCGGCTCATTCGCAATCTCCTGCAGCAGCTCCTCGCAGTGCGCCACATCCTTGTGCCGGAAGACCTTGATCTTCGCCCGCGACAGCCGCGCTCCATCGATGATCGAGGCATGGTTCAGCTCATCCGACAGGATGAAGTCCTCCTTGCCCAGAATCGACCCCACCGTCCCCGCATTGGCCGCGAATCCCGACTGGAAGACCACGCACGCCTCCACGTTCTTGAACGCCGCGATCTTCTCCTCCAGCTCCATGTGGATCCGCATCGTTCCTGCGATCGTCCGCACCGCGCCCGACCCGACGCCATACTTCTCGGTCGCCGCAATCGCTGCCTCGCGCAGCTTCGGGTGGTTGCACAGCCCCAGGTAGTTGTTCGAGGCGAGATTGATCACCCGCCGCCCGTCGTAGGTGCACACCGGCGCCTGCTCGTCGTCCAGCACCCGCAGCTTGAAGTACGTCCCACGCTGCTTCAAATCCTCGATCTGCGCGGTCAGGTGAGCCAGCTGCGCCCTCTGCGGTTTGTTGGCGGCACCAGAAGTAAGGCCAGAAGCGGAAGCGGTCGGGGAAGCGGCGTTCGATGTCATACTCTTATCTTAATCCTTTCGCCCTGCAGGCAATCGCCGGACCGCCTCCGGCATCCAACCGAAGACAACCCCGGAACAACTCCGCCTTGGATGTTGAAACACCGAATGGAAACGAGGACCGAACGATGATCTCTCCGCACGCATCGCTGCGCTTCACCCGGACCGCCACCGTGGCTCTCGCTCTCGCCCTCGGCGCGGGTATGCTCTCCGGCTGCACCTCCAAGCAGGACGCCGCTATCGAGAAGGCCAAGCAGCAGGCCAACGCCACCGGCCAGCCCCAGCAGATCACCTCCACCGACAAGAACGGCAACACCACCACCACCACGGTGGAGCCACTGCAGCCCGGCCAGAGCACCCAGGCCATCACCACCACGGTGACACCCGCCAGCCCGGTCCCGGCCAACACCCCAGCCACCGTTCCGGGCGGCAACGCAGCCAACTCGGCCGCACCCTCCTACCCGTCCGGCCAGTCTGACCAGTCCGGCCAGTACGCGAACCAGCCCGGCCAGTACGCGAACCAGCCCGGCCAGGCTGCAACTCAGCCCAACCAGTATGCAACCCAATCCGGCCCAGCGCCCGACCAGTCCGGCCAATACGCGAATCAGCCTGTTCCTCCGCCCCCCGGTAACCCGCCTGCCGTCCAGCCCGCCGACGTCCGCATCCCCGCCGGCACCCCACTGGTCATCCGCATCAACCAGCACATCAGCGTCAAGACCAGTCGCGCCGGCGACCGCTTCTCCGGCGCCATCCAGGAGCCGGTGATCGACCGGAACCGCCGCGTCCTCATCCCTCGCGGCGCTCCCGTCGAGGGCGTCATCGACGAGGCTCACCGCCGCGGCCGCTTCAAGGGCAGCTCCATCCTCGAGCTGCGCCTCGTCTCCCTCTCGCTCAACGGTGTCCGCTACCCGCTTGATACCAATGACCTGAGCCGCACCAAGAAGGGCAAGGGCAAGCGCTCCGCAGCCTTCATCGGCGGCGGTGCCGGAGCCGGCATGCTCATCGGCGGCATCGCCAGCGGCGGCGTCGGCCTGTTGGTCGGCGGCCTCGCCGGAGGCGGCGCCGGAGCCGTCGCCGGGGGCTTCACCGGCAACCGCGACATCGAGATCCCCGCCGAGTCCATCGTCCGCTTCCAGCTCGCCGAGCCGCTCGTCCTCCAGGCCCCCTAAATCCGTACCCCGTAACCCACCGGAGCCCGTCTCACCTGCGAGACGGGCTTCGGCTTAATCAGCGAGCAGTCTGCGCGGAACTACCGCCGCTGCCACCAGAATCGTGATCTCCGGTTCGATCGGCTGGCGATAGTCCATCAACGGATGCGTCATGTAGTACGTCACCGGAAAGACGACGAGTAGACGCCGAAACAGACGGAAGACGCCCGCCAGCAGCCATGGATAGAGCGGTGGCATCATCGCCGTCGGTCCGCTTAGGGGCAAGAACGGCGAGCTATATCCCTGCCCCTCGGCCACCGAGCGCGCAGTCCACCCCATCTCCCAGCCAAAGTTCACATGTCCGCCAGCCGCATCCGCCACCCCAGGCGCCGCGAAGCTCACAACGATCAACCGAACCACCAACGCAGTGACTACCATCGGCAGTAAAACCAGCCAGATGGAAGGAGGATTGATGGAAGTGCCCGAACCCTCGGATCTCCCCCGGGTCCCTACAACCTCTTGCAGCAAAACACTTGTAGCCAAAAAACTCCTCTTTCAAGCAAATACGGCAGAAAACCAGACATGCAGTTAAGTCTTTTATAATCTGCATTATGCATTGCGCGAACGATGTTCTGCGCAGCGGCGGTAGCCGGATGATCCCGCCAGATTCGCCCATCCGCCCGGTCGCCGCTTCTAGGTAAGCCAAGGCTTTAGCCTTGGCACTCAGGCCCGCAATCGCCCCAAAACCCTGTTAAATCCTTGACGCGGCTGCTATAATAGAGCCCGCAAACCTCCTCCGAAGACACGTTCTTCCGCAACCCGCAGACCTCGAACCAGGTCTGGACCTCGGGTTGACTCTGTTTGGACTTAAGCCCCTATTCATCTAGACTTTAGGGCTTTCAGTCAGGGGGGAGGAGAGGTACCCCGAATCCACCCGAACGCCCAGCCGCCAGATGCTCTCGCACCAGCGCCTTGGCCCGCGCCAGAACCTCGGCGTCGCCGCCCGTTCCGGCCAGCCAATGCACTTCGGGCTCCCTCCGGAACCACGTCCCTTGCCGCTTGGCGTAGTTGCGATGCCCCTGCTGTGCCGCCGCGATCGCCGCCTCCCGCGTCATCTCGCCGCGCAGCACCGCCACCGCCTGCGCGTAGCCGAGCGAGCCCAGCGGCGTGCACCCATAGCCGTACCGCTCCACCAGCCGCTCCGTCTCCTCCACCAGGCCGCGCTCGAACATCGCCGCCGCCCGCTGGTTGATCCGCTCATACAGCAGCGCCCGCGGCGGGTCGAGCCCCAGCCGCAGGATCCTGTAGCCGCTCAGAGCATCCCTCCCCTTCTCCCACTGCTCGCTCAGCGGCTCGCGCGCCGCCAGGCTCACCTCGATCGCCCGCACCACCTTCGGCACATCGTTGGCATGGATCACCCCCGCCGCCCGTGCATCCAGCCTGCACAAGATTCGGTGCAAATAGACCGCACCCTTCTCCTCCGCGCGCGAGCGCAGCCGAGCCCGCAGCTCCGGATCGACCGCCGGGGCAGGGAACAGTCCATCCACCAGCGCCCGCAGATACAGCCCGGTCCCGCCAGCCACAATCGGCAGCCTGCCTCGCCCGGTGATGCCCGCCAGCGCCTCCCGCGCCCCCCGGCTATACTCTCCCGCCGTATATGCCTGGTCCGGCGCGACCACGTCGATCATGTGGTGGGGCACACGGCCGCGTTCTTCAAGCGAAGGCTTGGCGGTTCCGATCTCCATCTCGCGATACACCGCCACCGAGTCGCAGCTGACGATCTCGCCCCCGAACTCCTCCGCCAGCGCCAACGACAGCGCCGTCTTTCCGCTCGCCGTCGCTCCCACCAGCACCACCATGGGAAGCTCGCCGGAGGCCATCGTCTCCGTCGTATCGAGAAGCGCCGTCTCTACCAAAACCGCCACCATCCCGGGGTGAAGACGCGATGCACTCCGGCCCGCCGCACGGCGAACAGCAATGCCGCCAGCGCCAGCAGGATCAGCCCGCGCACCTGCCGCACCCGCTCTCTCCCGTGCTGCTCAACGCGCTTTGCGCTGGGCTTGCGCTCGTAGCTTTCCTGCACTGGCATCGCGCTACCGGGGCGGTTCCTTATTCACAAGGTAGTGGATTCGCAGCTCCAGGTTCGGCCCATGGAACTCCTTCGGCAGCGGCGGAAACTGCCCCACTCCGGTAATCGATCCCCAGGACGACTTGTTGATGGCGTCATCGTGGCTCGAGTCCTCGAGATGCATTCCGCCGATCGTTCCATCGGGCAGAATGGTGAACCGGATCTGCGTCTCGCCTTGCTTGTTCAGTGGCGGCCGCGCCTCCTCCGGAATCAACGGCAGCCAGGTGTAATAGATCTCCCGGATGATCTTCTGCAGATACGGGTTGAAGTCCACGCCCATCGTGTCCGACAGGATGTCGACGCCCGGAGCAGCCACGCCGCGATGTTCCACCGGCCCATTCGGTCCGCTGCCCATGTTCAGGCTGCCGCCCCGCGGAGCCTGTGCCGCCTGCCGCACCATGTCTCCCGCGCTGGCCGCTGGAGTCGAGAAGTTTGGCCGCGTCGGGGCCGGGGTTGGCGACGGTGCCGACGGCAGCAGCGCCGGGGTCGGCGGCGGGGGTGCCGGCTTCGACGGCAGCGGTGTCGGCTGCGACTGTTGTTGCGGCGCCGGCTGAGGCGGGGCGGGCTGGGGTGGCGCTGGCTGTGGGGCCGGTCGCTGCTTCTGCAACTGCTCGATCGTCTTCCGGTCGAGCGCGCGCGGCGCCGGCGGCGCCTTGGGAGCATGCGACAGCGCGCGGCTGAGGTCCCGCGGAGTGTTCAGGTTGGTCAACTCCCGCTCCCGCATTACATCGGCGGGGTTCACGATGCGCGGCTGGTGGAACAGCACCCGCGGCCCATAGATCACAAACCAGGCCACTGCGATCCAGAAGAACAGCGAGATGTAAACCGACTCGCGAAACCGGGCACGCTCGCGATCATCATCCAGCGTGTCCAGCAGGTGGATCAGCTCGTCTTCTGCGAGCTCGCCAAACCGGTTCGTTCGGACCTTTGCGGGGGAGCTGTCGGTCGGGGAGGGCGGGACCGGATTTGGCGGTGTTTCCAGAATTGGCATGATCGCTATGGGTCAGACGTGCGGCAGGTCGATAAAGTTCACGCAGAACGCTCTATCGGGTCATCGGCGCGTCGCTCTCCGGTGCCAACGCGGTGTCGCTCTATTTTCTCACCTTTACGCCAGCGGGCAAAGACAAACCCTTAGCCGGTCCCACCTTGCTCGAAGCGGTTTACAGTGCCACTCAAGCGGAGTGTGGGCACTCGGTCCTCGCCGAAGCTGCTTCTGCCGTAGACTAACTGCTGTGAACGCCGTCTTCGCACACAAGAACCACGCCAACACCCGCGCCGTCGTGCTCACCATCAGCGACCGCTGCTCGCGCGGCGAGATGGTCGACCTCTCCGGCCCCGCTGTCGCCCGCCTGATCGAGCAGTCCGGCCTGCCCACACCGCTGGCCGAGACCCTGCCCGACGAGCTCGACCAGATCGCCGCCGCCCTGCGCCGCCACTCTCAGAGTGCCAACCTGATCCTCACCACCGGCGGCACCGGCCTGGCCCCGCGCGACGTCACCCCCGAGGCCACCCGCCTGGTCGCCGATCGCCTGGTCGACGGCCTCGCCGAGTGCATGCGCGCTGCCGGTCTGCACCACACCCCGCTCGCCCCGCTCAGCCGCGCCGTCTGCGCGACCCTCGGCTCCAGCCTGATCGTCAACCTCCCAGGCAGCCCCTCGGGCGCGGTCACCTCGCTGATGGCCATCCTGCCCATCCTGCCCCACGCCATCGATCTGCTCTCCGGGCGCACCCAGCACACCACGAAGCCAGCCAGTCCGATCGAACCCGTCGGATAACGCCGCCTACGCCGTGGCGCCGGGCCGTCCGTTTACCGTTATCTTCACAGTCGCGGGCGCGCGCCGGGTCCAGGCAACGGTAAAATAGCCCAAGGGGCAGGTCGCGCAAGCGCCCAGGCGACCCACTTGACGCTAGCTGTCACGCAAAGGCTCAGTTGAAAATCGCACCCGTCTCCATCCTGCATAAACTGAACGTCCTCATGCTCGCGGTGCTCAAGCCGCTGGGCGTCTGGGGAGTCTGTGCCCTGGCCATCGTGGACTCGTCCTCCATTCCGATGCCCATCGACGCCATCGTCATCGGCTATGTCTCCGCCGACCACGCCCGCTTCGTCATCTACGCTCTCATGGCCGCACTCGGCTCCGCCATCGGCGCCCTCGTGCCCTACTACCTCGGCCGCGCCGGCGGCGAACTTTTTCTGCTCAAGCGCATCAACCGCCAGCGCTACGAAAAACTCCGCGACCGCTTCGAGCGACAGGAGTTTCTCGCCATCATGATCCCCGCCATGATGCCCCCGCCGATGCCGGTCAAGCTCTTCGAACTCGCCGCCGGCGTCTTCGAGATGAAGCCGCTCTGGTTCTTCTCCGCCATCTTCCTGGGCAAGTTCCTGCGCTTCATCCTCTGGGCGCTGATCACCGTCTTCTACGGACCGGCGATCGTCCACACCATCACCCGCACCTTCCATAGCCACGCCGAGCTGCTGCTGGCCACGATCGGCGTCTTCGGCCTAGCCCTGGGTGTTTATCTCGCCAGAAAGATCTTTGAGCGCCGCCGCGGCACACCGCTCCCCATCGAAGACGAAGAGACCAGCTAGAACGGTGCGGCTTCTAGGTAGGCCAAGGCTTTAGCCTTGGCATCAAGTGCAAAGAGTGCGGGGCTTTAGCCCCTGGGGTATGACCTTCTCGCCCCTGTGCATAGCCTGATCGAGTTCTCAGACCGCTCCCTACGCCATCGGCAGCTTCGAAGCCTGCATCTCGCGCACACCCTCGACCATCCCTCGCGCCAGCGCCGGCAGGCCGAACAGCATCCCAGCCGTCATTGCGGTCGAGATCACATCGTTGGCGTAGAACGGCACCGCCGCCACGTAGCAGGCACCCAACCCCGCCGCGCTCTTCGCATACATCCCGCCCGCAGCCCAAACCATGAAGTTGCTCAGCAGGAAGAACGAGGTCGAGGAGGCCAGCACGCCCGCGCCCACCCGCAGCCAGCCCGCGCGGCGCTCCAGCAATCCCTGCCCCATCAGACAGATCGCTCCATACCAGATCCAGGTCGCCAGATAGGCGCTCACGTGGAACGGATAGCCGTACGCAAACACCGTCAGGTAATAGTCCGTCGCCGCCAGTGCCAGCGCCGCAGCTACCGCCTGCCAGCGCCCCCAGCGCGAGCTCCCCATTCGAGATCCGAAGAACAGCAGGCTCCCGCCCACAGCCGTAAAGTTCACGCCCGTCGCATGAAACGTATGGGGAAGGACCCGGCTCAGAACAGCGAATAGAAGAACAAGATAAGCAGACATGAACGTTAACCTCGGGAGAGCAGCAAACTGTGGCGGAAGACATACGAGTTCCACGCA
>Ga0210403_10002034_pt1 | contig 18640 bp, 16 predicted proteins | sample IncBWC19MmetaG_FD_150863 | JGI IMG/M metagenome (GOLD analysis project Ga0210403, IMG submission 150863) | Forest soil microbial communities from Barre Woods Harvard Forest LTER site, Petersham, Massachusetts, United States - Inc-BW-C-19-M | ecosystem: Environmental > Terrestrial > Soil >... | reverse complement strand
TCCCGCGCAAGCGTTGGTCCCCGGAACGGTGTCACTCGCGGCTGGAGTGTTCGAAACCAGCAGCAAGCGGATTTGTTGGTAGCTCCCCGCGGGGAGACTTGCGGAGCCCAGCTGCGCCAGAATGCACGTTGTCTGCGGCTTGGAAAAGAGGTCGATCTGCATGGGCGCGTTGGCCAGTTGCGGAGCAAGTTCCTGCCAACCGGAGCTGCTGTCCGTCGCGCTGGCGCTGATATGCGCCTGCACCGAGCGAACGGTGACGTATACGTGCATAAATTGCCCGTTAGGGGGCATACAGCTCGGCGGGTCGCTCATGCTCACGTTCACCGTGCCCATGGTTGAACTCATGCTGCTCGTGGAGCCCCCGCTGCAGCTCACGATGATTCCCGCGATCGCGAAAATCGCCACCACGGCCAGCAAAAGCGTTCCAGCCCGCGGATTCCGGGCCATCCAATCAGATTTCATCGCACTTCTCCTGTAGTAAATGATTTTTCACAACATTTGTTTGCCGGAAGGGGACAGAGGTACCGGCTGGATTCTCGTCACAGGCTGGATTGTAGGGGACCAGAGAGAGCTGGGCGCTCTCAACGGTCAGAATTATAGCACTAACAGACTTGGCTTGGAGGCCAACTCGGGGCGGTCTCTTGATCCGGGCGCTTAGCCGAGTTAAGGCCGAATTTCCACGGGCGCGCCAACTTTGATGAGCGGATAAATTTCGTCAATCTCCTCGTTCGTTAGCGCGATGCAACCGTCCGTCCAGTCTGTCAGACGGTGCTTGGCTCCAATCCATCCCCATTTTGCCCCCAGTCCGTGAATTTCGACGTCGCCGCCAGGATTCACTCCCAACTTCCGCGCATTCACCCGGTCGGCCTGATTCGGATAGGAAATGTGCAGCGCCTTGTAAAACTGGCTGTTCGGATTCTTGGCGTCCACAGAATAGATGCCTTCGGGAGTCTTGTGGTCGCCCAGGCGATCTTTCGCGCCAACCGGTTGCCCGCCCAGTGCAACTTTGTAGGTTTTCAGAATCCTCGCCCCGTCCATTAATGTCAGCGTTCGCTTCTTCTTTTCGATCACAATCCTGTCGACCCTCGCAGTAGCCTGGGCGGCAAGCTGGGAAGCCACACCAATAGACATCCAGGTGACCAAAAGAATGCCTGCGAAGCAGAGGATTTTTCTTCTGTTCTGAGAGAGGCGGGTCATAGGTGGGCGGGGCGCCGACGGCTTGGCATGTCAGCAGAATTATGAACTGCCAATCAGCCAGCCGGTGATGAACACCAGCAGGCCGCCTACGATCACCTGAAACGCGGCTTGCAGAAACGGGGTGTCCATATAGCGGTGGCGAATGAAGCTGATTAAACCGAGTTCGACGAGAACGACCACAAATGCCACGCCGACGGCCAGATGGAAGTCGGCAATCAGGAAGGGCAAGGTGTGGCCGAGCCCGCCGGCGGTGGTCATCAATCCGGTGACCGTGCCGCGAATCCACGGCGAGCCGCGGCCCGTCAGCGAGCCGTCGTCCGAGAGCGATTCGGCGAAACCCATCGAAATGCCCGCGCCCAGGCTGGCCGCCATGCCAACGAGAAACGCGTCCCAACTCTTGTGAGTGGCGAAAGCGGCGGCGAACAAGGGCGCCAGCGTGGAGACGGAGCCGTCCATTAATCCCGCCAGGCCGGGCTGCACAAACTGCAGCATGAACAAGCGCTTGTGCGATTCCGATTCGTCGGACCTGGCTTTTTCCGTGAGGTGTTTTTCTTCGTATTCCCCGGCGGCGCGCGTGTGCTTGCGCTCCTCATCCGCAAGCATGTTCAGCAATTCGCGCGTAGGCGCATCCGAGGCCAAGCTCGCCGCGCGAGAATAAAACCGGCTCGCCTCCATCTCCATGATTTCCGCCTGCCGCCGCGCCACCTTCACTCCGAGCGGCCGCGTCATCCACACCGGGCGGCGGCTCAGAAATCCGCGCACATCTTCGCGCCGGATGGGAGGTATGTGATCGCCAAAACGCTGCCGAAACAGCGCTAGCAGCCGGTCGCGGTGCCCGGCCTCTTCCACGCGCATCTCTTCAAACATCTCCCCCGTCGCGGGATACGACTCGCGCAACGCATCCGCAAATTCGCCGTAGATGCGGCCATCCTCTTCCTCATTGGAAATGGCCACAGCCAGAATCTCTTTTTCCGACAAATCCTTGAAACGCTTCATCATCAGGGCCATGTCCTCGCAAAAGTAACGTAGAGAATCGCACAAGTCGCCCGGGGAAGCCAACAGTCCGAAAAAATGTAAGTCGGTCTATCCGGACGGGCTTTCTTGTCGAGACGTTCCAATCGAAGACTTTGCCTGTGGCTTCGGGGATGATTCCTGATTCACTGGATCGGGATGCGGTACAGGTTTCGCTGGATCGTGCTGCGATAAAATGCATAGACACTGGCAGACGGGCCGGGCACTACCCCTTGGGCATCGATTCGGCGCGCTCCCGGCACGTGGGCTAATTCCTCCTCGGAATGAAATCCCCCTGCGGGGATTCGCGGTAGGGCCTTGCTCGGCGGCAGTGGAATGAGATAACCACCTATAAGCGAAGAGCGCCCATCAAGCGACCAAGTCAAAATGGTAAATGAGCCGCCGATTTGGATCGAAGGCCCCCCGTCCAACGGAAATGCCTGATTTACCGGAGGGCCGTTGCCGGGAAGCGGAGCCCAGGCAGAGATCCAGCGGCCGTCTGGTGAGACAGCCATCAGGAGGAACACTGCCTGCGAGAGCGCCTTCCGAAGTCCGGTACCGTCCGGGTGAACGATGTAAACAAACGTGGAAGTCCCTTCCAAGTAGCGAAAGACGATATCGCCGCCAGGCACAAATCTGGGAGACCCGCCCTCCACATTCGGGATCTGCACGGGCGGCGAGCTCCCATCAAACCGAGCCAGCCAGAGCCTCGATTTCCCTTCGGGGTCCGTGGTCCAAACCACAACTTGCTGACCATCAGTGGAGATGTCGTAGTCGAGCACCGGAAGGCCGCTCACCAAAGGCTCGGAACGGCCCGATTCCAGGTCCGCGATCCGCAGTTCCCCCGGATTTCTATACCATGCGAGCTCATTGGGAGCCTCTTTTACGATCAGGTAGCACAGCTTTCTACCATCCGGTGTGAATTTAGGTTTAGTGCCGTTGCCTTCCAGTGAAATCTGACGCTCGCCCCTCGCGTCGTGGACCCATAGCGAGGTGTTCTGGAGCGCCACCGCAGTGACGAAGGAGCGGCCGTCAGGCGCCATGGCGATGCCTTCCTCCTCGGTGGGCCCGGAAGTGATCTGTTCCGGCTGGCCATCGGGAAAACGCTGCCGCCAGATGTGATTGACTCCACCGGGATTGGCAGTGAAATACATCCATTTGCCGTCGCGCGACCACGCGGCAACCGTGCAGCCGCCCCCAAGAGGGCCTACATGCCGGCCCGGTGTGCTGCGGTCCGAGGGAACCAGCCGGCAGGGCAGCCAGAGGTGGTCGTGGTCCATTTCCACCAGCAGTACCCATTTTCCATCTGGCGACAAGTAGGAGCGGTGCGCCATTGCCGGCTCTTCTTCAGGCAGGTAAATATCACGCGCTCCGATGCGGCTCTCCTCGGCGGCTACGATCCCCATGTGGACCCCCGTCTTGATCTCCGAAAACAGTACCTGCCGCGGACCGGTCCAGACCAGTCCGGAGGCGTTTCGGAGCAGTGGTTGCGGGTCACCGCCGAGCGTGGGAACCACCCATGTGTCCCAGTGAAACTCTGGATCCACGGTGGTATACGCAATGCGCGACCCATCTGGTGAAAAAATTGGGCTCATTTTAAATACGTTGTCGTGTGTCAGTTGTACCGGCTCGCCCTCGGGAAGAATTTTGACGTAAATCTGGCCGGGCCCAAAAAGCGTGGAGTAACCGCGAATAAACGCCAGCATCCGGCCATCCGGCGAAAGCGCCGGCTGGGTGACAGAATCGGGCAGCTTAGTGAGTTGCACCCACTGCGAGCGGTCGGGCAGGCGTGTGGGGCTACGCAACCACAGGGCAACACCAATGGCAAGTATCGCCAACACCGCTGCAGCAATTGCTGCGACAACGGGGGCCGGCCGACGCCAGCCCATGGACACTTCGTTCGCCAATTCGCGATGAACCTCGAGCGTTTCTTCAAAATGCGGCTGTGTAGCATGCGGCAACTGTCGGACGGCCCCGACGAAACGGTATCCTCGACGGGGTACCGTTTCAATGTACGCGTGTTCCTCGCCTAAGGCCTTTCGCAAGAGGAAGATGTTGTTGGACAGGCTGCCCTCCTCGACGAAAGTGTCGGGCCAGAGCATCCCTATGAGTTCTTCCTTTTCCAGCAGGTGTCCGCTATTTCGGACCAAAAGTAGCAGGGTGTCGAACGCTTTCGGTGTGAGCTCTACTATCGCATTGCCGCGCTGCAACTTGCGCTCGGTGGGGTCCAGGCGGAAGGGGCCGAATTCGTAGAGCTCCGGCCTACCGCGGTCCACTGTCTCTCTGTCGACTGGGAGAGAATCGCGGAGGTTTCTGAAGCCGCCTCGCGGGCCTATTTCGTCGCTCATGGCTCTCTCCCAAATCCTTGTGAGAACTTCTAGAGAATTCTGTGAGCGCGCTGAGAGGACTTCCATGACTGCCCATGGTCTACATTGCGCGGAGAACAGCCGGAAGGCCGGATACGCGGCTGATTCTAGCACCGGCTTCCGCTTGCTTCAAAATCTCTTCATGGAGGATGTGACAATGTATCGAAAATTGCTTTCAAAAAGAAACGTGCTCTTGAGTTCCTTGTGCCTGTTCCTACTGGCAGCAATGACCGTTGTTCTGGCGTCTAGAGGAGCCCTGGCCGACGAGGGAATGCCCATCAAGGGAACTTTTACAGTAGCGTACTCGGGAACGCCGAATACAGCCGGCGTCAGTTTTTGTGGGGGAACACCCCTGGATGTCGCGGTGGAGGCCCACGGTTCTGGTTACTCCACGCTCGGTCCCCTGTCCTTTTCGCTCCATAAGACCGTACAGGCGACCGGGCCCCTCATGCACGGCTGTCTCATATTGACGGCTCCGAATGGAGACACCTTGAGCGCCATCTACGATGGAACTGAGGGTGCTCCAAATGCCAATAACTTCGGCTCCGGTACTATCGCGCTTACTTTCTCCGGGGGAACCGGCCGATTCCGGGACGCGAGGGGGAGTGCGAACATGACGGCGTTCTTCAGTAACTTTTACCCCGCCAGCTCATTTGCGGGAGGAACGGCCGCCCCACTCCAAGGAGTAGCATTGTATTCAGTTGAAGGAACTGTGTCACTACCACAAGGCGACCAGTAATCGCTCTTCGGGAGTCATCCCAATTCTGTGCGGCGGGTTGTCATCTCACGGCGGATTGCCGACCCGCCCACAGGAGCGAGAAACTTTCTTGCCGTTTGACGAAGACTTATCAGGGAGGTCGCGTAAGCGGGAATTGACCTGCTTCCAAAGGAAGGCGAAACGCCCAGCGCCGACCATCTTGCCGGGCTGGTACTTTCGTACTACCATCGTTTGCGGGACGTCCTACTTTTTGCCGGGTACGGTCACGCTATAGGTTTTCCCGGGTATTCCCGCTATCTTGTACTCACCAGGGAACTCGGTTTTACTGGGGAAAGACAGGCTCTCATGGCGTTCCCGCTCGACCAAATGACTAAGATCAACACTCCAGGCGGCATCATAACCACTCGCTCCAAGCAGACCGAACGGCGCGGCAGCCGGCGCTGCAAAATCACGCAATTGATGCGCATCCGGCCCTCTGACCCGGAGCGCCACCCGTTTGAAGATATCCGCGGCTCGCTCAGCGTTTCCCGTTCGGGAGTGTATTTCCAGTCCAGCGAAGCCTCCTATGCCGTCGGCATGCGGCTCTTCGTTACCATGCCCTATTCGAAGGGCCCTTCATCCATGAGCCACGAATACCTCGCGGAGGTCGTCCGCCGCGACCCACTGCCCAACGGCCTCTTCGGGGTCGGCTTCAAAATCCTGATGGAGATGGGACTCCAAAGCGGCTATAACACCGGCTATTCGTTCGGCGGGAAGTAGCTTCAAAAGAAATCAAAGAGATTGAAAACGGAAAGGGCGGGTGGCCGAAGCCATCCGCCCTTTCCGCGTTTGGGGGGTGGGGAAAGTCGTTGCGGCTCAATCCTTGCCAAGAACCGACAGCGTCTTGTGCCGCAGCAGGCCGAAATGCCGGTTCAGCGGATGCTTGCGGCCCAGGAACGTAAACACGGGCGCCCGGCGCGGGGTCAACTTGGCCATGGCGATGCTCAGCCGGACGTCGCGGCGCGCATACTTCATCCCGGCGATCAGGGCGTCGCGGGCATCTTCCTTGCGTCCCCCGGCCATGTAGACCTCGGCAAGATTCAAATAGAGTTGCGCCTGGTTGCGCTTGATGCGCACGGCCCCGTCGCAAAGGCGCTCGGCGTCGGCCCATTTCTGCTGCGTGCGGGCAAGGGCAACTCCCAGGTAAGACATATAATAGGGATTGTTCTTTTCCAGTTCGGCGGCTTTCTGAATGTGATTTAGGGCTCGGTTCGCGTAATTGTCTCGGAGAAGGGTGAGTCCGGTTTTGAATTCTTTGAAGGCTTCCGTATCCATCATGGTTCCACCTCAGTCATTGGCAAGGATTCCCCGGGAAGCGGGCAACTTCCGTCGCTGGGTCAGGCGCAACTCGCCGAGAGAAAAAAGCGCTCGAGAAGGGGCTGAGTATGCGCTTTTTTTCCGTGACTTGAAGGTGAGCGAGTTGGCCGAGGAAGTTGTCATTTACCGGTCCTTGTTGACGTTACGAGGAAAGAAACCCCGAATCTACTGACCCGTGGGACAGAATTCGTCCAACGTCTTTACGTTCTAGTGATGAGGAGAAGACCAGTAGTGAGTGGGGGCGGGCGCGGTTGGAACCGATTTATGTGTAGCTCAGGCCTTCAGGGCTGAGGGTTTTCCTCGCCACTTCGCAATCTTGCCATCGCAGCGGAAATCCGCGCCCCTGAAGGGGTGAGCTACAGGAATGCGGGCGCGCTCTACTTTGACAAGGGCAGGGAACCGCTCTTGCGCCGCCAGACCTTCCAATCATCCAGTGTGACTTTCAGCATGGCCTTCGCCGCCTTGTGCAGCCAGCGGTCTTTCCGCGCGGCCAGGTCGCGCCGGATGGCCGGGATAGCTTTTCGGCTGCCTAGATGGATGTTGGCAGTCTCCCAACCCATGTAATAGAGCAGCCTCTCTTCGTCGCGCTCTTCGGGAAGGGTTTGGATTTCAATGTGGCAGCAATCCGGCGCCAGGCGGCGGACAATCCAGTGATCGGCGAAATGTACGTGCGGGTCGAGGATGCGCACCGCGGAGGTAACCAGCTTCCGGCTGAGGATCTCCGCCGTAGGAAGATTCTTTGCCCAAATCCAAGCCGAGGGCGTCAGTTGCTTCGCCTCGCGCACGATGTGAGCACCATGCCACGCCGCCAGCGCCAGAACCCGCGGGTGTCCCAGGCTGCCGAGTCCGGCGATCCGGGACTTCAAATCAACTTCGGGCACGCGCAGGGGCATGGAAGCGTGCAAGAGCTTGAATACATCCTTGGGAAGCTTGCCCTTATAACGAGGGCAGCCGCGGATCTTTTCCCAGAAGACAACTGGGTCGCGCAGCTTGTTGAGCGCTAGCAGCCGCAGCCAGCGGTGGTGTTCGGCAAGCACGAAAGGCGCGCCACCCTTTGCCAGCGAGTCGCGGTAGCCTTGCTCGATGGCCCGGCAGGCCTCCTTTCGAGTGACGGAAAGGTGCTCTTCTTCGATGGCCAGATAACAACTGGAAACCAGCCGGACCAGGTCCACCGCGTAGGACGCCGGCCAGGCCTCATCAAAATCGTTCACGCCCCAGACGAGGCGGCCTTCGAGGTCGCGCCACGTTCCGAAATTTTCCACATGCAAATCGCCGACGGCGAGGACCTGCGGCGCGCGCGCAAGCTCCGGGCAGACCAGCGGCCACCACTGGGCCCAGCGGTAAAACGTAGCGCGAAAAAATGGGAACGCTGCCTTGGCCATGTTCCGGTGCTTCAGGTTGACGTCGGACTGCACCATGCGGACGTGGCGCGAGGCCCATTTTTCGAACTCGGCAGTTGCGCGGACGATGTCCGGCAGATTATGTTTTTTTTCGCTCATGAATTGGCAAGCTAATCCAACCGGCAATGGTCCGGCGGCCGGGCAAGTCTACCTCGATTTGTGTGGAATTAAGCCGCGTCTTTTTTAGACCCGCGCATGCGTGGCCGCGCCCTTGGTCCGCGATTCATAAATGGGGAAGCGCGCCGCAAGCTCGGCTACCTGCTTCCGAACTTTCTGCTCTACGGCCCCGTCCCCCATGTGGGTAAGAACTTCCGCGACTCCGTTGGCGATCAGCTCCATCTCCGGTTCCTTCATGCCGCGCGTCGTGACTGAGGGGCTGCCCAGCCGGATGCCGCCGGCCTTCATCGGGGGCAGGGGATCAAACGGGATGGCATTTTTGTTCACGGTAATGCCTGCGCGGTCCAACGCCTTTTCCGCGTCGCTGCCGGTGATGCCGCGCGGATGCACTTCGACCAGGAAAACGTGGTTGTCCGTGCCGCCCGAAACCACGCGGAAACCGTGGCGCGAAATCGCATTCGCCAGCGCCTTGGCATTTGCCGCCACCTGTTTCTGATACTCGATAAACGACGGCTCCATGGCTTCCTTAAAGCACACGGCCTTGGCCGCGATCGTGTGCACCAGCGGCCCGCCCTGCGTGCCCGGGAACGTCAGCTTGTCTATCTCTTTTGCAAACGACGCTTTCGAAAGCACCATGCCGCCGCGAGGGCCGCGCAGCGTCTTGTGCGTCGTCGTGGAAACGATATCCGCGTGCGGCACGGGGCTCGGGTGCACGCCCGCCGCCACCAGCCCGGCGATGTGCGCCATGTCCACAAAGAAAATCGCGCCCACAGCCTTGGCGACTTTTGCAATCCGTTCGAATTCAATGATCCGCGAATACGCGCTGGCGCCCGCGACGATCATTTTCGGCTTGTGCTCCTGTGCCAGTTTCTCGATTTCGTCGTAGTCGATCCGCTCAGTGCCCTGCTTTACGTGGTATTCCACGAACTTGTACATGCGGCCGGAAAAATTCAGCGGGTGGCCGTGCGTCAAGTGACCACCATGGGCCAGCGCCATGCCCAGCACCGTGTCGCCCGGTTTTAGCGTGGCCATATACACCGCGACGTTGGCCGACGTCCCTGAGTGCGCTTGCACGTTGGCGTGGTCCGCGCCGAAAAGCTGCTTCGCGCGGTCGATGGCCAGTTGCTCCACCTTGTCGGCAAATTCGCAACCGCCGTAGTAGCGCTTCCCGGGGTAGCCCTCGGCGTACTTGTTCGTGAAGATGGATCCCATCGCCTCCAGCACCGCTTCGGAAACAAGGTTTTCCGAGGGGATAAGTTCGAGCCCGGTTGCCTCGCGCACGGCTTCCTCGAGAAGCAAGTCCGCAATCTGCGGGTCAACGTTGTCGAGAGCGCGTTGCATGCGGGTATTTGCTTCGGTGGTCATTGAGTTTCTCCAGAGCCGGATGGCGGGGATGCGGGACGCAATTGTGATTAGGGCCGGTCTAAAGACCGGCCACTACATGAGTCTAACGAAGAGTGTAACTGGCCGCAACGCGCCGCATCTCTTCTATTATGGGAAAGAAGCCGTGGAATAGGTGTTTCTGATAGTTTCGATGGTCTGGTTTCCCCGGCCTCGGTCTATACTTAACCTGCTGTCCCGATACAGCAAATTCACTCTACTGAGGAACATCATGGCAAATATCTATGCCGACAACTCTCTGAGTATTGGACGAACTCCCCTGATCAAGTTGAATCGCGTCACCGACGGCGCCAAAGCCACCGTGCTCGCGAAGATCGAGGGGAGAAACCCAGCGTACTCAGTGAAGTGTCGCATCGGGGCGGCAATGATCTGGGACGGGGAAAAGCGCGGCGTTTTGAAGCCGGGGATTGAAATCGTCGAGCCCACCAGCGGTAACACCGGGATCGCCTTGGCCTACGTGGCCGCGGCTCGTGGTTACAAAATTACTTTGACCATGCCGGAAACGATGTCTCTGGAACGCCGGCGCGTGCTCGCAGCCTTTGGCGCGACCCTGGTGCTGACGCCCGGCCCGGAAGGAATGAAGGGCGCAATCAAGAAGGCCACGGAAATCTACGAATCCGACAAGCAGCACTATTTCCTGCCGCAACAATTCGATAACCCAGCCAATCCGGCGATCCATGAAACAACCACCGGGCCGGAGATCTGGGACGACACGGACGGCGCTGTGGACGTGTTGGTGAGTGGGGTGGGCACCGGCGGAACCATTACCGGCGTCAGCCGCTACATTAAGAACACCAAGGGAAAGAAAATCGTTTCGGTGGCCGTGGAGCCCGTCGCCAGTCCAGTCATTACGCAAACGCGGGCGGGCCAGCCGCCCGTGCCCGGTCCGCACAAGATCCAAGGCATCGGAGCGGGTTTCGTCCCGAAGAACCTGGACCTCGGAGTTGTCGACCGCGTTGAGCAGGTAACTAACGAAGAGTCCATCGAGATGGCGCGTCGGCTGTCTCGCGAAGAGGGCATCCTCAGCGGGATTTCCTGCGGGGCTGCTGCAGTTGTCGCGGTTCGGCTGGCGAAGCTGCCGGAATTTGCCGGCAAAACTATCGTCACCGTGCTGCCCGATTCCGGCGAGCGCTACATCTCGACAGTCCTGTTCGAGGGCATCGGCTAAGCCGCAAGAACGCGGAAACACATTCCATGCGGGACAGGGGAGCAGCCCTGCTGCGCTCTTGTCGCCACATTGGGCATTCGAAAGAATCGTGAACTCCTATGACCACACCGAACAATGATTTGCGAACACTGGCGCGGGAGTTTCGCCTGGCGCTCGAAGCCCGGCTGACCGATGCCAGCATGTGGGAATACCGCTTGCCATCGAAGGATGAGGTTGCGGCGTTTTGCCGGTCGTATCTCGATGCGCTGTTTCCGCTGTACTACGCCAAGGAAGACGTGGACAACCCGCACGCGGCCGGCTTCCTGGCGCAACTCGATTTGCAACTGGCGGAACAGATCGTCTATGCGATGCGGTTCGATCTGAACTGCTGCGGTAAGCCGGTCCCTCCCAACCTCTCGGAAGCTGCCAGTCACCTCGTCGAAATGCTGCACGCAAAATTGCCGAGGCTCGCGCAGCTCTTGGGGACGGATCTGCAGGCCGCCCTGAAAAACGATCCGGCAGCAAGTGGCTACGAAGAAATTTTGCTGAGCTATCCAGGAGTCGAGGCCATTACCATCCAGCGCCTGGCCCACGAACTCTACCTGCTGAAGATTCCGTACCTGCCGCGCATGATGACGGAATTGGGCCATAGCCACACGGGAATTGACATTCATCCGGGCGCGACGATCGGGGAATCGTTCTTCATTGATCACGGCACGGGCGTGGTGGTCGGCGAAACCGCGACCGTTGGCAACCAGGTCACGCTCTATCACGGCGTAACGCTCGGCGCGTTCAATCCCACCAGCCGCCGCAACGGCGGGGAACTGGTGCGCGGCCTCGAGAACAAGCGCCACCCTGACATCGAGGACGGCGTCACGATTTATCCGGGCGCCACGATTTTGGGCGGAGACACCCGCGTCGGCCACCACAGCGTCATCGGCGGCAACGTCTGGCTTACCCACTCCGTCGCCCCCTACAGCCGCGTCACCGTCAAAGACCCCGAACTGCTCATCCGCAGCAAAACCCAGGATTCCGACAAAGACTGGTTCCTCGGCAGCGCGATTTAACGAATCCCGGAGGCCCGTGGACCCCGCGTTCTATGTTTCAGGGAGAATCTTCTTGAGCACCGACGCCAATTGCTCCGCGAGCCGCCCCGATTTGGCCACGGACTCGAGTTGCCTATATATATCTGCCGCGTCTCCCTGTTTGCGAATTCCTACCGAGCAGATGGCCACCACGCGAAGTTGCGGATAGATCCTGTAAATCACACGATGATTCCCGAATTCGTGTTTCCAGAAATTCGCCAACGCTCCGCGTAAGGGAAGACCGTATCCCTCCGGATTGACGGCCAATTTTTTCTCCAGGACTTTACGCAATTGGTCCCTGATGCTCCCGTGAAGACTCTGAATATCGGCTGCCGCGTCCGGAGTGAAGCGAAGTTGAAATGCTTCTTCGATTGAGGGCTTTTGGCCGGCGGCCGGGACGCGCGCCGGTGATTTGGGCTTCTGCCTCATTTCCCGAAGACTTCGTCGGCCGTGAGCAGCCTGTCGGCGGCGACGTCATCGTCGAGGGTTCCGGAGAGTTTCAACAAGCGGTCCGTGAGTTCCCGGTCGGCAAGAATCTCGAGCGTCGCGAGGACGGACTCGCGCTCGCGGAGCAGGGAGTCCAGAAATTCCTTGTCGACCAGGTATTTTGCCGATTGGCGGCGGTTCTCGATGAGAACGACGCTCTTTGCCTTGGCGGCCTTCAGATAGCGTTTTAAGTTGTAGCGCAAATCTGTCGCGGTCACCCGCTTCACATCCATTCGTGATTTTTCCATGTGCCCGCCTCTAATGTACACTTTACACTATTAAATGTACATGCGCGGTTGGTGGGCGTCAATCGCCCGAAGTTGGGACGCGCACGGCAAGGCGGGTGGTGACGCAACGCCGTTTCCGCTCCGGGGCATCGCGTTGACAGTGGGAGACGGTGTTCGCTACGCTCGAATGCTTAACTAAGCGCGAGCTGGATCGACAGGGAGACGCATGGCCGAAGAGAAGCTACCAACAAGGGCGGAAGATTTTTCGGAGTGGTACAACCAACTGGTGCTGAAGGCGCAGCTCGCGGACTACGCGCCGGTGCGCGGGTGCATGATTGTGCGTCCTTACGGCTGGGCGCTCTGGGAAAACATTCAGGCGGCGCTCGACAAGCGCTTCAAGGCTACCGGGCACCAGAACGTCGCATTTCCCCTGCTGATCCCCAAGAGCTTCATCGAAAAAGAAAAGCACCACGTCGAAGGCTTTTCGCCGGAGCTCGCTGTTGTCACTATCGGCGGCGGCGAAGAACTGGCCGAGCCACTAATCCTGCGCCCCACGTCGGAAACCATCATCGGCCACATGTGGTCGAAGTGGATCCAGTCCTACCGCGACCTGCCGGTGCTGATGAACCAGTGGAACAGCGTCATCCGCTGGGAACTTCGCACCAAGCTTTTCCTGCGCACGCTCGAGTTTTACTGGCAGGAAGGCCACACCGCCCACGCCACGCGCGAAGAAGCTATCGAAGAAACCCGGCAGATGCTCGACGTCTACACCGATTTTGCCGTGAACGAAGCGGCAATCCCGGTGATCCCCGGCGCCAAATCCGACGCCGAGAAATTCGCCGGCGCCGACGTGACGTATTCCATCGAAGCCATGATGGGCGACGGAAAAGCGCTCCAGTCCGGCACATCCCATTTCCTCGGCCAAAATTTTGCCCAAGCGTTCGAAGTAAAATATCTCGATCAAAACGGCGCGTTGCAGCACTGCTGGACGACATCGTGGGGGCTTTCGACCCGCGTCATTGGGGCGATTATCATGGTCCATGGCGACGATCAGGGATTAATTATGCCCCCACGGATCGCGCCCATTCAGGTGGTCATTGTCCCGATTTACAAGACCGATGAGGAAAAGGCTTCGGTTCAGAAAACGGCGAAGGAGTTGAAGGCACAGCTCCTCAAGGCCAACCTCCGCGTCCATCTCGACGAACGCGAAGGCTTTAGCCCCGGCTGGAAGTTCAACGACTGGGAAATGCGCGGCGTTCCGGTCCGCGTGGAACTCGGCCCCAAAGACGTCGCCAAGCAGGCCGCCATGCTCGCGCGTCGCGACCGTCCCGGTCGGGAAGGCAAAGTCAGCGCTTCGCTGGCCGATCTCCCCGCCACCATCGAAAAACTGCTCGTTGAAATTCACCAGGCGCTCTATGACAAAGCCCTGGCATTTCGCCGTGCCAACACCCGCGAAACCGCCACCTATGACGACTTCAAGAAGGCCGTAGAAGGCGGCTTCGCTTTCGCCCCCTGGTGCGGCAGCGGCGATTGTGAAGCCAAAATCAAAGAGGAAACCCGCGCCACCATGCGCTGCATCCCAATAGATCAGACGGCGGTGCTGGGCAGGGAAGTGGCGACCGGCGGCGCTTGCGTGTATTGCGGTAAACCGGCCAAGGACCGGGCCATTTTCGGCCGGGCTTACTAAGTTTGGCCGAACCGCGGGGTGAAAAGCCATTCGGCTGGGGCGTTGCACCTGAAGAACACCTGTACGCCCTTCATCTCGACAGCCCCATAGCCCAGTGCTAGCGTAAAAGGTGAGCCATTTATCCTGCTGCTGCGTCCTGGCGGCAATCGGAGATTTTTTAGTGAGCAGCCTTATTTCCAATTCGAAGCGCTCGCAACGCGGCGAGGGCAAACTAAAAGCCATCATTTACACAGTCATTCTGTTTGCGGCGGTCTACGCAGCGGTCAAGGTCGTACCCGTTTATGTGGCTGAATACCAGCTCAGCGACAAAATCACGGAACAGGCCCGCTTTGCCGTCGTAAACCGCTATTCCGAAGATCAGGTGCGCGACATCATCTACAAAGTCATCCAGGACCTCGACATCCCCGCGAATCGCGAAGACATTAAAGTCCAGAACACCAATCATGGTGTCATGATTAGCGTGAACTACAGCGTTCCTGTCGATTTTAAGGTCTACAAGACCCAGTTTTCTTTCTCGCCCTCCAGCGAAGGGCGCGACCTGTTGAAGTAAGCGGCGCACAGGCAAACAGTCATGTCAGGAGGCTGACTCCTTCTTTGGAGCAAACTATGGTTTTGCTCCGTTTCCTTATTAAGAGACAATATTAATTAGCCCACCCTCAGGGAGCATTCATTGCGATTGCGCATTCAAAAAGGTTTCTGGACGTCTGCGTTCGGGCTGAGCCTGCTCGCCGCCGTCGCGGCTTGCTTCGTCCTTGCCGCCGCCATCTTCACCTTCTACTACGTCAAGTACTCCAAGATGATCGATCTGCGGCTCTCCGGCCACGTCTTGCAGAACACCACCCAGATTTTCTCGGCTCCCGAGCACATCTCCGACGGCCAGGCCTGGGGCGCGGACGACCTGCTGACCTACCTCCAGCGCACCGGCTATCGCCCGGATGCGGATGAGAATGCCCTTGGCACCTACACCATCCAGGGCAACACGCTCGATATCCGGCCTTCGAAGCTCTCTTTCTTCGCTGGTGGCAACGCCCTGGCCGTGCAGTTCAACGGCAGGGTCATTCGCAGCATCCGTCCGCTCGGCGGCGGCTCGGACATGGGCACGGCCGAGATCGAGCCGGAGCTGATTACCAATCTGTTCGACAGCCTTCGCGAAAAGCGCCGCCCCGTGCGCTACGACGATTTGCCACCCCAGTTGGTGCAAGCCATCCTCTCCGCCGAAGACAAGCGTTTCTTTGAGCACCCGGGCTTCGATTTCATCCGCATCGCCGGCGCGGCCTGGGCCGACCTCAGGCATACGCATAACTTCGTCCAGGGCGCCAGCACCATCACGATGCAGGTGGCGCGCACCTATTTTCTTTCCACTGATCGCACCTGGCGGCGCAAGCTCGCCGAAGCGATGCTCTCCCTGGAACTCGAACAACGCTTCAGCAAGCAGCGCATTTTTGAGATGTATGCAAACGAAGTCTACCTCGGTAACCGCGGCAGCTTCGGCATTCGCGGATTCGCCGAAGCCAGTGAGGCCTACTTCGGCAAGGACTTGCGCCAGTTGACGGTGCCCGAATGCGCCTTTCTCGCCGGGTTGATCCGGGCGCCAAACTATTACTCCGTCTCCGACCGGCATCCCGAGCGGGCTGCCCAGGCGCGTGATCGTGTGCTCACGCAGATGTTCGAAAACAAGTACATCACCGAGGCCGAGGTACAGGATGCCAAGAACCTGCCGTTGAAGCTGGTGCGCTCCGCACTCTCCGGCAACGAAGCCCCCTATTTCGTGGACATGGTCAAGGACCACCTGCTTGAGAAATATTCCGAGCAGGATCTGCTCAGCTCGAACTACCGCGTCTTTACGACTCTCGATCCGCAATTGCAGCGCGTCGCCGCTGCCGCTCTTGACGCCGGCATGAAGAACGTCGACGCGATGTTGGCCGCGAAGTACGCAAAAAAGAGCAAGCTGAAAGGAAAGAAAGCCGAACCGGAGCAGGTCCCTCAGGTGCAAGCCTCGTTAATCGCGCTCGATCCGCGCACCGGCGAAATCAAGGCGCTCATCGGTGGAAGAGATTACGGGCAGAGCCAGTTGAACCACGCGCTGGCCCATCGCCAGCCGGGCTCGGTCTTCAAGCCCTTTGTGTACGCCGCCGCGTTCAACAACGCGGTGGACGGCGCGCAGCCAATCGTGACTCCGGCGACGACCGTGGACGACGAGCCGACGGTCTTCGAATTTGACGGCCAGGAATATACACCGAACAACTACGGCGAACGCTTCATGGGCAAAGTCACCGTCCGCCAGGCGCTGACCAATTCGCTGAACGTCGCGACGGTAAAAGTCGCCGAAATGGTTGGTTACGGCCGCGTGGTACAGATTGCCCGCCAGATGGGCTTGACGGCAAACATTCGCCCGACGCCGGCGGTCGCGTTGGGTGCCTATGAATTGACCCCGCTCGAAGTCGCCGGCGCGTACACCGCTTTTGCCACCATGGGCACGCGCGCGGAACCTTTCTACATCAAGTCGGTCGTTAGCGCGGGCGGAAACTCGCTCGAAAAATATGGCCCCACGACGAAGCTCGCTCTCGATCCCCGCGTCACCTATCTGGTGGACAGCATTCTGAAAGATGTTCTCAACAAGGGCACCGGCGCGCAGGTCCGTGCCAAAGGATTTACGCTGCCGGCGGCGGGGAAGACCGGCACCTCGCGTGACGGCTGGTTTGCCGGATTCACCAGCAACCTCGTTTGCGTGATCTGGATCGGCTTCGACGACAATCACGATCTCGGCCTTGCCGGCGGCGCGACCGCCGCCCCTATCTGGGCCGACTTCATGATTCGCGCCACCGCGCTGCCGGGTTATCGCGACGTCAAAGATTTTGACAAGCCGGCAGGCGTGGATTCCGACATCATCGACGCGGATACGCTGGAGCTTGCTACCCCGAACTGTCCGGTGACCCGCGAAGAGGTCTATGTTTCGGGTTCTGGACCGACTCAGTTCTGCGAACTCCATGGCGGCCACAACCCTCTCAACGCTACGGGTTCGTTCCTTTCGCACATCTTCGGCGGCGGCTCCTCGAATCCTCCGCCTCCAAGCACCAGCGTTTCCCCCAGCGGACAGGTGGATAAAAACGGTGCGCCAGTCGCGGGACAGCCGGGTGGCCAGACTGTTGACCCGGCCAAGTCTCAGGAAAAGAAAAAAGGCCCTTTACAGAAGTTTTTTGGTATCTTTGGGGACAAGAAGAAAAAGGATCCGGTGAAGCCCGACCCGGACAAAGGAGATTCGCCATGACCAGGAAATTTTTGGCGATCCCGGCAGTGACCTTCCTCGCAGTTGTCCTCTCCCCTTCGTTGTCTTCCCAACAATTACTTTTTCAGGTTGCGAATTCGTCCGTCTCCACCGCCGCCCAGCAGCCCGCCTCTTCAGGCCTGGCCGACGAGGAGATGGCGCGTTTGCACATGGCGCGCAAGGAATTCAAAGAAGCCGAGGATATTTTCTATCGCCTCGCGGTGACCAACCCCAGGAATCCGCGGTACTGGAATGAATTGGGAATCGCGCACCACAACCAGGCCCAGTTGGATCAGGCCCTGAAGTGTTATCAGAAAGCCGCCAAGGTGGATTCGCACTACGCGGACGCGCAGAACAATATCGGCACGGTGCTCTACGAACGGAAGAAATTTCCGAAGGCGATCCGCGCCTACAAGCGGGCTATTTCGCTCCGTGATGATTTTGCCCCCTTTTATCTGAATCTGGGCTATGCCTACTTCAGCCAGAAGGATTTTGAAAATTCGATCGTGTCGTTCCGTAAGGCTCTCCAACTGGACCCCACGTCCCTCGACCCCGCACGGTCGCGCGGGGGAACTGTGATTCAAGACCGTTCCGTCAGCGTGGACCGCGGGCGATTTTACTATCTGCTTGCCAAATCCTTCGCCCAGCAAGGAGATGTGGACCGCGCGATCATTTACTTAAGGAAGGCGCGCGACGAAGGCTATAACGACTTCAATACCGTCCAGAAGGATCCGATATTTTCTGCAGTCCTGAAGAGTCCGGCGGCAGAGGACCTGTTGGCGCCGAAGCCCGTGGAATCCGCGCAGCCCTGACAGACCAGCCTGGTTTTCTCTAACTCGTAGTCCAGTAGAGCGCGTACTAGTGTCCCTGCACGGATGCTCATTTACTGCGGGTAATGAAGGTCTCGCAGGATCGCTTGGAACTCCGGTGCATCCTTCTCGAAAACGAACAAATTGTTCTGCGACTGCCTCAGGCACAATAGCGCAACATCGCGCTGCTGGTAGGCCGTTTGGAGCCACGCCAGGCTGTGCTGTCTATCGCCCAGCTTCGCGTACTGCACGGCAATATCGAACGCGGAAACAAAGTGTTTTTCCCGCTGGTGCAGCAGGTAATTTAACTGCTCCCGCAGCGCCATCTGCCGCGCGGCTTCGTAGCCCGACATTTCATACGCGGCCTT
>Ga0210403_10002033_pt1 | contig 18646 bp, 17 predicted proteins | sample IncBWC19MmetaG_FD_150863 | JGI IMG/M metagenome (GOLD analysis project Ga0210403, IMG submission 150863) | Forest soil microbial communities from Barre Woods Harvard Forest LTER site, Petersham, Massachusetts, United States - Inc-BW-C-19-M | ecosystem: Environmental > Terrestrial > Soil >... | reverse complement strand
GATCAGCATCACCACGCCGGTCTCGGCGGCGACGCCGGCGAGCGCGATGAAGCCGACGGCGACGGCGACCGAGAGATTGAAGCCGAGCCACCACATCAGCCAGATCCCGCCGACCAGCGCGAACGGCTGCGACAGCATCACGATCATGGTGTCGGTGAAGGATCGGAAGTTGAGATAGAGCAGGAGAAAGATGATCGCGAGCGTCAGCGGCACCACAATCTTCAGCCGCGCCGCCGCGCGCTCGAGATATTCGTACTGCCCGCTCCAGACCACATAGGAGCCGGCGGGGAACTGGATGCTCGCCTTCACCGCCGCCTGCGCGTCGGCAACGTAGCCGCCGAGATCGCGATCCCTGATGTCGACATAGATGTAGACGGCAAGCTGCCCGTTCTCGGTGCGGATCGAGGTCGGGCCGCGCGAAGGGACAACCTTCGCCACCTCTCCCAGCGGTACCGCCCCGCCATTCGGCAGCGGCACCAGAACGTCGCTGGCGATGGCCTGCGGATTGCTCCTGAGATCGCGCGGGTAGCGCATGTTGACGGTGAAGCGCTGGCGGCCCTCCACCGTGGTGGTCACGGTCTGGCCGCCAAGGGCGGTCGCGATGACGTCCTGGACGTCCTGGATCATGATGCCATAGCGCGCCAGCGCCGCGCGATCCGGCGTCACGTCGAGATAGTAGCCGCCGAGCGCGCGCTCGGCATAGGCGGACGACGTTCCCGGCACGGTCTTTATGACCTGCTCGACCTGCTTTGCCAGTCTGTCGATCTCGACGAGATCCGTGCCGATCACCTTGACCCCGACCGGCGTGCGGATGCCGGTCGACAGCATGTCGATGCGGGACTTGATCGGCATGGTCCAGGCGTTGGAGACGCCCGGAAATTGCAACGCACGGTCCATCTCGGCGGTGAGGCTTTCGATCGTCACCCCCGGCCGCCATTCCGCCTTCGGCTTCAGGTTGATGATGGTCTCGAACATCTCGGACGGCGCCGGATCGGTCGCGGTTGAGGCGCGGCCGGCCTTGCCGTAGACGGAGGCGACCTCGGGGAATGACCGGATAATCCTGTCCTGCATCTGCAACAATTCCGCGGCCTTGGTCACGGAAATGCCCGGCAAGGTCGTCGGCATATAGAGCAGCGTGCCTTCGTTGAGGCTCGGCATGAATTCGGTGCCCAATTGCCGCGCCGGCCAGATCGTGACCGCGAGAATCGCAAGCGACACCAGGATCACCAGCACCTTCGCGCGCATCACGCCGGCGATCACAGGCCGATAGATCCAGATCAGGAATCGGTTGATCGGATTCCTGTGCTCCGGAACGATCCGGCCGCGAACGCAGACCACCATCAGCGCCGGCACCAGTGTCACCGACAACAGCGCGGCGGCCGCCATCGAAAACGTCTTGGTGAAAGCGAGCGGGCTGAACAGCCGCCCCTCCTGCGATTCCAGGGTGAAGATCGGCATGAAGGAAACCGTGATGATCAACAGGCTGAAGAACAGCGCCGGTCCGACCTCGGAAGCCGCCTCGATCAGCACCGCGACCCGCGATTGCCCCGGCTCGGCCCGCTCGAGGTGCTTGTGGGCGTTTTCGATCATGACAATGGCCGCATCGATCATCGCCCCGATGGCGATCGCAATGCCGCCAAGACTCATGATGTTGGCACCGAGGCCCAACAGCTTCATGGCTCCGAACGCCATCAGGATGCCGACCGGCAGCATCACGATCGCCACCAGCGCGCTGCGGAAATGCAGCAGGAAGACGATGCAGACCAGCGCCACCACGATGCTTTCCTCGACCAGCGTGTGCTTGAGCGTCTCGATTGCCGCGTTGATCAGATTGGAGCGGTCATAGACCGCGACGATTTCGACGGACTTCGGCAGGCTGCTGGCGATCTCCTTGAAGCGCTTTTTGACGTTCTCGATCACGTCGAGCGCATTGAGGCCGAAGCGCTGCAGCACGATGCCACCAGCCACTTCGCCTTCGCCGTTCAGTTCGGTGATGCCGCGCCGCTCGTCCGGCCCCAGCTCAACTCGGGCAATGTCGCGCAGCAGCACCGGCGTTCCGTTGCTGGTCTTCAGCACGATATTGCCGAGGTCGTTGATGCCTTTCAGATAGCCCTTGCCGCGGATAACATATTCGAACTCGGAAAGTTCGACGGTGCGGCCGCCGACATCGGCGTTGCTGGCGCGGATCGCATCGCGCATCTTCTGCATGGTGATGCCGAGATCGCGCATCCGCTGCGGATCGAGGATGACGTTGTACTGGCGGACGAAGCCGCCGACGCTGGCGACCTCGGCGACGCCTTCCGCCTTGGCCAGCGCGAATTTCAGGTTCCAGTCCTGGATGGCGCGTGTGTCCGAGAGATTCAACTCCCTGGACATCACGGCATATTGGTAGACCCAGCCGACGCCGGTGGCGTCCGGGCCGATCGTCGGCGTCACGCCCGCCGGCAGCCGCGACGTCGCGCTGTTGAGGAATTCCAGCACCCGCGAGCGGGCCCAATAGATGTCGGTGCCGTCCTCGAAGATGACGTAGACGAACGACACGCCGAAGAATGAAAATCCCCGCACCACTTTCGAGCGTGGCACCGTGAGCATCGCGGTCGTCAGGGGATAGGTGACCTGATCCTCGATCACCTGCGGCGCCTGTCCCGGATATTCGGTATAGACGATCACCTGGGTATCGCTCAGGTCCGGGATGGCATCGAGCGGCAGATGCGACAGCGCGTAGACGCCGGCGGCGGCTGCGAAGCCCGCGCCGAAAAACACCAACAGCAGGTTGCGCGCCGACCAGGTGATGAGGCGGGCGATCATGGCTTTTCTCCTGCGTCCGAGAAGCCTTTCAGCGCCGCCTTCAGATTGCTTTCGGCGTCGATCAGGAAGTTGGCGGCGACGACGACCGGTTCGCCTTCGGCAACGCCGTCGCGTATCTCGACATAGCCGGCGCCGCGATGGCCGAGCTTGACGTCGCGCGGTTCGAACCGACCCTGTCCCTTGTCGACAAGAACAGCCTGCCGGCTGCCGGTGTCCATCACCGCACTCTCCGGAACGGCCAAGACCGGTTCGGCCGTGCCGGTGTCGATTTCCGCGTCGACATACATGTCGTGGAGCAGCAAGAGGTCCGGGTTGGGCAGCTCGACGCGAATACGCGCTGTCCGCGTCTCCTTGTTGATCTCTGGATAGATCACCTCGATCTTCCCTGAGAACTCTCGCCCAGGAAAGCTCCGGGCCTCCACGGTGGCCGGTTGACCTATGGAGATTGCGCCCAGATCGCGTTCCGCGACGTCGATCAACGCCCAGACCACCGAATGGTCAGCGATTCTGAACAGGACGCCGCCCGGTTGGGCGCGCATTCCCTCGATCGCATTGCGCTCCAGAACGATGCCGTCGCGTGGCGCCGTCCATTCGATCGAGGTCGGAACGTTCCGGCTTTTTTCGATGGCGGCAATCGCGGGCTCCGGCACGTCGAGGTTCATCAGCCTCTGTCGGGATCCCCGACCATACAAGCCGTCGCCGCCGGTCGTCTTGGAGCTGATGGTGGCGAGGTATTCGGCGGCAGCGGACGACACCGCAGGGCTGTAGACCTCCATCAAGGGTTGGCCTTTGACGACGTGCGACCCCGTCGTGACATTGGCTACTTTCAGGACGAAGCTTTCGGACCTCATCGAGATGACGGAAACCCTCCGCTCGTCGAGCTGGATGGTACCCGGCGCGCGGATGATCGTGTGGATCACCCGCTTAGCCGCTGGCTCGGATTTCACGCCAGTGCGCTGGATCTTGCCTGGAGACAAGTTGACGGAGCCGTCGTCGGTGTCTTCGCCCTCGAAGACGGGAATGTAATCCATCCCCATGGAGTCCTTTTTCGGCACAGGCGAGGTGTCTGGCAGACCCATGGGATTGCGGTAGTATTTGATCTTGCGTTCGGAGGCGCCGCCGGGCGCCGACGCCGACATCGGCGCCTCCGGAGACGCCTCGTCGAAGCTGATGTCGGCGCCGGCGGGCACGGCGCGATAGTCGCGACCGTCCCCGGTTTTCCTGGGCGTCAGCGAATACGCAGGCTTGCCGTCCGGATCCTCAAAATAGATGGGCGGGAGATTTCCTTCGGCCGCCACGGTTGTGGCCACGGCGATTGCGCGCACCGGCGGCCGCTGCACCCCGGCGACGAATCCTATGCCTGCCGTCGCGATCAACGCGGCGGCAGCACTTGCGATGACGGCGCGGTTCATTTCTGCGCCGTAATGACGAACTTGTTCTCTACGGTGCCGGTCTCGCCCTGGACCTTGGCCCCGAGCGAAAGCTGCCAGCGGCCGGCCATGCCGAAGGTGGCCTTGAACTTGTAGGTCCCGGGCTCTCCAGCCGGCATCGGTGCGATCTTCGTCACCATCTCCTGCATGCCGTCCGGAGTCATATCCAGACGGCTCGCGAAGATGACGGCGTCGGGCACCGGCTTTCCGGTCTTGGTGTTCATCAGCCGGACCGTGATGACTTTGTCGGGTCCGGCTTGGACAGTCTGGTCGACGAGTTCGAACTTGTAGTCTTTAATGTCGGCCATGGCGGCCGTGCTCGCGCCGCCGATTGCGGCAGCGATCAGCGCCGCCTGGACGGCGTGCGCGTAGGTGAACGTCTTCATTTTTTTAGTCCTCGATTGTCCTGGATTCGCCGCAAGGCGCGGCATGCGTCATCCGCGCGGATCAAGCCACGCGGCAGCACACGGCGCGGTGGCGCCGTTCAGACCAGACGTCGAGGTGGATGTTCGGGCGGTGGGTGGCCGAAGCCGTCAGGCCAGGCATCGTTGCGCTGGAGCGCCATCGTGTCGGACAGAATCGGAAACGGATGAGAGATGCCTGCCAAAACGCCGGCGAAACACACGGACCCGCAGGCCGCCATGAAGACGCACTTGTCGCAATCAACCGCTGCCGGCGCCTTCGACGGGCAGCACGGCATCTCGCTTGCCATCTCGTCCATCGCATCCGCTGACATTTCAGCCGAGGTGATTTCGGACGGCGTCATTTCATCCGCCATCGCCTGCATCGGGCCCTGCGGGGACGTCGCCGCCATTACCGGCCGGGAAACCGGAGCCAACGCAAGGCCCGCGATCATCAGAATCGCGAGCAGCCTGCATATGACGAAGTTTGGTTTCACGATCCCAGATTTCTCACAGACTTGTGGCGATGGAAAGGTCGCCAGCTTAGAAATTATGAGACATCCGTCCAGCCGGCATTGATCGCAATCAAACTCCTTTGAGCGCATTCGGACCCGAATCAGCTCGCAATCGCTTGTTCCGCGTCGTTTTTGCTGCCAGGCAGCCCGGCGCGGGCGAGCCCGCCATAGAGCGGCTCGTTCGGCATTTCCGCACGCAGGATCGCGCGCACCGCGACCAGCTTCTCGATGTCGATGCCGGTAGAAAATCCCTTGCTCTCGCACAGGAACGCCAGATCCTCGAACACCACATTGCCGGTGGCGCCCGGCGCGAACGGACAACCGCCAAGGCCGCCGAGCGAACCGTCGAGGATGCGCGCACCGGCATCGAGCGCGGCGGACGCATTGGCAATGCCCATGCCCCTGGTATCGTGCAGATGCACGCAGACCGGTTTTGCGCCGGACAGCTTTACGGCAGCCCTCGTCAGCTCGCCGACCTGCTTCGGGCCGGCATAGCCGACGGTATCGGCGATGGCGACGAAGTCGACCCCGGCCTCCAGACATTTTTCCACGAGCTTCAGTACTTCCTTGGGATCGACCGGTCCTGCGATCGAACAGCCCAGCGCCATCGAGATCGCGGCATTGACGACCGGCTGATGCGCGCTGGCGTCGCGCAATTCGCAGAGACATTTGACGTTGGCGATGGCCTGGTCGCGCGAGCGCCTGGCGTTGGCCTGGCTGTGCTCTTCGGTGGCCGAGACCACTGAGGCGATTTCGGCAACCCCTGACGCCAGGGCCTCGTTGACGCCGCGTTCGTTGAGCGCCAGCGCAATGCCGTGCGCGCCGGGAAGAGAGGCCACGGTGCGGATCATGTCGCGCACGTCGGCGAACTGCGGAAAGGTGGATGCGGGCAGGAACGAGCCGACCTCGAAATGCCTGACGCCGGCGGCGTATTCCTCGCGGATCCAGCGCTGCTTCGCCGCCGTCGACGGAAAGGTTTTTACCAGCTGCAGGCCGTCGCGCAGGCCCACCTCGCGCAAGGACACGCGATGGTCGGGATAAACGTCTTGAACGCGGGTCATGCGAGCCTCGCAGCGGTTTTGCCGGTGGATGAAAGGTCCTGTTGGTCGAGTTCGGCGCGGACAGCGGCGGTATCGGCGCCGAGATCAGGCACCTTCAATCCCTCGCCGATATTGGCGCCGTTCCATTCGATCGGCAGCGCCGGCACGCGGAACGGCGCGCCATTTGCATTGAAATTGTTGACGAGGCCGCCGGGACGCAGCACATGCGGATCGCTGAAAAGATCCTCGGGTCTGTTGATCGGCGAGAAGCAGATGTTGAGCCGGTCGAGCGTCGCCGAGAGCTCGGCCGCATTCCAGCCTTTTATCACCTCGGCGGCGCGCGGAATGATTCGGGATCGCGCCAGAATCCGGTCGGTCGTCGTGCGCAGCGTGGGATCTTCCAGAAATTCCATCATGCCGAACTCGCGGCAAAAGCTCTGCCAGTGGCCTTCGGTGACGACGCCGATGAAAATCCGCTCGCCGCCCCTGGTCTCGAAGATATCGTAGATCGGCCAGGCATGTTCGCGCTCGGGCATCGAGCGCGGCTTGTTGCCGGTCATCTCGTATTCGACCATGTGCTGGGCGACGAGAAACAGGCAGTTCTCGAACAGGCCGATGCGAATGTCGGCGCCCTTGTCCGTATTCGCGCCTTTGGCGCCGCGCTTCTGGTAGAGCGCGGCGAGAATTGAGATCGCGCCGAACATGCCGCCCATGATGTCGTTGGCGGAGGAACCGACGCGCTGCGGTTTTGCCACCGTGCCGGTCATGGCGGCAAGCCCCGACATCATCTGCACGACCTCATCGAGCGCCGGCCGGTGCTCATAGGGGCCGGACAGAAAGCCCTTGTGTCCGCAGATGATGAGATGCGGATATCTGCGGCGCAGCTCGTCGGCGCCGAGCCCCTGCTTCTCCAGCTGCCCGTCGCGAAAATTTTCCAGAAACACGTCGGCGCTGGCAAGCAGCCGGTGCATGGTCTCGCGGTCTTCGGGCCTGGCAAGATCGAGCACGACGCTGCGCTTGCCGCGGTTGAACAGCGGGAAGAACGAGGTTCCCATGCCGCCCAGGCTGCGGGTCTTGTCGCCCGCGGGCGGCTCGACCTTGATGATTTCGGCCCCGAGCTGCGCCAGGATCATGCCGCAGGTCGGGCCCATCACCATGTGGGTCATCTCGACGACCCGTACCCCCATCAACGGCAGGTCCTGCGTGCTCATGGCGTCTCCCGGGGTTCCCAAAACTTTGGTTCATCGAACAAAATAGGCTTCCGAGCGCTATCCAGTAAATATAAACATGCAAGCAACGACAAAAACCGCGCGCGGCAATGCAGCAATGCATTTCGCGCCGAAAGAGAAACACCGGGGAGGAAATCATGAGCGCCGTCGGCATCGACAGTGGAATTGACCTTGCAGCCGTCCGCAGCGGGGCGGACGAGATATCGCGGCGGCTCGAAAGCCTGCCGGTCTCGTCCTATTTGTGGCGGCTGGTGATCCTGCTGTCGCTCGGCGGTTTCTTCGAGATCTACGACCTGTTTCTGACCGGCTATATCGCGCCGGGCCTCAATAAAAACGGCCTGTTGACCACTACGACACAGGCCTTTTTCGGCTTTTCCGGAATCGGCGCCTTCGTCGCGGCGACCTTTGCCGGATTGTTTGTCGGCACTTTCTTTCTGGGATTCCTCGCCGACCGGTTCGGGCGGCGTTCGATCTTCACCTGGGCGCTGCTCGGCTACTCCGCGGCGTCGGTCCTGATGGCCTGCCAGACCACTTCCGGCGGTGTGCTGCTGTGGCGGTTCATCGCCGGGATCGGCATCGGCGTCGAGATCATCACCATCGACGCCTACATCACCGAGCTGGTGCCGAGCTGGATACGGGGTCGTGCCTTCGCGGTCAATCAGGCTGTCATGTTCATCGCGGTTCCCATCGTCGCGGCGCTCGCCTGGTGGCTGGTGCCGCTGGCGCCTTACGGGATCGAAGGCTGGCGCTGGGTAGTGCTGATCGGCGCCGCCGCCAGCATGATCGTCTGGGTCGTGCGGCTGTACGTGCCCGAAAGCCCGCTCTGGCTGGCGCGTCATGGCCGAACCGACGAAGCTGTCAAGATCCTCGCGACGCTGGAATCCGCCGGTGGACTCGCGCGTCCGGGCAAGATCGCCGACAAGGCGCCGTCGCGCGCGATGACGACCGTCGGCTACGCCGATCTGTTCAGGCCCCCTTATCTGTCGCTGGTCGTGCTGTTCATGGTGTTCAATTTCTGCCAGGCGTTCGGCTTCTACGGTTTTGCCAATTGGGTGCCGACGCTTTTGGTCGAGAAGGGCATCACGATAACGAAGAGCCTGCAATATTCCTTCATTGTCGCCTTCGCCTATCCGATCGCACCGCTACTCGCCGCAACCATTGCCGACCGGTTCGAGCGCAAATGGATCATCTGCGGCGCATGCGTCGCGATCATCGTGTTCGGACTGTTATTCGCCCAATTGACGCTGCCGGCTCTGTTGATCCTGTGCGGCGTATTGCTCACCGCGGCCAATATGACCATGTCCTACGCCTATCACGCCTATCAGACCGAGGTGTTTCCGACCTCGGTCCGAGCGAGGGCCGCGGGGCTCGTCTATTCGATGAGCCGGGTCAGCGCCATGTTCTCGGGCTTCATCGTCGCCTACATGCTGCGCGAGGGCGGCGTTGCCGGCGTGTTCGGCCTGATCACCGCCGCGATGGTGGTGGTGGTCGTGGCAATCGCGGCGTTTGGCCCCGAGGTGCGCGGCAAGCCGCTCGACGCTTAATCGATCTTGCGGCCTTGCCGAAGCCGGTGCGCATCGCTACCTCTCGCGAGGGTTTCTCGCTTGAGGTAAGACCGCCATGTTGGACGCCGCCGTCAAGGCGCTTTCGCAAATCCTGTCGCCGCCGATGCGTTCCATCCTGTGGCGCTCGATCGCGCTCGCGCTGGTGCTGATCACCGTGCTGGCGATCGGCCTGCAGCGGCTGTTGAGCTGGTTCGCCACATCGGGCGAGGGCTGGGCCGAGGCGATGCTGGGCCCGAACTTCCAGACGCCGCTCAACGTGCTGGCCTGGATCGTCTCGATCGCCGCCGGCTTCGGCGTCGTGTTCGGCGCGGTGTTCCTGATGCCGGCGATCACCTCGCTGGTGGCGAGCTTTTTCGTCGACGAGGTCGCCGAGCATGTCGAGCTGGAATATTATCCGGCGGAACGTCCCGGCGAGGCGCTGCCGCTGGGCGTCGCCATGACCGAGGGCGTCAAGACCGCGCTGTTGACGATCCTGGTGTATCTGATCGCGCTGCCGTTCGTATTCTTCGCAGGTATAGGCTTCCTCGCCTTCTTCATCGCGACCGCGTGGCTTCTGGGGCGCGAATATTTCGAACTCGCGGCGATGCGGTTTCGCCCGCCGGCGGAAGCCAAGGCGATGCGCCGCGACAATGCGGCCGTGATCTTCACGGCGGGCCTCTTCATCGCGGCCTTCGTGTCGATCCCGATCGTCAATCTGGCGACGCCGCTGTTCGGCATGGCCTTCATGGTTCACATGCACAAGCGCCTGAGCGGACCACGGCCGGAGCTGATCGAGCCCCGGCGGAAGTCGAGCGTGCCGGTGGCATGAACTCGCGTGCCGCGTGACTTCTTCTCCCTCGCCCCGCTCTAGGTCCGAGCCCATCCGAACCGTCGCATCAGCGCCCGCGCGACGCCGAACGGCGCGGGCGTGAACGGCCCGGGCGGAGCCCGGGTCATCAGGGTGACAAAACCGAGGGCTGCGATCGCCAGCCAGAACGTCAGCCAGAAGCCGTCGATATAGGCCAGCACGTTCGCCTCGCGCGCGACCAGCGCCGAGAGCGAGCCCACGGCGCGGGCCGGCGCGAGGCCCGCGCCGTGGCTCGCAAAACTGTCCGAAAGCTGCTTGAGGATCTGGACGACGTTTTCGCTGCCGTCGGCCAGGTGCTGCCCGATGTAGTTGGAATGGATCTGCTCGCGGACCCGCAGCCAGGTGCCCATCAACGCCACGCCGATCTCGGCGCCGCCGAGCCGCACCACCTGGATATAGGCCGCGAACGCCGTCGCCCGGGTGAAATCGGAATTGGACAGCGCGATGAGAATGATCGGCAGCAGGGTGAATGCCTGCCCGATCGATTGCAGCAGCGCGATCACGACGAAATCACCTCGTGCCCAGTCGTGCGTCAATTGCGTGCCCTGCAGGCTCGCCGTGGCGAAAGCCGACAACCCGATGACCAGCACGAAGCGCGGGTCGAGATGCCGGAGCAGAAAGATCGACACCGGCACCAGCACGAACATCGGCAGCGCGCCATAGAGCACCAGCAGCACGCCGGTCTGTTCGGGCCGCAACTGGCCGACTACGCTGAGGAAATTCGGCACCAGCGATGAATTGGACAGGCTCGTGAGCGTATAGAGCAGGATGACGACCAGCGCGAGCCCGACATTGCGCGAGAACAGCACGTTGACATGGGCCCAGGGCCGGCGAACGATCGTCTCGTTGATGAGAAAGGCGACACACAGCACCCCGCCGCCGATCAGCAGCGCCGCGACGGTCCCGGATCCCAACCAGTCGAGACGATTGCCCTGATCGAGGCCTGCGTAAATCATGGAAACGCCGGTGCCCAACAGCAGCATGCCGCCCCAGTCGGCATCCGCCAGCACCTCGCGGTTGACCGGTTCGCTCGGCGTGCCGAGATAGACCATCAGCCCCATCAGCGGCGAGATGACCACACCCTGCCAGTACAGCCACTGCCAACCCGGATGGTCGACGTAGAAGCCGACCAGCGAGGTGCTGGTATCGAACGCAAAGCCGACCCGGATCGCATAGATCGCGATCGCCGGCAGCCACCATCGGATCGGCAAATTGCGGAAGATGATCATCAGGGTCGCGGGCACGAAGGTGCCGAGCAGCACGCCGTGAATGACGCTGAGCGCGATCAGCGTGGGGTAATCGCGTACGAACGGGATCACCAGCGAGACCAAGGCGTAGATGAGGCTGGGAATGCCGAGCACACGGCGCAGGCCGAACGCGGTCGCCAGCCACGCCACTGACGGCGCGATGAAGATCTGCGAGCCGATCGACGCCGTCGACAGCCAGGCCCCCTCGTCAAAGCCGAGCGAGAAGGCGCCGCGCAGATCGGGCAAGCCGACCGACGTCAGCCGGCTGTCGAAATTGGCGAGAAAGGCGCCGAGCAGCACGGCTGCGACCGCGAACAGGGGGTGAGCCGCGATGCCGCCGCGCGAGAGCGGCCCCTGGCCGGTGTCGCTACTTTCCGCCATCGGATGCGGCCTCGTCGGTATGGATTCGGGTTATCACCGACATTCCCGGCAGCAGCCGCTCCAGCAGCGGCTGGCCCTTGTCGAGCGCGATCCGGACCGGGATGCGCTGCACCACCTTGGTGAAGTTGCCGGTGGCATTGTCCGGCGGCAGCAGCGCGAATTGCGAGCCGCTGGCCGGCGCGATCCGCTCGACACGGCCGCGCAGCTTCTCGCCCGAGAAAGTATCGACGGTCACGTCGACCGGCTGGCCCGGCCTCACCCGCGTCAGCTGCGTCTCCTTGTAGTTGGCGATGACATAGACGGCCGGTAGCGGCACGATATCGATAAGGTTGCTGCCGATGTTGACGTAGTCGCCCTCCTGCACCGCGCGCTGGCCGACCACGCCGCTGAACGGGGCGACAATCCTGGTGTAGCCGAGCCTGAGCCTGGCCGCGGCCAGCGTGGCCTTGGCGGCCTCGATGTCCGCCGCGCGCTGCTTCTTGGTACCGTTCAGCACTTCGAGCTGATGGCGTTCCGCCGCGATCACGGCGCGGCTCGCCTTCACATCGGCCTGAGCGCGCGCGTAGGCCGCCGTGGCCTGTTCGAGCTTTTGCCGCGTGCCGGCTTCGGTCTGGGTCAGCGACTGTTGCCGCTCCTGCTCCTGCCGGGCTTCGACCTCCTGCGCCTGCGCGGACACCTGCTGCGCCTCGCCTTGCGCAATCGTCGCGTATTGCAGCTCGATCTGGTTGGCGAGATTGTCGAAAGCCGCTTGCGCGGCGGCGACGCCGGCCTCGGCCTGCGCTACCTGGGCCTGATAGTCGGCGGGATCGATCTGCACCAGGAGATCGCCGGCCTTGACGCGCTGAAAGTCCGTGACGGCGACCTTGAGAACTTCGCCGGCGACCCGGCTGCTCAAGCGTGTCGTATCCGCCTTGACATAGGCGTCGTTCGTCGTCTGGATCATGGCGGCGCCGACCCATTCGTCCCAGCGCAGCGTCGCCAGCGCGACGAAGGCGAGAGCCGCCAGCACGGCGATCAGCGGAATGGCGAGACGGGCCAGGGTGCCCCACGACGCGGGCTGCGACGAAGCCGGCGCAATGGCGGCGGCTGGAGCGGGAGGTGCGGACGCGGTTGATCCGGCCTGACTTGATGATGGCGCCGGGCTGATCTGAACCTGCTCACTCAAGGGCACACCCTCTACTCAATCTTTCCCTTGCGAAGCCCGAGGGAAAATCCCGCATGCCGTGACGCGGTCAGATATGACGGAGATCATGCCTCAGATCGTCTTTTCCGGCCAGCGGCAGAGATCGTTGATCAGACATACCTCGCAACGCGGCTTGCGGGCGAGGCAGGTGTAGCGGCCGTGCAGGATCAGCCAGTGATGCGCATGCAGCATGAATTCGGAAGGAATCACGCGTTCGAGTTCCAGTTCCACTTCGAGCGGCGTGTTGCCCGGCGCGAGCCCGGTGCGATTGCCGACCCGGAACACATGGGTGTCGACCGCCATGGTGTGCTCGCCGAACGCCATGTTGAGCACGACATTGGCGGTCTTGCGTCCCGCCCCGGGCAGCGACTCGATTTCGGCGCGGCTGCGCGGCACCTCGCCGCCGAATTCGGCGATCAGCTTCTCCGACAGCGCGATGACGTTCTTCGCCTTGTTGCGGTAGAGCCCGACGGTCTTGATGTAGTCGCGTACCTTCTCCTCGCCGAGCGCGAGCATCTTCTGCGGCGTGTCCGCCACCGCAAACAGCGCGCGCGTCGCCTTGTTGACGCCGGCGTCGGTGGCCTGCGCCGACAGCACCACCGCGACCAGGAGCGTGTAGGGATTGAGATGCTCCAGCTCGCCCTTTGGCTCGGGATTGGCCTTGCGAAAGCGATCGAAGGCCTCGCGCACCTCGGCCTCCGTCCACGGTTTTGTCTTTTTGGATGTCGGACCCACGTGCCGCGATCCGGCCGCGGCCTTTTTGGCCGGCTTTTTCCGCTTCGGCGTCGCCGCCGCGGGAGCTTTGGACTTCCTGGCGCGTTGAGGAACCGTTGCTCGCGATTTGGGCAGGGGCTTGCGGGTGATTTTCGCCATGATGGGGGTATACTGACACGCAATGACCGCAGGCAACGATTTTGATCCAGACGCGCAGCCGGAATTATTTTCGGCGCTGCTGACGCCGCATCGCTCGCTGAACCGGACCGGCTTTCTGGTCGTGATGGCGTTCATCACCTTCGTCAGTTTTGCCGCGGGGCTGGCGTTCCTGCTGATGGGCGCCTGGCCGGTGTTCGCCATTTTCGGCCTCGACGTGCTGGCGATCTATTGGGCGTTCCGGGTCAATTTCCGCCGCGCCAGAGCGAGCGAGGAAATCCTGGTGACGCCGTCGGAGCTGCGGGTGCGCCGGATCAGCCATCGCGGCGATGTGGTGGAATTCGTGCTCAATCCGCTGTGGGTGCGGCTCGACCAGATCAGCCACGCTGAATACGGCATCGAGAAGCTTTATTTGAGCTCCAGAGGCCGCCGCGTCTCGATCGGGAGTTTTTTGGGCCCCGACGAAAAAGCGAGCTTTGCCAAAGCCTTAAATGCCGCGTTGCAGGCCGCCAGGCGCGGCCCGACCTATAATCCCGTTTCGTGAGACCTCGTCGGGAATCGGGTGGTTTCGCGAACGCCCCCGGCCTACATCAGGCTTATGATGAACCTCGCCATGAATGAGCACCGCCTCACGAAACCGGGACCCCAGAACGCCGCGCTGCGCGACTATGATTCGGTGCGGCGCGCCATCGCCTTCATCTCGGAGCATTGGCGCGGCCAGCCGACCATCGAAGCGATGGCGGATGCCGCCGCCGTGACGCCGGACGAATTGCATCATCTGTTTCGCCGCTGGGCCGGGCTGACGCCAAAGGCCTTCATGCAGGCGCTGACGCTCGACCACGCCAAGGGCCTGCTGCGCGATTCCGCCAGCGTGCTCGACGCGGCGCTCGACTCCGGGCTCTCCGGTCCGGGCCGGCTGCACGATCTGTTCGTCACCCATGAGGCGATGTCGCCGGGCGAATGGAAAAACGGCGGCGCCGGCATGACCCTGCGCTACGGATTCCATCCCTCGCCGTTCGGCACCGCCATCGTGATCGCGAGCGGCCGCGGCCTTGCCGGACTTGCGTTTGCCGATCCGGGTGAAGAGTCGCCCGCGCTCGCCGACATGCAGCGGCGCTGGCCGCGCGCGACCTATGTCGAAGACCGCGACGGCACGGCTGGGCTGGCGCAGCGCATCTTCGACCCGAAACTGTGGCGGCCGGATCAGCCGCTCCGCGTGGTCCTGATCGGCACCGATTTCGAGGTGCGGGTGTGGGAGACGCTGTTGAAGATCCCGATGGGCCGCGCGGTCTGTTATTCGGATATCGCAACCAGGATCAAAAGCCCGAAGGCCTCGCGCGCGGTCGGCGCCGCGGTGGGAAAAAATCCGATCTCCTTCGTGGTGCCCTGCCATCGCGCGCTCGGCAAGGGCGGCGCGCTGACCGGTTATCACTGGGGCATCACCCGCAAGCAGGCGATGCTCGGCTGGGAAGCCGGACAAGTGGGGTTGCAGTAGGGCATGAGCCGTTCGCCGGACGAGCGCTCTCAATTCGTCGTCCCGGCCTTGAGCCGGGACGCATAACCACCGGCCTCAATTGTCTAGAAGGTAACTGGCCGCGTGCCCGAACGCTGCTACACGGCGTATGGGTCCCCGCTTTCGCGGGGAGGACGGCTGGCGATTTAATGCGAGTAGCGGTACGTGCCCAGCTTCGGTCACCATTCCAGCCGCTTCCACATGATCGCGGTGTCGCACAGCCGGCCGTCCGGAAACATCGCGTAGTCAGGCACGAGGCCCGTCTGCGTCCAGCCGGCCCGCCGATAAAGGCGATGGCCGTTTTCGCCGGGCACCGTGTCGAGTACCAGGAGCCAGCGGCCGTGCCGCCGCGCTTCCTCCTCGACCGCCGCCATCAGCGCCGCGCCGATGCCACGGCCTCGCGCCCCGCGGTGCACCAGCATCTTCTTCACGTCGGCGCGGTGCGGCTGGTTGGGCGGCGTATCCAGCCCAAGCTGGACCGTGCCGACGATTTTTCCGTCGAGCCGGGCTGCCAGCAGCACCGTGTCTCCTGACGCAACCGAGCCTGCGACCTTGCGAAAGAACGCCACCGCCGAATCGTGCGGGAACGGCGCCATGAAGCTGACGCTGGCGCCGCCCTCGACGCAATCGACCAGCACGTCGGCGAGTTGCGTCAGCGCGGCGTCCGCGACCGGCGCGCGGAGGGAGACGATCTCCGCCGGCGCGCTCACGCCGCCAGATCGAGTTTCGATGCCACGGTGGAATCGGCGTTGAGCCGGTAGATGATCGGCACGCCGGTGGCGAGTTCGCGCTTGAGGATGTTTTCGGGCGACAGCTTTTCCAGCACCATGATCAGCGCGCGCAGCGAATTGCCGTGGGCCGAGACCAGTGTGCGCTCGCCGCGCAGCACGCATGGCAGGATCTCCTGCACGTAATAGGGCAGCGTGCGCGCCAGCGTATCCTTCAGGCTTTCGCCGCCGGGCGGTGACACGTCGTAGGAGCGCCGCCAGACATGCACCTGCTCCTCGCCCCACTTCTTGCGCGCGTCATCCTTGTTGAGGCCGGAGAGGTCGCCATAGTCGCGCTCGTTGAGCGCGAGATGCCGTGCGACGGGAAGGCCGGTCTGGCCCAATTCGGTCAGCATCAGATCCATCGTGTGCTGCGCGCGCGTCAGCGCCGAGGTGAAGCCGACGTCGAACGTGAACCCTTGCGCCTTCAGCTTGCGGCCGGCTTCCTTGGCTTCGGTGACGCCCAGTTCGGTGAGGTCGGGATCCTTCCAGCCGGTAAAGAGATTCTTCAGGTTCCATTCGCTCTGGCCATGACGCACCAGCACAAGCAGACGCTCGCTCATTTTCTTGTTCCGTTCAGTCTAGAAATCACTGAGGCCCAGCACGTCGGCCATCGAATACATGCCGGGCTTTTGCGAACGCGCCCACAGCGCGGCCTTGACGGCACCTTGCGCGAACATGGTGCGGTCCTCGGCCCGGTGCGTCAGCTCGATGCGCTCCATGGGACCGGCGAAGATCACGCTGTGATCGCCGGTGACGCTGCCGCCGCGCAATGACGCAAATCCGATGTCACCGGTCCGGCGCGCGCCGGTGATGCCGTCGCGGCCGCGCGCGGCGTGCTGGTCGAGGGCGATTTTGCGGCCCGAAGCGGCGGCCTCGCCCAGCATCAGGGCGGTGCCCGACGGCGCATCGATCTTGGCGCGGTGGTGCATTTCGAGGATTTCGATGTCGAAACTTTCGTCGAGCGATTGCGCGACACGCTTGACCAGCGCCGCCAGCAAATTGACGCCGAGGCTCATATTGCCCGACTTGACGACGATAGCGCGCGAGGTGACGCTCTTGATCACGGCATCATCCGAGCTCGAAAGACCTGTGGTGCCGATGACATGCACAAGGCCGCGCTCAGCGGCGATCGCGACATTGGCAATGGTCGCGGCCGGCACGGTGAAATCCAGAATGCCGTCGGCGTCGGCCGACATCGACCACAAATCGGCCGACAGCTTGACGCCGTTAGCCGGCAGGCCGGCGAGCACGCCGGCGTCCTTGCCCAGCAGTTCAGAGCCGGGCGCCTCCAGCGCGCCGGCGAGAACGGCGCCTTTGGTTTCCGAAATGACGCGCGTCAGCGCGCGGCCCATCCGGCCGCCGGCCCCGGCAACGATCAAGCGCATGTCTGACATTTTTAAGACCTCGCCCCTGCCGTATAGCCGGGGCAGGCGGTTCCGGCAACCGAGCAGGGGCCGCTATTGCGGCTGCGGACCGTCATAGCCCTCGATGATCACGAGGTCGCTCTCCGCGTGCGGCGAGCGCAGCGCGACCAGGCGGACATATTCCGGCGAGTTGTAGCAGGCGAGCGCGGTCTCGTAGTCCTTGAATTCCAGCACCACGTTGCGCGAGCGCGACGAGCCTTCCTTGGGCACATGGTTGCCGCCGCGCACCAGGAATCTGGCGCCGTATTTCGCAAACACCGCGCCGTTCTGCGCGACATAGTCCTTGTAGCCGTCCATGTTGTGAACATCGACGCGCGCGATCCAGTAGCCTTTTGCCATCTGTTTTCCTTCTCCTGCTCTAGCGCAACACCTGCGCGATCTCCGCCTGGATGGCGTCCGCCGCCGCCCTGGGATCGGAGGCCTCCAGCACGGGCCGCCCGACCACCAGATAATCGCTGCCGGCCGCAATCGCGCGCGCCGGCGTCATGATGCGCTTCTGGTCGCCCGTTGCAGCCCCCGCCGGCCGGATGCCGGGCGTCACCAGCACCATCTGGTGACCGATGATCTTGTGCAACGCCGCTGCCTCCTCCGGCGAGCAGACCAGTCCATCGACGCCGAGCACCTGCGCCTGCTGGGCGCGGGCCTCGACCAGATCGGAAACGCCGAGCCGATAGCCGGCGGCGTGAAGATCGCTGTCGTCGTAGGAGGTCAACACGGTGACCGCGAGGATTTTCAGGCCCGAGCCGGCGCGGGCCTCGACCGCGGCCTTCATGGTCTGCGGATAGGCGTGCACGGTCAGGAAGGTCGCACCCAGTCTGGCGATGCTCTCGACGCCGCGCGCCACGGTGTTGCCGATGTCATGCAGCTTGAGATCGAGGAACACCTTCTTGCCTGCATCCGCGAGCCGGCCGACCAGCGGAAAACCGCCGGCATAAGCGAGTTGATAGCCGATCTTGTAAAATGTGACGCTATCGCCGAGCCGCGCGATCATCGCCTCCGCAGCGGCGACCTCGGGCAGATCGAGCGCCACGATCAACCGGTCGCGGGGGGCGATCCTGGATGGCTGCATGTCACCTCACATCATGCTCTGGGAAAATTCGATCAATTGCCGCGCCAGGGCAGCCAGCGCCGCGATATCGGCCGGCTGCTTCAGCCTGTCCATATCATCATAGGCCTCCGAGGCGAACGACAGAGCGAGCTGGTTCGGAATCACCGTCGCGTGACATGCCGACAGGATCAGCCGCAGCGCCGCCAGCGCGCGCGTGCCGCCGAGCCGGCCTTCGGAAGCGGCCGCGATCGCGAACGGGCGTTCGCGAAACACCTGGCCGCGGCTTTCCTGCCCATCCTGTACCCGGCTTACCCAGTCGATGGTGTTCTTGACCAGCGGCGGCACCGAGGAATTGTATTCCGGCGTCACGATCAG
>Ga0210403_10002030_pt1 | contig 18660 bp, 23 predicted proteins | sample IncBWC19MmetaG_FD_150863 | JGI IMG/M metagenome (GOLD analysis project Ga0210403, IMG submission 150863) | Forest soil microbial communities from Barre Woods Harvard Forest LTER site, Petersham, Massachusetts, United States - Inc-BW-C-19-M | ecosystem: Environmental > Terrestrial > Soil >... | reverse complement strand
GCCATCCCGGACCATCTGTCAAAAAAGCAGACGGTCGGGTGGGATCGCATTCTCGCGCAAATTATTGAAAAGAAATGAAGTGGCGCGCCCGGCCAGACTCGAACTGGCGACCCTCTGCTTAGAAGCCGTTTGATCTACTTTGCCAAATCTTGCCAGAGGAGTGGCTAATCGAACGGATTCAGCAAGTTGGGGCACATTCCTGCAAACCACTTTCTCCTTCATTTATCTCCATTTGCGTCACATTTGCTGCTGCTTTCCGCAATTTGCGTTACATTTTCGTGACAGCTGAGTCTCACGTCCGCCTCGAGTTTTCTGGTAAACTTCCGTCGGCTCTGAATTGTTTGTTAGCGATCGTTCGATTTTAGGCGAAATCGGTTCCTGCCTAACCTTCACTCGGAATTGCTCTATCGGTGCCGCTTTTGCACGAATGGCCCCTCGTTATAGCTTGCTCTCAAATCCGGCCGTTCTAGAATGCATTCGTCGCCTCAATCAGATCCAAGCTGACAAAAGATCGGCCGCGATGCCGCGTGACAACTGGGGTGTACCTGGTCGAGCGTTTAGCAGTCTGGTAGACAGATTTGGGCGTGAGAACAACCTTTGAAGGAAAACGGTGATCTATGAAAAAACATGTCCTCGGAGTGGTCGCATTTTTTGCTTTGCTCGCCATGCTTCTCGTCCCGGTATCACACGCCTGCTCGTACCCGTTGCCCAACGACGAGCCAGTCGACACACTTTACGACATAAACAACGGTCGTATTTTTGTTTCCTTGTTTTCTGCCAATCAGGTCCTTCAATTTGGGCACAATTGCGTTCTCGAGCGCACATTCGGCACCGGTTCCAACCCTGGCGGGCTTTCTTTCGACGGCACCAACCTATGGGTTGCCCTCTACGGCAGTAACGCGGTCGAAAAAATAAACGTCACCACTGGCAGCGATACATTCTACTCGGTCGGTGTGCAGCCCCGCGGCGTCGCATTTGACGGCACCTTCATTTGGGTCACCAACTCTGGGAGCAACACCGTCACGAAGATCTTGGCATCCAACGGGTTTGTGGAAGGCGCCATCAACGTAGGCTCCTATCCATATGGAGTGGCGGTCAACAGCACCAATGCGCAAACCACCGTCTGGGTGGCGAACCGCAACAGCGCTAGTATCAGTATTATAAACGCCCAAACCAACGTCGTAACCGCAACTATTGGGACCGGGAGCGAGCCCCAGTTTTTCGCTACCAACCCGTATGCTGATAACGGGATAATCGGCGGAGACATGTGGGTAAGCTGCTACTCGTCCCAGCTAGTGGAGCAATTTACTTATCAAGGCTCTCTCTTTGCCTCATTCGCCATAACGGGTCACGGCCAGCCCCTGGGTCTCTCTCTAACTTCCTCTGGCGTCGCTGGGGCAACCCACAATGGCAACGCCTTCTCCATAACCCCTAACGGCGTCGCTTACACCCCCGTCGGCAGCAACAATTACGGCGCAGTTTTTGACCCCAACTGGAACACCCTCTGGGTGACCGATCTCAACCAAGGCACCATCTTCGAAATTCCATTCTAACCGCGGCAAGAAGTCGGTTGGCTCCTCAAGACTTATGATGCACGAATACGGGCTCCGCTGGCCCTCGTCGTCTCGGCGGAGCCCATCACGTCTTCTTCTTGCGCTTGCCTTAGAACTTGACCGGCCCCTATAACCTTTTCTGGTTCTGGCCCGCTTGAGTCTTCTCGCCACGCTGTGGGCAACCCCACGGAATCTTGAGGGAGCCCTTGGCTGTGATCAAAATTCCACCAGACATTGTTGTTGTCCTTAACGACGGATGGGAACACACGCGCGGGGTTCCACGCTGCCTCGGTGAGAAAGAAGCTCATTTCTAGGCCTGCTCGCCGCCTGCATTCCAGCCAAAGGAGCCATCGTGGAAATCGGCAGCTTCAAGGGACGATCCACGGTCATCCTTGCCCAAGGTTGCCTCGCACTATGGTCTCGGCCCAGCCTCCCGCTGGCACGAACAGATCGGAGATCCCCACACAGGCAGACGAAATCGTAAACCGGCTGGTGCTACAACGCGCATGGCATCTAGATGCGCTTGGACTCCATAAGCAAAAAGAAAAGAAAGGAAAGAAGGAGGAAAAGTGAATGAATCAGCGTGCCAAAAGCCGTGGAAAAGACGGGCGAAAAGCGCCCCTGGGAATCGCAGGAGCGATTTCCACTTCCCACAGCTTCAACTGCGATCACTTTGAACAATATGCAAGAACCGGCGGCGCCGCTCGGGGGACTGATCGGATCATCCCGTAAAATTGATCCGGCATCACAGCGGAATGCTGATCGGCTCCATCGGAATCCCCACCCACAACGCACGTTAAGAGTCACTCGCCGCTTGGCGTAAGTCGAGGGTTTGGTTTGATGGCTTGCGGCGGACCATGGTCAAAAGTTTTTGGCGCTGGAAGAAAAATTGGGCGAGCGCCAGACGAACCACAAAATTCGTTCGATTAGATCTATTAGATCGCCCATCATTTCATCATTTTGTTATCCGTGTCATGAAAGTTCGCGGTGACCAAGAGTAGGATTCCGTAGAGCGTGACAATTCCGTTTCGCACCATTTTGGTGCTCGCGGCTTTGAGCGCGGGAATTCCTCAGGGCGTCGCCTCGCGTCCATTTCCGTCCCGACCAGGTACCAGAGCACGACTGCGCTCACGAGAACCAAGTGCTCCTCAGGGTAGAATCCAGCGATTTTTGGAATAAATCGGCCAAAAAACCAGGGTATTGAGAGCCGGCACGAACCGATAGGCGGGAGCGTTTATCCCGTAGCAAACGAGGATCGACGTGGCACCCAAAAAAAAAATACTATACGTTCCGCGGATCCACCACGCCGGACGAGGATGGTAATCTCCCCACTTTAGCAAAATCACAGCGAGAATGACGTGAACTACCGGCAAGAGGCGCGACATTCTTATAGTCAACAGATCCCCCTTGCGGTGCTAAGGCCACTGGTTCCAGCTTAGAATGACGCCTCGGAAACTTGACCAAAGATTCCATGCTCCGCTAAGATTTTTCTTGGACAATCCTTCAAACCTGTCTGTGTACTGAATACGGTCGGCTGCTAGACTTCGCCACCGGGAAGTGAGCGCAAGAGCCATACCGTAGATTTATGAATTATGAAGAGCAAAAGTCTTTCCTGAAACGCCAGCGTTGGCGTCTCGTCCCTTCTGTCGCGGGATGCGCAGTCCTGCTCGCCCTGGCGATAGCCGGACCACAAAACATCGCTGAAAGCGTACTCGCCGACGCCCTCGCGGTTGCTCTGGCCTGGGTAGCCTATTATCTCCCTCAATATTTAGGCTTGGACGCAGACCCGTGGCGGAGGCTGTACTGGCTCTCGCGGGCACGCTGGGTTGCGTTATTTCTCTTCGCCATCGCATCCCTTCTGGCGGGAGCCAAATTCGCACTCGCCGCGACTGTCCTCGCCGCTCTCCTTCACCTCTCCGTGCTCCGGATTCTTCTCAAACTCGAACGCCAGGATTTGCGCGACCCTATTCCAGTGCGCCTAACCGTGCTAGCCTTGCTTTACGGCGCCTCGGATTTTGCACTTCTCTGGCTGGCGCGTCGCGGCCGGGTCTCACCTCTGTTTCTCTCCGAGCTGCTCCTTTGTTTCGTTTTTTTCTTCGCGGTAATCGTGCGGCCCAGGCTGGCGGTTCTTGCCGCGGTATTCGGAGCCGCCGCGTCGTGCCTCGCCTTTTTCCTCACGGCCGCCACAGCCGGCGAAGTGCATCGCGTCGCCGATACCGTCAACGCGCCCGGTTCTGTCGGGGCCGTCGAAATCGGCGAATTGGTCTGCGTTATCACCAGCGTTGCCGTTTTCCTCTGGACGACCAGCACAATCTATCTCTTGATCAAAGCTAACCAGCACAACCTGGCCAACTACGACGACCTTCTCGAAAACTTGCAGCAATTTTTGGGAGAAAGCCGCGAAGCCGTCGCGAATATCTTGCTAATGTCCGTCCCCATGCTGGCAGATAACTGGCGCCGCGCACAGCCTCAGGGACAGGAGGCCGTCGCCACCTGGTACAGCGCCAATGCCCGCCTCTATCTCCTCGCCAACTGCCAGCACCACCTCCTTTATCGCCATATGATGTACACCTTCAGTTTGCTGAACATTGGACGTGGCCGGGTCCTCGATTATGGCGGCGGCAACGGAGACTTCAGCCGAGCTCTCGCACGGCGGGGTTTTGAGACCACATACCTCGACGTCCCCGGGGACGCCGCAAGATACGTAAAGTGGCGCGCGGAGAAAGAGGGGCTGCCGCTAAAAGTTGTGCTGGATAAAAATGCGCTGGAAGGTCCGTACGACGTCATATTTTGTCTCGATGTGGTCGAACACTTGGTCGATCTGCCGCCCGTCTTCGAACATTTCCGCAAGTTGCTTAAGCCTGGAGGCAAACTGCTTGCCACTTATTACAATGGGATCACCAGTTCGGCCCCCATGCACATCGACCCGGGCTATGACGCCAAGGACTTTCTTTTGTCGCATGGTTTCCGCGACGTCAAATCCACTGTCGTGAGTCTCTTTTCGCCCGAGCTGATGCAGAAGAACCACTTCATGATTCTCGAAAAAGAAGACGCGTAAGCTCCGGTTTGTTTCGCACACGGCGTGTCAATTAAGGTTTGCGTCGATCACCTGAGTCCAGTACTCACCGGCTCATGGCTCAACTCTTTACCGGCAACTCGGTCAGCGGACACTCTCGGTCTGCGGAAACTTGACACACCCCAGGCTGGCGCACTAGCGTACCAAGTACGAATCGCGGGGGGAATCAGAAGCGTGGCTCCAATCGTTTCACCACAACTTCGGCGTCTGCTCAGTTACGTGCGACCCTACATCCCCCGGCTGATCGTTGCTGTGGTCTTGCTGGCCTTCGTAGCGTTCGCGGAAGGCATCATCGCGCTGTTAGTGACTCCTGCAGTCGACCAGGTCCTCACTCCATCCGTGACCGTCCGTTCCGTCAAGCTTGTGACCCTCCCCTGGAGTGGCCATACCATTTATCTGAACGATTTCTTCCCGCCGAGTATCCACTACGTCTGGACAATTTTTGCGTTCACGCTTTTGATTGTCTTCTTCGCGAAGGCCGTCGCCGAATATCTGGGGACCACCGAAGTCTACCGCGTGGGTTACGGCGCCATCACGGACCTTCGCAACGCCATCTTCGCAAAGATTCTCAGGCAACCCATCGGCTTCTTTCGCGATCACCCCACCGGACGTGTGATGTCGGTTGCCATTAACGATGTGGACCGAGTCAGGCCCGCCCTCAGTGAGTTCCTCGTCGACCTCTTCCAGAAGGGTCTTACCTTTCTTGTTTTTGTCGCCGTCTTGCTCCTCGTTAATTGGAAAATGGCTTTGGCAACGGGGATTCTGCTTCCACTAGTTGTCGTGCCCATCAGCAGATTTGGCCGAAAGATCCGCCGCTCGGCCGAAAACAGCCAGTTGCAGCTTGGTGATTTGAGCCAGATCCTGCAGGAGACAACCACCGGCAACCGAGTCGTAAAAGCCTTCGGCATGGAGGACTTTGAAATCCGCAAGTTTCAAGAATCCGCACGCCGGTTGTTACGCGAAAACATGCGTTGGATCCGCGCCGGAGTGATCACCCCGCCTCTCATGGATTTGCTTGGCGCCATCGTCATTCCTCTGCTCTTGCTCTACGCACGCGACCAGATTCGCCAGCATGTGATGAGCACCGGCCAGTTTTTCACCTTTCTCTATGCCCTTCTAAACGCTTACATGCCCCTCCGCCGCTTGGGCTCTGTTTATCAGCAGCTCCAGACCGCGCAAGGCGCGAGCACTCAGGTCTTGGCTTATCTGGACTTGTCTGAGGAGGTCGCCGATGCGCCGGGCGCCGGAATCCTTTCGCCTTTTAAAGGGCAAATCACGTTTGAGGACGTCAGCTTCGCCTACGATTCCGATTCCGTTCCGGTCCTGCGCGGCGTCTCGTTATCAGCTCATTGCGGAGAAATCATTGCCGTCGTCGGCTCAAGCGGCGCGGGGAAGACCACCCTGGTCAATCTGCTTCCGAGATTTTACGAGACCCCGTTAGGCGTGATTCGCATCGACGGCATGGACATTCGTGAAGTTACCCTTCGTTCTTTGCGTGCTCAAATCGCGATCGTCTCACAGGAAAACATTTTGTTCCACGACACCGTGTGGAACAACATTTGCTACGGCTTGACTAACATTCCAAAGGAACGCGTTGATGCCGCCGCACAAGCGGCGCTGGCGCACGATTTCATCATAGAGTTACCGAAGCAATACGATACCGTCATCGGCGAACGCGGAACCCGTCTCAGCGGCGGGCAAAGGCAGCGCATCGCCATCGCGCGCGCGATCCTCAAGAACTCGCCCATTCTGATTCTCGACGAAGCAACTTCGGAACTGGATGCGGAGTCCGAATTGTACGTGCAGAAAGCTCTCGCCAACCTGATGATAGGACGCACTACTTTTGTCATAGCCCATCGCCTAGCGACTATCCGCCGCGCGGACAAAATTCTCGTTCTCGAAGACGGCCAAATCCGCGAGAGTGGCACACACGCGGAGCTTCTCGCCCGCGGCGGCACCTACTCACGGCTTTACGAATTGCAATTTGCGGATGACGACATGCTTGCGCCCACGGACGCGTCCGTCCTCAAGGGTGTCACGATACATTAGCCGCTAGGGCAATCTGCTGTACTCCCGGAATTCATCTCGCAACGGCCCGTTGAAGCTTTCGCAGTACCCGCTTCCCCGCGGACTCCCTGTCTCGATTTACAGCAGGTTAGTGCCTAACTTAACTTCGCCGTCAATTGCCGCAGCTTCTTCGCAATGAACTCCAGGCCACGGTCCGAACGGAAGTTGGAAGTTCTCCGGAACTCCCTGGAACAACACGCCATCTCAGCCTTCGATTATTTCGTTTATCCAGTCCAGTCGCTACGCGGACCGCCACGCACTCCCGCGTGTGTTCGTCGATCAGCGCCACCATCCGCCGCGTCCGGTCGTCATGCGTCATGTCGCTGACGAAGTCGTAGCGGCGGCCAGGGCAACGATCTTTCGCGCCAACGCATCCCCTTCGCTTCGGACCGTCGGCTCATCGCGTTGTGCCCAGTGCCACTGCCTTAAAGTTCGGTGCGCTTGCCGTTCGCTTACCTCATACTTTCAGCGCGCATGTTCTACCGCGCCCCTACGCCTCTCAGGCTTAGAAGCTTCGCTCCGGCATATCTTTTCAAAATCTGTTTCTTCAAGGAGAGCTCCACCCAAGACGCTTCAACTTGGCGTTCTCCTTCCTCAGTTTTTTGAGTAGCCTGGCCTGGACCAGCTTCAGTCCGCGGAACTCTCTTCGTCAGGGGCAGAACGTCTCCCCCCGTGATCTGAGCATCCCGGCGGTCTTTGGGGTAGTCTTTGCGTTGGGGATCTACGCTTCAATCTGTGGGAGCAACATCACGATCTGCTCCCGATTGCATTTCTTCTCTTCATCGCCATACCACGTTTCCTCCAGAATGAATTCTCTCGCACTTCTCCTGGTACAATAAGCATGGCTCAAGGAGATCAAGGACGTTTGCGGGGAAGCGCGACGCAGGATCGGAGATCTTCGGGAGTCTGCCCAGAGGCCCGTCTGATTGCACGCGCAAAGGAGCGCGCCGAAACAAAACCAACTGCAAAGGAAACCTCTTTGATTGCAAGGGATGGATCCTCTGCGAATAGCTGGCGTGTCTTTGCGACTAGAATCTCCTGGCGCAGAGCGCTATAGCTCTTCCCAGCCCGAGCTCTGATTACTCCTTGGATCGTGCGACGGCTCACGTTCAATTCTCGCGCCATTCTCTCGACGGAAATACATGGGTCCTTCAGCATATATAGAAAAATCCGCCCGAATAGCGAACCGTAGTTGTAAGACATTTTCGTCCTTCCCTATCTATGCGGCAGAAACTGGAAGAGAAGACGCGCTCGCATACATCCCCGCAAATTTCGATCTTTACTGCGGTATTGCACCGGAGAGTTTTGCGTTAACTTCATCTTGTCTGAACAACTCACGACCAAAACCCGCGCACAAGGACCTACTAGCTGCTTCACCTGAGGAGGTTCAAGCCGAACCTCAGAAAGGGCAAACGGAAATACCCGTACACCAGCTTTCTGGGAAGAAGCGGTTCCATTCTCGGGAATTACTATTATATCTGATGTGTAGTAACTGGCCACGAATCTGGCGACAAACTTTATGGCCTAGATACATTAGTTTCATAGAACCTCCTAAGATAAGTGTACACTGTATAACGCTGACTCTATCTGTTGGCAAGTAAATGTCAAGTAAACAATCGGTGACGATACGACAAAAGTCTTTGAATTACACAATCAGTTACAGCTCTCGGTCTCCTGGCTCATGGGCTAACGTCCCGAGGCTTTGGCCAGCCTTCCGCTCCCACCAATTCGGTGGGAGCGCCTCGTGTCCTCGAGATCACGGGAAAGCCACATACCATCGCCACGTATAGTGCTTGAACCACCGCACCGCACCTCCCTTCACCTACAAGCAGGGGACGGCAAGAGAATCATGCACCACCAATAGGAGGGAGATTGAAGGGCCAGCGGCCAGCAACCTCCGTCTGAGATGAGGATCGTTCACCGGATCGAATGAATCTCACTAAAATGCACAGCGGCATGTTAGATATGAGAGGATTTTAGACATGGAGATTAGCGGAGGAGCGAAGACAGCATCTGTGACAAGCCCTGGCGATAATTCTGCATTTTTGCAGGGTCAAAAACTCGACGCGGCGACAAAGGGAATTGATAAATCCGAATTTCGAACTCATGGGCTACGCTTCTTAACACTGGCGCTCCTATCCGCACTGCTACTTTTTCCTTCCCTTCGCAGGCAGGGGCTCGCAGGATACGATGATGCCGTTTACGCGCATGAGGGTAAAGAAATAGTGCGTACGGGAGATTGGTGGAATATCCGTTTCAATGGCAGTCTTAATTTCGAATATCCGCCCCTGTTCCTCTGGCTCGAAGCCAGCTCTTTCAAGCTGTTCGGAGTAAACGATGCAGCGGCAAAGTTCCCTTCTGCACTGCTTGGCTTCGGCACGATTCTGTTGGTGTACTTTTTGACCTTAGAGCTAACGGGGCTGCTTTGGCTCTCGCTGTTCGCAATGCTCGTACTAGCATCTACACAGTTCTTTCTCAAAAACGCCACGCATGCCATGACGGATGTGCCTTTTACGTTTTTTTTTACGTTAGCGATCTTTTTGTATGTTAAGGGTCTAAAAAGCGAGCGGTACCTAGCGCTTGTGGGTTTGCCCGTAGCTCTTGCTTTGCTTACACGGTCAGTGATTGGATTGCTCGCGATCGGCATCATCGCGGCTCACCTAGTTCTAACGAAGCGGTTCAAATTGCTGTGTTCGCCGTGGCTAATCTCAGGCTTGGGATTCGCTGTCGCGGTGCCTTCTGTCTGGTATCTCTCCCAATACCAACTGCACGGACCTGCGTCTTTCGCTTCACATCTTCGCTTTGTCACGAGCAAGATTTATGTTGGATCTGGGGCGGCTAGATGGTCGAGCATTCTCAACTATCCAGAGGCTCTCCTTAAATATTATTGGCCCTGGCTGCCTTTCCTGGTTGCGGGATTGTTCATTGAAATTCGAGCAATGGTTAGGCAAAGAAATGAAGCTGCAAGCCTATTGATCGCCTGGGTTTTCCTCGTCCTCGTGCCATTCAGCCTCGTCCAAACAAGGTACCCACGCTATATTATGCCTGTGTTCCCAGCTTTCTCAATACTTGCGGCCATTGCATTGGACCGCTCGATTCCAACAGCTCACAGAAAAACATTTTTCAATTCAGCTTGCGTTGTCGGATGCCTAGCGATCGGTCTCACCTTATTATTTCCACCAAAGGCTCGAGCCAGCGATATGATTGAACTGGTGCCGGTTGCCGAAGCGAATAGTTCGCCACAACAGCGCGTCATCATCTATTCATACGAAGACGGGCGCTCCGACTATCTGAACCAGTTCCTATGGTACAGCAGTCGCTACGCGGAGCTTGCACCTGATCTGAGCGATTTGGCAGCCAAGCTGACCCGAAACGAGAAGTCGATTTTCATCGTTGATAACCATTCCTACGGGAAGTTGCTCCAACGCGCTTCTCCAGAAACTCTCCTGCGGGTAAGGATTCTCGGTCAGTCAGAAAACTTCCTGTGCTTTCGGTTGAGCCCCTCAACTATCTAAGTTCACAAAATTTGCTTGCGATTCGCTTTACGAGCTGACGCAGGTCACGCAGGGATCATCCACGACCGAGAGCTACGTTTTTAGTTCAGTTCGGGGGGAGCATCGCGGCCTCCAAGGAAGTCGGTCGCATTGTTGATTTCTATGACGTTTCGGCAGGCGAGCGTGAATTCGCTGTCGGTAGCGCCGGAGAAAAGCGGTGCTTCGCACCGGGTGGGGGGGAGACACGCAAACCCAGAACGGGTCGAAAAAGGAGCTGAGCAATTAAGACCGCAGGAGCTATTAGCGTGCCTAGCGAAATGGGGCTTTTACGCGTCCTCACTCCTCCAAAGAGCTGACCGGGCGGGTGGACGACTCGTAACGCGCCGAGATGAATTTGACCTTTTTATTCTTGCGTGGCCCACTGTTTGCGGTCTTGTTTCATGCAAACGGTGGGTCACTCCTCTCTCCAAGGCTCCGGCAAAGTCGTGTCATAAGTACTGGCAGCAGGGAGATAGAGTTGTTAGAGTGGGGGGGATAGAGTGCAGCCGTTTCCGAAGATGACGTCCGTTAGTTTGCTGCGCACCTGTAAGGCAGCATTTTTCTGGCACCCCGCGGTGGTTCAGCAGTAGCCTCCTATTTTCGCACTCCCACAAATCATTTGTTTGGTTCGTACACTTATGGTGTTAATACAATAAGATGATCGACGAACCCCAAGGACCGCTAGCTTCTCGATTGCGTCAGCGCAAGTTCGATCTGGCGCGTCATTTCCATATCCCCGACGATGCCCTCCTTGGCTCTCTTTCCCTAACTCACCTGCACTGCGGTAAATCCACCTGTCATTGCGCCCACGACCAAGGCCATCCGGTCTGGTCGCTGACCTTTGGGAAAAAGCATGTCCAGCACATCCCCAAGCCGTGGGTCGAGCAAGTTCGCCGCCGCGTGCGCGCCGGGCGTGAATTTCAAGATGCCGTGCGCGAAGTGCTGACGGCCAACGCCCAGCTCTTAGTCTTGGCCCGCCAGCAGCGTAAGAAAAAGGGGAAGCGCTCCTGACCAGCCCCACCCCACGCCGGCTGTGGAAATACGTCAGCCAGCATCTGCACCTGGTGGCCTACTTCCGCTCCCCCGGCGATGGACGTTCCAGCCACAAAATTCCGGCGAAAGATCTGTTGTGGTCCTTCGTACTGGGCACGATCTTGCGGCAATGGGCCTTTCTAGCCATTGAAGCACTGGTGGGATCGCCAGCGCGAAGGAACTTAAGCGTCAGCCAAGCGTTCGGCGATGATGCCTTGGGTTATTTCACCGAACGTTTAGATCCGGCGCCCGCGCGGGCCGCTTTGGCCGCGGTGCTCCATCGCGCTAAAGCGCAATAAGGCTTTCGGAGACTGTCGTTTCCTAGGCGTGGTCCTGGATGGCACCACCGGGGGGCGACGGCGAAAGTCGGGATGCCCTTTGTGCCGTCCCTACCGCAATGCCGACCGAGAGATCGTCGGCTATCGCCATCACCTCGTCCTTGCGACAGTGGTCGGTGGGGACCCTCACCCTGCCGGTGGATGTCGAACCCTACGGGCCGGGCGACAGCGAATACACTGCCGGGCAGCGGCTGTTGTGTCGCGTGCGCGTGAACCTGGGATCGTGCTTCATTGATTATGTGGTGGTCGACGGGGAATTTGCCACCGCGCCTTTTCTGCACGTCGCGGGAAAAGCGGGCTGGCCCGTGGTGGCTCGGCTGAAGGACAATCTGCCCGAATTATCTCAGGCGGCGGAGCGGCGCTTTCGCTCTCGGCCGCCGGATCTCGAGTTCCGGGACGGCACCGATCGCGTCCAGATCTGGGACGCCGACGATTTTGATCCTTGGGAAAGCTTGCAGTGGGACACCGTGCGCGTGATCCGTTATCGCCAGCATCATCGGAACGGCGATATTGTCGCGGCCTCTTGGCTCACCAATTTCTCCTCGCGTCAGATCAGCCGCCGTTGCCTGTACTCCATGGCCAAGAGCCGATGGCACATCGAAAAAACGAAGGTTTCAACGATGCCAAGAACCGCTATGGACTCGAGCATATTCGCCACCACCACGAGCGCAGCTTGCTCATGGTATGGCTGCTGACCTGCTTAGCCCTGACGTTGGAGCGGCTCTACCGTCTGCGCTACTTGCATCGCGGTTTGCATCCGGTGCGCACGGCCATCGATCTGTTCCGCCTTCTCCTTCTTGGCTTGTCGATCCCTGTTACGACCGATTCCAGTTGAGATCGGCGGAGTCGCTGCGCTTTACGCCATGAATTTTTCTCGCCGAGTGCCGTAAGCCCGCACGAGGTCGCACGGGCGTCTGTGGACAGGGAAATTCAGCCTGCGAAAATAGGCCGCGACCCTAGCGCGCCTGTCACAGCGGATCACCCAACGCCAAAACTGCTGTCCCAAGCTCTCCTCTGTCAAGCTTCCGAGACTGCTGGATAGAGTGGGCGGCGGCGGACATTCGCTTGGCACCTGTTATCCTCGGCACTGTGAAAGGGCCGCTGCGGAGTCGGAGCTGTCTCGCATCGTGCGGTGCGGAGATCGCGTCGTCACCTCCACTGAAATTCACTTCATTCAGGAAACGATCCGGGAACATCCCGATTGGGGGCGCATGGATCTGGCGCTGCATCTGTGCCGGGAATGGGACTGGCGCCGCCCCGAAGGAGCCCTCAACGATCAGGCGTGCCGTACTTTCTCGTGCGCCTACACGAGAGGAGAAGAAAAGCACCGGATTGCACACACCGATTATCGCCTTGACGGCCAATGCCATGAAGGGGGATCGAGAGAAATACTTGGCGAGCGGGATGGACGGCTATCTCGCCAAACTATCCGGCCGCTGGAACTCGACGAACTCCTGGAGGGACACATTGCGCAGAGGATGGAAATGGCGCCCACGCGTTCGACGCCTGGATAAAGGGAATAAACAGTAAAAAGCCGGCGCCAAGGCTTCTCGGCGCGATCTGCCTCTGATCAGATCTTCTACTCACTACGATGACCTGGTCTGAAGAAGTTCCCGGTGCGAGTCTTTTAGCAGTGTCCAGAGAACACCGAAGAAGCCCATCGCACGAATTGCCTCGCGATAGTTTCTGAGGAACCTCACCCATCGCCTCACAGGGTGTGGATCTCTCGGTGCTCGCCGGATCCATCGCGAGACACTCCTTCCGAAACATCGACCAAAAATGCTATCCAGGGCTAATGCCTATTAAATCAGCGACATTCAAGAAGATGAAATCGAGGCGGGCCTAACAAGGCGATCAGAATGTGACAATGTTACTTTGGCGGAAAAGCGCTTGATGGAGTTATTGCGGACCAAAGGGGCACCCCTGCGCATCCATGACCCAGGGGATTCTGCTTCCCGCGTGAGGTTTTGCCAAAGCAGGTACTCTTAATAGGTAGGGGCAAGACTCGCCTTGAATCTTGGGTGAAATGCCGGACCTATAGAAGCAGCTACATCAGTTCTAGTACGTAGCATAGGTTGGTCGGCCCGGTTAGTGCCCGCTCAGCAAGCGCATTTTGGGCTAAGGATGACGACCCATCATGGATGGAGCCGCTCGGCCGCCTAATCGTATCTTTCGCATTAGCCCTGTGGACCGGCTTGGGCGGAGGATAAGCCCTACTGTCCTCGACGCTGCCGAGGAGGTCGGGCGCCGAGCGATCGAGCATGCCGAAAGGGAGCTCGTTGACCCCGCGGTCGCGGCGACTCTATTGGAGGAGGCTGCGGCCACCGTTTCCCGCGCTCTAGAGGCGAAAGGCAATTTCACTCAGAATGCTGTTCGAGACCTTCCGTCGTACCTATTTCTTGCCTTCATCCGGCGTGTAAACAGGACCAAGAAGCGGCAGTTACTCTTAGAGGACGCTGTTGGCGCGCGCTCCGCGGGTTCTCACGACTCGACTGATCCACAGGCCGAACTTGAGCTCAAGATTCTCGTTGATGAACTGCTTTCAAGGTGCGATCCCGTGACCCGCAACATGTTCTATCGGCGGACTCAAGGTTTTTCGTGGAAAGAAGTTGGGTTGTATTACGGCATATCGGGTCATGCTGCGGAATCGCGCTTTACCCGGGCCCTCCATAAGATCGGAGTGATGCTTGGCATGACAAATGATTTATGAATTTTCGGAGAGCATTAGCGAGAGGTTCTGAACAATGAGAATGAGAATCAAAGACCGCGCAACACTGGAGAAAAAGAACAGGGAGCTACTCGACTTTGCGCGCTCCTATCTTTCGGAAGCTTTTCCTAACCCGGACCGTCAGGGATGCCCCCCTGACGCTTCACTCCGGTCTCTCGCGTTCAAGCCGACCGAAAGTGAGGCCGTAGTCACCGAGCACTTGGCAGTTTGCTCTCCTTGCTTCAGGCGGTACTCGGAATTGCTGGCTCTCTTGAAATCGCAAATGGCAGCAGAAGAGAGATTGTCTTGGGAACACATTTCAGAGTGGTGGAGAACTCACCCACTGCTGGTAGGTGCAGTCCTTGCGTGCGTTCTATTCATCGCAATCGGGGCTACTGTATTGTTGAATAGGCCTAGGGTACCGAGCCATCCTCCTCAGGAGACCCACCGAACACCCAACCCCGTTCAGCCGGTGAACCCTGCGGTAATTTATTTGCCGTTCAGCTTAGACCTGAGCGCACTTTCTCCGTTACGTGGTTCGGAACCCTCAACAACGGAATCTCACCAGCGGGTCCGTGTCCCAAGGTCACCGCTCTATCTGACCCTGACCTTGCCGTTTGCAAGTGAGGAGCGGTCCTACAATGTAAGACTGACAGCGGGTGGCCACACATTCTGGTCCAACTCTGCCCAAGCACATCTGCACAAAGGTCAGACACTCATTCGAGTCGAGGCAGACTTCCGACAAGTCCCCGCGGGCCGTTATAACCTAGAAGTCGAAGCCTCAGACGTCGTTCACTTGGTTCAGCCAGTTTTGATAGAGACCCCATTGCCTAACATCACGGAGCGAAAACGATGAGAATCAGGAGCGCCTCGGCTGGGCTTTTTCTCTGCGGAGCGGTTTGCATATTCGGGCATGCGCGAGCAACGAAGGATGATCCAGATGTTCTGTTAAAGCCGGCCCTGAAAATGCTTCCCGCTGTCATTCCCCTTGGATGTTCCATCCTGAGAGAGTTCCCGCCGCACTTTCCCCCATCGGCTCGGTAGGGCTGACCGATCGCCCAATGCATGAGCGGTTCTGAAACAAGCCAGCACAAGCTGAAAAAATCACAAAGTCCTGCATTTTCCCCGCGAGTTTTTCCTTTCTGGAGGCCTCTTAATATAGTGAGGGGAGATTTCGCTCGCAGAATCACGAAGCGCAACTCCACTCCAACTCAATCTCGAAGTAAAACCTCTAGATTCCAATTGAGGTTTTCCGAGTAGAGGGCCTCTTTATCTATAGAGGCCGATTCTGATCGTGTATTTCAGGAGCTGAAATCATGTTGGAACACCTTCGCTGCAAGTGCCACATCTGCAAGGTCGAGCGCCATCTCTTCAAATCGCTTACCGAGCCACCGGCAAGTGTGCGGTTCTCAACCCTGGCGTTGAGCTCGCCAGCGCTTGCGAGGTTCGCAAACGTGTCGGAACTGCTTACGGACCTTCACACAAGGCGCAACGGCGATTCAGGGGCTTCGCTGGCAGACCAACTAATCTCAGCACTTGTCTACGGAGAGACGGCTGTTCCCGATGTCGAGTTGATTCAATCCGTCTTAGTGCTGGCGTTCGCGCCTACGATCCACCGAACCCATCGAGAGCTGTGCGCGTGGTTTCGAGAGATCGAACCCGAAGACATTGGACAACAGATTCTCACGTTGTTTTTGGAGCTTGTGGCCTCCGCTTCTCCAACTCTAATGAACAGTCATCTTCCCATCGCCCTCACACGAACATTGCGCAAGAATGCATTTCGGTGGGCCGAAAAGGAACAACGAGTCGCGATTCAGAGGGAAGCCGAGAAATCTGAAGAGACCGCGGAGCCTTTTGGATACGACGCATTCGAAACTGTCGCCGTTCTGAACGATTTCCTCGACCATTGCCAGCGGACCGGAATTCTTTCGGTTTTCGAGCGGGATCTACTCATCAGATTGAAACTGGACGGGTTTTTTGCTAAGGAAATCATTCATACACATACTGCGCTCTCAGAGAACGCAGTTCACTGCCGCGTCCTGAGAATTCTGCAACGCCTTCAAAAGGCAGCAGATGACCTCGGCATCAAGAGTGCTTCTTCTTCGCTTCCTGTTCCTTCACAAAATCCGCAGAAGAGAAAAAATAGTTCGCGGAAGGCGACGGATTTATTTTTGACAGATTCGAACGAGTTTTTGCCCATTAGTAATAGTAGGGGGCAACTCTCGCTGGACACCTCGCCCAGGTAGAGCACACCGAAACAGCTACAGATCTCCGTGATTCATCGGAACGTGCTGACAACATTCGCGACTCTGCACGGGCGATTGGGCGTACTCATGTGGCTTCAGGGGCAGCTTCGCGGCGGCTAGCCGCAAATTCATCATCCGGCTCCCTACGCTCACTGTTCCGCCCAACCAAGCCTGGCGAGAGCTTGCCTTCTAATCCGGATGCGGGCCCGGCTCGTATCCTTTGAAAGGAACTCGCCGTCAATGAAAAAAGTCTTCCGAAAGAAGTCCGTCTCCTGCTGGCTCCGGCCGGCGTTCGTTGCATTGTCTTCATCTCTGACTCTTACATCGGCGGCATTTGCGCAGGCGGCCGGCCAATCCCCCTGGGAAAACGCCGTAAGCGTCCTGCAACAGGCATTTACGAGCACGATTGCGCGGGGGCTGTCGCTGGTTGCGATTGTCGTGGCCGGGCTAACCTTCGCCTTCGGTGAAGGCGGCTCAAAGCGTGTCTTGGCCGGCGTGCTTTTCGGCGTCGGCATGGCCATTGCGGCAGTGAACTTCCTGTCTTGGCTTTTTCCCGGCAACTGAAACACCGGCGTCCCACAGGGAGAAGCACATGGCCGAAGCCCGACGAATCAACAGAGTGCATCGATCGCTATCCCGGCCCCTGACGATCCTCGGGGCCGAGCGAAAGCTCTTCTTCTTCGCCATGTGCCTTGGCGCCGCCACCTTCAACCTGCTCAACAGTTTGGTTGGTGGGTTGCTCATGTTTTTGTTGCTCTACTTCATGGCCCGCTGGGCCACCCAGACCGATCCGCAGATTCTGCGGTTTCTGCTATCGGCCGCAAGACTCCGAACACAATACGACCCAATGAAATTCACTCCGATTGCAGTTCGAAGGGATGGCCATGCTCAAGGTCAGGCGAATCTTCAGAAATTACAACGAGACAGGCTCGCTTAGCGAGCAGATCAATCTCTACGGCTTCATCGGGCCGAACATTTTTCTCACAAAGAGCGGGGAGGTCGGCGTCATCCTCGAAGTTCGGGGGGTCGACTACGAATGTCTCGACGATGCATCGATTGACGGTTTCACGAAGCGCCTCGAATCAGCTTTGAAGCTGTTCGATGAAAACTACCGCGTCTACCAATACCTCTTCAAGCGCAACAACGAGACCATACCCTACAAGCTCTATGCCAATCCCATAGTCAATACCGCGATCAAGAGTCGTCTCGCCTACCTCGGCAGCAAGGCCGATACGCTCTTTTCCCTGTCGGTTTATTACGTCGTGCTTTACAAGGAGTCCCAGACTTCACACAAGCTCGGCAGAGCGCTGGCCGAGTTTCCAAGGAATCCAAAGAAAGCCCTTGCCGATTTGTGGGCGCATCTCTCACCCCAGAAGCAAATCGTTGTTCTTGGCCAGCACGTCGACATTGCTCAGGCAGCGCTGCTTCAGAAAGCTCGCAGCTTCATTCTCCAAGTCAGCGATTTCCTCGTTGTTCGGATACTCGACAAACAGGAGTCCTTTCGCGTTCTCAAGAGAACGCTCAACTTCCATCCCGACAAACTCGCGCTCGCCAAACTCAAATACGATACCTTCCTTGATTACTACCTTCCTGAATCGCCCATCGAATGCCATCGCGGGCATCTGCGGGTGGACGACTACTACGTAAAGGCTCTGACGCTCAAGGAACCATCGGCCCAGAGCTTTCCCCTCATCTTCAAACGGCTGCTCGAAGTGGAAGCGAACTACCACATCGTCACGGAATGGAAAAAGGAAGATTCCGGCAAGATGCGCCGGATCATCCAGACCAAGCGCCGCCACTTTCACAACACCAAGCGTTCGTTCGCGAGCCAGGTTAACATGAACGACGCGGCCCCGCAGGACGTGTTGCTCGACGATTCCAAGGAATCCCAAGTCAGGGAACTCGGCGAAGGCATTGCGGAGATCGAACTGCACGGGAACTACTTTGGCCAGTTTTCGCTCACCGTCGTGATTTACGACCTCGATATGGCCAAGGTGGACCGCGCCTGCGCCGATTTCTATAAAGTGTTCAGCGTCCACGACGCCCAGCTCTATGAAGAAAAATACAACCTCCTGAACGCCTTTCTCGCCGCGGTACCAGGCAATCAC
>Ga0210403_10002029_pt1 | contig 18670 bp, 19 predicted proteins | sample IncBWC19MmetaG_FD_150863 | JGI IMG/M metagenome (GOLD analysis project Ga0210403, IMG submission 150863) | Forest soil microbial communities from Barre Woods Harvard Forest LTER site, Petersham, Massachusetts, United States - Inc-BW-C-19-M | ecosystem: Environmental > Terrestrial > Soil >... | reverse complement strand
CCCTAATTATTAAGGTTGATAATCCGTTACGCCCATTCGGCGGCGCAGGTGCGGCGCCGTGATGCGATCATCGCGCATGCCGGGCGAAACTGCCGCAATCGCTAACAATGTATTGAGATGGAGCCGCCAGCGGTCTGGCGTAACTTCCGCCGTCAGCGCACGGTTTTTGGAAGCTTCGGCAGGAACACCGCGAGCAGTCCGATCGCCGGGAGAAACGCGCAGAGCTGATAGACAAAGGCGATGCCGGTATGGTCGGCGACCTTGCCGAGCACCGCGGCGCCGAGCCCGCCGATGCCGAACGCAAATCCGAAAAACACGCCCGAGATCATGCCGAAGCGGTGCGGCATCAGTTCCTGCGCGAACACGATGATCGACGACGTCGCCGACGAAATGATGAGGCCGATGAACACCGTCAGCACCGCGCTCGCGAACAGGCCGACATGGGGCAGCGCCAGCGTGAACGGCAGCGCGCCGAGGATCGAAAACCAGATCACGTATTTGCGGCCGAAGCGATCGCCCAGCGGCCCGCCGAAGAACGCCCCCGCCGCGTTCGAGGCGAGGAAGATGAAGAGATAGAACTGGGCTGCCTGGGTCGAGACGCCGAATTTGTCGATCAGGTAGAAGATGTAATAGCTCGACAGGCTCGAGACATAGAGCTGCTTGGAGAACAACAGCGCCACCAGCACCCCGAGCGCGATCATGACGCGGCGGGAGCTCGGCGCATCCGGATGCAGATGAATCGGCGCCGCCTTCTTTGTCCCGATCTGCGGCTTGTACCATTGCCCGATCCGCCACAGGATCACGATTGCCAGGAACGCGATCGACGAAAACCAGGCGATGCTCGGCTGACCGAACGGCACCACGATCAGCGCGGCCAGCAGCGGTCCCATCGACGTTCCGAAACTGCCGCCGAGTTGAAACACCGATTGCGCAAAGCCGTAGCGTCCGCCCGAGGCGAGCCGCGCGATCCGCGCCGATTCCGGATGGAACACCGCCGAACCCAGTCCGACCAGCGAGGCCGCGACCAGGATGACCGGGTATCGCTGCGCCGCGCTGAGCAGCAGCAATCCGAAGAACGTGAATCCCATGCCGATCGCGAGCGAGAACGGCTGCGCCTTCTTGTCGGTGAAATGCCCGATCACCGGCTGCAGCAGCGAGGCGGTGAACTGGAACGCCAGCGTGATCATGCCGATCTGCGCGAAATCCAGCGCGTAGCTGTCCTTCAGGATCGGATAGACCGAGGCGATCAGCGACTGCATGGTGTCGTTGAGAAAATGCGAAAAGCTGATTCCGGCCAGCACGACATAGGCGGGCCCGGTGGCGGCGCTGTTTCGCGCAGCCGAAAGCGCCGCCGTTTCCGCCACGATCACCGGCGCAGCCAGCGCCTCTTCGGAAACGGTGACGGGCTTGTTCAACGAATGATCCCAGAAAAATTTGCGGGCAATGCCGGTGTTTCCTACGACAGCGGCGCGGCCTCGACCAGCATCGTTACAGAATAGCTACGATGCATCGCGCCCGATCCGCCAAAGGCAAATGGATCGGCGGTCATACCAGACGTCTTTGAGAGGCCGCTTACGCCGCGGCCTGGCCGAGCGCGGAAACGATGTTGTCGACCACTTCCTCGACCAGGATGCGATCGTCGCCCTCGCCCATGACGCGGATCACGGGCTCGGTGCCGGACGAGCGGACCAAGAGCCGGCCGTGGCCGTTGAGGCGTTTCTCGCCGTCGACGATCGCCGATTTGACCTCGGCATCGTCGAGCGGCTTGCCGCTGCGGTAGCGCACATTCTTGAGGATCTGCGGCAAGGGATCGAAGCGGTGGCAGACTTCCGACACCGGGCGGCCAAGCTTCTGCACCACCGCGAGCACCTGAAGGGCGGCGACGAAACCGTCGCCGGTCGTGGCGTAGTCCGACAGGATGATGTGGCCGGACGGCTCGCCGCCGAGATTATAGCCGCGGCTCAGCATCTGCTCGAGCACATAGCGATCGCCGACCGGCGTGCGCACGAGCTCGATGCCGTGGCTTTCGAGAAAGCGCTCCAGCCCGAGATTGGACATCACGGTCGAGACGACGCCCGGCTTGGCAAGGCGGCCGTCGTCCTTCCAGCTCTGCGCGATCACCGCGAGCAGCTGGTCGCCATCGACGAGGTGGCCGCGCTCGTCGACCAGAATGACGCGGTCGGCGTCGCCATCAAGCGCGATGCCGATGTCGGCGCGCATCTCGCGCACCTTGCGGCTCAGCGCCTCCGGCGAGGTCGATCCGCATTCCTTGTTGATGTTGAATCCGTCGGGGTCGACGCCGATCGAAACGACGTCGGCGCCCAGCTCCCACAGCGCTTCGGGCACCACCTTGTAGGCCGCGCCGTGGGCGCAATCGATCACGACGCGCAGGCCGTCGAGACTGAGCGCGCGCGGCAGCGTGCGCTTGGCGAATTCGATGTAGCGGTCATGGACGCCGTCGATGCGGCGGGCGCGGCCGAGACTGGCGCTCTGCGCCAGTTTCTTGTCGAGGCATTCATCCAGCAATTGCTCGATCTGCTTTTCGACGTCGTCGGAAAGCTTGAAGCCCTGCGGGCCGAACAGCTTGATGCCGTTGTCCTCGAACAAATTATGGGAGGCGGAAATCATCACGCCGAGATCGGCGCGCATCGATTTGGTCAGCATCGCCACCGCCGGCGTCGGGATCGGGCCGAGCAGCAGCACATCCATGCCGACCGAGGTGAAGCCGGCCACCATCGCGTATTCGATCATGTAGCCGGAAAGCCGCGTGTCCTTGCCGATCACGACGCGATGGCGATGCTCGCCACGCTGAAACACCAGTCCGGCCGCCTGCCCGACCTTGAGCGCCAGCTCAGGTGTGATCAGACCATTGGCACGGCCCCGAATCCCGTCCGTACCGAAATATTTGCGGCTCATAATTCCCCCAGAGGCTTCTCGAACCCACCCGGCGCGAAGTCTCGTATGCCCGCCATCCCGGCGTGTAGCTGGTTATAATGCGTTTGGGGCTAAAATGGCTTCAAAAAATATGATGAATCATTACCGGCGGCCGATGCGGCCCTGATCTATTAACACATTGTTAATACTGGAATTATGCCGATTCGGGAACCCGCCGGCCCGCCGGCCTCAGTCCTTCCGCTTGACGTGCAGGTCCTTTTTCGAGGGCGCCGGCTGGGTGACGCTGACCGGATCGGACGCCGGAAAGGTCTCCTCCAGCCCCTCCTCCAGGGCCTGTTCGAGCCGACGTTTCTCTGCGCCACCGTCGTCTTTGGGTTGGGAGCGTGGTGCGGTCATGGCAGACCTCCTTGCTGGCGGACAGGCCCTGCGGAAGCGTTTGGCAGATGGCCCAACCATGCTAGATGACTGCGACGCGCCTAAATACAAGAAGGCAAAGTACGAGAAGGGCCGGGAACGTTCATGAAGCACATCACCTGCATCGAAGATCTGCGCCAGGTTCACATGCGGAAGGTGCCCAAGGCATTTTTCGACTATGCCGACCGCGGCTCCTACGCCGAGGAGACGCTGCGCGCCAATCGCGAGGACCTGCAGCAGATCAAGTTCCGGCAGCGCATTCTGGTGGATATTTCACACCGCGATCTCTCCACCACCATCATCGGCGAAAAAGCGAACCTGCCGCTGATTTTGGCTCCGGTCGGATCGACCGGCATGCAGTACGGCGACGGCGAAATTCACGCCTGCCGCGCCGCGCAGGCCGCGGGCATCCCCTACACGCTGAGCACGATGTCGATCAATTCGATCGAGGACGTCGCCGCCAACGTCGAGAAGCCGTTCTGGTTTCAGCTCTACGTCATGAAGGATCGCGGCTTCTGCAAATCGCTGATCGAGCGCGCGATCGCGGCCAAGTGCAGCGCGCTGGTGCTGACGGTCGACCTGCAGGTGATCGGGCAGCGTCATATGGACATCAAGAACGGCATGACCGTGCCGCCAAAATTGCTGAGTCCGAGCAACATTGTCGACATCGCCACCAAGCCCGGCTGGGTCTTCAGCATTCTCGGCGGCAAGCGCCGCAACTTCGGCAACATCGCCGGCCATCTGCCGGGCGGACAGGATCTCGCCTCGGTGTCGAGCTGGGTGGCGTCGCAGTTCGACGCTTCGCTGAACTGGAAGGATATCGACTGGATCCGCAGCATCTGGCCGGGCAAGCTGATCATCAAGGGCATCCTCGACGTCGAGGACGCCCAGGAAGCGGTCAAGACCGGCGCGCAGGCGCTGGTGGTGTCCAACCACGGCGGCCGCCAGCTCGACGGCGCGCCGTCGTCGATCGAGGTATTGCCGGAGATCGTCGACTCCGTCGGCTCCCGGATCGAGATCCTGATGGATAGCGGCATTCGCTCCGGCCAGGACGTGATGCGCGCGCTCGCGCTCGGCGCCAAGTCCTGCATGATCGGCCGCGCCTATATTTACGGCCTCGGCGCCTATGGCGGCCCGGGCGTGGCGAAAGCGATCGACCTGATCGCCAACGAGCTCAGCGTCACCATGGGCCTGTGCGGCGTCAACAAGATCGCCGAGATCGACGACCACGTGATCGCGGTTTGATTCACTTTTTCACCAATAACCTTCGTCATTCCGGGATGGTCCGAAGGACCAGACCCCAGATGCGCAATTGCGCATCGGGGAATCTCGAGATTCCGGGCTCGCGCTTCGCGCGCCCCGGAATGACGCTTCGCGTCACATCGGCGGCGTGATGCCGTCGCGGCCGACATTGACGCGGTTGGCTTCCAGCGTGCCGTCGTCCTTCTTGGTGGCGCCGAAGATGATGATCTTGGCGCCCGGCTTCAGTTCCGACTTGTCACCCGGAAGGAAGGTGACGATCGGCGTCCCCGGCGGCACAACGACCTTCTTCTCGCCGTCCTTGTACTTGACCAGGATGTCCTGACCATCGACGCCCGCGACCGTCGTGGCCACGGTGGCGTTGGTCATGGTCGAGTTGGGACGGAGATCCCAGGGCCGGAAACCTTCGGCCACGCCGCGCTGCGTCTCGGGGAAGATATGAACGGCGAGCGCCTTCTGGTTGCCGTCCGGCTGGGGCATCGCCGATACGCCGATATACGAGCCCGGCTTGATTTCCGACATGGCGATGTTGGCGACGCCGAACACCACGACATTGTCGGTCACGCGCACCTTGATGTCGGTGCCCTCGCGCGATTTCACCGCGAGCAGCGGCCCGTCGACGGCTTCGATCGTGCCGCGAATGCGCACCGCCGGCGGCTGCTGGGCCCATGCCATCGACCCCACGGCGGCCATGACCGTCAGTGAAACCAGCACGCGCCGCAGCAAAGATGAAATTCCAGGCATCGCTCTTCTCCAAAACTTGTTCAACCAAGGGGGAAACACCGCGACGCACGGGCTATTCCGGGATGACGCAACCGTGAGATGCGGGTTCGAGGCGGGGCGCCGGTCCACCTCAGGCGGGGCACAAGCCTCACATCGGCGGCGTCAGCCCGTTGAGGCCGACGCTGACGCGGTCGGCTTCGAACGAGCCGTCAGGCTGTTTCTTGATGAAGGCGATCACCTTGGCGCCGGCCTTGAGCTCGGACTTGTCGGCGGGAACATAGGTCACGACCGGCGTGTCGGGCGAAACCACGACTTTCTTCTCGCCGCCCTTGTATTTGACCGTCAGCGTGTGTCCCTCATTGCCGACGACGCTCTCGGCAACCGTCGCATTGGTCATGGTCGAATTGGGGCGCAGATCGAACGGCCGCGATCCCTCCCCGGTGCCGCGCATGCTCTCCGGAAAAACATGCACCTCCACCGCGTCGGCCTGCCCGTCGGGTCCGGGCACTGTGGTGGCGCCGATGAAGGAACCGACCTTGATATCGGCAAGCGAGATCCTGGTGATGCCGACCACGCGCATGTCTGAAGCCATGTGCAGCTTGAAATCCTCGCCGCTGCGCGATTTGACCGCGAGCCCGTCGCCGTCGACGGCTTCGATCGTGCCGCGAACCCGCGACGGTGTCGGCGGCTGCTGCGCGAACGCATAAAGCGACGCTCCGGTCACGGCGGCAATTATGACGAGCGGACGAACGAGCGTTGAACGACGAAAGGGCATCAATGGATCTCCGGTTGGCATCACCTAACAACGGACACCGGCGGAGCGAAGTTATTCCGGCTCAAGGTTTTGTGAGATCGGCCTCGACCAGGGCGCGAAGCTCCGGCGTGACGGCCGGACGCCGTCCGAACCAGAGTTCAAACCCGCGCACTGCCTGGTGCAGCAGCATCCCGAGCCCATCGGCGGTCTTCAATCCGCGCGCCCGCGCCGAAGCCAGCAGCGGCGTCACGAGCGGCACATAGACGATGTCGGCAGCGACGGCGTGCGCCGGCAACCGGCCGACGTCGATCTCGAGCGCGGGTTGGCCGTGCATGCCGAGCGACGTCGTGTTCACCAGGAGATCGACCCGCGGCAGCAATTCGCCGATCGCCTCCCATGAAACAGGATGAACCTGGGCGCCGAACTGATCGGCCAGCGCGCGGGCCCGTTCGGGCGTGCGGTTCGCCAGATGCACGCGGCTGACGCCGCGCTCGATCAATCCGAACACCACGGCGCGCGACGCACCGCCGGCTCCCAGTACCAGCGCATCGCTGGTGGCGGCGTCCCACCCCGGCGCGCAGGCGTCGAGATTGTTGATAAAACCTTCGATGTCGGTGTTGGTCGAGCACAATTCGCCGTCTTCATACCACAGCGTGTTGGCGGCGCCGACCGCGCGGGCTCTCTCATCCGGCCTGGTCAGCGCCAGCGCGCGCTCCTTGTGCGGAATGGTGACGTTGGCACCGACGAAGCCGTGCGCCTTCAGATGCAGCACGAATTCGGCAAAGCCTTCCGGCGGGACCGCTTCGATGTTGTAGCCGCCCTCGAGGCCCAGCGTCCGCAGCCAGTAATGATGGATCAGCGGCGAGCGCGAATGCGCCGCCGGCCATCCGATCAGGCACGCGGCGCGAGGTTTTGTTGCGGCTGTCATTACCGGTCCTGTTGCGCCCTGTGCAGGCGTCGTCGCTGCTCACATCACGCAAGCCGCGCTCGCTGTCAACTAGCGATGCACGGTCACCGCGACGATCGCGCTCAGGGCCAGCGCGCCGCCTGCGGCAAACCAGATCGCGGAAAGGTTGATCCGGTGATAGACCAGCGCGCCGCAGACGCAGCCCGCCACCAGCGCCGCCCACAGCAGCAGGTTCGGCGCCCAGGCCCAGCGGGCTCCGCCACGCAACGCCTCGGCCGCGAGCTGACCGACCTTGACCAGCGCGCCGGTGACGTAAGTGAGGCCAAGGCCGGCGCCGCCCTTGATCTGGAACACCGCGTTTTCGAGCCCCATCGCCAGCACGATCAAAGCGATCGCGGCGCTCGGCAGCTCAAAGGTGTTAGCGAGCGCGCCGGCCGCGAGCAGCATCGCCTCCGCCAGCAGCACCCAGGGCTGCCGGTGGACGCCGTGGCCGAGCACGATCAGGCTGCCGGCGGCAGCGCCGGTCACGAACAGCGCGATCAGCCCAAGCAACTGCGCCGCGGAGGCCCATTGTACTTCCGCGAGAGCGACGCCCATCCGTGTCGAGTTGCCGCTCATGAAGGAGACGTACAGGCCGCCGAGATGCAGGAAGCCGATGGCGTCGACATAGCCGGCCAGCGCGCTCAGCGCGCAGGCCAGCGATATGTTGCGGCGTGAATCAAGCATTCAGCCGTTCCATTCGTAGACTTCCTTTTCATACGCTTCGCGGAAGCCGGCGCGCTGCAGATTGCGACAGGCATGCTCGAGCATATAGAGGGTTTCGGAGACCAGCGACGAACAGCCGAGTTGCTCGGCGCGCTCGACCCGCTTCGCGATCAGCGCCTGTTGCGCGCCACGCTGGCGATGGCTTTCGACGGTCGCCGCCGCCATCAGATGTCCGATGTCTTCGAACACGCAGAGGGCGGCAATGGCGACCGTACGTGCGCCGTCGAACGCCATGTAGTGAAAAAAGCCCTGTTGACCCGCGGACCTCGCATATTCCGGCCACAAGGTCTCGCCCAGTTGCTCGCTGCTTCCTGTTATGTCGTCCGCTCCCACCTGCCGGACCTCGAGATCGGTTTTGAACGGCGCCGGCGCAGGACCGTTTCGATAAAGGGTCGGATAGCCGCTGCGTCGGACGCGGGACAGTCCGCTTTCCTCCAGCCAGCCGCGCGCCACATCCATGTCAGCGTCGGGACTGAGCCAGACAAAAAAACGTTTGACGCCTTCAGCCGAAAACAGATCGATGAGACGCTTGGCGCTATCGGAGTACATCCCGGCTTCGGCGCCGCACAGATAGACGCGATTGAGGTTGGCGGATGCATAGGAAGCCTGACCGCCGGGATCGATGGTGACGTAACAACCGCCGAAGGGCGCGCCGTGGAATTGTCTCCGGATCAGGCTGTCCGGCCGGCACCTTGTATCCAGCCAGGCGGCAAGCCGCCTCATTTTCAACGACAAGCCGATCTTGTCCATTGCGCTCCTCGCGAGCACCGCTTTGCCGCACACCCGTCGCAGTTTTCATGAAAGTGGCTCGATTGGGAAGTGCCGCCGCCTCAAAAGGGCTCAGGCACTGCGCCGATCGGCGTTGCCAGCAGCGCGTCGATTTCCTCGCGCGACTGGAGACGCAGTTTTGTTCCGACAAAATTCTCGAACAGTGCCAGATGGCCCGAGAACGAGGTCGGCGTCTGACGTTGCCAATAGGCTTCGACCCATCGCAGAAAGGCCTCGCGTTCGCCCGCAGCGGGGTCCTTCCATGGACCACGCCGGGACAGACCTTCGCTGCACAGGATCCACGGCAGGTCGAGCCAGATCAGCGAGGTCGCGAACGGCAGCGCGGCCGCGGCCAGCCATCCATAGACGCCTTCGATGATCCACTGCGGCTTGCCCGCGACCTCTACAACCATGTCGGTTGCCAGAGTTTCGTCCCGCCTTACGCCGACCTTGTCCTGCCAATGGATCGGATCGAGATCGATTGCCGGCACGCCCATGCGTCGCGCCAGCGCTTTGGCAAGCGTGCTCTTGCCCGATCCACTGTTGCCGATGATCACGACCCTCGGTCCCAGTGTCGAGCCGAGGGTCATGATCGCCGGCTGCACTCAGGCCGCGACGCGGTGCGCGGCGATGATCTGATCGGCGGCGCGGCCGGTGACCTCGGCCATGCGGTCGAAAGCCCGCGTGAAGCTGCCGGCGCCGGCGGTGGCCGAGCGCAACTCCACGATCAATTCGCCGATCTCGGCCTCCGGCATCATGGCGCGGACGCGGTCCCATCCCGGCCAGTTCTCGCGGGTGTCGAAGCCGAGAATCTGCCCGCGCCGTCCCGACAGGATGGCGTTGATCTTCGCGGTGGCATCGGTCGGACAGACGATCTCCACCACATGGATCGGCTCCAGCAACACCGGCTGGCACTGCGGCAGCGCCTCGGAGACGCCGATCCGCGCCGCGGTGCGGAACGCGAGGTCCGAGGAGTCCACGCTGTGATAGGAACCGTCGGTCAGCGTCACCTGAACGTCGATGACGGGAAAGCCGAGCGGCCCGCGCAGCAACCCGTCGACCACGCCCTCTTCCACCGCACCGATGTAATTGCGCGGTACCGCGCCTCCGACCACCTTCTCGTGAAACTCGAAGCCGCCGCCTCGCGGCAACGGCTTGATCTCCAGCACCACGTCGCCGAACTGGCCGTGACCGCCCGATTGCTTCTTGTGCCGGCCGCGCTGGGTGATCGATTTGCGGATCGTCTCCTGATATCCGATCGGCGGCGCGTGCGATTTGACGTTGACGCCGAAGCGGTCGCTCAGACGCTCCAGCGCGACCCGCAGATGCATCTCGCCCTGCCCCCACAGCACGATGTCGTGGGTTCTCGGGTTCTGGATCATGGTCAGCGAAGGATCTTCCTCGTTGAGCCGTAACAGCGCCTGGCCGAGCTTGACGTCGTCCTTGCGATCGCTGGCCGCGATCGCAATCGACAGCACTGGCGGCAATGGCTCAATGGTGACAAGCGCCTTGGGCGCGGTCTTGCCGCCCGACAACGTGTCGCCGGTCTTGGCGGTGTCGAGCTTGCCGAGCGCCACGGCGTCACCGGCCTCGGCGGACGTGCGTTTGCTGTCGAGGGCGCAGTTCACCGAAGAGATGCCCGACACCCGCCCGCTCTCCCCGGACGAGAAATGCAGCGTCGCCCCGTCATCGATGTGGCCTGTGAACAGGCGCGTCAGCGACAGCTTGCCGCCATGCTGCAAATGCACGGTCTTGAACACATAGCCCATCGCGTCCCTGGTCGAGGGCACGCCGAGGCGCCTGGCGGTCTCGGCCACGCCGGGCGCTTCATGGCGCAGCGCCTTCATCAGGCGCAGGACGCCGTTCTCGCGGGCGGCCGAGCCGAGCAGCACCGGACAGATCTGTCCTTCGCGCAATTCGCGGGCGAGGTCGTCGAACACCGCGTCGCGCGGCGGCGGAATGTCCTCGAGCAGTTGCTCCATCAGCGCGTCGTCGTGATCGGCGAGCTTTTCCAGCATCGAGAAGCGGGCTTCCTTCTCGCGGTCGAGATCGCCGCCCTCCAGCGCCACGACTTCGGAAGCCTTGTGTTCGCGGTAAACGAAGGCGCGCTCCAGTGCCAGATCGACGAAACCGGCGATCAGGTCGCCGTTCCAGATCGGAATCTGACGCAATACCAGCGGAATCCGCGATGCCGGCTGCAACGTCGCGAGCGTGTCGCGGATACGCTTGTTGGCGCGATCGATCTTGTTGAGAAACAGAAAGCGCGGAATGCCGAGATCCTCCAGTTCGCGCAGAATGAGCTGAAGCTGCGGCAGCTTTTTCTCGTCGGCCTCGCAGACCACGACCGCGGCATCGACCGCTGGCAACGCAGCACGCATGTCGTGCGCGAACTCGACCGAACCGGGGCAATCGATGAAAGTGTAGCTGTCGCCCATGAAACTTGTCGTGGCGGCGGTGAGGCCGACGCCCATCTTGTGGTTGCGGGCTTCCGCCGTCGCATCGCCGACGGAAGTCCCGGCGTCGACGCTGCCGGCACGCGGGATCGCGCCCGTGCGCGCCAAAATTGCTTCCAGAAGTGTGGTTTTACCGCTTTGGAAAGGGCCCACCAGTGCGATGCACCGTGGACCGCGGGGACTTCTGACGTCTTGTCCCATTGCCGCCTCCTTGGTTGGAGCTCGGCCCTTGATTGGGTCGGCGGTCTGGATGCTCCGCCTCCGCCGGCGTTTTGGCAAGCCGGAAAAACTGTCGCTGCCCTGCATTGCGCCGGAGTCTCTGCTGCTGATTGGCGTTCGCAGCAACAGGCCCCGCTCTGCAGGGAGCGGGGCCGGGAATAAGCCGTTACCTGCCCGGCCGAAGTTCCAGGCTTTCAAGACCGGCTGCGACGCTCAGGCCCACCTGGCCCTGCACGCTGAGCGGCTGCAGCGCGATCGAATTATCCGAACCGCCGACCAGCACGTTGCCGCCGAGCCCGACACCGATCGATGCGCTGCCCTGCGCGCCGGCGTAATTGCCCGAGAGATCGCCAGGCCCGAGCCGCGACACCGGCGCGTACACGCCCCAGGCGAGCGCCGATTCCTGGGTGATGCCGAGATCGACGCCGACCTTGCGGATGGTCGCGACATAGCGGTCCTCCGGCATGCCGTCGGCGCGCAGCACGCAGCCGAGATTGGTCACGGAGCCGACGATGAAGCCGACGCTGGCGCCGCCGCGGCATTCGAGGACGCCGACCCGTATGCGATCCATGGGCTGCTGCGCACGGGTGCCGGCAAGGGATGTGACCAGCGTGGCAATGGCCAATCCGGCAAGGACAAGTGAACGGCGCATGAAGAAATCTCCGGCTGAAAAGATGTGATGCGTGCAGGAATCAGAACAGCGCCATACCCCGGGCGCCGGCTTTTCTATGACACAACATCAACGGCCATGCCAGATTTGCGGCGCGCTCCCGGTCTCGTCATTCCGGGATGGTCCGAAGGACCAGACCCGGAATCCAAGGATTCCCCGATGCGCAATTGCGCATCTGAGGTTCGCACTTCGCACGCCCCGGAATGACTTTGAGCCAAACAAAAAGAGGCCCGCTTGCGCGGGCCTCTTTCGTCGGCATCGCGCTTTGTCAGCCGCGATGGTGATGATGACGGTGATGAGAGTGGTGGTGATAGCCGCCGAGCCGCACCGGCTCCAGTTCGATCGAGGCTACGCCGGCCGCGACGTTCAGCCCGGTCTGGCCCTGCAGGCTGATGGGCTGCAGCGCGTAGGCATTCGCCTGACCGCCGACCAGGAAGTTGCCGCCGCCGCCGATCCCGACCGAGGCGTTGGCGCCGATGCCGCCGTAATTGCCGGCGAGATCACCGTAGCCAACCCTGCTCGTCGGCGCGTTCACCGACCAGCTCAGTTTGGTCTGGTCGGTGATCCCGAGATCCAGCCCAAGGCGGCGGACGGTCGCGATGTAGGGTTCGGGCCGGCGGCCTTCGCTCTGGAACACGCATTGCAGGCTGGTGGTCGAGCCGACGACGTAGCCGACATTCTGGCCGCCCTCGCATTGCAGGATGCCGGCGCGGACGGGCGGCATCGCGTTGGCGCTGGCGATCGAGCCCGCGAGCGAGGCGATGGCAATCGTAAGTTTAGAGAGTCGCATTAGTCTGGTCTCCGCGTGACGAATTGAACTTGCGGGCCGGACAGGATGGAAGCGCCGTGTCCAAAACAAGGCGCTTCCGGAAAGTTGCCGCCGAAACATCAAGACTTCGACGGCGAATCTTCGAGACGTGATTTGACTATCGCAGATTGCCGCAAAAACGCTGGATGCGCTTGCAGGCGTCCTCGAGATCGGAGTTTTTCGCCGCGTAGGAGATGCGGAATGCCGGGCCGAGTCCGAACGCCGAACCCTGCACCACCGCGACGCCCTCGTTTTCCAGAAGCTCCGTGACGAAATCCTCGTCGTTGGCGATCACCTTGCCGGACGGCGAGGTCTTGCCGATCGTTCCGGCGCAGGACGGGTAGACATAGAACGCGCCCTGCGGCCGCGGACAATCGATGCCCCGGGCCTGGTTGAGCATCGACACCACGAGATCGCGGCGCTCCTTGAACGCCTTGTTGTTGACCGGGATGAAATCCTGCGGACCGTTGAGCGCCTCGACCGATGCCCATTGCGAAATCGAACAAGGGTTCGATGTCGACTGCGACTGGATCGTCTGCATCGCCTTGATCAGCTCGGCGGGGCCGCCGGCGTAGCCGATCCGCCAGCCGGTCATGCAATAGGCCTTCGACACGCCGTTGACCGTCAGCGTGCGCTCGTACAGCTTCGGCTCGATCTGCGCCGGCGTCGTGAACACGAAGTCATCGTAGACCAGATGCTCGTACATGTCGTCGGTCATCACCCAGACGTGCGGATGCTTGACCAGCACGTCGGTGATCGCCTTCAGTTCAGTGCGCGTATAGGCGGCGCCGGTCGGGTTCGACGGCGAGCACAGGATGATCCATTTGGTCTTGGGCGTAATCGCCTTCTCGAGCGCATCCGGCTGCAGCTTGAAGCCGTGCTCGGCCGTGCACACCACCGGCACAGGCTCGCCGCCGGCGAGCGCCACCATTTCCGGATAGCTCACCCAATAGGGCGCGGGAATGATGACCTCGTCGCCCGGATTGATGGTGGCCATCAGCGCGTTGTAGAGCACCTGCTTGCCGCCGGTTCCGACGATGATCTGGTTCGGCTTGTAGGTAAGACCGTTCTCGCGCTGAAATTTCGCGATAACCGCCTGCTTCAGCTCGGGAATGCCGCCGACATCGGTGTACTTGGTCTTGCCGGCCTCGATGGCGTGGATCGCCGCCAGCTTGATGTTGGCGGGCGTATCGAAGTCGGGCTCGCCGGCGCCCAGGCCGATGACGTTGCGGCCGGCCGCTTTGAGCGCGCGTGCTTTATCCGTGACCGCGATGGTCGCGGACGGCTTCACACGGTCAAGCGCAGCGGACAGGAACGGCATCATCATCTCCTTGCGGACATCGGCAGCACACCATGTGCGGCTCTCGATCCACGACTCTATTTGCTGGGATCGTGGCACCCTAAAACGGGTCACGCTGCATCGCAAGAAGCTTGGCCCGGTATGGCCAAACTTTAGGAAACGTTAAAAGCCGCCGGCTAGGGTGGCGCAACATTCATAAAATTCCGCGGCGAAATGACTCATATCTGGCAAGGGCTGCGATCCGGCCAATGGCTGACCGCCGCGCGCATCCGGGGTTACAGCCTGATCCTGCTCGCTTTCTGCGCCATCGCGGCGGCCGGCTGGATCGCGTTGTCGGACGGCCTGATCGACGGCAACGGCAAGCCGATCGGGACCGATTTCTCCAGCTTTTACGCGGCCGGTTCGCTCGTTCTCGATGGCCGGGCCGCCGACGTTTACAACATGGCCGCGCACTACGCCCGCGAGCAGCAGATCTTCGGCGCGGCCACCCCCTATTACGGCTGGCTGTATCCGCCGATCTTCCTGCTGGTCGCGGCACCGCTCGCCTTATTGCCCTATTCGCTGGCGCTGGCGGCCTGGCAGATCAGTACCTTCGCGCTGTACCTGTCCGTGATCGGCGTCATCGTGCGGAGGCTGCGCAGGCGGGGAATAGCAATCGGACCGCTATGGCTGCCGATCGCTGCGGGATTTCCAGCGGTCTTCATCAATCTGGGACACGGCCAAAACGGGTTTCTCTCGGCCGGACTGTTTGGCGCTGCCCTGCTGGCGTTGCCAACGGCGCCGATCGCCTCCGGCGTTCTGTTTGGTCTTCTCGCCTACAAACCGCAATTTGCGTTGGTCGCGCCATTTGCGTTGCTTGCCGCGGGCCAATGGCGAACCGTCGTTGCCGCCGGCATCACGGTGTTGATGCTGGTGGGCGCAACGAGCCTGGTATTTGGCACCGACATCTGGCTTTCGTTCGCCGCATCCACCGAGACTTCGCGCAAGCTGCTGCTTGAACAGGGCGATGTCGGTTTCGAAAAACTGCAAAGTGTTTTTTCGGCGGTGAGGATGTGGGGCGGCGGCGCCCCGGTCGCGTATGTCGTGCAGAGCGTGGTTTCGGTCGCGACCGTGTGCGGCACGGCGTGGACCTGGCGTTCATCCTGCGACCCCGAACTCAAGTGCGCGCTTCTGGCAATCGCGACCTTGCTGGCTTCCCCGCATGTGCTGGATTACGATCTCATGATCCTTGCGCTGGCAATTGCATTCATTGTCAGCGCCGGTTTTGCCGGGGGATTCCGCGACTACGAGATCAGCCTGCTGGCGGCGGCCTGGATCGTACCGCTGGCAGCGCGCAGTGTCGCCGGAGCGACTGGCATACCACTCGGCCTGCTGGTGCTGCTAACGCTTTACGTTTTCACCTTGCGGCGCGCGGTGCTGGATCGCGCGAACTCAACGGCCAGCCCCCACCGACTCGCGCAGGCGTGATCTGATTTGTTCCGGCGTGTTGGAAAAGACTTCTCCACGGTTGCAGTGCGGTAGAGGTTTTCGACCTTTTCCATCCTGCGGGCCTTGCGACGCAGCAACATCGGCATCATTGTTTAGCCGCGTTGAGGGGTGACAAGGCGATCGCTCCGCGCACACGGGCCAAATATTTCCGACCAGCAAACCTTCCGACCAGTCTGTCTTTCTTACCGATCGAACGAAACCGAATGTACAAACTCTATTCGATGCAGCGCTCCGGCAACAGCTACAAGGTCCGCCTTGCGCTGGCGCTGTTGAACGCGCCCTATCGCGCCATCGAGATCGACATCCTGCGCGGCGAGAGCCGCACGCCGGAATTCCTCGCCAAGAATCCAAGCGGTCAGGTGCCGCTCCTGGAAGTCGCCGAAGGTCGCTACCTCGCCGAATCCAACGCCATCCTCTGGTATGTCTGCGGCGGCACGCCCCTGGCGCCGGAATCGCGGATCGAACGCGCCGAGGCGCTGCAGTGGATGTTCTTCGAGCAGCACGCGCTGGAGCCGAATATCGGCGCCGCCTATTTCTGGCTGGCGCTGGTCAAGGGTGGCCGCGACCTGCAGACGCATGCGCTGGAAGACTGGATGGAGCGGGGCTATGCCGCGTTGCAGGTGATGGAAAATCACCTCAAGACCCATGAGTATTTTGCCGCCGGCCAGCTCACCGTCGCCGATATCGCCGTGTATGGCTACACCCACGTCGCCGACCGCTGCGACTACGATCTGGCGACCTTTCCCGCGATCCGCGCCTGGCTGCGCCGGGTCGAGCAGATCCCGGGCTTTGTCACTATGGACTGGCAACCCGGGGCCGAAGTCGAGGATTCGCCCGGCATCGCCGCCGACGCCTGAAGGCGGCAGCGTCTCAGCTTGAGACGACTGCCTTCTCCTTGCTGGGGGCCGGCAAAAGCGCCAGGACGATCGACGGAATGGGAAAGAACACAGAGCCCAGCAGGAACCAGACGCCTTTCGATCGCCCCCTCCGTGCCGCGAAGTTGGCGGTGCTGCGCCCACACCAAAACATGACCGCGAGAACGAGGGTTACAAAAATGATCGAGGCGAGCATGGAGGGCTCCCGTTCGATGCTTTGCGGCCAGCATATGGGAATGGCACCGCGGGCGTGACAGGGGCGTCGAACCCCCGGGATTTCAAACCGAGGCCGTAGCCCAAAGGCCGGGAAATAGCGGTCATAACAACGGGTGTAATGGGCATACCCGGCTGGCCCGCCGTCTTTCCGCCATTTTCCACGGCACCCCGCCGCAAAATTGCCAGCGATTCCAGAGATATATTGAAGGTTGCGGGTGATTCGCCCGCGGTTGAAGGATCTCCGACCATGAAGCGGTCGCCCGGCGCAGCAGGCTTTAATGGCCGCTCCGCGCCCGTAGCATCGTCCCGACTGACGGACGCCGTCGCGGCTTCGCTCGCGATCGGCTCGTTGTCGCTGTGCCTGATCGTCACCCTCACGGTGCTTTCGATCAAGGTCTCGATGGCTATGCCACTTCCCGCATAGTGAAAGATTTTTCCAGGCCATTCGCAATTTTGCGCGACAACGCGCGGTGCCCGGCATCGCGATCAGGCAACGATGAAGATACCTGTCGTGGTTGTAACCCTTGCGCTTGCGGTGGCGATCCTGCTCGCGGCATCGCTCCTGATTGCCACCGGCACGCGCGGCGAAGAAGCCCCTTGGCCACTCAGGGGACATTCGCCGGGCAGCGCCATGCAGCCGCAGCTGCGGGGAAAGTGACTGGCGTTTGCGCCGACATTGATGCTGCGAAACCCCCTTCCCCTCGCCTCCCGATGTCATTTGATCCAATAAAGCCTGAAAGCCGATTCTTTCGCACCAACCTTTCCTTAACCATGGAGCGAGAAAGCCCGCCGCAAATGCAATTATCGGTCAAGCTGGGCGCGTTACTCTCGTGGCGGAACGAGAAACAGGCATGCAGTTCGACTGGCGCGCAATCTGTGGCCCTGCTCTGACGACGGCGACGGCTGTGATTGCCTTCGTGATCGATCGTCACATTATTGGCGTTCCCAATCCGGCGCCGCTGTTCGTCTGCATCGTCGCCTTCGCGGGCTCGCTCTCGGGCCTCGCCTCCGGCCTGATCAGCGCTGCCCTCGCGGTCGGCTTTTCCGCGCTGTTCTTCCTCAACCACCGTGCGGCGCCCGGCTACGACATGGCCGATCTGGTGCGGCTGGCGATGCTGTCGGTGACCGCGGGCGGCACTGCCGCCATCACCGGCCTGCTGCGGCAAAGGATGATGGACGCGTTCGCGTGGGAGCGACGGCACTATGCCACGGCCGCGCGGCTGTCGGCGGCGCTCGACCAGTTCGACATCGGCATCGTGCTTTTGGATTCCGACACCCGCGCGGAATTCATCAACCGCGCCTTCCGCGATTATTTTTCACTTCCCGACGACAAGGCCGACAGCAAGCCGCCCTTCATCGCGCTGATGTATCACGGCCGCGATACCGGCGCCTTCGAGCTGCCGGAGGATGAATTGAATGCCTTCATCGCCGAGCGCACCGAGATGATACGCTCGGGGGATTCCACCCCGATCAGCATCAGGCTCGCCGACGGCAAGGTGCTGCGTTTCAGCTGCACGGCATTGCCTGACGGCGGACGGATGCTGAGCTACACGCCGATCACCGACCTCGTCCGCCACACCGACGACCCCGCCAGGGCCGAATACTACCTGTCGCTGCGCGGCAGCGGAAACCGCGGTCTTGGCCAGCACCTGCGCGCCGCGGAATAGAAGCGGCGCTGCATCGAACCGCAAACGGGATTGATCCTTCCGGGCGGTGTCCCTAGTAAGGGAGCGAGATCATCGGCGCTCGCGCGCGCCCTTCGGGTTGCTCCGTCCATGAATGCAAAATCCCAAAGGCCCGGCGAGCTGTCCGTCCGCCTGGTAACTCCGCAGGACTACGACCAATGGCTGCCGCTGTGGGATGGATACAATGCGTTTTACGGGCGAGCGGGCGCGACCGCGCTTTCCCCCGAGATTACACGAATGACGTGGGAGCGCTTCTTCGACGCCTATGAACCGGTCCACGGTCTTGTCGCGGAAAGCGGCGGACGATTGCTCGGCCTGACGCATTATTTATTCCATCGCAGCACCACCGCCATCGAGCCCGTCTGCTATTTACAGGATTTGTTCGCTGCCGAATCCGCGCGCGGAAAAGGCGTCGGCAGAGCGCTGATCAATGGCGTCTACGAACAGGCAAGGCTTGCTGGATCGCCGCG
>Ga0210403_10002028_pt1 | contig 18673 bp, 17 predicted proteins | sample IncBWC19MmetaG_FD_150863 | JGI IMG/M metagenome (GOLD analysis project Ga0210403, IMG submission 150863) | Forest soil microbial communities from Barre Woods Harvard Forest LTER site, Petersham, Massachusetts, United States - Inc-BW-C-19-M | ecosystem: Environmental > Terrestrial > Soil >... | reverse complement strand
ACCTATCAGTACCCGGAGTTGAATGCGGCGCGTGACGCGATTAACTCCTTTCTTGGATAGGTGTAATTTCGCGCTAACTCGAAGCCAGCCGGTTAGCTGATGCAGCAACGTCAATACTGATACAATTCTGCGGCATAAACAATCTGGATATAGCGGCAAGAGAAGCATAAGGCTTAGTCACTCGATGAACTCTGATCTGAAAAACGTGGTTGTGGCCGTCACGGGCGCCAGCGGTTCCTTGTTTGCCCGGGAGCTGTTACTAGTGTTGGAAGACGAACCGCGCATCGAGCGAGTCAACCTGGTCGCCTCGGAAAGCGCTTTGCGCGTGTTTGCCGAAGAGATGGATCTCTCTGGACGCAGCAACCTCACGATGCAGTTGCTGGGGCGCGAAACGAAAAAAATCCAACAGCAGAACAATGCAGACATTGGAGCTAACATTGCCAGTGGTTCCTATCCGGCGGATGCAATGATTGTGCTCCCCTGCACCATGGGAACCTTGGCTAGAATTGCGAACGGATTATCAAGCAATCTCATTGAACGGGCCGCCGATGTTTGCCTGAAGGAGCGCCGTCCGCTGATATTGTGCGTGCGAGAGACGCCTTTCAACCGAATCCATATCCGCAACATGGGATTGGCCGCCGACGCGGGGGCAACCATCTTTCCCGTGATTCCCGCCTTTTACAACCAGCCTGCAGATGCCACCGCAATGGCGCGCCAGTTTGTCTATCGAATCCTGGCATTTTTAGGATTGCCACAAGCCGCGATGTACAGATGGAAGGACGAATAGACTTGGTAATTCTTCGATTCCGCCCTTCCATCTGTTAGAATCTATGGGTAACAGACTTTCCCGTCCCTTTCCCAGAATTATTTTATCTGCGACCAAGTTACGGGTGAGGAGTGTGCATTCCCTGTGAAGACTAGCAAGACCGCCGTCATCGTCGGCGCCCAATGGGGTGATGAAGGCAAAGGCAAAATCGTCGACGTTCTCTCCCACAATTTTTCCATCGTCGCCCGTTATGCCGGAGGGCATAACGCAGGCCACACGGTCATCATCAAGGGCAAAAAGTTCGTCCTCCAGTTGGTGCCCTGCGGCGTGCTGCGCAAAGGCTGCCGCTCGGTCATCGGCAACGGCGTGGTGCTCGATCCGCTGGCCTTTCTCAAGGAAGTGCAGATGCTCCGCGATGCCGGCGTTCCCGTCGACGGCAATCTCTTCGTCTCCAATCGCGCGCACGTCATTCTCCCCTACCATCGCATGATCGAAATGGGCGCGGAAAATGCTCCCGGACGGGTCAAGATCGGCACCACGTCACGCGGCATCGGGCCGGCTTATGAGGACAAGATGGGCCGCCGCGGCCTTCGCGTCGCTGACCTGCTCGACTCCGCGCTGCTCAAAACCACCATCGAGAACGCCTGCCGCGAAAAAAACAAGATCGCGCACGCTCTGTTTGACTCCGGGCCGCTCGACGCGGACAGCATGTACCGTGAATATGCTACCGCCGCAGAGAAGATCGGCCCGTTTGTCGCCGACACTGCCCTGCTGCTCAACCAGGCCCTGGCGGAAGGCGAGCGAGTAATGTTTGAAGGCGCGCAGGCCACCATGCTCGATATCGATCACGGCACCTACCCGTTTGTGACATCCTCCAGTTGCACCGCCGGCGGCGCCGTCACTGGCACCGGCGTCCCGCCTAACGCGATCCACTCCGTGATCGGCGTGACTAAGGCCTATTGCACCCGCGTCGGCGGGGGCCCCTTCCCCAGCGAAGTCGAAGGCCCAATCGCCGACCAGCTTCGCGCCCGCGGCAACGAGTATGGCGCCGTCACCGGCCGCCCGCGCCGTTGCGGCTGGATCGACTTGCCGCTCCTGCGCTATGCCCAGATGATCAACGGCGTGAACTGGTGGGTGGTCACGAAAATCGACGTGCTCGACCAGCTCGATGAAATCCCGGTCTGCATCGCCTACAAAGTGAACGGCAAGAAACTCAGCTCAGTCCCCGCGCTGTCTACTGGTTTCGATCGCGTCGAATGCATTTACGAGAAAATGCCCGGCTGGAAGGTATCGACCGAAGGCGTTACCAATTTCGACGAACTGCCGAAGCGCGCTCAGGAATATCTGCGTTTTCTGGAACGGGAAAGCGGCGCCCGCATCGGCATGGTCTCCACCGGCCCTGACCGCGATCAGACCTTGATGCTGCCGGAGTTCGCCGCCGAAATCCTGGACCCACCGGAAAGTGCCGCTCCGTAGAAGAACGTGAAGACGCGATGATCGTGCTGTTTACAATTGTTCCAACTTCTCAGGCTTGCATGGCGCCGGTATAAATCGCCATTCCGACGACGGAATCGATGCCCAAGGCATGTAAGTCATCGACTTCCTGCTGTGTCTTGACGCCGCCGGCCACGATCAGCTTGCGCGCAGTAAGCTTGCGCAGGTCCTGAGCAACCGCCATCGGGAATCCGGCCATCATGCCTTCGGTGTCGATGTGGGTATAGAGAAATCCACCGCAGTAGCCGTCGAGCGCGCGGATGGCCTGCTCAGCGGTGATAGCCAGAACTTTTTTCCATCCATGGATGGCGATCTTGCCGCCGCGCGAATCGATGGCGAAGATCAAGCTCCCTGCCGTGAATTCGCTGGCCATCTGCGCGGCTATTTCGACATTTACGCCGGCCTCGCTGTAAAGGCTTGATCCAATAATGATTTTCTTTGCGCCGGCGGCAAACATCGCGCGCGCCGATTCTACATTGCGCACACCGCCGCCCACCTGCACCGGAAGCTGGGCGGCGAAGTGTTCGATAAGCTTGAAATTGTTGCCCTTGCCCATGGCGGCATCGAGGTCGATCAACTGCACGATCGGATACTTGCTGAAGCGGTCGACCCATTCATTGAAATCATCGAATTCCAAGGCTTTTTTCTCGCCCTGGACCAATTGCACAATTTTGCCGCCCATCAGGTCGATGGAAGGAATCAGCATGGCAGCCTCACCGGTACACCTACGCTTTGCAGATGGCGTTTCAACTCAACTGAATCTTTCAGCCCAAAATGGAAGATGGACGCAGCCAACGCAGCGTCGGCGCGTCCAGCGGCAAACACATCGGCAAAATGGTGCGCATTGCCTGCGCCGCCCGAAGCGATCACAGGGATCGAAACCACACCGGCCACCGCCGCCGTGAGTTCGCAATCAAACCCGATGCCGGTGCCGTCGCGGTCCATTGAAGTCAGCAGGATTTCCCCCGCCCCGTGCGCCTCTGCCTCGCGCGCCCACTCGAGGACCTTGCGGCCGGTGTTGATGCGCCCGCCTTTGACATAGACTTCAGCTTGGCTGGGTGAAGCCGAACCACGGCGCGCGTCGATTGCAACGAGAATCGCCTGCGATCCAAAGCTAGCGGCAATCTGCTCGATGAGCTTAGGATTACCGAGCGCCGCAGTGTTCATCGTGACCTTGTCCGCTCCCGCGCCGAAGACCTTCGCAGCGGTTTCTAGGCTGTTGATGCCTCCCCCGACCGTAAGTGGGACGAAGAGTTCCTTGGCCACCGCGCGCACTGTCTCAAGCAATGTGTTCCGCTTTTCGTGGCTGGCGGTAATGTCGAGGACGACAATTTCGTCTGCGCCGCTGGCGGCGTGGCGCCACGCCAGCTCCGCCGGATCGCCGGCATCAATGATGTTCACGAATTGCTGCCCTTTGACGACGCGGCCGGCGTCAACGTCGAGGCAAGCGATGATGCGTTTGGTTAGCAAACTCTAAATCTCCAAAAAATTCTTCAAGACCCGCAATCCTATCTCGCCCGATTTTTCCGGATGAAACTGGACCCCAAAAATATTGCCGCGCTCCACTGCTGCCGCAAAGCTGCCACCGTATTCGGTGGTCGCAATCGCTTCCGGAGTGATCGGGCAGCGGTACGAGTGCGTGTAATACACAAATCCGCCGCTGTTCAGATTGCGAAAGAGCTTGGAACCGTTTTGCGGCTCAACCAAGTTCCATCCCACGTGCGGCGACTTCACGGTTTCAGGAAACTTGGCTACCACACCCTTAAGCAGACCAAGACCGGGAAGGTTTGGCGCTTCCTCGCTGCTTTCGAAGAGCCATTGCAACCCAACGCAGATCCCCAGAAAAGGGATGCCCTGCACAATGCGCTCCCGGACCGCCTCCGTAAGGCCAGTGTCATTCAAGCGTTTCGTGGCAGCGAAGTTGCCAACGCCTGGGAGAATGAGTTTGTCCAATGTGCGCGCCTGTATGGGGTCTTCGGTCACGATGTAGGTTGCCCCAAGGAAGTCCAGGGCCTTCTTCACTGAGGGCACATTGCCAGCCTGATAATCGATGATTCCAATCATTCGGACCTTCTGAGCAAGTACTTAAAGGGCATAGTTCATTCACCGGCAAACAGCCTACAGCAACCCCTTGGTGCTGGGCAGCATTTTTTTCATCTGTGCGTCGCGCGAACACGCGCCGCGAACGGCGCGGGCGAAGGCCTTGAATAGCGCCTCGATCTTATGATGGTTCGAGCGGCCGTACATGATTTTCAAATGCACGTTGGCGCGCGCGCCGCGCGAGAACCCCTCAAAAAAGTCGTAGAACAGCTCCGTTTGCATGTCGCCGATGTGGGTGACGCGGATCTTGGTATCGACGACCGTGGCGGCGCGTCCGCTGAAATCGACGGCGGCGATGCCGAGGGTTTCGTCCATGGGCATCAGGAAATAGCCGGCGCGCATGATGCCTTTCTTATCGCCCAACGCCTTCTCAAAGGCTTGTCCGAGCACGATGCCAACATCTTCAACCGTGTGGTGCTGATCGACCTGCAGATCGCCTTGGCATTTGAGTTTGAGGTCGAAGCCGCCGTGCCGGGTAAAGAGCTCAAGCATGTGATTGAAGAAGCCGATACCGGTCTCGATCTTGTAGTGACCGCCGCCATCGATCGCGAGTTGCAGCATGATCTGCGTTTCAGTGGTGTTGCGCTTCAGTGTGGCTTTTCTCACCGTCCGGCCTCCGTTAGGGCGGCGCGCGGCTGCGCGCTCCATTGAATCGCCGCCAAAGCTTCTTCCAGCGCTGTCAAGGCGCGGTCCATCTGTGCGGCATTGCCAACAGTAATGCGCACGCAGCCCAGACACCCGGAATCGGCGCTGCGGTCGCGTACCAGAATGCCGCGCTTGCGCATCTCCTGCACAAACTCCTTGTGCTGGCCGCCGATGTACATCAAGATGAAATTGGCATGGCTATGCCAATACGGCATTTGCAATCTCTTCAGCGCCTGCTCGAGCCGGTCCCGTTCGGCAACAATTCCAGCGATATAGTTTGCGACATATTGCTTGTCATCCAGAGCGGCCGGCAGGCAGCGCAAGGCAATGCCGTTGATGTTATAGGGCGAGCTTACCTTGCGCACGTAGGCCATATTTTCCAGCGAGCCGGCCAGCACACCGATGCGCAGGTTGGCGAGGCCGTAGACTTTAGAAAACGTCCGCACCACAAAGAGGTTCGGCACGGTATGGACGTCATGGAGTACCGGCTCTCCGCCGAAGTGGATGTACGCTTCGTCGACCAGCAATGCTGCATGTGGACACGCCCTTGCGATCTTCAGCAGATCTGCCCGCGAGACCATCGCCCCTGTTGGATTGTTCGGCGTGGCGATCGCGATGAGTTTCGTCTGCGGCGTGACCGCCGCGAGCAAGCGGTCGGCCGGAATGCTGAAATCCTCGTTCGCCTGGATATTTTTTATCTTGGCGCCCGTCGCCAGCGCATAAATTTCATACATGGCAAAGGTTGGCACAGCGATGACGACTTCGTCCTCCGGCTCCAAATAGGTTTCACAAATCAGATGAATCGCTTCGTCCACACCATTGGTTAGCAAGACCTGGGCCGGAGAAAACGGGGTCTCTTTCTTGCTCAGATGCTGCGCGACCAGGCCTTCAACGCTATCGCGCTCCGGATAGATCGTCAGCATTTCAGCGGTCGTCTCGCGCACCACGGCCAGCACCCGCGGAGAGCACCCCACGGTGTTCTCATTGAAATCCAGACGCAAGCCCGAGCGTCCGCTCAGCGGCGGGTGGTACTCCTTCATATTGCGCAACGCGGCACGGGGTTTAAGCATAGTTCGTCCTAAGCAGGCCTGATCGTATCTTAACCGACTCCGCGTGTGCGGTCAGCCCCTCAGCTTCGGCCAACTGCACGGCCGAAGGACCAAGCCGGGCGAGTCCATGGCTTGAGAGCTCCTGCACGGTGATGACCTTGAGATAATCGAGCACGCTCAGGCCACCGCGATGGCGCGCAACCGCCCCCGTGGGCAATACGTGGTTCGGCCCAGAAATGTAATCGCCCATGGTCTGCGGACTGAAATCGCCCACAAAAATCGACCCGGCATTGCGCACAGAATCTAGCTCACCTGCATCAACCGTGATATGTTCCGGAGCGATGACGTTGGCGATTTCCATCGCCTGCTGGGCGGAATTGGCGACAAGAATTACGCCGTTTCGTTTGAGCGCAGCCTTGGCAATAGGGTTATGGGCGGATTGCTTCGCCAGTTCACCCTGCACTTCCAATGCAAGGCGATCATTGGCGGTGATGAAAATCGAAAGCGCATCGGGATCGTGCTCCGACTGTGCCACGAGATCGGCAGCAATGAGCGCCGGCTTGCCTTCCTGGCTCACGACCACGGCTTCCGTGGGACCGGCGAGCATTTCAATGCCGCAATCGAATGACACCATTTTCTTTGCGGCGGTGACGAAAAGATTTCCGGGGCCAACGATTTTATCCACGCGCGGTACCGACTCGGTGCCATAGGCCAGCGCGGCCACGGCCTGCGCGCCGCCGATGCGGTAAAAGTTCGTGACATTGAGCAACGCTGCGGCAGCCATGGTCTCACGCCCTGGGTTCGGAGAAACCACAGCAATTTCCTTCACCCCGGCAACCTGCGCGGGAATCACAGTCATCAACATGGTCGAGGGCAACGGATAGCGTCCGCCTGGCACATAGCAGCCCACAGCGCGCAGCGGGCGCAGCGTCTGCCCGACCTTTACGCCCGGCGCAATCAGCCGCGACCACTCTTTCGGCCGTTGCCACGTGGCAAAACGGCGGATATTGCGCGCAGCGAGTTTCAGCGCGCGGCGAAGCTCGGGGGCGGTTTCGTTCCACGCCTGCTCCATTTCCTCCTGGGAGACGCGCAGGTCCTGCTTCTTCTGCAAGCGGTCGAACTTGGTGGCATAGCGCAGCAGTGCGCGATCGCCGCCGCGGCGAACATCTGTGACAATCTTGCGCACGGCCTTTTCCACCTTGGCGGTGTTCACGGCTCCTCGGTCGGCAAGTTGCTGGATGAGTCCCGCGGTCTTCTTATCCGACGTCTTCGCGATGCGCACCAGCGAAGGCATCACAGCACTACCTTATTCAGTGGATATTCCACGATGCCCGTCGCCCTCGCCTCTTTTAGCTTGGGCAACACGTCACGCACAACGTTCTCTTCGAGAATCGTATTCACTGCCACCCATTCCGGATCGCTGAGCGAAGAAACTGTCGGGCTATTCAACGCCGGCAGCACCTGCAGCACCGTCGGCAGATCGTTGCGGCGGACATTCATCATCAAACCCACGCGGCCTCCGGCGTCGATGGCGCCCCGCAGCATGAGGGCGATGCGCTCAATCTTGGCGCGCTTCCAATCGTCTTTCCACGCATTGGTATTGGCGATGAGTTGGGTCTGCGAGTACATCACCACGTCGATGATGCGCAGGCGATTCGCCTTGAGCGAACTTCCGGTCTCGGTAATCTCCACGATGGCATCGGCCAGCATCGGTGGCTTCACTTCGGTTGCTCCCCAGGAGAACTCAACCTTCACGGGAACATTTTTTTGCGCGAAGTAATTCTTGGTCACCTGCACCAACTCGGTCGCGATGATGCAATCCGCCAGGTCTTCGGCCTTGTAGAAGCGCGAGTCTTCGGGGACTGCCAGTACCCACTTCACACGGCTGCGGCTTTGCTTGGCATAGATCAGGTCGGTTACGGGATGAACTTCGAGTCCGCTCTCGACGACCCAGTCGCAGCCGGTGAGTCCGGCATTGAGAAAGCCGTGCTCGACGTAACGCGCCATTTCCTGCGCGCGAATGAGCATGCACTCGATCTCGGGATCGTCGATCGATGGAAAGTAAGAGCGTCCGTTGACATAGATGTTGTAACCGGCGCGGGCGAAGAGCGCAACCGTGGAATCCTGCAAACTGCCTTTGGGAATACCCAGACGGATCTTGTTCATGGCCGCACCGCGCTCTTGCCGTTCATGGCGACAGCCGGCATTGTGAGTGGCTTGGTGAAACAAGAAACCGTGCCTTCGTGACATACCAGCCCGTCGCCCTCGACATGCACTTTGAAGAGCAGCGTATCGAAGTCGCAGTCGGTGCTGGCGGAAACAATTTTGAGACGGTTGCCTGAGGTTTCGCCCTTCATCCAGAGTTTCTGGCGTGTGCGGCTGAAGAAAGTGACGAAGCCGCTCTCGACGGTCTTGCCCAGGGATTCGGGATTCACAAATCCCAGCATCAGGACTTGGTTGGTGCGCTCATCCTGCACGATGGCCGGCACTAGGCCGTCCGTCTTCTTAAAGTCAATTTGATCGATTTTGAATTCCATTTGTCCTCGCTCTGTCGCGCACAACGCGCGTTTCAAACTATTTTTCTTGCACGGAACCTGTCCGCAAAAAAAGCACTATGGTTAAGCAACGACCGTGCCGCGCTGTGCTGCTTCGCCGCCGGCCGGGGAAGCGCGTCCTTCCATAAATGTCGAAACCTCGAATTGCGCCTGCAGTTCTGTCCCGCGAATCAAGCGGCGAAGGGCCGGCGCTGTCATATACGTGCTAAAAAGGACCATCACTACGAAGATGGAAAATACGGGTTTTGGAATGATACCGAGGTCGTAGCCGGTATTCAAAACAACTAGATCAACCAGCCCGCGTGTGTTCATCATTGCGCCAATAGAAAATGACTCGCGCCAACTGAGTCCGCCGAGTCTGGCGGCAACCGAGCAGCCGCCGAATTTGCCTGTCGCGGCAACCAGAATCACAACGCCGGCCAGCAAGCCGGCCTTTCCATCCAATGAGCTGATGTCCGTGCGCAGACCAGTAAAGGTGAAAAACACCGGAAGAAAGAAGACTGTGACAAAGTCGCGCATTTGCCTGCCGACCGCTTCACAAAGCGCCTTCTGATCATGGAGAACGGCCCCCATAACGAACGCACCGAAGACAGGAAAGATTCCGATGGCGCTAGTGACAGCCGCAGACGCGAAGAACATAATAATGAGCTGCGCCAGAGCGGCAGGAGGGAGTTCATGGCCGGACTTAGACATGGCCCAATGTGTCCAGCGCTTGAGCAGCGGCCTCACCAGGAAAATCATGGCTAGGAGATAGATCGCGACCCCGGCTGCCGACACCAAAATCCGGGTGGGCTGAAACCGGGCCACTACTAGGTCTGAGACGAGCGCGAGAAGCAACCAACCAACCGCATCGTCCATCGCTGCGGCCCCGATAGCAAGCGCGGCAAGCCGGCTCTTGCCAAGATTGAATTCGACCACGATTCGGCCGAGCACCGGCACGGCCGTCATGCTAAGGGCTGTGGCGACAAACAAAGTAAATCCCACTTTGTTTACGTTGAGACCCATCTGGAAATAGATCCATCGGCCCAAAGGGACTCCCAGGAGAAAAGGCACAAGAATTCCCGCGGTTGAGACTAAAAATACCGCCCGCGTAGAGGTGGCAAGATGGCTGAAGTCGAATTCCAGGCCGATGATGAACATGATAAAGATGAGCCCGACTTCACTAAGCACAGTGAGGTGGTCACTGGCAGACGGACTAAACACCATTCGTTGAGCGTGCGGCCACAATGCTCCAAAGAGTGATGGTCCGAGAATAATGCCCGCAGCAATCTCTCCGCAGACCTGTGGTTGACCCAATCGCCTAAATAACAATCCCGTTGCTTTAGCGCAGCCGACTATCAAGATCAATTGAATGATGATTGTCATTGTTTAACCTGCGAGAATGGCAAGGACCACATATTTGCCGTGACTTTCGTTACCCACGGCTGAAGAAGTTGTCATATACGCCGATATCGTCGGCATGCAGCAACCCACGGCGAATTCTGGTGAGTGCCGCTTCCGTTGGGGCGCGGGCAACCACATACGACGGTGATGAATTTACGTTGTCCTTTGCATCTTCATGGACGAACGCAGGGTCTACGATCATGAAGGTGCGGGAATCATGGCGTCTGGAACCAATCCCTGAGAAACATTTGAGTGACGCGTGTATTGCCACCCGTAGCTTTGAGCAATCTGCCCTTTCAGAGGTGAACCCGGAGGCCTTGCTTCGGAGGCAGATGACCGGCGCCCCGCTGGATCGGCTCACTCACCACGTGCATATCCCGAAGATGAACGGCGAGAGCGAACCCGTACCCGCGCCGGGCCAGTCCACATCTTGGCAAGGGATGACATCCTCTGCTCTGGGCCTAAACCGTGCCGCCGTACCAGTGGCATAGGCCCCAGCTAAGGACACCATCCCTTACTCGATACTTTCGTGGACTAGTATCACGACCATGCAATAAAGATAATGGAACCGAAGAAAATGACGCGCCGTTCCGATCACCAGACGTCCCGATCAACCGATTTTCAAGGATTACTGAAGTTCCTGGTCACGGCAGCCCGGCTCCGCTGTCCTGAAAAGAGAGGCTGCTCGACACTGCTTCCCTCTTGGGCCGCTGCCGGAGTCCGGCGCTAGTCAGCGGACCGCAGGCGCCGGCACGCGCGCCTGTGGTCCCTTGATCTTTCACCAGAGTGTCAGATCAAGCGTGGGCCATTACAAATTGGCTGCTCCATGTTCCTGCATTTTCTTTCTCAAGCTCAGCGGCCGCATGTCTGTCCACACTTCCTTGATGTAGGCCAGGCACTCTTCCTTGGTACCGCTCTTACCCGCATCCTTCCAACCTAGGGCGTTCTCCCGGTGGGCTGGCCAGATCGAGTATTGCTCCTCATGGTTCAGCACAGCTTTATAAATCGTCTTATCTTCCCGCTCTTCAGGCATGACACTTCTCCGTAGGAATTGAACTACACTGACTTCTGTAGCAGCGGTCGGTCATTCAAGGAGTCACCCCACCGGCTCGGCCCAGCTAAGGCCATTTCGCGAGGAGATCAATCCGCCATCGACAACCGGCATCTCGGGCGCATGCGTTTCGCTATTAGCCTGCCGGATCAGCGTAACAATCCCTTTCCTAAAGTCTTGAATAAAGTGTCTAGGATTGAATTTGGTGGTATCAAATCCATCCAATTCAAACTTGCTGTCATCGATCGGATTGGCCGCCGCCTCGTATGTTTTACGAAACAGGTCGCCCACGCCCACATGTGCTTGAAAGAACTCCGATGCGTTCGAAAACAGTGGCTCGCCGGTGAAAGACGTCCCCGAGATAAGACTAATGAAGGCGTCATTCGAACTCTCTTCCGTATTCAGCACTTTCCGGGCGCTCCAGAAATACGAATCCATGTCCTTGTCCATATCGTAAAACGAAATCAGAAACTGATAGAAATTGCTGAACTCTTTGCGGTAGCGTTGTTCGAATTCGCTGAATGATCTTTCTTCGCCAATTTCCCCGCGCAGGCAACTGTTCACCGATCGCGCGGCCAGTAGCCCGGAATAGGTGGCCAAATGTACGCCGGAAGAAAAGATGGGATCGACAAAACATGCAGCGTCTCCAACCAGCAAAGATCCCGGCGTCCAAAAATGGGTGTTCACATACGAGTAGTCTTTCCGGACGCGATATTGACCGTAAGGCCCTTCAGTGATTCTCGTTGCCTCAGAGAGAAAGTCCTTGACCATAACAGTTTTGTCGAGGAAATGCCGCAGGGCTTCTTCCGGCCCCTGCTTCAATCGATCGGCATGCTGCTTGGCCACCACCATTCCAACACTGGTCAGGTCGGGGCCTAAAGGAATGTACCAGCACCAGCCGTCACTAAATGCCTCGGAGAGAATATTGCCCGTCCTCGGTTCAGGCAGCCGCTTGCCGCCACGGTAATAGCAATAAAGCGCAACGTTCTGAAAAAACTTCGAATAAACGCGCTCCCCAACAGCCTTCGACAGAGTGGTGCTATTCCCGGATGCATCGATCACATAGCGGGCCGTGGCCGTCTTCTTTTGTCCCTTTTCATCGGTGAAACCAACGCCGGTAATCCGTCCTCCGGACTCAAGCACTTCCGTGACAACGTGTTGTTCGCGGACGTCCACGCCTTTCTTGCGGGCATTGTTGAGAAGGATGTGGTCAAATTTCATCCGTTCTACTTGATACGCAAAGGCCTGGCTTCCGGGGATCATAGAGGAAGGGCCAAAGGTGAAACTCCAGGGTTCAGGATGTTTTCCCCACCGATAGGTGCCTCCCAGCTTGTAAGTGAAGTTGGCCTGCGCGAGTTCTTCACTCACGCCCAACATGACGCATATTCCATTTACGGTTGCGGGCAAAAGCGATTCACCAACTTGATGTCTGGGGAATTTTTCTCGCTCGAGCAACAGCACCTTGTGTCCGTCCATGGCAATGAAGCTTGCCGCTGTTGAGCCTCCAGGCCCTCCGCCGACAACAATTACATCGAAGTCTTGTTCGCTACTCGCTTTGTCTGTCATAAATACTGATTCCCTGCTTTCCGGCCGCTGTGGCCATGGATTCAAAGCAACTCTCTTTTTCGTAATCTCCGTTATAACTATTACGATGTGCAACTGGCGGCAAGCTTGGCAATCGTGGACTCCTGGACAATCTCAGTCAGGTTGATCCGAATGCCCGCCTGATTGGCCCGCGCCACCACTTGCAGGCCCACAATGGAGTCTCCGCCAAGGTCCGCGAATTTATCGTGAATTCCTACTTGTGCGACTCCCAGCAACTGTGCCCATATCCCCGCGAGCCTCTCTTCCGTATCGTTTCGAGGAGGTGCATATTGCAGGTCCGTCTGTTTGGGTTCAGGAAGCGCTCGCCGGTCCAGCTTCCCGTTAGCATTCATGGGCAAGGCGTCGAGCATCACATAGGTGGCTGGCACCATGTAGGCAGGCAGCCGATGGCTAAGAAACGATTGCAAGGCTGCCATGTCGATCTCAGTCGTTTTGGGCACGACATAGGCAACTAGTCTTTCACGCCCGGCCTGGTCCTTTCTGCCTGCTACTGCCGCCTCGCCAACGTGTTGGTGTTCCCGTAACGCCGATTCGATTTCTCCTAACTCTATCCGGTAGCCTCGTATTTTCACCTGCAGATCTGCACGTCCCAGAAAATTGATATCTCCGTCCTGGTTAAGGCTTGCGAGGTCTCCAGTCCGATACAAGCGCAATCCGCGAGCTTCAGGAAAAGGGTTCGGTACAAATTTCTCTGCTGTCAAATCCGGCCGTTCCAGATATCCCCTGGCCAACTGGGCGCCACCTATATAGATCTCGCCCTCTTTGCCCGGCTCTACCGTCTTCATGTCCTGGTCCAAAACGTGAACTTGCATTTCAGGGATGGCCTTGCCGATAGGAACGGACGAGGTGTCTTTTGAGGAATCGATTTGATGGACAGTACACCAAACGGTGGCTTCCGTTGGCCCGTACTCGTTGTACAGCGTAACCTTAGGGAGATGACGAGCGTGGGCGGCGACCAAATCCGAAGGACAAGATTCGCCGGCAACAATTACCGCCTCTAAAGAAACGAATGCATCAAAGGTTGGCTGCAAAAGCAAAGACTTGTACAGTGAGGGCAGCGACAGTAAATGCGTGATCTTGCCGTGGAAAATGAATTGAGTGATCCGGGCAATATTGCGTTGCGCTCCCTCAGGCGGCAAGCGCAGCTCACCGCCGGCCAGTAGCGTCCAGAAAATCCCCGCCACCGAGCTGTCAAATGCGAACGAAGAAAGTAATAGAAAGCGCGCCGGCGGGCGCGAATAGTAACCCACACGAGCATGAGTGGACCGGACCAAATTCTCATGGCTCACCATCACTCCCTTTGGCTGTCCCGAGGAGCCCGAGGTATAAATGATGTAAGCGAGGTTGGCAGGCTCGCACTCAGAGTCAGGATTGCTTTCACTCAGCGCCGCGATTTCGCTCCGGTGTTTGTCCAGAGAAACGATCGCCAATTCAGGGTTCAAGCCTTCAGGCACCGCCCGCTGTGTAAGCAAAATTGAGATCTTGGAATCCTCTGCCAGATATTTGAACCTTTGCGGCGGATACGACAGGTCCAATGGAACATAGACTCCTCCAGCCTTGAGTACCGCCATCATGGCAACAATCATCTCGCCGGACCGTGGAAGCGCAATGCCCACACGCATCTCCGGGCCGAGGCCCAGGGACTGGAGATAATGCGCAAGTTGGTTTGAGCGGCGATTCAGTTCCGAATAGCTAAACTGCCCGTCAAGAGCAACAATCGCCGATGCGTTCGGTGTTCGTTCCACCTGCGCTTCGAACAAACGTTGGAGGCATTCCGGGGCATCGCTACTCACCCGTGCCGAGTTCACCGCTTTTGACGAGACCACCAGATCTGCTGATTCTTGGGCTGAAAACATTGGGGAAAATCGCCTCTCTCTCTCTCTCTCTCTCATGTGTATTTAGGCCCTGTATACCTTGACTCCGGGCCCCCAACACGCCCTGGTTTTGGGCGTGTTGGGATGTGGGCGCCGGGGTAACATCTCTTGGAAGAACAGTTTCAGTCTGTAGATCGCACCTCAACAATCACATTGCCTGTTGGCTTGACGTTGGCCGGCACTGGCAAGAGCAGCGGAGAAAATGCCGGTTCGGCCAATGTGCCATCGGGTTGCACCCGTACAATATGGATGTTGTTGCCCGCTGGGTAGTCATCGTTGGGGGTCCACGACCGGCCCACCACAAATAGCCACTTGCCTGAAGGATCAAGCGAAATCTGGAAAGGCAGACTCGGAAACAACTGCGGTACGATTGCCGGAGGAAGATTCGTCCCTACAAGGGCGAGTGGAAATTCCTGAATCACGACAGGCGCCTGCGGATTGACAATATCAAAGACGGTGATACTGTTTGTTCCCGCATTGACCGAGAATAGATGCTGGTGGTCCTTGTCAAAGGTGAGCCAGCAAATGGCTTCACCGCTTAAAGGAGTCTCATGCACCAGGGTCAGGCTGCCGTTGTCATCGTAGGTATATACCGCCAGTTGATTGGTTGCGACTTCTCCCGCATAGAGTATCCGCTCCGTCGGATGCGCCTTGAGCCCCAACAGGTATCCGCTGCCGGTAAACGTAGGCACCAATCGCGTGTCTATGGGAGGGAGAAAGGGGCCACCGGGGGCCTCATGCAAGCTTCCGTCTTCATGAATTTGAAAAGAATGCAGAAGGCCGCCCCGTGCGGGGAAAAAAGGCACGATCTGGCTGGGGTAGGGCACTGAAAATAAATCTATGCCAAAAAGAAATGCGCCGACTGAGGCAATGTTTGCCTGAGTTGGATTTGAATTTCCGGGAACTTCCACTGTAGAACCAGGGATGGGCGTCAACCTGCCATCTTCCTCTACACGAAAGCCTGTATAGTTCGCTGGGCTGTCATTGGGGACTGTATTGGGCGTGTCATTATTGTTGCCATTCACAACATAGAGCTTATCGCCAGAGAGTCCCAGGCTTACGGGGGTAAGTCCACCCGATGGAAAAGGCGAACCTTCCACGTGTGTTAGGCGGCCATCGCCGTGGACACGGAACACGGCAATAGTGTTGCTCCCGCCGTTGATGGCAAACAGGAGCTTTTGGTCTTTACTTACGATAAGCTCCTGGTCGTGGTCAAACGGCCCAAGGATATGATGGAAAGCGTCGCCGCCGGTGCCTCTTGTAGGGAATGTTCCCAGCGGCGAAAGACTGCCGTCGCTTGGATTAATGCGATAAGCCAACACAGCATTGTTGCCGGGGGCTTGATCGTTTGTTTCCACGTACAGTACGTGTGCCGAATTCTCGGCCTCGCTCGCACTGGCGGTTATGGCAGACGGAATGAAAGCCGCGGCTGAAATAATCCACGGGCATAAAAAACGAAAACTAAAAACGCTGCTGAATTGAAACGAATGTATCTGCATGTCAGAGGGCCCCTTTCAAGAAACCCAATACGGCCGCAGCCGTATAGGGAATCACTGGTCTCAAAGCGTGTGCAAAACCGGTATTTCCTAAAGCAAAGAAAGCTAAAGGGTATTGGATTTTGATAAAAGCTCACCGCGAGCTTGCAGACCGATGTTCACCATCACCTACACGTAAAAAACTAAACTCGTACTTTCAAGCGGCTTGTACAGCAGCACCCTTGGCAAGCGCGATCAACTCATCCACAGACCACTGGTCGTAGGCATGGGTTCCGTACTTCACCGCCTTGATCTGTCCGGAGGGAGCGATCAGGAATTCGCTGGGAAGGCCCAGCGGCCCCCCACCAACCCGCAAGCCGAGATGGCCGTGCGCCATCCCGCGCACTGCGGCGCCCAGGGCTTTGACGCTCAGAAACGCAAGAGACGTTTCCGCGCCGAAGTCTTTGTAGATCGCCTTCTTCGGATCGCCAACCAGCGCGAATGGAACATCCTTCTGGTACGACCGGATCGACTTCGGAGAGGAGTGAAAGACGATTACCTCTTTTATGCCCGCCGCTTCGATCTCGCGAACGCGTCCGCGCAGCTCGGCGATATGGGTGTTGCAGATAGGGCAGTCCACGAAGCGCCGAAACTGCAGATGGACGAGGCGGTTAGGGTCAGGGAGCTTGATCGGCTCGCCGGTGACGGATTCCAGAGTTGTAGATGGAACGATATCGCTTGGTTTGAACTTCATGCAGTTGTCCTCGATTTATCTCTTGCCGACTTATCTCTTTGCCGCCGGAGATTTGAATGTTTCCTCCAGCTATGCTGTACCTGGTGAGGCTGTAAACACTTAGGGTGTGCCGGCCGCCACATCAGCGCCGATCCCTTTCGAAGAACCGATAACCGCCGGTGACTGGGCCCGTCAATTGGGCCATATTCATGTGCCAGCCTTTGTTGTGTAGCGTCTGTTACAAAAACAGACGCCCGCGAGGCAGGATAATAATCGCCCGCGGGGCAGGAGTCAAGAACTTTCTTTATCGACTGCTACAAACACATTACAAACAGATTACAATTGGCACTGCCGTTCCGAATTGGCACTGTTGATTTGGGCAGGGACGAAAATATTGGGGTAGGCGACGCCAATGACGCCTGATTAAATCAGGTAGATGACAAAAAATGGGATTATTGCGCTACCAGTCATTTTGATGTCTAAGTCATCTTTAGGTAACGATTTACCCCCTCAGATCACCAGTCGTAGAGCGTCAGGCACAAACCTAATGCCGTAGCCAGGCAATGCTTGGTAATGTCGGCCAAGATGCGAGTTCGCATTTCCGACCGCCAGAGCCACCGATCACCCGGCCCACGATGATTACATAACTTAACCTTCCGGTCACTGTACTCCTGGAAGATCATCATGCAGTGTCGGCCTAATTAACTCGTACGCGACTTCATCGCTGGACGGCTTCCTCCATTTTTTCTTTTTAGGACGGCGCCCGGGCCCGTCGATAGACCACAACTGCAGATGCGTGTGTTGATCTCAATCAGCCGCCGGTTGAGTCGTTCTGGATCATTGTGGAAAGATGATGAAGAGCAGCCTTCAGACGCTCACTTTCATGTCGTTCACCTCCGCGCACCGGCTTGACACGCGCACCGGCTTGCCCTTGGCAGCGTAGAACAAGCACTGTACAATTAAAAAAAAGACAGTCTGATAAAGCTCCCAGGGACGATGCTGTTGATTTCGCTGGGGCCTCGCTCAGCCCCAGATGCTTCAGCTTGCCTTCGGAGGCCGCCGGTTCTTGCGTGGATCTCACTCAGGCTGTGGGCTCGCCCAGTTGACAGAACAACATGGCAATGAACCGGCCCAGCAGGTAAAGCCTCGCGCGTGCCGCCCGGCTTTGTGTTTATGTAACCGGCGCCTGAAACTCGGCGCACGAAAACTATTGGAGAATCGGGGCTGAAAATGCTGCATAGTACGCTCATGGTGAATGCCTTTCTGGTGTGGAGTGGTCTTCTCAGGACGGCTTCAACCTACCAGAGGCCCCTCCGGTTTTCATGCTTGGCGCAACTTGGCGACGGCAAGTTTTTTAGAGTTCTAATTTGGATTGAAGTGATAATTGGCGCATGGTGGGGGTTGAAACATGGCTAGAGGACTAGAGTTCGACTACGACAAAGCAATAGACAAAGCCACCCGTGTTTTTTGGAAAAAGGGCTATTCCGGTGCTTCTTTGCGCGACCTGTTGAAGGCGATAGGCATCGGTGAGGGCTCTTTCTACAACACGCTGAAAAGCAAAAAGCAACTCTATCTGGAATGCCTCAAATATTACAACGAGACGGTGGGCCGCCGCCGTGCTGAAGCGTTATTTTCGTCCGCATCCGCGAAGGAAGGAGTCCGTGGGTTCTTTAAAAAGATGCTCGACGATCTCGACGATCCACGGATCCCGCGCGTTTGCTTCGTCGCAGGAAGCGTGTCCTCGGACGTCCTGGCCGAACGAGACCTGCAAAAATTCGTTCAGACGGGTATTGCGGCCTTTGCCGGTGCGTTTTCCGACCGCTTGAAATCCGCCAAAGACACCGGTGAACTGCCTCCCCAATTTGAAGCTGAAGTTGTGGCCCAGATCATCGCCACATACATGCAAGGACTATATCGCACAGTATTGCTCAGCTACGACAGAT
>Ga0210403_10002027_pt1 | contig 18675 bp, 14 predicted proteins | sample IncBWC19MmetaG_FD_150863 | JGI IMG/M metagenome (GOLD analysis project Ga0210403, IMG submission 150863) | Forest soil microbial communities from Barre Woods Harvard Forest LTER site, Petersham, Massachusetts, United States - Inc-BW-C-19-M | ecosystem: Environmental > Terrestrial > Soil >... | reverse complement strand
CGCGAGCATCTCGGAACGGCGCGCGTCGTGATCGAGAAAATAGGCGGCCAGGCCGACGGGTGAATCCGCGATTCCGTAAAGCGTCTGAGGGCGCAGCCCCATCTGGAACCCGTAGGCGATTCCTTTTTGATAGACGAACTGTACCCTCTCGTAAGCGACCTTTTCGTCGGCGGAGAGGCTCGATGGTGCCGGCGCTCCTGAAAAAGCAGCCTTGTCGATCTCGGCCGGGAAGATGCCGGGCATGTTGGTGTGAATAGCGAGCAACTCCGGAGGGGCCTGCACGCCCATCAGTTCGGTGATGACTGCGCCCCAATCTCCGCCTTGCGCCACGAATTTGTTGTAGCCGAGGCGCTTCATCAACACGGTCCAGGCACGAGCAATGTGCGCGGGGTCCCACCCGGTCGTGGCCGGCTTGCCGGAAAATCCGTAGCCGGGCATGGACGGAATTACGACGTCGAACGCGTCCGCTGCAGTTCCGCCGTGTGCGGTGGGATTGGTCAGCGGATCGATGATCTTCAACTGTTCGGTGATCGAGCCGGGCCATCCGTGCGTGACGATGAGCGGCAACGCATTTTCGTGTTTGGAGCGGACGTGGATGAAATGGATGTCCAGCCCGTCGATCTCGGTGACGAAATTCGGCAGGGACTGCAGTTTTGCCTCGCACTTGCGCCAGTCGTAATCGGTCCCCCAATACCGCGCCAGCGCCTGCGTTGTCGCGAGCTGTACTCCTTGGGTTGCATCGGGCACTGTTTCCCGTTCAGGCCACCTGGTCACGTTGATACGCTTGCGCAAATCGGTAAGCTCTGATTCCGGAACACTGGCAACGGGAAACGGACGGATGGACTGTTCGTTGCTTCGCTGTGTAGCACTGCCTTGCGTCATGGTGATCTCCTTTTGAGTGGTTTCACATTTTTCGCTTGGACTGCTCCTGTGGGGGGTTGGTGCGGTTGTCGACAGCGGCCTAAAGATTTTTGACGCCCAGATGCTAACGCCGTTGGATATCCTGGGTCAAATCAGCGTCTGTGCATAATGTGAAGTATTGAGCCGCTTCTCCGGCATGTCGGACCTTGGCCGGCAGACGACCGGGCTTATAGAGGCGAGACCCGTTCCGGCTCAGTTCAAAGCAATAATCCCAGGCGGAACTACGCGCTTCCATTCTCAGCCGCCTACTTTGGCGAAGAAGTTCGTCCTTGCTGTTGCGTAACGCGGGCGTCATAGCGGCAACTCGACGATAGAAACATTTGGTCTAATCAGACGCAATAATGTTTACAGACAGCCGTGACAAGGTATATATAGAGCTTCGGAATCATCTGGGTGAGCGTTTCTAGATTCAGGCAGATTCCGTGACGACAGAAGAAGAACACCTATTTAGAATCCGCTGCTAGTTCGCGCCGGTTTGCGTCCGAAGTCGAGTCAGGGGTCACTGGGGGGGCCATGAACTTAACACCATCGTGGGTGTGCAGGGTAGTAGTTGCGGTTCCGGGAATTGCGCTTCTGGTGTTCTTCACGATTCGGGGAACTACCGCCCAAGGCCCAGGCTCAAGGATTCCCATGGTTTCCGACTGGAGCCATCAGCATCTGGTCTTTTCTGCTCCTCAATCGATCTGGCATGCATGGCAACTACAAAGGGAACCTCGGTATTGGCACCAGTGGTCCCGGCAGAACGAATGGGCCCTGCGGTCAGCAAATCTGCATCTCCTGAGCGATGACGATCATCGAGACGATGATCGGGGCCGCGACCGGGGTAATGATCGGGACGATGACCACGATCGGGACCATGGCCGCGGAACTCGTGGGCCAAAGGATTCGTTGCGCAGGGATTGGGGGGTGTCGTTAGGCAACCTCGGAACGGTTGGCGCAGGCCAGGCGCCTGCGAAATTCGGGTTTGACGTAAGCACTGCCAGCTGCACAGCCGATTATGTGGCGTTCACAACGAGCCTGGTCGGTTCGTCCAGTGCACCAAGCATAGTCGCTTTTGATGAACTCTATTCGACCCAGGGCGGTGCGGGCGGTCTCTGCGGCGCGAGTGGACCCTCAGTAGAATGGTCTTATAACACGAATCCTACGGGCGACACTACGGGTACAACGCTGACGTCTGCCGCCGTCTCTTTAGACGGGACGAAGGTCGCGTTCGTCGAATCAAGGACGAACGCCAATGGCGGCGCGATCCTCCACATTTTGAACTGGAAACCCGGAGGGGAGGGAACGATCGCCGCCCCCGGGGCTCCCCAGACGATTCTGGCGGCGGGCCAAAACTGGACGACGAATTGCCCTGCCGGCAACTCCTGCATTTCAAATATCATTTTAAGCGGGGCTCAGCCAGATACCAATTCAGCGCCCTTCGTCGACTACTCGTCCGACGTGATCTATGTCGGTGACAACAATGGCGTCTTGCACAAGATCACGGGGGGCTTCCTCGGAGCCCCCGCCGAAGTCGTCACGGGCGGTTGGCCATTGACAGTCCATGCCGCGTCTGTACTCACCGGTCCTGTTTTCGAGACAACGTCCCGAAACATCTTCGTCGGCGATTCGAGCGGACAGCTCAGCTTCGTAAGGGAATTGGGCAGTACGGTTGGCGCATGCGCTTCTGGCAGCCCGCCCTGCCTGGGGTCGGTCAACGCCCCGCTGGGCGGTTCCCTCGTTGACTCTCCCATTGTTGATTCGTCTACCGGCAGGGTGCTCGTTGTCGATGGCACCGATACCAATAACGGGTCGGCATACCAGTTCGACACTGGACTGACGGCCGGATCCAAGGTCACTGTCAACATTGGTGGGAGTGGTGCGGGCTCTAATCTTTACTCGGGAGCGTTTGATGATGCCTATTTTTCCGTAGGGCCCGGTTCCGGCCATCTCTATACTTGTGGGAAAGATTCTGCGAATACCGACAGGCCTGCAATTTACCAGCTTACCTTCACTAGCTCCGGGATGCTGAACACTTCTCCGGGCACGCCACTAAAAAACCTGGTTTCCGCTAATGGCGCTGCGTGCTCGCCGGTTACCGAGTTCCTGAATGGCGCCACCGATCGGATTTTCTTTAGTGTGACCAATTTCTCAAATCCCCCGGCCATCATCTTGGGAGGAAATGCTACCGGATGCAGCCCCGGATTGCTCATCGCCCCCGGCGGCTGTGTGATGTCGATTGCGCTGGGAGGTACGTGGCCCCCTACAGCAACCACCAACGGAATTCCTGCCAGCGGAGGATCGAGTGGGATCGTGGTTGATAACGTCGGGGGGAGCGCGCAGGAGTCGAGTCTGTACTACACCTATTTGAGCAACTCGGCTACAAACTTCACCTGCAACGGAGCCACTGCCGTGGGATGCGCCGTGAAGGTGACGCAATCCGGTTTGATCTAGACCGCGCAAGTATCGCCCCAAGGAAACCGCATCAAGACGAAACAGGGAATTCCTCTCCGCGCGCACAACGCTAAGACTTCCTCTTAGCCCCCATGATCACCAAGACGATCCCGCCACCCACAGCCAGTCCGCCGAGTACGGGAGGAATGGGAATTCGTTCCCGACTCTCCGCCGTCAGATGTACCGATCCCAGATCGACGACATCTTTCTGGCGGGTGTAAGTGATGCCTTGAAACGCCAGCGCCAGTGCGCCCAGAATGATCAACGCGATTCCCGCCCATATCAATGGCTTCATGTTTCGTCCTTCCGGCAACTTGTGTCTTTTTTAGTTGAAGTAAATCGTCTGAGCCACTCCACCTGCAAAAGCGCGACGCGGAAACAAATCACAAATCCTCGGTGTCAAACACTAACAGATTCCGAGTGAGCTTGTTTCATTGACGCGCCGATCCGGATTGGCCGGGCCAAGCCTCCACTGAATTGCAATCCCGCAAGAAACCGCAGCCTGCAAACGGTTCCGGAAAACTGAGGAGTATTGGTGTGCCGATCGAAGGGAGGAAAACGCGATGTTCAACGAATTGCAGGAATCAACCTTGGTGAAGAAGAATACGAACAAGCGCTGGACGGTGGTTCTTTCCACGCTCGTTCAAACGGTGATTTTAGGAGTCCTGGTGCTGATTCCCTTGATCCATACCGAGGCGCTTCCCCAAAAAATGCTTGCGATCCTGCTCGTCGCTCCTCCGCCACCACCGCCACCTCCTCCCCACCCGGCGAGCCCAACCGGCGCACGCCGTGTTCGCGTGATTCGTTCCGAAGCATGGCATCAGCCGAGCATTATTCCGACCATCGCCGATGTACTCGCAGCCTCCGATCCTCCTCCGGAGGTGATCGACGACGCGCCCATAAACGGCGCCTTCTCTGATATCCCGGGGCAAGGGATTATTGCCAGCGCCAGCCCCTCGCTTCCGCCTCCGCCGAGACCGACAGCTCCCACCCGCGTCAAGCAGGGCGGCGTGGTGACGGCGGCTTCCATTCTTTCGCAAACGAGGCCGGTCTATCCCGCGCTCGCTCGCCAGGCTCGCATCCAGGGAAGCGTCGTCCTTCACGCGATTATCGGCAAGGACGGCAGAGTCGCCAAACTCGAAGTCATGTCCGGTCACCCGCTGCTGGTTCAGGCAGCCTTGGACGCGGTGAAGCAATGGCTGTACAAACCGACGTTGCTCAACGGCGATGCGGTCGAAGTCGACACGACCATTACGGTGACGTTCATAATGGGGAGCTAGTGCCGGATCCGAGACTGAAACTAAGCGCGCCTCCAAACTACATTCCGAAAGGAGGACTCATCAGCGCTTGGCCCCCAATCATGAGCGGTGCTCGATCCGAAGATTGGTGGTAGTGTCGAGGCAGGAGGAGAGATCATGAGAAAAACGACTGCTCTCGCTGCCATCTTTTGGTTGTGTCTTCCGGCGTTCGCCGCGGATCAAACAAGGGAACAGAAGCGTCTGGAAACGTGTGGCCAAGTTCTCAAGGAGATCCTGGACATCCCGGATGATATCCCGAAGGACCTGCTCGACAAGGCGGAGTGCGTCATCGTATTTCCGCAGGTGCTGAAAGTCGCGGTCGGAGTTGGCGGCGATTTTGGCCGAGGCGCGATCACGTGTCGCACTGGCGAACACTTTACGGGGCCGTGGAGCGCTCCGGCTTTGTTCGCACTTGAAGGCGGAAACATTGGGTTTCAACTGGGCGGCGAAGCCACGGATTTTGTCCTGTTGGTGATGAACCCAAAGGGAGCGAACTCCATCCTGGGCAGTAAGGTCAAGCTTGGTGGTGACGCCTCGGCTGCAGCAGGGCCAAAAGGCCGCACCGCGGCGGCGGACACGGACATTGTGATGAAGGCAGAGGTCCTTAGTTACTCCCGGTCGAGGGGCTTGTTTGCCGGAATCTCGCTCGAGGGCTCCACGCTTCGCTCGGACGGAAGCGCGAACAAGAAACTGTACGGTCGCGAGTTGAGCGCCAAGGAGATTGTTCGCCAGCACAAGGTCGGCGTTCCGCCGTCAGGTCGAGAATTGATCGCACTATTGAATAAGCGGTCGCCTAAAAATCACTCCGACCCAAGATCGCTGAAGGAGTAGGCAGTGATTCACGCGGACTACTCCACCCAGCTTACGTGAGATTCGCTGACCGATAAGAGTTTCAAGAGCAACCCGAAAAATCGATTTCTTTTGGTGTAACAGCCGGGCCCGGGACCGCTTTTAGCGGATTTCCACCGGCGCCCAGACTCGTGCTGATGGATGAAGGCGTGCAATCGGACGTGCCGCCGCTCATAGGCACAAATGCATTGGCACGGATCGAATAGAGCACGTCACCCACCGCAGGAATCGAGAAGGATACTGTACCCGTCGCAAAGGCTCCGACGCTGGGATTGCTCGCAGGCTCGATTAATGCGTATGTCGCGCAATTGGCGTTGGCCGGGGCGCCTGCCGGGCAACTCGTCACCGAAGCCACCGCAACGTTTGCTGCGGAAGCGCTCTCGGCCGGAATTGTAACTTGCAGTGTCCCGCCCCCGCTGGCGGGAACGGTCTGGATTGCAGACAGAAGCGCATCAACGGCGGCGGGAGCCGTTCCGGTGGTCGCAGTGACAAGACCCTGGAAAGTCGCGGGGCCGGGAGTCGCGCCCGTTTCAGCGATCAATGGGATCATGCCGACATTGGTTCCGCTGGGTACGGATGTTTCGACAGTGGTGTTGTAGGCCACTCCGGCGCCGTCAATTGCTACGGCGACTACGTCGAACATGGCGCCTGTGGGCAACGGGCAGAAATTGAAGTTACCCAAGGGATCTGTTGCAGTTTGCATGAAAATCGAATCGGTTCCAGTGCCGTCCTGTCTTTCGAGCGCGACGATCACAGTTCCGCCGACGATGGGCAACCTCGTTATCGAGTCCACGACCTGCCCGCTAATTCCCGCAGTATTTGTGCTGACTTGTCCTGCCGTGAGCACTGGCTTCAAGCGGTACTGCCCGTTGCCCTCCTGAATGATGGATGCGCAGGCGTTGAAATCGATGTTGAGATCGACATCCTGGCCAGCCGCGACCGAAATCGGCCCTCCCACGATCTGTCCCGGTGGAATTTTCAGCCCGGTATTCGCCTGGCTTGAAAGATCAAGCTCGTGAATACTGCCATCGTGTAGCACCACGCAGTTGAAGCCCTGTCCGTTGCAGTTGCTCGTTCCGGGAGTCGGTCCATTGCCCCCGGAATTTGCCACGAGAAGCAGCCGAATCTGTTGATAGTTTCCGGCCGGGAGCGCAGTGTTCGAACCCAAAGTTGTGAGCAGACACGTATTCGAGCCGGCCGCGAACAAATCGATCTGCATCGGTTGATTGACGAGTTGTGGGGCAAGTTCCTGCCAGCCAGGAGAATTGTCGTCGGCCGTCGCACTCATATGTGCCTGAACCGATCGCACGGTAATATAGACGTGCGTAAAGTTGCCGTTGGGGAACGCACAGCTCGGTGGATCGGTCAGGCTGACGTTGATCGAACCAGTGCCGCCACTGGACATGCCATAGCCGGTGACGCCGCAACTTACCAAGACCGCCGACAGTCCTAATACGCTGAACGCAGCCGCGATCCCGACCACGGTGATGGGGCGATTGGAACAAGCTCTGTGCAAGCGTTGCATCGCGGTATCCTCAAATTGGAGTTCGTTTCTGAAAGTAAATCGAGAGCGCGGGGTGGGTGGGCGTTCCGTGAAAAGGTTAGGTCGACGGGTGCCTGTTGTCAATGGAACTGTGGGCGGTCTCCTGCTTTAGGACAGGATTCTATCTATCAGACCTGCGAACTGTACGGACGGGATTCCCCGCTTCGACGTGTCACTTTTTGCGGGTGCGGTCGGATTCCGGAGTTTTGGGACTTGGCGCAGTGCTCCAAAATCCCGGCTTGGGGACGATGAATTCGACCGCGACCTGGGTCTTGCCCATCAGGGTCGGGCCCAAGCTGACGACTCGACAGAGCAGTTCCTCTCCAAGGCTCGGGTTCTCAAGCCGGATCACCTGCTGCGCCTCGACTGCGGCCGCGAGAAGTATCAAAGCCCCGTGGTCGCTCACAATCATGGTGTGGGTTTTTTCCGAGATGGATTGCTTGTTGGCATCCCGGAATCGCGCGATGACGGGAGTCTTGTGCTGGACGCGTTTGCTGCGCCGACGATTCCGAGCGGCTATTTCATCGGGGGGTGCAAGGGGCATAAGAACAACGTATCAACTTTTCTGGGTCCTCTCAAGATTGCGTGTCTTTGAAGATACGCAAAGCCCTACCACATTTCGATGCCCGGACGAGCGGATGAAATTAATCGTGAGCTGCGAACGTATTAGACTAGCGGGTCCTCACACGATGAGCCGATGTTCGTCGAGCAAGGCGCATCGAGAAAGAAAAAGGAAATCGAATGAAGGCCGCCGTCATCACGAAACCGGGAGCGACGCCAGTGTTCGCGGACTTTAACGATCCTGTGCCGCAAGCCGGCGAAGAACTCATTGCCGTCGCCGCGTCCGCGCTAAGCCACGTCACGAAGAGCCGCGCCTCAGGTTCGCACTACACTTCTCCTGGCAGTCTTCCCGCGGTTGTTGGCATTGACGGTGTCGGCCGGACTCGGGATGGCCGGCGCGTGTATTTCGTTTTGCCTGAAGAACCGTTCGGCGGCATGGCCGAAAAGGCCGCGGTCGGCACGGATCAATGCGTTCCGCTTCCGGCGGATGTGGATGACGTCACCGCTGCCGCCATCGCAATTCCGGGGATGTCTTCCTGGGCGGCTCTCAAGGAACGGGCGCATCTCGCTGCCGGGGAGAACGTGCTGGTCAACGGCGCCACGGGAACATCAGGGCGCCTCGCAGTGCAAATCGCCAAGTACATGGGAGCGAAGAGAGTCGTCGCGACAGGCCGCAACGCTGAGGCTCTCGAACAACTGAAGGGAATCGGCGCGGACGCCACCATCCCACTGACGCAATCCCCGAAGGAGTTGGCGACGGCGTTCATGGAGCAGTTCGCCGGCGAAGGCATCGACGTCGTCCTCGACTACCTCTGGGGACAAAGCGCCGAAGCCCTGATCGTGGCGGCAGCAAAAGCAGGGAAGGATGGAGTGCCGATCCGTTTCGTTCAGATCGGCGCGCTCAGCGGCGGCACAATTGCATTGCCAAGCGCCGCATTGCGCTCGTCCGCGCTGGTCTTGATGGGCAGCGGCATCGGAAGCATCCCTCTCGACGGTTTGGTCGGAGCGATTCGCGGCGTGCTGCAAGCCGTAGTACCCGGCAAGCTGAAGATCGAAACCAAAGTCGTGCCCTTGGCCGACGTCGAGGCTACGTGGAACAAAGACAGCAGCGCATCACGCATCGTCTTCGCTGTGAGGTAGAATTTGAATCCCCTCGGTTCGCTCGAACTTCTCGGAGCGGTTTGAGATCCTTTGAGCTGATTTAGTTACCCTACCACTCTTTCTAATCCGCGCTCTTTCTAGGGGTTTTTCTGCTGGCTTACTAGATGCAGATGCGATAAAAGCAGTTCTCTAGAGTATACAAATACAGTCTCCATCTAACAAAAAAGTCCAATCGTAGACCGAACCTTCGAAATCGAATTCCTCGATCCCGGCGTTCAGGCCCTTGACTTCACTTTTGGTTAGGCATGAAATCAGCGGCAACTCTGCTCGATCCGAAAGGAGACAAAGAGATGGCACAACCCAAGGCAGCCATGAGCACCAACGCAATCAACGCATCCAACACAGCCACGACCTCACCCACCAGCGTGTACACCACCCCCGCGTTCTGGGAACGCTTGTGGCGCTCGGCCGGCATCCAGTCCGTCGGGCTCTTCATCATCGGGTACGTCATCTACGGCTATCAGCCCCACGTCGGCGCGTCGGCCGACGTACTGACCGCCTTCTACGACGGCGATCGCGCGCGCATCCTGATCGCTGCGGTGTTCTTCGGCCTCTCTATCCTGAACCTCATGTGGTTCGCTGCGGCGCTCAGGACCACCTTGGCGGACGCGGGGCAAGACGGTTGGGGCGCGGCGGCGACCGCTTCCAGCGCGGCGGTCGGAGTGCTGTTCCTCCTGCTTATCACAGTGGGCGCAGCCCTCGCGTATTCGATCGCCGGCTCCGGAAATAGCCCGTTCACGTCGGGCCTGAACGACCTCGCGTGGGCCTGCGTCGTCTTGAGTTCGTTCCCGAGAGCGATGTTGATTATGTCCGCAGCGTTCGGGCTTTGGCGGGCCGGGTTGATCTCGAACGCGCTCTTCGCGGTGGGCGTTGCAGCCGTCTTCTTAGCCTTGTTGGGCGGCACCACGTGGCTGAGCGGTGGAGTCTGGGCACCCGACGGCGTCTATTCGCGCTTCGTCTCGCCCGCCATTGGACTGATGTGGGGCATGGTCGTGAGCGGGGTGCTGTTGACCCGAAGTCCGGCCACACGTTCTGGATGGTGAGGGCGCCGGTGGCACGCGATCGAGCTAGTAAGCGGAGCAGAAGACGTGGGCCGGGGAACATGCCTGGTACCCAGAACCGGGCAAGAGGAGGCACCGTTCGGAGAAACGTGCGGGAAAGTTGACATCATCGTGCGCTATTCAAATACCCTAGAAAGTCGTTTGGCTGCGGTTCGTCACGCGACTGTCAATTTAGGAGGAAAGAACATGGCAAGTCCCATTCTAGTTACCGGCGCGGCGGGCCGCGTCGGAGCGGTAGGGCGGACGGTCACCGAACTGCTGTTGAAGCGAGGCAAAGCGGTGCGTGCGATGGTGCGAAATGAAGACGAACGCGCGCAAGCGTTGCGCGACATGGGTGCGGAGGTCGTGGTCGGCAATCTGCTCGACCTCGATTCGATGCATAGGGCGATTGCCGGCTGCGAGACGATGTACTTCGGCATGTCGATTTCGGATGCCTACCTGGCCGCGACGGTCAATGCGGCGGCGGTGGCGAGGCATCACGGCGTGAAGGCGTTCATCAATATGTCGCAGATGACGGTCTCGCAGATGAGCATTACCGAAACGACTCCGAGCCCGCAGCACAAGCTGCAGTGGCTTTCAGAGCAGGCGCTGAACTGGTCTGGTCTGCCGGTCGTGCACGTGCGGCCGACAGTGTTTCTCGAAGGCTTTTTCCTGACTCTCACTCCGGATTCGGTCAGGGAATCAAATCAGATCAGATTACCGTTCGGCGAGGGCAAGACTTCGCCGGTCGCAGCGGAAGACGTTGCACGTGTGGTTGCCACGCTGCTGGAAAACTCGCAGTCGCACATCGGTAAGATCTATCACCTGACTGGTCCGCAGTCCGAGAACATGGATTTCTTTGCACGGGAGTATTCGAAGGCGCTTGGCCGTACGATCACCTTTCAGGACATTCCGGTCGAACCGTGGCGGGACACACTGCTCGAGCGCGGCTTGCCGGTTCACGTCGTGAACCACCTCACGGCGATGGCCGATCTACACCGTGCGGGGCGCTTCGACCGGATGTCGGACGACGTGCTCACGCTGACAGGGCACGGGCCGCTGAGCGTGCAGGAGGTTGTCAGGATGAATGCGGCTACATTCACCGCGTCGGCAAGAGCGGCCTGAGTGTCTGCGACCAAATGAGGAAAGAAGAAAGAACGCTTTGCTGTCCCTGGCGACATCTCCTCCGTCTTCTCGAGGCGAAAGTAGGGTGATGCAATCCACCTAAGGAGTTTGACATGACTACGACTGAAACCAAACGGTCCTGGACGCACTTCAGGGTCGAACGCCGTCACTCCCGATACTGACGATTCTCCGATTAACACGATCACGGCGACGACCGCCGGGTGTCAGCACATCCGATAGGCAAACATCGACGCGCTATGTTTCCAGCAAGATGGGGTCGCCGGCCCGGACGTCTCCGGGCGTGAGGACCGTCGCATAGATCCCCGCGCTCTGCCCGTGCTTCTGAGCGACGAACTTCAGAATTTCCGGGCTCGACTCGCCCGTTGCCGGGTCGAGAGTGATCATCACGCAGCGCCGATCCACTTCCGTGACGGCAATTCGCGCGGCGCTCCCGATTCGAAGAGTTTTGCCCACCCACCGCAGCTCGTCGAAAGGCCCGGCGTTGTTCAGATCGACCAGCAGATTGGGACGGAAGCGCCACCAATTTTCCTTCGTTCCGCTTTCTTCCGCGATGCGCGCAACCGTTTGCCCGCTGATGAGCGAAACAGGCGCGACGTCGTACAACCCGCGGTAGTCGCGCAGCAAAAAGAGCGGCCTCCCCGATCTCGCCTCAAGCGCTTTGCGCAGGCCGTCGCTATCGACGGGCCAATTCTCTCCGTGGGCCGTCACCACCGTGACGGCCACTTCTGGCGTGCCCGCTTTTTCGACCGAGGTGCGGTAGTGAAGCAACTCCGGCAATTCGCGCGCCGTGAGCCATGGAAACGAACTTCGAGAGGCCGCCTGAACGAACGCGTAGCGTCGGTCTTCCGCGAAACCCTGCAAAGTCAGCGCGGCCAAAGGCAGCGCCTCCCCTTGCATGGACTTAACCGGGTACCGCGTAAGCTGGTGAATAACGCCCACAGATTGCACGCGATTTCCCCCTGTGCCGCGCAACGCGCCGCCTCATTCTCGCGCAAGCCGGAGGCGCCTGCAATGATCAGGAAGACGATTTCAGATCAAGCTTCCCTGTTGATATTGTCTGCACTCATAGACAACTCGCAACCGTCTCAATTCGAAAAGTGCATCAGCGTCACGATCACCACCACGCCGATGGCAGCCCCCGCAAAGACCAAAGGTACGAGCAACCAGGGCAGCACGCGGCCGGCCGGTTTCCATCGGGAGAACATGTGCAGGACAAACAGCAGCGGCACTCCGCCCGTCAGCGCCAGTTGGTAGATGACAGCAATGCGATCCAACTCGCTCTGGAAATCCCCAGACTGGAGCGCCTTCGATCTCATGATCAGCAGCATCGAAACGAGCCAGTTGTGATCCGCGCGGAGAAACCATGCGAGCGGCAGCACGATCATCCCAGCGAGCGCGGCTTTCACTGCGGGATGCCAGCGCGCCATCGCGAGGAAATCCAACACGTTCCTGTAGAAACCGGACGGCGCCGAGGGGAGTGCCAGGGAAGCGCGCAGCGCGAAGAATAGTACAAACATCGTGATCAGGCTTGCGGCTTCCGCGGCGAGCAAGAGCGGAGCGGCTTGGCCGTAAATAAACCGCGGGATTTGCAGCGATAGAACCAGAGCAACGCCACCGGCCGCGGGAATTCCGAACAGGGCCATCACCCGGATAAAGGGCGATGCCGTATCAAACAGGGCTTCTTCCATGTGTGGGTTCTCCCTCGAACACCGCAGCGCTCCGCCAACCTGTTCATAGACTAGCGCAACGCGTCGGAGCGGCCGATTGTGCCTGGGCGGCGTTTCCAAGGCCGCACTCCGAGAGTCAGGTTCGAATCAGCGCGGCGAAGCCCGCCGGGAGCTCCGGCAAGGTGTGGGCAGGCGGTTGGGCGCGGGCGGCCGTCTCGCTTACGGCAGGTAGTCGAAAACCATGAGATGAGCTTCTTCGATGACCAGATCAGAGAGCATCGAGGTTTGCCAACCGGCGCCCTTTTCGCGCGTCGTAACGCCTTGCGCGATGTTCAATTCTTTGAGCAAGTCGGCCTGAAGGTCCTGCGTACCATGGCGCGCGGTAATCACGTAATGCCTGGGCACAGCCGAGTAGAAGCGCTTCCATTCGGGCACCCAAAGACCTGTCTTGGATATGGCCCCAGTCGGAACTTTTCCGAGAAGTGCGAAGTGGTCCGGGTCGATCTCCTTAAAGACGGCAACCGTGCCCGTCGTCCCGGCGAAATAAATGCGTCCCGTCGGGGCGTCATACTGAAGATCGTCCGCGCCGCCCACGCTGTCCAGCACCTGGACTACTTTCCCCGTCTCCGTGTCCATGACCACCAGCTTTCCGGGTTCGTGCTGGTGTCCGCCTCCAATGTTTCCTGTGTGCGCAATTATCCGGCTGCCGACAAACAGGCGATGGTGGGCCGCGTCCAAGGCAGAGGTGTGGGGCACCGGTCCTCCGGTGATCGGCCATTGAGCGACCACGGCGCGTTTGTCCAGGTCAATGACGGCCACATGGCTTTCGCCATCCACAATATCTCCCATCGCGACGTACAATCTTTTTCCCGAGGGCTCGATGGTGATGCCGGCGGGATCGCCACCCGGCAACTTAATGCTGCCCGCCAGTTTGGCAGTCTTCGTATCGACGATGTCGATCGAAGCGTTCGACGCTCCGTGCGTGCCGCTGCCGCCAAAGTCCTCAAAAACTTCCACGCCGGCATAAAGCAGATGGGTGGCCGGATCGTAGGCCGCGTTGTCCGATCCCCGATTCGGATCGCCAAAAGCCGATAGGTGCACGACCTTGGTCACTTCGTAAGTGCTCGCGCTGACGGCAACCACACTGCTATCGGTCAGCGTGAGCCAGACTTCGTTACTGTCGGCAAGATAGAACGGCTTCTTGGGCATGGCCGGAAGCCCTTCGGTCAGGTGGATCACTTTACCGGCGCGCAGGTCGACGGCGATCACGGATTTCGCGGCCTCGCCGGAGATGAACAGGCGCTGCCCGTTGACGTCCACCGTCAAATGATCCATGTAGCCGTCCCCCGGCAGCGGAATCGTCTCGGCCAGATTCAAGAGGCCCAACATGTGCGTCATGGGAAGCTGCTGGCCGGTCGAATACTGGCCCTGCGCCCTCGGGACGAACAGTCCAAGCAAAGCCGCGAGAAACACGAATAGCCTTTTCATTTCCTGTCTCCTCAATCCGGAATTCCCATAAATATAGGCGAGAACGAGATGGCTTACGAGAGGGAGAAATCGAATGGCAGCGCGCTACTCGTCCGTCGTGATCCCCAGCGCGCGCATGCGGCGGTACAGATGGCTGCGTTCGAGGCCCAGCGCTTCCGCGGTGCGCGTCATGTGCCATTGGTTTTCTTCCAGCTTGCGCAGGATGAAATCTCGCTCGTACGCGCTGCGCGCTTCGTGCAGTGTCGCGTTCGGCTGCTGGGCCGCGCGCGAACCGGAGCGAAACAACTCCGGAGGAAGATGCTGCGGCTCGATCTTGTCCTGCGGTACGACGATCATCAGCCGCTCGATCAAGTTCCGCAGTTCGCGCACGTTGCCCGGCCAGTGGTATCGCGCCATCACGCCGAGCGCCGCCTCGCTCAACTCCTTGGGTTTGCGCCCATATGCAACCGCGAACTCCAGCATGAAATAACGAGCCAGGATCGGAACGTCCTCGATGCGTTCACGCAGCGGCGGCAGCGTGAAGGGAATTACGTTAAGGCGATAGAAAAGATCCTCGCGAAAACGCCCGTGCGAAATTTCATCTTCGAGGGTTTTGTTCGTCGCCGCGATCACGCGCACATCGACGCTCACCGTTTGATTCGAGCCGACCGGCTCGAGCCGCTGCTCCTCGAGCACTCGCAGCACCTTGGCCTGCGTGCGCAGGCTCATGTCGCCGACTTCATCCAGGAAGAGGGTTCCGCTGTCAGCCTTCTCGAATTTTCCGACTTTGTTTTCGGTGGCGCCGGTGAAGCTGCCTTTCACATGCCCGAAAAGTTCGGATTCGATTAGCTCTTCCGGAATGGCGGCGCAATTGACCTCGACGAATCCGCGGTCCGCGCGCAGGCTCGCCATGTGCAGTGCCCGCGCGACAAGCTCCTTGCCCGTCCCGCTCTCGCCGTAAATCAGCACGCGGCCGTTGGTCGGCGCAGTCAGAGCGATCTGCTGGCGTAGCGCGCGCATGGGGACAGTGTCTCCCTGCAGTTGCGTGCGCCCGCCGATTTCCTCTCGAAGCTGCTGGTTCTCCTGGGCCAGGCGGTGAACTTCCAGTGCGTTCTTGACAACGAGAATCACCTTCTCAAGCGAAAGCGGCTTCTCGACAAAATCAAACGCGCCCAGTTTCGTCGCGCGCACCGCGGTTTCAATGCTGGCGTGGCCTGAGATCATGACCACCATCGCGTCCGCGCCTTTTTTCTTGATGCGCTCTAGTGTCTCGAGGCCGTCGATTCCGTCCAGCCACACGTCGAGCAGGACCAGATCGATGCCGCGCTCATCGAGCACCGCGAGGCATTCCTCGCCGGAAGCGACGGCGACGGTCTCATGGCCTTCGTCGGTGAGGATCGACGAAAGCGCTTCGCGTATCCCCTGCTCGTCGTCCACGATGAGAATGAGATTGGCCATGAAAGTAGGGAGCTAGTTGATTCGCAAGGACGCCGGCGGGGCCAAAGCAATCTCCGCCATGGGAAGCTGCAAGATGAATCTCGCTCCCGAGGGCTGGTTGTCCTCGACGCGGATCGAGCCGTGATGCTCGGCCATGATGCGGCTGGCTATGGCCAGGCCCAGGCCGGTGCCGCGGTCCTTGGTGGAAAAGTGGGGCAGGAACAGGCGGTCCTTGTCTTCCGGTGAAATTCCGTGGCCGCTATCGGCAACCATGATCTCCACAATTTCACGATCGCCGTTGAATCGGGTGCAGAGGGTCATTTCCTTTACGGCGGCGCCTTCCATCGATTCCGCGGCGTTGTCGATCAGGTTGACGAGGACGCGGCGCAACTGTTCGCCGTCCGCGCGAACCGCCGGCAAATCGGGCGCGAGATCTTTTTGCACGCGAATCCCGTCGAGCCGTCCGTCGAAGACCGAGAGCGCTTCCGTCACGATCTCATTCGGTGAAGCGGGTGAGAGCTTCGCGGTAGGGAATCGCGCGAACTGCGAGAATTCGCCCACCAGGGATTCCAGAACGCGGACTTCGCGCTCGATCAGGCTCGAGCACTCGCCGACGAGCCGCACAAGCTCGGGCGGTTCATTCTTCGCGGGTTCCTGGCGATGCCGCTCGAGATAACGCGACAGCCGCTGCGAGGAAAGCTGGATGGGTGTCAGCGGATTTTTGATCTCGTGGGCGATGCGCTGCGCGACTTCCTGCCATGCCGCCGCCTTCTGCGCGCGCAACAAATCGGTCAGGTCGTCGACCACGACCACGTAGCCGCGATTCGACCGTCGCGGACCGAGCGAGCTGACCGTCACCGCCGCGCGCAAGAGTCGCCCGGCCGCGGAAAATTCCAGCTCCTGCGTTGCGGTGCCGAGGCGCAGCGAGCGCCGCATCAGAATATGTACCGCGCGGGCCGCCTCTTCTCCGAGGAGTTCCATGAAGTTCAGAGCCTGCCGCGAGCCTTCTCCGAACATTCGTACGGCCGCCGGATTGACGCGGCGAATGGCCTCGGTCTCATCCACCGAAATCACGCCCGTGGGAATATTTTCGAGAATCGTTTCCATCAACGTGCGCCGCCGCTCCAGCTCCTGCACGGCTTGCTGCAGGTTCTGCGTGAAGATGTCGATCTGGCGCCGGTTGTCGCCCAGCTGCTCGGTCATGCGATTGAACGAGCGAACGAGAGTTTCGAGCTCGTCCTGCGCCTGCACGTTGACGCGCGTTTCGTAGTTGCCCTGCGTGATTTCCTGTGTGGCCTGCGCGAGAGCCTGGATAGGCACCGTGACCTGCTTGGACAGGAAAAGCGCGAACCACGTCGCGGCAAACATCAAGACGATCGTGAAGAGCAGCAGCGTTAGGAGCACTTGCTGTTTATACGTGCGCAATTTCTGGCGCTGCTCTCCGTAGGAGGCCGTCTGCACGTCAATATCGCTGAGGCGAGTTGCGAAGTCGTCCGGGACATTGCGCCCCGCCAGCAAATAGCCGCTCCCGGATTTTGCGCGTCCCGCCAGGAAGAGTTTGCCGGCGTATTGCCAAAGCTCCGCGCCGCCCGGTACTTGCCGGACCAGTCCGGGCAACTCCGGTGGATTCGTCTGCGCGGCGCCAGGCTGCGACGAGCGAAGTTTGAAATTCGAGTTCACCGCCACGGCGACGCCCTGGCCGGACTCGTTCAGTTCCCAGGCCAGATCGGCTCCGCGCGCGAAAGCCTGATCGAACGCATGAATCGTGTTGCGCGCGGAATCGTTCGTCGTCGCCGCGGCAACCTCTGTTGCGATTTCCGACATGCGTGCCGCGTCGGCGCGGCTCATTTCGTCGACCATCTCGCGGCTGGATTCCGTGGCCATTTCGAGCGGCCGCGGGAACCAAAGCACCAGGCTGCGATTCAAGAGGGCATAGCTGACAAAAAACAGGAAGACCAGCGGCAAATAGGACACCGCGATCGCTCCCATCACCATTTTCGTTTTGAACCGGGAGCCGGGCTTTTGCGCGCGCCGCTCAAACCAGAGCCGGATCAGGCTGCGGCCCAGAATCGATCCGAAAACCACGAGCGCCGTGAAGATGAAAAGGCTCAGGGGAAAGAGAAGAATGAGAACCTGCTGCCAGTCGCGCGATTGAACGGGAAGCGTGAGCGATCCCAGCGTGAAGACGGCCGCAAGAAGCAGCACGATTCCCACCACGCCCACGCCCAGCCACAAACGCGATTTGCGGCTCGTGCTCACGCCGGGCCTCCGGATACGGGCATAGCCGCAGGCGCCGTGAGCGGGGACGCGAAATACGGAGAATTTGCAGGCAAGAAGTCGCGCAGCGGGCACCCCTCGCACCGCGGCGCGGCCTTGCGACACCAATTCTTGCCGGTATTCACGATCAGCGCGTGGAATTCGTTGAACAGCGTTGAATCGCTCGGGACGGAACTCTCGACGAAGGATCGCACCCGCTCGTAATCCGGCTTGCCTTCCACCAGCGCGTGGCGCCCGAAAATCCGGTGCGTATAGGCGTCCACGACGAAGACGAGATGATTCCCCGCATAGAGCAAAATCGAGTCCGCAGTTTCCGGCCCGATGCCGTGCACCTCAAGCAGCTGTTCGCGCAGTTGCGCCGTCGGCGTTTCAAACATTCGCGCCAGCGACCCACCGTAATTCCTCTCGAGAAATCGCACAAAAGCTTTCAATTTTTTCGCTTTTTGCCGGAAATACCCCGACGGCCGCACCAGGCCCGCCAGCCGCGCCGCCGGCACCCGCCCCATGGCGCCGGGGCTCAGCAAACGCGCCCCGCGCAGATTGGCGATCGCCCGCTCGACGTTAGCCCAGGCCGTACTTTGGGTCAGGATGGCCCCCACGATCACTTCAAACGGCGTCCGCGCGGGCCACCAGTGCATCGGGCCCAGGGCGCCAGACATGGCTTCATAGTATCGCAAGAGCTCCGGGGAAGGGGGAATTGCCGCAACCGGGCGCCGCCGGCCACGCGGAACGCGCTTGCGCACACTTTCAAGCCGGCTTCTCCCGCGAGTCTTAGCCCCTTTGAGAATCGCTTCGCCCACGTTTCGGAAGATAGCTGTGGCCCTAGCTGTAGTCAAGGCAATGCCTTGCCGATGTGACTCATGAGCCTGTACGAA